>CDZN01003049.1_pt1 | contig 45732 bp, 41 predicted proteins | sample 557701 | NCBI WGS metagenome assembly CDZN01 (sample SAMEA3182089, study PRJEB8094) | gut metagenome | biome: human; feature: gut; material: Stool; isolation source: human stools | place: Canada | collected 2013-02-04 | reverse complement strand
CCCGCCGGCACTATCTAAGCCCCCCCCCCCTCGTTGATTTTGAAGCTATAATTGTGTTTTGCATTTGTATATCCTCCTTTTTACTTATTTTAACATAGTTTAGTGCAAAAATCAATTTTGTGTCAAAAGCAGACTTCCTCTGCTTACGCCCGCCTTCGAGTGTCGCGCGCAGCTTCGCTGTCTTGCTCGTTCGCATTAAACGGGTCATCAACGCCGCCGCCTTCGCGTCGCCGTTTCGCCCTCTGCTCACTCTCGCTGTCTAATACGCCGCTCTAAAATTCCGCTCACGTTCCTTATTGCGGAATTTTTTCGGACATCTTATATGGTAAAAAGTTTTTCCTTATGATATTTTAAAATTATGAAAAAGGAAAGACTGGATAAATACCTTGTTGATTTAGGTTACTTTGAAACCAAAAGTAAAGCTGCCTCTGCCATACTTGCAGGTCACGTTAAAATTAATGATGAATATATTACAAAAGCAGGGTTCCAGATTTCACCGGATAAAGAGTATGATATTTCTGTAAAGTCTATGCCGTATGTGTCACGCGGCGGATTTAAGCTTAAAAAGGCGCTTGATACTTTTCCTGTAAAGGTTGAGGGGCGGATTTGTTTTGATGCAGGAGCGTCAACCGGAGGTTTTACTGATTGTCTTTTGCAGAATGGTGCAGAGTTTGTATATGCAGTGGATGTCGGCTACGGGCAGCTTGATTGGAAAATCAGGGCTGATAAAAGAGTTAAAACCATTGAGCGTACAAATCTCAAAATTTGCACCTTTGATGATATTTATTCTGAAAATGAGCCGGTTGCCAATCTTCTTGTAAGTGACTTGTCTTTTATCTCTCTTACAAAAGTTCTTGGAAATCTTAAAAGGCTTCTCAATCCAAATTTCCATGAAATGATATGCCTGATAAAACCACAATTTGAAGCCGGTAAAGAAAACGTTGAAAAAGGCGGTGTTGTTAGAGATAAAAAAGTTCATGCCGCAGTTATTAAAAATGTTACCGATTTTGCTATATCAACAGGTTATTTTGTTAAAGGCTTAACTTACTCTTCAATAAAAGGGCCGTCCGGAAATATTGAATACCTTATATGGCTTTCAACAGAAACTGATGGCATAGTGCCTGATATTGAAAACATTGTCAATGAAGCTTTTGATATGCTTAATTAAAAGCCTACTGTTGAGCCGGTTTTACTTCAGTCAAAGGTGTAGCCCCGTACATATCAATGTATTTATAAATATTTGAAACTATTCCCGGAGCAAAATAGTAATTGTTATTTGTAGGGGTAATTTTCAGCATGCTATTAGCATTATCTACGTTTATAATACTTGCCAAAAATTCTTTATTGACTGCATTAAAAAGAATATAGCCTGTTTTTGACTGCATTTCTAAAGGCTCAAACCGATTAGCATTAATACTTGCAATCGTCATATAGAATAATTTTTCCGGCTTCATCGGGTATATACGTGTACAGTGTTCAAAAGGAACATTCTGCGGTGTTACAAGCGTGCTCAGGCTCAAACCGGTTTCTTCCGCATTAACCGCTGCTCCTGCAAAAAATAATAAACATAATACAATTAAAAAATATTTTCTTATTCTTTCCATGTGTCACCTGTACTAATATCAACTACCAGAGGAACTGCCAGAGGCTGGTGAAGTTCCATTGACTCTCTTATCAATTTTTTAATCTGGTCTAACTCTGTTTTTAGTGCCTCTACCACAAGTTCATCGTGTACCTGCATTATCATTTTTGATTTAAGATTATTTTCCTTCAACTTTTTAGAAAAATCAATCATAGCTATTTTCATTAAATCCGCAGCGGTTCCCTGCATAGGCTGGTTAATGGCAGCTCTTTTGGCAAACTCTCTAATCATATTGTTCGGGCTGGCAAGCTCAGCTTTCAGGTATCTTTTCCGCCCGAATATTGTTTCTACATATCCGTTTAATTCAGCCTGTTTTACAGTTGCTTCCATATAAGCTTTAATTTTCGGATATGTGGCAAAATACTTATGAATAAATAAATCAGCTTCGTCGTTTGAGATGCCTAAAGCTTTTGCAAGCCCGTACTTGCTTTGACCGTAAATAATACCAAAATTGACTGCTTTAGCTTTGTATCTCATTTCTTTGGTAACTTCATCAACCGGAACTTCAAAGACTTTTGATGCAGTCAGCGTGTGGACATCAATTCCGGATTTAAAGGCATCAATAAGATGCTTATCCCCTGAAATATGAGCAAGAAGCCTTAATTCAATCTGTGAATAGTCTGCGGACAGTATCACCGCAGTTTTTTTATTTTCAGGAATAAACGCTGTTCTTATCTTATTTCCTTCTTCTGTTCTGATAGGAATATTTTGCAGGTTAGGATTTGACGAAGATAATCTGCCGGTTGCGGTAATTGTCTGGTTATATGTAGTGTGTATACGGTTATCAACCGGATCAATCAAAGCCGGCAGTGCGTCTGTATAAGTTGATTTCAGCTTGGCATATTTTCTGTATTCAAGTATAAGTCTTGCTATCTCATACTCTTCAGCCAATTCTTCTAAAACTTCTGCACTTGTCGAATAATGAGCCCTGCCGCGTTTTTTCTTGCTTTTTAATCCTAACTGGTCAAAGAGAATTTCACCGACCTGTTTCGGGGAATTTATATTAAATCCGCAGTCCGCTATATCATATATTTTCCTCTCAAGTCTGTGAAGCTGGTTATCCATTGTTTTAGAAAGCTGCTTTAAATAATCAACATTAACTGATACTCCGTTAAATTCCATCTGTGCAAGTACTTCTGCCATAGGAACTTCAACTTCATAAATAAACTTGACCTCATCTTCGCTGAGTTTTTTCAGCCAGAATGCTGTAAGTTCGGTTATCATTCCAACTTCATCGGTCGCGTGCTGTAATACATTATCAATATTGGCATCTTTTATTTTTATTTGTTTTTTCTTGTCTTTTTCAAAAGGTGCATACTCACATATTACATGATTTAAGTGTTCAAGCGCCTGAACTGCAAGCTCATGGTTTCTTGCGGGATTTTTAACATAACTTGCCAGTATTACATCAAATTTTATTCCTTTTAGTTCTATTCCGCAATTTTTTAACACATTATATGCTGTTTTTGAATCGTAAGTTATCTTTTTTATGTTATCGCTTTCAAATATAGGGCGCAGGCTATTAATAACATCATCAGGATTTAGTTGTTTTTCAAGATTTGAGTGATTGATAGGGATATAATAAACTTTCTTGTCAGAAACTTTTTCGTTTAAATTAACCTTCCCTTCTTCAAAAGTAAGCATATCATTCCAGCTTACTGCAATTCCTGTCAGAGTACTTGACACCGCACTTTTTACATCAGCATAAACCTGAAACCCTATAAGGCTTTTTGATTTTAATTCATTAACTAAGTTTTCAAAATCCTGACTGTCTGTTATAAGTTTGCCCTCATAACAGTTGCTGTCTTTATTAACTTCAGCCTGTATAACCTGAGTAAATATTCCCAGTTGAAGCTGGGCGCTGTCCTCTTTTTTGGAGGGTTTATTTTTTGAAGTTTTAAGTTTTGGAGCCTCCTCTTTATTAAATGAGGTTAAAATTTCGTTTATATTTTTTATAAAGCTATAGAACTGCATTTTGGTCAAAAATTCAGTAACAGCTTTTATATCAGGCAATTCTACTTTTGTTTTGTCAAAGTCAAATTCAACATCCAAATCTCTTACAATCGTTGCAAGATACTGGCTGAGAAGTGCATCATCTTTGCCGTTACAGACTTTTTCCCGGATAGAATTTTCAGGAATTTCTGTACAATGCTCCAATACTCCGGCAAGAGTACTATATCTGGAAAGCAGCTTTTGTGCAGTTTTTTCACCGATTCCCCTGATACCCGGAATACAATCGGAAGTATCTCCTCTAAGGGCTTTATAATCAATAACCTGATCCGGGTAAACCCCCAGTTTTTCATAAATTTTATTCCAGTTATATTCTATTAAATCTCCGCGGCTCGGGATAATAACCTTTACGCAGCCTTCTTTATCTACAAGCTGGAATGCATCCTGATCTCCGGTCAGAATTAGAACTTTGTGCCCTAATTCACAAGCCTGTTTTGATATTGAGCCGATAACATCATCAGCCTCAAAACCTTCTTTTGTATAAATAGGAATACTAAAAGCTTTCAAACCTTCATAAATTATTCCCATTTGTGTACGCATCAAATCAGGCATTGCTTCCCTGTTTGATTTGTATTCTGCATATTTTTCGGTTCTGAATGTATGGTGGCTTACGTCGAATGCAACGGCTATTGCATCAGCCTTTAATTCCGGATTTTTTAACAGGTCAAAAACAGCCTTAAAAAAACCATAGACAGCCCATGTTGGTGTGCCGTCTGTAGTTTTCATATTTGTTCTCTCCAGCGCAAAATATTGTCTAAATGCCAGAGCATGACCGTCAATCAAGATTAAAGTTTTTTCTTTTCCCATAGTCAATTCCAATATTTTACGCTAAACCGGTTAAGCTATAATTTCCTTAGAGTCACCGTTTGTTTTTGTCGGTAAAGGTATCAGTTCGCCTGAATTTCTATTCTTTACCATATCTGCTGTAACTGTAAATTTACCTTTGTTTTCTTTTGATGGTACATCATACATTACATCAAGCATTATCTCTTCTACAATTGCTCTTAAAGCTCTTGCTCCGGTATTTCTCTTTAGTGCTTCCTGTGCGATTAAGTCAATCGCTTCAGGTTCAAATTCCAGCTCAACACCGTCCATTTCCAATAAACATTTATATTGTTTTAAAACAGCATTCTTAGGTTCTGTTAAAATCATTTTTAAAGTTTTTTCATTTAACGGATCCAAAACAGCATAGGTTGGAATACGACCTATAAATTCAGGTATTAAACCAAACTTGAGTAAATCATCCGGTTGAAGTTTTTTCAATAGTTTTGCAGCATTAGCTTCTTTTTCTGCCTGAGATAAAGGAGCTTTTGCGCCAAAGCCTACAGATGAACCTACCTGGGCGCGTCTTTCAATAATCTTTTCAAGCCCTACAAAGGCACCGCCTACGATAAACAGAATATTTGAAGTATCAACTTCAATAAATTCCTGATGTGGATGCTTTCTTCCACCCTGAGGCGGAACGTGGGCTACAGTACCTTCAATCATTTTCAATAACGCCTGTTGAACGCCTTCACCTGAAACATCACGTGTTATTGAAGTGTTTTCAGATTTTCTTGAAATTTTATCAATTTCATCAATGTAAATAATGCCGCGTTCAGCTTTTGTTGAGTCAAAATCTGCATTTTGATACAATCTCAAAAGAATATTTTCAACATCATCGCCAACATATCCGGCTTCTGTCAAGGTTGTTGCATCTGCAACTGCAAACGGTACATCAAGCATTTTTGCCAATGTCTGAGCAAGAAGCGTTTTACCTGACCCTGTAGGTCCAACCAGCAGAATGTTTGATTTCTGTATCTCTACATTATTTTTTAAGTCGGCAGACTTGTTGTGTTTCAAACGTTTGTAATGGTTATAAACCGCAACAGAAAGAACCTTTTTGGCGTCATCCTGACCAATAATATATTGGTCTAAATAAGCCTTAATTTCGTGAGGTTTTGGAATCGGTTTTTCTGCATTTAGTTCCTCTGCATTTTCACCGTCTTTTTCTTTATTTTCAAAAAATTCTTCATCGAGAATTTCATTACAAAGTTCAACACACTCATCACAGATATAAACCTCAGGACCGGCAATTAGTTTTTTTACCTGATCCTGCGACTTCCCGCAGAAAGAACATTTTAACCTGCTGTCATCGTGTTTTGGCATTTTTTTAACCCTTTCCGACAATATTGTCGAATTTTTATAAGTTCACCGTTGATCTTAAGCTGCAAGCTTACTTGATAGCATCTCTTGATACAACTTTATCAATCATACCGTATTCTAAAGCTTCTGCCGGTGTCATAATATAATCTCTGTCTGTATCTTTTTCGATTTTTTTAATAGACTGACCGGTATTAGAAGCAAGAATTTCATTTAAAGATTTCTTAATTCTAATAATTTCAGCAGCCTGAATTTCAATATCAGTTGCCTGACCCTGTGCTCCGCCTAATGGCTGGTGGATTAATACACGTGAATGCGGAAGAGCCATTCTCTTACCTTTTGCACCTGATGATAACAGGAATGCACCCATTGAAGCAGCCTGTCCCAGACAAATTGTAGAAACATCAGCTCTAATGTGCTGCATTGTATCATAGATGGCAAAACCTGCAGTAACGCTTCCGCCAGGGCTGTTGATGTATAACATAATATCTTTTTCAGGGTTTTCACTGTCCAGCAAAAGCATCTGGGCAACAACAAGGTTAGCTACCATATCATCAATCGGAGTGCCCAAAAATATAATTCTTTCTCTTAACAGTCTTGAAAATATATCAAATGAACGCTCGCCTCTGCTTGATTGTTCTATAACTACAGGTACAAAACTCATGTTTTTATTTCCTTTCTTATTTCATTATATTATACGGATTATTAGTTTTCCAGTTTTTGTTACTTAGCTGCTTTTGGAGCAACAACCTCAACTTTGTTGTTTTCCATTAAGAACTCTTTTACTTTATCATTGATAGCCTGTTGAGATAAAGAACCGAGAATTTCAGGATTTTTGCTGATTTGTTTCATAATATCCTGCTGTGAAACCCCGTAAGCTGCGCCAAGTTCCTGGAATTTTTTGTCTAAATCTGAAGGTGACAATTTTATATTTTCAACTTTAGCAATTTTATCAATAACTAAAGAATTTTTAATTCTCAACTTAGCGTCATCCTGGATATTTTTCATTAATTCTTCTTCATTCTGGGTTTTTGCAACCATATCCCAGCTAATACCCTGGGCAGCAAGTCTGTTTTTGTAATCCGCAAGCAATGAATCAGCTTCTCTGTCTATCATTGACTGAGGTATTTCTACTTCTGCAGCTTCAATAACTTTTTTGAATACTTCATTTTCTGATTTATTTTTATTTGCATTTTCTCTTGCATTTTCAAGATATTTTTTTACATCGTCTTTTAATTCATCAACATTGTTGAATTTACCAACTCTCTGGGCAAATTCATCTGTTATTTCAGGAATAACTCTTTCTTTAATTTCGTTAAGGTGAATTTTGAATGTTGCTTTCTGACCTTTTAATTTTTCATCGTGATAATCTTCCGGGAAAGTAACTTCAATTTCAAAATCATCATTAAGGTTTTTACCTACAATTTGTTCAGCAAAGCCTGGAATGAATGTAGAGTGTCCTAAATCCAATCTATAGCTTTTTGCTTCTCCGCCTTTAATTTTTTCGCCGTTAGAAAAACCTTCAAAGTTAATGTTAACTATGTCTGTTGCATTGGCAGGTCTGTCTAAAACCATTTTTTCTTCTGCATACTGGTTTTGGATATTTTCCAGCGCTTTGTTGAAAGCTTCATCAGAAACCGGAGTATCTTCTACTTCAACGCTTAAGCCTTTGTACTCGCCTAATTTTACTTCCGGTCTTGTTTCAACGTGAACAGACACATTCAAATCTTTTCCGAGTTCAAAGTCATATGATGTAATGTAAGGTTGAGTAATTACATCAAGGTTGTTTTCGTTAATTGCATCGTTAATAACTTTAGGCATCAGGTTTTCAATAGCTTCCTGTTTAATTCTTTCTTTTCCTACCTGGGTTTCAACAACCTGTCTTGGAGCTTTTCCTTTTCTGAAACCGTCTATATTTACATACTGTGAAATTCTTCTTACTGCAAGGTTATAAGCATTTGTAGCTTCAACAGCAGGAACAGTAATATTTAACTTAACAACATTTTCTTTTTCATTTTCTAATGTGACTTTCATAACTTTTCCTTTATATTATATACATGTATCTTTCCTGATTATACTGCAAAAAAATCATAGTGCAAGTACGTCAAATATATGAAATGACTTTTATTGGTCGGATTACATGTTATTTTTTTCTGTGGTACAATTTTTTTATGGTTAGACTTATAAACGAAAAAAATATTTGGATTTTACAAAAGGCTGTTTTGGGTTATATGAAACTTCAGGAGCCTCATACTCATATAGTTGAGATAAACCAGAAAAACTATCGTCCTTGTATTTATGCAATGTGGCATTCAGATCAATTTTGCGTATATGGATTACAGGATAAAGCAAGAGTTAATATTCTTATAAGCACGTCATTTGATGGTGAGATTGTTACTTATGCAGCACAGGGAATGGGTTTTAATACGGTAAGAGGATCTTCCGGTAAGAAGGGGGCGGTGGAATCTTCTATGCAGATGCTTGAAAAGCTCAATAAAGGAGAAGATGTCGCTATTATGGTTGATGGACCGGGCGGACCTTATCATACAGTGAAAAACGGTGTGATAAAACTTGCAAGAATGTCAGGTGCGCCTATTGTTCCTGTATGCTGGTATTCAGCAGATAAAACTTTTCACTCGATTCCTACATGGGACAAGATGACTTTCCCTGTTGGCAGTGTTCGTATTATTAATCTTTACGGTGAGCCAATTTATATTCCGAAAGATTTACCGGATGAGCAGCTTGCAGAAAAGAAAACACTTATTAAAGATGCACTTGAAGATTTGCAAAAAAAAGCACCCGGAATATTTAGAGAGGCTTTAGAAAACAAATTATGGGAGAAACAAAAAGTATAAAAGTTTGTGCCTTACAAATGAATTCTGAAACCGGAAACGTCAGGGCAAATTATAAAAAGGTTCAGGATATTGTATCAAAAGAGCTTCCGGCAGATGCTGATTTTTTAATTCTGCCTGAAGTTTGGACTGTCGGCTGGTCTTGCAAAGATTTTCCGGCAGCCGCGGAATATCTTGAAAACTCAGAAACTGTTCAGTTTTTGTCTGATTTGGCAAAACAATATAATGTTAACATTATCGGAGGCAGTTTTATCCGTAAAATGAAGCAGGGAAAGTCTTTAAATACCTGTCCGGTAATCGACAGATGCGGAAGGCTTGTTGCTACTTATTCAAAAAATCATCTTTACTCTTATTGCGGATGCAGTGAGGGTGACTATATAAAGGTTGGTGATTATCCGGTTATGGTTACTCTTGACGGTGTAAAAATAGGGCTTACTATCTGTTATGATATTAGATTTCCTGAAATCTTCAGAGCTTACAGGAAAGCCGGTGCCGATTTGATTGTAAATATGGCTGCATGGGGTTCCAAAAAGCCTGTTCCATGGGAAACTCTTACCAGGGCAAGAGCTATAGAAAACCAGGTTTATATGGTTGCTCTCACTCAATCAGGACCTGTTAACGATATTGAATGGAATATCGGGCATTCAAGAATATATGATTATTTAGGCGAAACAATTGCTGAGATTAAAGACCAGAGAGAAGGCATATGTTCTTGTGAAATAAATTTTAATGATATGTATAAATATCAAAATCATTGTACTATACTGAAAGACATCAGAGAGAATTACGAGGTAAAATCTGTATGAAAAAACTGTTATGTTTCTTAGGGATATTTCTATTGTCCGGCATTGGTTCTTTAGGGTTTGGTGCGGACAGTTTCAATAAAGTTATCTCGGATTCGGATATACCAAAAGATAACATTTCCGTATCTGTAAAAAATGCACAGACAGGCAGTGTTTTGTATGAACTTAATGCAGGCAAGCTTGTTCCTCCTGCATCTACACAGAAACTGGTTACACTTGCTGCTGCGGCGGATACTCTTGGTCCTGATTACCAGTTTCAGACTTCAATATACAAATCAACAAATAATGACTTATATATAAAACTTGGTGCTGATCCTTATTTGAGTTCAAATGATTTAAAAACGCTTTTGACTGCGGCAAAGGAAAAAAAGGTTATTGCTCCAAAAAATATTTACATAGATGCTTCAATTCTTGATAATGCAGATTGGGGTGAGGGCTGGCAATGGGATGATGATTTGAATATCCTTATGCCGCGATTTGGGGCATACAATCTTGATGGAAACCTGCTTGGTGTACTTGTTGCGCCTACCCTTAAGGGGTCACCTGCCGAGATTAATACAAAGGTGTTTTATCCTGTTACTTTTATGAATCTGGTTGTGACAGGAGGTGAAAATAATATAAAGTTTGAGCGTAATAACGCGGTAGCCCCTGATATGATTTCAGTTAAAGGTACTGTTTCAAAAAGCCAGGGCTTTGCAATACCTGTAAATAATCTGAAAAGGTATTTCAGACTCAGGCTGGAGGATGCGCTCAGGGATGTTAATATTGAATATTACGGCAATATCACCGAGAAAAAACTCCCGTCTAATAATGTTTATTTAATTTCTTCTGTTAAGCACCCGCTGCTTATTGCTCAGAAAGATATTCTAATAAGAAGCAGCAATCTTGCTGCTGAAACCGTATTTAAAACTGCCGGCGGCAAGTATGTAAACGGAACAGGCTCGGTTGATGCCGCGCTTAAGATGTTTGATGCTTACTGTAAAAAAATCGGTATAAATCATGAAAATATTAAAATAGTTGACGGAAGCGGTGTTTCTAAGAATAACCTGATGAGTGCGGATTTTATGACAGATTTTTTAGTTGCTCAGGCAAAACTGCCCGGATTTCCAATTATGAAGAAATTTATGGCAACTTCAGGCGAAGGAACATTAACAGACCGGATGCTGTATTTTAAAGATAACCTTAGGGCAAAAACAGGAACCTTATCGGATATTAGTGCTATAGCCGGTTATATAACCTCCCGTAGCGGAACGTTGTATGCGTTTGATATTATGATAAATGATGCAAAATCCAGACCCATAGATAAAAAGGTTCTTGAAGAATATATTATAAGAACAATTTATTTAACTGATTAAAAAAAAGAAGAGTTGGATTTATTTAAACCCAACTCTTTTTTCTACCTAGTTGTTTTGGGTTGACGGATTAAAGAATATAGATACCAGAGTTGTTAGGGTACCCAGTGTGACAGCACCCGCAGCTGCTGACCGGGCTCTAGCTTTTGGTAGAAATTTTTTAATGGAGTTATAGCTCTCCTTCAAGGTATCTTTATTTATTAGTTCAAAAAGTTTGTTTGAAGTTTTTGTGTGTTTATTTGCCATTGCCTTTCTCATTTCCCTGTAGGCTGACTTAACTTCATAACCTCTGTCAGGAAGGTTTCGCATAGCTTCAAATCTTGCTATTCTTATATCCTTAAGAGCTTTTTTATATTCTGCACATAGCTGTTTTATGTCGGCGCCGGTTTCAACAGCTTCCCTTATGGCATCTTTTTTTACAGCAGCATTAGTCAGAAGTTCTGGAGAAATTTTTAATGCGGTATATTTTCTGCGCCAGTTTTTTGCAGCTTTCCTTACAGTTTTCTGGTCGGCTGCTCCTGAGGCATGAAACTCTGCCGAAGCTTTCTTAATAGCATCCAGTGCGCTTACCTCTCTTCTAATCATTGTGTCTGTTAAGTTCTGCGGAAAAAGTTTTTCAAAAGTATCCGGCTGTTGAACCAGAAGCCGTTTTAAAGAGTATTTCCGCGGTGCGAAAATATACCCTCCGCAGAGCCCTGCTGCTCCTCCGGCAGCCATTGCTGTCGCAGGATTAATTGATAAGGAATTCTCATTCATGATGACCTCCTTATTTATATTCTTTAACTCCTAATAAACCTGAACACACTTTAACTCGTAAAAAACTTTTTTGTTGGCTTTTTCAAAATAAATTTACATCTTGTAACAATTAGAATTACAATTTTCTCTATGATATACTGTTTATACAGGAGTTGAGAAAGAATGGATCCCAGAGTAACTATTATTACAACAACACATAATATTATAGACAAAGAGCAGACAGACGATTTTAATCTGATGGTTAATCTTCTTGATATGCAGACTTATCCGGAAATTGAGCATCTTATTATTGATAATGCTTCTACTGACGGCACTGATATTTTGTTGAAAGATTACAAGAACAAGGGGTATCTTAACTTCTTCTCGGAAAGAGATACAAGTAAATTCCATGGTTATAATAAAGGCATTATGAGAGCCAAAGGGAAATATATTGCCTTTATCAGCGTGGATGACTTTTTTCACGATATTACTGCAATTCAGGATGTTGTAAACCTTATGGAAGCAAATAATGCAGATTTTTCTTTTTCTCCTGCTTATTGCAGACATCCTGACGGATTTGTTTTTCTATTCCAGCCGGCTATGCACAATGCTTTTCAGGTTATGCCCTGCGCAAGACAGGCTATGTTTTTCAAAAAGTCTGTTCTTGAGAAAGAAAACTACTTTGATGAAAAGTTTAAAATTCTTTCTGAATTTGACCTAATCATAAGATTAATGTTGAAAAAATATAAAGGTATTTATTTTGACGGTAATTATACTACATATAAGCTTGGTGAAAAATCTTATCAGGAACCGGAAAAGGCAGAAGCTGAATGTAAAGCGATTTTTTATAAAAATTATAGAGGTCTTGTGCGCTTGGATGAAGATATTCTTGATTATATGGTCAAGGATTCTGATTTTCCTCAGGAACTATTGGAAAAACTCAGCACCTGTTTTCCTGAAGAAGATAAAGATTTGTTCTTGGAACGCTGTGAACAAATGCACCAGCTCAGGCTTGATGCACAGAAACAGTAATGTTAAAACTTGTTTAGTATTTGCAAAATAACATGTGTAACGTATGATAGTATTATAGATAAGAGAAAAAGGTTAAGGGATAAATATGAAACAACAAAAAATTGCCGTTATCGGCTGCGGCGTATGGGGAAGAAATATTGTCAGAAATTTTTATAACCTGAATGTTCTTGAAATTGTTTGCGATTTGGATGAGAGCAATCTGCAAAAAGTAAAAGAACAATATCCTGGTGTAAAAACTACAAATGATTTTAATGAAATTATTGAAAATCCTGAAATTACGGCAGTTGCTGTTGTGACACCAAGCCATACGCATTATAAAGTTGTTAAGGCTATGCTTGAAGCCGGTAAAAATGTTTATGTTGAAAAACCTATTTCAACTGTTGCACAGGAAGCAAAAGACTTAACCGAACTTGCACACCGGAAAGGACTTGTGTTAATGGTTGGTCATCTTCTTCTTTATCATCCTGCTGTTAACAGGTTAAAAATGCTTATCGAAGAAGGCGAACTTGGAGAGATTGTTTACGCGCAAAGCGACAGACTAAATGTAAACTTCTTCAAAAATGACAGAAGTGTAATGTGGGATTTGGCTCCGCATGATGTTTCCATGATGAGTTATGTAACCGGTAAAGAGCCTGTCAGAATAATTTCTGCTGTGGGATGCTCTTCCGAACAGAATGATATTATGGATATTACTCACATCAGTATTGAGTTTGAAGACGGTATGATCGGACAGATTTCTGACAGCTGGATTACTCCTAAAAAGCACGTGCAGCTTCTTGTCAGAGGTACTAAGGCAACTGCTATACTTGATGATACTGTTGCTGAAAATAAGCTTGTTATTTTTGATAACTTTGTTAAAGATAATTCTAAAAATATCAGCCTTGATTACCTTGAAATTGAACCGCTTAAACTTGAATGCCAGCATTTTATAAGCTGCTGTGAAACAGGTAAAAAAGCCCGTTCTGATGGCGACAACGGATTTATGGTTACTACAATTCTTGAACAGGCTGAAAAAATTATGCTTGGGGATAGAAGAAAAAAACTGGATGAAGTAAACTTTGCACTTTCCAGAACAAAAAAGTAAGGAGACAAAATGTTTAGTATAAAAGATAATCTTGCAAATATAGTATCAATCAGCAGAATTTTTGTAGCATTTGCAGCTGTTGCCCTGCTTTTTGTCCCGTCAGATGTAACCCTTATGTGGGCATTTTGGCTGACTGCTGTTGCTTTTGCAATGGATGGTCTTGATGGCTATATTGCAAGAAAGTTTAATCAATCCTCTGATTTGGGCTCTGTTCTTGATATTATGGGTGACAGAATTGTTGAAGTAACTTATTGGGTTGCTTTTGCTGTTCTTGGATGGCTCAATATAGTATTTCCTTTGATTTGTGTTACAAGAGCTTTTGTTACTGACAGCATAAGAAGTGTTGCGCTTTCAAAAGGGTTTACTGCGTTTGGTGAAAAAACAATGCAGAAGAGCGACCTTGGCAAATTCATCTGTGCATCAAAATTTATGAGAATAAGTTATGCCGTTGCAAAAGTTGGCGCATTTATGCTTTTAATTCTTGCGCATATTGCAGGGTGCCGCTTGTGTGCTCTTATTAATCTTCCGGTTATTGCGCAGATTCTTGCTTGTATAGCTATTATCTTCTGTGTAATAAGAGCTTTGCCGGTAGTATTTGAAAGCGGTGACTTATTTAAAAAGGCAGAAAATGAGTAAATTAAATATTGTACTATTTGAGCCGGAAATTCCTCAAAATACCGGTAATATTGCTAGGCTTTGTGCCTGTACGGGAGCTTCTCTATATCTTGTAGGTAAACTTGGTTTTTCTTTATCCAGCAAGTATACAAAACGTGCTGGATTAGATTACTGGGATAGTGTAGATCTGCATAAAGTTGATACTATGGAGGAATTGTTTGAGGCAAATAAAGATGCTAATTTTTATTATCTGACAACAAAAACAAACCGACTTTATACAGATATTAAATTCAAAGACGGCGACTTTATTGTTTTCGGACCGGAAACCCGCGGGCTTCCTGAAGTTTATGTGAAGGATAATAACGCGTTAACAATTCCTATGAAAGAAGGTCAGAGAAGCTTAAATCTGTCTAATTCAGTTGCAATTGTTGCTTATGAGGTAATAAGACAAAATGGACTTTAAAATGCCTGAAAGGCAGGAAAATTCCCATAAAGGCACTTTTGGCAGAGTATTAAATATAGCCGGGTCAGACTATATGCCCGGAGCAGCGCTTTTGTCAAGCCTGTCTGCTTTAAAAATCGGCTGCGGTTATGTTTTTCTGGCATCAACCGAACGCGTAATAGATGCAGTAGCTGCACAGACACAGAATATAGTATTTGCCCCGATAGCAGATATTGATAATCAACTTGAGAATGCTGATGTTTTACTTATCGGCTGCGGACTTTCAACTACCAAAAATGCTCAGGATATTTTTATAAATGCTGTCCAAAATGTTCCAAATATTCCATGTGTAATTGATGCGGACGGTCTTAACATCCTATCAAAGTTAAAAGGTTTCAAGCTGCATGAAAATGTAATATTAACTCCGCATCCTAAAGAAGCAGCAAGACTTTTAGATAAACCTTTGAAAGACATTCTTGCTGATATGTCAGCTTCGGCAAAGGCTATTTCTGAAAAATACAAATGTATTACAGTTTTGAAATCTCATCATACAATTGTATGCTCAAAAGATTTAGAAATTTATATAAATAACACAGGTAACAGTGCACTTGCAAAGGCTGGAAGCGGTGATGTTCTTGCCGGTATGATTGCAGGACTTCTTGCACAGAGATGTGAAGCTTTTTATGCTGCAAAACTGGGAGTCTTTCTGCATGGGCGCTGTGGTGATTTGGCAAAAAATGACCTGACCGAATACGGAGTTTTGGCTCACGATTTGATCAGGTACATTCCAGGTTCTATAAAAACTATTTTATAAATTAACCAAAGAAGTTAAACATTGGTTCAACAGCTTCTGCTTTTTCAGCTTGTTTTGCTGAAACTGATGCAGGGATGATAGATTTGCTTGCAATAACAGAATCTAACGCTTTTTGTTGACCTATAGCTCTTGGCGAGCTTGGAACAACTCCAAAATAAGCTCCGGTTCCAACATATTCTCGTGCTTTAGATGCTTTCTGATTAGAGTTAATCAAAAAGCGTGCAGCTTCTTTAGTTTTTTCTGCAGCTATTTTTGCCTGTTGTGATGCTTTTTTCTGTAAGTAAGCTTTTGCCATATTTCCATTAAAAGAAACTGCATTAATTGTGTTGTTCATTTTTTCTCCTTTTAAATTTTAATTTATATTCGGGGTAACAAATTATATTTGTTGGGTTTACTTAATTTATAACCTGTAAATAAAATAATTGCTACCAATTTATTGTAAGAGTTACAATTGTTAACATGATTACAATAGCACAATAAGCTAATCAATCAATTAGCCATCTTACCTAAAATAACTCTTTTTGAAGCTCCTGTGCATTCGGGGAGATTATTAGGTATTCCGTAATAGCAGCAGTAACCCAGCAGGGCAAATGCCATCACTTCTTTAAAATTATTTGAAATTCCGTAGTCCTCATGGGTTTTAAGCTTCACATCTGCAGGCAGGTACTGTCTTAGATATTTCATAAGCTGCGGGTTGTATGCTCCTCCTCCGCCTATAATTACTTCTTCTATATCAATATCAGGATAGATAAATCTTTCGTAAGCCTGAGCTATAGTCTTTGCAGTAAGTGCCGTTACAGTTGCGATAATATCAGCAGGGTTTTCAGGGGCAAACCTGAGAGCATTTTCAATATATTGAGGAGAAAAATACTCTCTTCCTGTTGTTTTAGGCGGGTTTTTAAAATAGTATTCATCCTGAAGCAGACAGTCAAGCCAGCTTGATGAAATATTACCGGACTTTGCAATTTCGCCGTCTTTGTCGTACGGTTTGTTATAAAATTTTTGCATGCAATAGTCAATCATAATATTGCCCAGCCCTGTGTCAAACCCGAAAGTCGGATGTGAATGCGAAATTACTGTTACGTTTGAAATTCCGCCAATATTTTGTACGGCTACATTTTTGCCGTATTTTTTAAACCATTTTTCATCAGCAAAACAAACAAGCGGCGCACCTTCTCCACCATAAGCAATATCAGCTTCCCTGAAATTTGATATAGTTAAACAGCCTGTTTCTTTTGCAATAACAGAACTCTCACCAATTTGCAGCGTACTTTTTAAGCTTATACCATCTAGTTTTTCATTAAAAGGGAAATGGTAAACCGTCTGACCATGACTTGATATAAAGTCAGGTTTTCCATGTTCTGATATTAACACTTTGCAGGCATCAGCAAAACAATGCCCTATAGCAAAATTCATCTGGCAAATATCTTTTACTGAAGCATTTCCGGAAAAGAGCTGAAAAATTTTTGCACGTATATGTTCAGGATATTTATAGTTAATTCCCTGTATAAGCTCACAACTTAAATCGGGATGAACAATACATAAACCTGCATCTATACTGTCGCAGGAGGTTCCTGACATAAGAGCTATAATTTTTTTATCTTTCAATTCGTTCATCATTTCCTCTTTTAGCCAAAAAGCCTGCAATCGTTTTGCAAGCTAAAATCCTTAAAAACAACTAAATCCCCAAATACTCCGCCATAAAAACTTTTTAATAATCTAACCTTAACTTAATAATTAATAAAAAAATATCCCTAATCATTCTCCTGTGCAGTACACCTCAAGTATTGTTAACCTTTTTCTATCCTTTTCCTCTTTTGGACTGCTTAGCCATCACCTCTTTTTCTTAATGTCCTGATTGTATCTCTCAAATCTCCCCAATCCGGTAACCGGATATATTCTTGTGGGTAATTTACTTTTTCAAATTTTGCTTTCCACATTTAATAATGTAAAACTAAGTAAATTAGTTGACAAGCAAAAAAAAATTAATTATTTTTTACAATTGACCATGCCCCTAGTTTTAATCATAAAAAATTCAAGTTCTTAAATCTTAATGAAGATTTTTTAATGAAATTAAGTAAAAATTTGATGATTTTTTTATTGACAAATAAAATTCCGCAAAAACACTTTTGTCATGCTTTAATATTAAGGAAAGTATTGCAACACTTGAAATTTTATATATTGTATCTTTGTGGCAATTTTTTAAATTTTATTATAAAATTATATAAAGGATAGCTTTATGAAAGAATTTATGAAAAATAAGAAGGTTACATATAATTTGATGTCCTTTACGGGCTTCAAATCTCTTCTTGTGTTTTCACTTTTATTGGAATCCCCTAAATCATATTTGGAAATAAAAGACTATTTTGAAAAACATGAATATATAAAAGAATCCATTTCTATTGATACACTCAGAGTTTACCTTACATCTTTAAGGATGGCAGGATGTGAAATTATCAGAGCAAAAAAGACTGAAGGCTCCCGTTACAGAATGGTTTCTCATCCGTTTGAGATAGCTCTTTCGCAGGAACAGATTAAAAGTATCACAAAAGTTTATAAGGCCTTATCAAAAAATATTGAACTTGAAGAACTTATACTTTTAGAAAAATTTTTATATAAACTTGCAGCGCAGCTTCACAATAAAGATTTGGAAGCCACAATTGAGAAATCTTCTCCGTTATACGGTATTGATATTGAACTTTTAGAGGAGCTGCTCAAGTGTGCGGCAAGGAAAAGTCAGATTGAAATCCAATACAATTCTCCAAGATCCGGTATAAAAAATATTGAAATTGTTACAGATAAAGTTGAATTTAACAATAATAAATTATATTTATATGGAACCGGTCTTGAATATAACCAGTACAGCTATTTCCCTCTGGCAAGAATACAGAAGATTGTGAATATTAAGCTGAGAAGGGATGAAATTCTTCCTCCGGAAGAAATTACGGTAGGTTATGAGGTTAAAACAAAAGTTTCCGAGTTCAAGTTAAATGATGACGAAAAGATTATTGAAATAAAAGATAATAGTATTATTGTAGAAATGAGAACTTCAAATCCGTTTATTGCAAAACAGCGGGTGCTTTCGCTTGGCTGTTCTTGCAAAGTTCTTTATCCGCAGTCTTTCAGAGAAGAAATTATTAATACACTTAAAAGCATGAAGGAGGGTTACTTCCTTGGCTAGATTGAGTGAAAAGTATAATGATTCAGTGTTAAAAATATTTCAGCTGCTCAAGCTTTTATCAGCAGGAGAAGTACCGTTTTCAGATGTCATAAATATTTTTGCTGATGAAGTGGACGGTGTTAAATCTAATTCCCATGTTGTCTTGAATAAATACCTTAATACATTGAAAATCTTCGGATTAAAGGTTAAGAAAAAGAAGAGTATGTATTATCTTATAAATACTCCTTTCAGCATGGAACTGGATGAAGAGGAGCTTAAAGCTGTTCTGCTTTTAAAATCAGCCTCTGAGCTTCTGCCCGAAGGAAAGGCAAAAGAGAGTTTTAATAAATTTATTAATGACCTTGAAATACGTTTCAGTGAGAATACAAAATCCCTGCTGCAGTCGATTGCGACTGATGACAATTTTGACCTCTCTATTTATTTTTCAAAATTTAAGGAACGTATTAATGAATGTGAAACCTATTGTCAGGAAAAGCAGAAACTTGAAATTTCATATGTCGCAAATGATGAAATCCAAACAATAATTTGTTCGCCAAAAGAGGTAAAATATCAGAATAGAAAGGTTTGTTTCAGTGTCTATAACCAGTTAAGCAGACAAATCTTTGATATACCTATAGATAGTATTAAATCTGTCAGACAGCTTCCAACTATTTCAAGCACTCCTGAAATTAGTATGACTGTTGTGTATAAACTGAAAGGTCAGCTTGCTAAATCATATAGATTAAAAGAATGGGAATATGCCAAAGGGTTTGATGAACAGGGTAATCTTACAGTAATAAACACTAATGAAGATTTCGACGTTCTCTTTGCCCGTCTTATGAAGTATGCCGATAATTGTATTATAGTTTCTCCTAAATTTTTGAAAGAGAGAATGATTGCATTAATTGATAAAACTCTTGAAAATTATAACGATTAATTAAAATTTACAAAAAGAGATTTTTAAATTTTTTATGAGTATCATGTAATTATGAATAAACCATACGTACCTTTACATGTCCACAGTGAATATTCTCTTCTGGACGGGGCTATAAGAATAAAAGATTTAATAAACTTTGCAAAAGAAAACGGCATGCCTGCGGTTGCTCTTACCGATCATGGCGTTATGTACGGTGATATGGAGCTTTACACAACAGCAAAAGAAAACGGTGTAAAACCAATCCTTGGTTGTGAATTTTATGTACATGACGGTGATATAACAGAGCGTAACAAGCTGCATAATCCTTGCTACCACTTAGTCTTACTTGCTAAGGATAAAACCGGATATGCAAATCTGCTTAAGCTTGTGTCTGATGCCTGGTGTAAGGGGCGCTATGTTCATCCGCGTATAAATTTTGAAATGATTAAAGAGCATAAAGACGGATTGATTTGCCTTTCTGCATGTCTTGGCGGTGAAGTGCTTCAAAATCTTTTAAAGGGCGATAAAGAGAAAGCCTTTGAAGTAGCAAAACAGTATCAGGATTTATTCGGTGAAGATTATTACATTGAGCTTCAGGATCATGGTATTGATGAGCAAAAAAGAACTAATCCGGATTTGATTAGCATTGCTAAAGAATTAAATATAAAAATGGTTATCACTAATGACTCGCATTATCTCAGACGAGAAGATGCTGATATGCACGATACTCTGTTGTGTATGCAGACTAACAGTGATAAAGCAGATCCAAACCGTTTTCATTTTCCTAATAATGAATTTTATGTTAAAACTGCCGAGCAGCTTAGAGATTCGTTCAAATGGATGGATGCTGAGATGTTTGAGGAATGTATCAATAATACTGTAGAAATCGCAGAAAAATGCCATCTCACTCTTGAACTGGGAAAAAGCCCTCTGCCGGATTATAAAGTTCCTCAAGGCTATACTATTGATTCTTATCTGGAATATCTTGTTTATGAAGGTTGTAAGAAACGATACGGCGAAATTTCTCCAGCACTAAAAGAACGTGTTGATTATGAAATCGGTGTAATCGAGCAAATGGGTTTTGCCGCATACTTTTTGATTACATGGGATTTTATACATTACGCGAAAACACATGGAATTCCGGTTGGTCCGGGAAGAGGCTCTGCTGCTGGCTCTGTTGTAGCTTATGCTCTTGAAATTACGGATCTGGATCCTATTGAGCATAAACTCTTGTTTGAAAGATTTTTAAATCCTGAACGTTTCACCATGCCCGATATTGATATTGACTTCTGTATCGAACGAAGGGGTGAAGTAATTGATTACGTTACCAAAAAATACGGCGAAGATAAAGTTTGCCAGATTATTACTTTTGGTACTTATGCTGCAAAAGCTGCATTGAAGGGTATCTGCCGTATTTTAAAAGTGCCGTTTTCTGAAAGCAACAAACTTGCATCTCTTATAGAGCCTGCTATTGAGCTTGCGCAGGCTACAAATCCCAAGGCAAAAACATTAAAAGATGCTATGCAGGTTGACGGCTCAGAACTTAAGGGCATGTATGACAGGGATGAACAGCTTCCGGCGGGTGACCCTATGGAAGGAAAAACTGTCGGGGTTAAAAAAATTGTTGACCTTGCTGTTGCAATTGAAGGTATTAAAAATAATACCGGTACTCATGCCGCAGGTGTAATTATCGCACCGGAGCCGCTTGACCATATTCTTCCTGTTCAGCCGTCAAAGGATGGTATTGTACAAACAGGTTATCCTCCGCATGACGTTACTGAAGTTTTAAGCCTTTTAAAAATGGACTTTTTGGGGCTTCGAAACCTTACAACAATATATAAAACTGTTGATTTGATTAAACAGCAGCAGGGAATCGAGCTGCAAATTAATGATATACCTCTTGATGACAAGCCGGTTTATGACATGCTTATGACAGGAGATACGGACGGGGTGTTCCAGCTTGAATCGCAGGGGATGAAAAACCTTGTTAAAAAGTTAAAACCGGACGTTTTTGAAGATTTGGGCGCTCTTGTTGCTCTATTTAGACCTGGTCCTCTGGATTCTGGCATGGTTACTGACTTTGTAGAAAGAAAACATGGACGTCAGGAGATTAAATATGCCCATCCGCTTCTTGAACCGGTATTGAAGGATACTTATGGAACTATTGTATATCAGGAACAGATTATGCAGGTGTTCCAGGTTCTTGCTGATTATACACTCGGTCAAGCGGATATGGTCCGTCGTATGATGGGTAAGAAAAAAGTCGATGAAATGGAGAAACAGAAAACTAAATTCATTGAACGTTCAGCCCAGCATGGCATGTCTTCAAAAGATGCTGAAGCTTTATTTAACCAAATACTTGCATTTGCATCATATTGCTTCAACCGGTCCCATTCCGCAGCTTATGCGTTTGTTGCATACCAGACAGCATATTTAAAATGCCACTACCCTGTTGAATATTTGTCGGCACTTCTTTCCAGTGTTGCCGGTGATCAGGATAAAACCCAGCTTTATATTGAAGAGGCCCAAAAGAAAGGAATAAAAGTTCTTCCTCCTGACATAAATCATTCACAGTCAACATTCACGCCTGATAGCGGCAATATCCGCTTTGGTCTTGCTTCCATTAAACAGGTTGGAGAAGGTGTAATTGAAGAGATTATTAAAGAGCGTGAAGCGAATGGACCATTCAAATCTATTTATGATTATTGCAAACGTCTTGATTCAAAATGTTCTAATAAGAAAACTCTTGAAGGCTTAATCAAAGCCGGTGCGTTTTCAAATATTGAAAAGAGCCGTAAACAGCTTATGGAAAATATTGATTATATAACTGCTACGGCATCAAAAGAAGCGAAAGCAAGAGAATCCGGTCAGGGAAGCTTGTTTGACCTGCTTGGTGATAGCTCTGCTGCTGATGATGCAAAATTCCAGCTTTCAGGTTCAGATGAAGAGTATGACCAGCGTCAAATCCAAATATTTGAAAAAGAATTTTTAGGATTTTACGTAACCAGCCATCCTCTCTCAACTATCCGGGATAAGCTGCCATTTTTAATGACTCATAAAATCTCGGAATTGGCTGAATTATCTAATGATAAAGTTGTAACAATCTGCGGCTTGATAACTGCCACAAAGCAGATACCAACAAAGAAAGACCCGACTAAATTCCTTAGATTTGTGACGGTAGAAGATCTATCCGGCAAGACGGATGTAATTGCATTTAACAGTAAAATTCAAGAGTATGGTCCGTATCTTGAAAATGAACAGCGCGTAATTATTTCCGGAAAAATAAACCGGAGAACGGATGACGAACCGCCTGTAATCCTTGTAGATACAGTGAAACCGGTTGATAACTCAAATATATTTACGATTGAATTAACTGATGAGTTCAAATTTGAGGAGCTGGTATTGCTAAAAAATGTTCTATGCGAATTTCAAGGGTCCGATCCTGTCATGCTTAAAGTAAAAGATGATTTTGGCATGTCAAAAATTCTGGCAGCTTCAATGTTTTGGGTAGATTCTTCAAATGATCTGGCAAATAAACTAAAACACGCTTTTCCTGAAAGACTGGAAATTAATATCCGTTCAATGGATAGTAAAGAAGAAAATCTTCAGGCTGCTTAAATTTTTATAAAAAAATACTTGCAAAAAAAAAATGTCCATGTATAATAAAAGAGTAACCAAAAGCAAGTAAGCGGGGGTAATTCAGTGGTAGAATGCCTCCTTGCCAAGGAGGATGTCGCGAGTTCGAGCCTCGTCTCCCGCTCCATAAAAAAGAGCCTGAAATATTGGCTCTTTTTTATTATATATGCTGGCGGGATTTAGGGTGTTATTGAATGTTATAAATGAGAGTAGATATGGGTAATGAAGAGGCTTTAAATAAAAATAATATATTTAATATTCTGCTTATAATTGTTTTAGCTGTCGGGTGTATTTTGAGAATTTTATTTTATTCTTATTCCCGTCCGTTTTGGAATGATGAATGTGCTTTAGCATTAAATATCTTAAATACCTGGAATTACTTTAAGCCATTGGAATATGGTCAGGCTGCACCTCAACTATTCATGTATGGTTCAAAGCTTGCATATTATTTATTACCATCAAAAGAATTGGCGTTGCGTATTATCCCTTTATTTTCTTCGCTCGGTTCGCTTATAGTATTTTATTTAGCTGCAAAAAGATTTCTGATAAAACATATATCTTTATTTTCTGCTTGTTTACTTTTTAGTATCTGCTATCCGCTTTGTGATTATGCACAACAATTCAAGCCGTACAGCACTGATGTTTTAATTTCTCTTCTGGTTATTCTTAGTTATTTTTATATTGATAAATTTGTTAATTTGAAAACTAAATTATTATACGGATTATTTTACGGTTTAGCAATATGGTTTTCTTTTCCATCGGTTTTTACGGTTATCAGTGTTTATTTGACTTATTTTATATTTAATCCTAAAAAGTTTAAGCAGATTGCAGTATCTCTTCTGCCTTTTGGAATAAGTCTTGCAGGATTATATATTGCCAACGCAAATCTTATGGGAAGTTCGTATTTGCACAATTACTGGCAATATGCCTTTATTAATAAGGGGTTCTGGGCTTTTATGGAGTTATTAATAGATAATATAGGATATGTTTTTGGCTATGGACTTCCATTGTTCCTGATATTAATTTCAATATTATTTATGGTTTTTAAGGATGATAACAGAAGGGAAAGTAACTTTTTACTTTGCTGCCCGGTTCTAATTGTACTTATTTGTTCTTATTTCGAAATATATCCGTTTTCAACAAGGTTAATTTTATTTTTAATCCCTGTATTTATTCTTTTGGGAGCAAAGCTCTTTGATTACATAAATATACCTGTAAAATGTGTCTATTATACAGCTGTAATTTTATTAAGCCTGATGCTTATTGCCCCGGCATCATTGTATTCTTTTAATAAGATATTTCTTAAAACATATGATGATGAGGATATTGTTACCGCTCTTAAGCTAACACAAAATAATATTAAAAAAGAAGACGTGATTTATATTTCAGATGGAAATTCAATTTTATATGAATATTATAAACGATATTTTAATTTCAGTAATCCTGTTATAACAGATGAGGTTCGGTTTACAAGTGAAGAAGAATATGTTAATCATCTGAACTCTTTGCCAAAAGGAGTAACATATTATTGGATTTTTGCCCACCATCCTAACAAAATGGAGCGTTTACAATCCGTTTATAAATGGGCAAGAAATAAACAGGATTTTAGGATATATCATGACAATAAATCTAATGCGTTAATTATATTTACTATGTAGCGCTGGTTATATCTTTCTCAATAATTGGCGGTATTGGAGATTCAATAATCATCTGCAGATACTTGTCATTTTCTTCTTTAACATTATTTCCTATTTTGGTGATTTCAGCATCTGTTGTGAAAAAATATCTTACTGCATAACGTAAAACCATCATGCCTTTATCCGGATGTTTTTCATATTTAAAAATATTGTATTCAAAGAAATTTTTGTCCTGTATGTTTCCATGCTGTAAATAACTTAAAGCAGCTTTGTCAGCTTTTTTATTTTCGATAAATTTTAGCAAAACATTGTTTTCATCATTTTCAACCTGTTTGCATTTATCATCAGCAAATTTTATAGGCTTGCCTTCTTCCGGATAATAATAAATTCCAACCATTTTTGTCCAGTTGTTTTTATTTTCATCTTTTAGAAAATATTTATTTTCATAACCTTTATTTTGCGGTGAAAGCGCGCTGTATTTTAAGATAAAAATATTATTGTTAAAATGAATTTCTTCGGCTTTTGCATAATTTGTGAAGGCTATAGCTGTAATTATTAAAAAACCTAAAGCCAATAAGGCGATTCTGTACATAATTTACTCCATATTTATATTTAGAATATGCTATTTTAGCATTAATAAAATTGTCCTTAAGTATAACATTGCAGTCTAATTTTATTAGTGCTAAGATAAAAACAGAAAAAGTTAAGTTTTAAGCGGATGTAATTCAGTGGTAGAATGCAACCTTCCCAAGGTTGACGTCGCGGGTTCGAGTCCCGTCGTCCGCTTTTTTAGTTTTTTGCATTGTGTTTATTAATATAAGGATTGCTAAGATGAAAAAAAGTTCAATTAAAACAACGAAGGAGACATCCATATTTAAATGCCGCTACAATTACCGGAATGTATCGAATGCTGTTAAAAAGACTTGCAAAACGTTTTGACAGGCAAATTTCAATTGAACATGCCCCTGGAAACCATGGTGGTACATTTGTGAAGGCAGAAACACTGTATCATACTAATAGTTTTCCTATTGTATAAACAATATATGCAACAACCCAGGCTATTGAGCATTGTAACAGAATAACAAGAACTGCATATTTTCTGCCTAATTCTCTTCGTACTGTTGCAATGGCTGCAACGCAAGGCGTGTAGAGCAATGAGAATACAAGAAATACAAATGCTGTAAGTTTTGTAAATAATTGCGGCAGCATGTCTGTATTTCCGCCTAATAGTACACTCAAAGTGCTCACTACGCTTTCTTTAGCCATAAACCCGGTTATGAACGCTGTTGAAACTCTCCAGTCTGATATACCAAGAGGTTTGAATATCGGTACAAATAGATTTCCTAAACCTGCAAGCATACTGTCGGCAGAATCTGTTACAAGGTTTAAACGTGTATCAAATGTCTGTAAAAACCAGATTAGTATTGTTGCGAAAAAGATGATGGTAAACGCTCGTGTGATAAAATCTTTTGATTTTGTATAAATTAATCTATACACATTCATAGGACTTGGCATTCTGTAGTTTGGAAGCTCCATTACAAAAGGCACAGGCTGACCTTTAAATACGAAAAATTTCATAAAGTAAGCAAAGATGATGCCAACAATAATTCCAATTATGTAAAGGCTTAAAATAACAATAACCTGATTATCTGAGAAAAAGGCTGCTGTAAATAGAGCATAGATAGGTAACTTTGCAGAACAACTCATAAATGGTGTTAAAAATATAGTCATTTTTCTGTCACGTTCTGAAGGCAGAGTTCTTGTCGCCATAATAGCCGGTACAGAGCACCCAAAACCAATGAGCATTGGAACAAAACTTCTACCGGAAAGACCTATTTTTCTGAGAAGCTTATCCATAATAAATGCAACTCTTGCCATGTACCCGCTGTCTTCCAATATTGAAAGGAAGAAAAATAGCACCACAATTACAGGAAGAAAACTTAATACACTTCCTACCCCGGCAAAAATTCCCTCTATTATAAGAGAATGGACAACCGGATTTAACCCGTATGCACTGAGAGCTTTATCCGTTAATGAAGAAACAGCTCCGATACCGGTATCCATTAAGTCTGCTAACAAAGAACCCAAAGGTCCGAATGTAATATAAAAGACTAATGCCATTATAGCGAAAAATGCAAACATAGCAGTATATTTCCCTGTAAGAATTTTATCGGCATAAACTGTAATTTTATGCCCGATATTTTCTTCGGGTTTGTGAACATATTCACTGCACAGGCGTTCTATAAAAGAAAATCTCATATCGGCTAAGGCTGCTTCTTTATCCAATCCTCTTTCCTCTTCCATTTCAGAGATTATTTGTCTGCATATTTTAATTTCATTTTCATCAAGACCTAATATTCCAGCGATAAGAGGATCACCTTCTGTAAGCTTGGTTGCTGCAAATCGTACAGGAAGATTGATGCTTTTAGCATGATTTTCTATTAAGTGTATTATTGAATGTATACATCTGTGAATAGCAGCTTCATTTGATTCGTTCGGATTACAAAAATCCAGTCTGCCCGGATGTTCTCTGTAGCGCGCTACATTGATTGCATGTTCTGTTAATTCTTCTATCCCCTGATTTTTTAGTGCCGAAACTGGTATAACAGGAACGCCCAGGGCTGCTTCCAATCCATTTACATCAATGCTGCCGCCGTTTGCAGATACTTCATCCATCATGTTTAGTGCAATAACCATAGGAACATCGAGTTCAATCAACTGCATTGTAAGATATAAATTCCGCTCAATATTGCTTGCGTCAACAATATTGATTATGCCATCAGGCTTTTCTTCAAGAATATAATTCCTTGTGACTATTTCTTCACTGCTGTAAGGCGAGAGCGAATATATCCCTGGAAGGTCTGTAATAGTTACTTCCGGATGATTTTTAATTATCCCTTCGGTCATGTCAACTGTTACTCCGGGAAAGTTACCTACATGCTGGTTTGCTCCGGTAAGCTGGTTAAACAGGGTTGTTTTTCCGCAATTCTGATTTCCGGCAAGTGCAAATTTGATTTTTTGTCTAATTAATGGTTTATTTTCTTTTCTTGTTTTATATGTAAGTGTTTCCCCGATTTTGGAATGCTCTATATTCTTAAAAGATTTGTTCTTCCTTACATAATTATGTGCCTCATGAATATCACATATTTTTATTTTGGCAGCATCTTCTTTTCTGATAGTGAGTTCATAACCTCTAAGCCTTAGTTCAAGCGGGTTTCCAAGCGGAGCTGTCTTTATAAGAGTTACTTCAACTCCGGGCGTAAGTCCCATGTCCAGAATATGCCTTCTTAAAGCTTTATCGTCGCAATTTATTGCAGTAATTACTGCATCTTTCCCGATTTCCAACCGGTCTAATGTTGTTTGAAATTTATTCTCAATCATTTTTATTTCTCAACCTTAAATCCATATATACCGAAAGAATTATGCAGGAAAGGTACAAGTCTGAATAAAAGCCCGAGCCATTTCCAGCGTGCTTTTTCATCATCTGCAAAGTAAAATTGTTCAATGTTTTTTAGGGCAGGTATTGCCTTTTCTATTTCTGCCGGCGAGTCAAAACCTGAAAGAAATTTTGCTTTTGTATATTTTACAGCGTCATGTCTTGATGTTTTTCCCACTACAAATTTATTGCAGACATCAAAATAAATTTCACTGTTATTAAATCTTTCAGATATTTCATTAAGAAAATCCAGTAAATCCTTTTCCGGAAAATACATAAAGACACCTTCTATAATAAAAATGAAATCAGCATGAGGATGTCTGCTTTTAAGCTCATCCATCCACCTTTTTTCAAACATAGAGGCTTTTATGTAAATATCCCGCGGAGATTGCGGAATTAATTCTTCTCTCAAATTTATAACTTCCGGCAGGTCAAGCTCGTAAAACACAGCGTTGCCTTTGTCTTTTATCCGCTGAAATCTTGTATCAAGACCGCATCCTATTAATACCGCAACAGAATCTTTATGTGTGTTAATAAAATCCTGAAGTTTTTTGTCGAAGTGTCTTATCCTTATAGCACAGCCTAATTCGCTGGCATGAGCACTTTTATATTTTGAAAAATCATAATTAATTTTTTCAACAAGTTCACAAGCTAGTTCATCTTTTATTATACCGTCCGGACGTTTAGCTTCAATTGAGCGCATATATAATGGGATAAACAAGGTTTCTGCAATGCTGTCGCTGATTTTGCAATTTATTTTTTCCATATAAATATAAATCCTTACTTATATTGTAAGGCATGCCTAACATTTTGTCAAGACTAAAATTAATATATTTAGTTAAATCTTATATCCATATACGTATTTACCAGTTAGAAAGGAATGACTTTATTACCATTTTTTAAAAATAAAAAATACAGCAAGAATTATGAAAGCAAATCCTACAAGATAATTCCATTTAAACTGTTCTTTCAAATATTGTAGAGAGAATATACTGAATACAATTAAAGTAATTACTTCCTGTATTGTTTTCAACTGAGCTGCATTGTAAACTTCATGCCCGATTCTGTTAGCCGGAACCTGAAAGCAGTATTCAAAAAAAGCAATCCCCCAGCTTACAAGTATGACAATCAATACTGGAGTTGCTTTGAATTTCAGGTGACCATACCAGGCAAAAGTCATAAAAATATTTGAAATAGTAAGTAATAAAACCGGTGCTAAATACTTAATCATAACAAAGAAATTATACAATAAAAAAACTCTTGACTTTTAATTTTTTTCTTAATACAATAAATTCTGTTAGCCGGCATAGCTCAACGGTAGAGCAACGGTTTTGTAAACCGTAGGTTGTAGGTTCGATTCCTATTGCCGGCTTTTGTACTTTATAACCGGAACTATGAAATAAGCCCTTGTGGCGCAGGGGTAGCGCACTCCCTTGGTAAGGGAGAGGCCACGAGTTCAAATCTCGTCAAGGGCATATGTGCTACCTGCAAGTTTTAAAAGGGTAGAGGTGATGGTTATTAAAATTTTATACGGGTAGGTGCCCGAGTGGCTAAAGGGAGCAGACTGTAAATCTGCCGTCGCGAGACTACGGTGGTTCGAATCCACCCCTGCCCACCATTTTTAAGACTTCCAATAAGGAAGTCTTTTTTATTATGGTGTTATTTACATTTATATATCCAGTATGATATTTATGAATTTGCGGAAGCCTGAGTTTTCATGTACTATTTCTTTGAATATTTTCGCTTCGGAATCTTCAGGGTATAATAATTTCATATTATCTGTGAATATATCCATTGTTTTAGGGGTTATGTGTTCAAAGTGTTTAAAATCTCTGTTTACTGAACCAAGTGTTATTCCGCCTAGTTCTTTTCCATAATCTAAACGTTTTAATAAATATTTGTCATTGTTTTGTAATTTTTTTAATTGAGATGGTGACACAACATATTTATGTTTTTTCAATAATTCGGTAATATTTTTATCTATAGGCGAAAAATCTCCCCATACAATCAAGCTAACGCTTCCATTATCAACAATTGATGTTGTATCTTTTATATAAATTGATGTTGTTAAGTTATCACTTCCAACTTTTGTAAAGTGCTGTTTCAGTTTTACTAATGCGTTAAATACAGCTTCCTGGTTTTCCTGTCTAAATGAACTCATGCTTGATGTTACTTCTTCCAATATATTATTAGAAATTTTTACATTTCCCTGAAAGCCCGGGTTGTATGCTGTATTCTTTTTATGTTGTGTTTTATTTTGTTGGCGGTTAATGTTTCCTGCCGGGTTAATTGACATTACTTTCATGTTTATACTCCTTATATTTTGACAATGCACATCTGGTCATCCTCATTTCTCTACATAAAACTTCTAAATAATATTTTTGCTAGATTATTAATAGAAATTTACAAATCTCTGAAATATATCTGAAACGTGAGTTTCATCATGATAAAATATTTTTCAGGAGGTGCATATGTATACTGTAAAAGAAGTTGCAGATAAGATGGAAATTTCAGAACATACATTAAGATTTTGGGCAAAAAGCGGTTTGTTTCCGTTTGTTCAGCGTAATAAAAATAATATAAGAATGTTTTCTGAAAATGATTTGGACTGGGTAAGAATAGTTAAATGCCTCCGCTCTGTAGGTATAGATAATAAATCTGTTAAGCGATATGTTGATTTATGTATTGTAGGTGATTCTACAATACCGGAGAGGTATGAAATTATTCACAACACAAAAGAAAAGGCAGAGCAGCAGTTGGCAGACCTCAAAAAGCAGCTGGAACTGCTTGAGTTTAAGGAAAAATTCTACCAGAACCTCATTAAAAATAATCTTAAGGATACCTGGAATCCGATGAATAAGCAGGAAGATAAACAGGCAGTTTAATTTTTGTAGAATTCCTCTTTAGCTTTTTGTAGTAGAATGCTCAGTTGTTTATTTGTTCTTTGCTGGGCTTTTAGCGTCTTGTCGATTATTCTCGGGCTGACTTTGAAAGGATTGTCTTTAACGAACGTTTCAAGTTTTTCAGCGTGGGAGTTTATTGTATTATCAGCTGCAATAAGAAATTCATTGTATACGGTATTTATCTCTTCTTCTGTCAGGCTTTCTGATTTGTAATTTTTATTTGCGTCAAGAAAATCTTTTATTTCTTTATCAAGCTCACTACGGTTGGACAGGTTGTGTTCCTGGAAGCGCTGGGTGTCATATGTAAGTCTTTCTGCCTGTTCCATAAGCTTAAATGCTGGCTGTTTGTGTTCTTTATAGTCTTTGAATAACTTTTCAGCATCTCCTGACAGCTTTAGCATATCAGGGTAACCAGATACAAGCATAAGCATTACTGCAGTCCGGTTCTGGTTATCCAGAGCCTTAAGCTTTCGGGCAAATTCAGGGCTGCTTTGTAAACCTATATTATCTAAGTCCTTGTCTATATTTTGTTTTGTCAGTTCGTATTCATCATAAACAGGTTTAATCTTAGCAAATTCAGCATTGCCCTGATATATTTTTGGTCGGCTTTTTTCTATAAATCGAACCATTTCCGGTGTTGCATAGTATTCACTGTTTAATATAAAACGTGAAGTTTGTTCAAATTCTTTAATGTTATCCAAATACTTTCTATATGGTTCAACCGCTTTTTGAACTTTCTTTATTGTAATATTATTTTCTAAGTCAAATTTTTTATTAAATAACTGCTGGTTAAGATTTTTTGCAAGTTTTAATTTTTCCTGGGAATCATAACCTATTTTTCCTATTTGAATATACATTGGCTTATTTTTTTCTATGAATGGATTTATTTCATTTTCAAATATTTCCTTTAATTCTCCAATCTGCATATCCAAAATCGAACCAAAATGTGCAGTATCATTTGATGTAAAAGGAGTTGAAAGCACCGGATTTTTATCTTTTTTGCCGTTTGTAATGCTTAAATCTCTATGCCGGAATATATTTACAGGTAAAATTTTCATAATTACTCATTACTCCTTGGATAATTTTTATCATCTTGTGAATGTAAAAATATGTCAATCTTGATTTTTGCGAGTTTTTACATAACTTTAGATTATATTGCTGAAAATGTGTTTTGATTGTACGATTTTAGTGGATATTTATATAGGAGAATGGTTATGAAAAACATACTAAGAATGGCTCTTTTGGCATTAGTATTCGTTTTCGGATTTAATGCAGCGAATGCGTTTCAGTTCCCTGACGTGGCAAAAGACCACTGGGCATCTGAAGAGATTCAGATTTTAACAGACAAAGGTGTAATTGTAGGTTATCCGGACGGAACTTTTAAACCTGACGATAATGTTACCAGGGCTGAATTTGCTTCAATGGCTATAAAAGCTTTGGGGCAGCAGCATACAACTGTAGCTCAGCCTGTAGCTTTTACTGATATTACAGAGGAGTTCTGGGCATATGATGCTATACAAAAAGCTTTGTTTTTTGATTTAATTTCATGTCCTCCGTCTGGCGAACCTTTCAGACCGGATGATACCGTTACAAGAGCTGAGTCTATGACAGTTGCTGTCAATGCTTTAACAACTGAACAGATAAGCGCACAAAAAGCAAAAGAAGTTTTGTCAAGAAAATATGCTGATGCAGATAAAATTCCTGAAGAATTTATTATTCCGGCAGGAAAAGCTGAAATTTTGGATATGCTTGTTGTAATGCCTTCTGACGGTAAAAAGAATATTGAAGCCGAACGTCCTGCAACAAGGGCTGAAGTTGCTGCTATTTTATATGATATGATGGAACAGGCTAAACTTAATCCGAATGCAAAGCTTGCAGAAGCAATGAGAAAAAAGACAGGTGAAGGTTATGTTGTTGAAAATGCAGTTGTCCAGGGTAGTGTAGGTACAATTCCTGCCGGGGCAATTGTTCCAATAAAGCTTACAAAGTATATAAGCTCTCAATCTTCAAAAGCCGGAGAAATATATGCAGCTGTTGCTCCGGAAAACTACATTACTAAGGATAAATATATTCTTGTTTACAAAGGTTCCCAGCTTAAAGGGCAACTGATGGATGTAAGAAGCGGCAAATGGTTTGTACGAAATGGTGTACTTGTTCTGGATAACTCTCTTGTTGTAACAAACAACGATCAAACTGCAGGTTTCCATGGCACAAGTAATGTTACAAAACACAGAAACTGGTTTATGAAGTTTGTAAGAGCTACTTTGAAAGGTGAAAAACTTGATGTTCAGCCGGATGGCGTTTTGTATCTAAAACTGCTTCAGCCTATAAAGGTTGATTTAACAAACGGTTGGATTTTTGAATAAACTAAAACGAAAAAGCTCCCTTTAAAAAGGGAGCTTTTTATTTTGTATTAATATACATCATCTTGTGAAACTTCCCAATTATTTCTCATCATTTTTGTAAAACAATAATAACCCGTACTTTTGCATTCAGCCTCAATTTCATCATCTGTTTTACTGTAACCGGCCGGGAGAAGCCCTTTTTTGTTTAATACATAAACAAATACATCTTTACCCAGTGTATTTGGTTGTTTTTGACCGTTTACATCAGCATAGAGAACAACGATACTTCCGCTATGACCGCTGAGATCTATTCCGAACATATTAGATACAATTTCTGCCTCACCGCTATACCATGTATCAATACAAAATTCATAACCATCCGGGGTTTGAAATGTTAAAACTCCTGAACCACAGCTTATACCCTGTCTTTTTTTATTATATTTTTTGTAATTCCAGCAGCTTGAGTTTCCTTCTTCGCATACTTTCAATGTTTTTATCTGTGGTTTCAGGTAATTATAGAAAAAATCTTGCGTACTTTTTAAACCTCCTCCGTCAACAAAACTTAAGTTGTTATAATCTCCGTCAGGTATTGCCCTAAGCATTGCCTGAGATATAACAGAATACATTTTTTTTAACTGAACTGATGCAACTTTGCTCCGGTATTTCCCTATGAGTGACGGCAGAGTCATTGCTGCCACAATGCCGATAATTCCCAGCGTAATTAAAACTTCCGCCAAAGTAAACGCTTTTGTGTTCATTATACTCCTCCTGTTTTTGCGATTTTTTATTAAAATAGTGTGATATTATATATATTATTATGCCTTATTTGCATATTTATGTCAATATATCGTAAAAATAAATTGTTTATATCACAGGCAATGTAATCTATGCTCTTAATAAAGGATGGATTATGTACGATACGAAAAAGTATTTAGGGGCAAGAATACAGGAGATACGTAAGCTTAACGGATTAAAACAGTCAGAGTTGGCAGAACTTCTTGATATTGATCCAAAGCACATGAGCAAAATTGAATGCGGAAGGTGCTTCCCTTCGTTTGAACTTCTAGATAAAATTGCCACAAAATTAGGCAGACCGGTTTCAAGTTTTTTGGAATTGGAACATCTTGAAAGCAGAGAAGCGCTTACTGAGAATGTTATCAAGGCACTCCACAACCTGCCGGAAGATAAGTTTCGGCAGGTTTACAGGATTATACAGACTTTTCTTTAAAGATATTTTTAAAATTTAATCGGATAATCTTCGGGAAATTTCATGTTATTTTCCCAGAAAAGCATTGTGCATATAAACGGGGCATCATATATTCCTACAGGATAAGTTTCTGTTTTATTAGCGCATCCCTGAATATATTGCGGTCTGTTATTTTCATCGTAAATTTCTGACATCATCTGATACCCGAAATAAGAACCCTTGTTCTTTTTTCTTACGGTAAAGTTGAAAACATCCCGACCCGCAACTTTATGTTTGCTGTTAGGCTTTAAGAAGATATAAAAATACGCTGTAGATTCGATGTTTCCTGATGCAATAAAACATAATCCCATCCCATTCGCGAGTTTGTAGCATTTTGGACTACCTGTCAGGCTGATGTTATTATTATACTTGAATTGGTTTATACTTTCGGTTTTTGAGTAACTCTGCGTTACTTTAAAATGTTCCTTTAAATAAGTTTCAAAGACTGCCTCACTAAATTCGAAATTATATCCGTTCGGAGTATTCTCGTTTTTCCACTCATTTGGCAGAAAGTCAAACCCTGTTCCATATTCTGCTTCTGCAAACTTAAAAGCGTTAGTAATAAGTGAATATACCACTTTTAACTGATTTTCCACAACAGATTTCTGGTAATTCTGAATTAATCCAGGCAGAGTCATTGCAGCGACAACCCCAATGATACCAAGAGTAATTAAAACTTCTGCTAATGTAAATGCAGATTTGCGGGGTAATCCCGAAGCGTAAGAAAGCCCGCCGACGTTAGTTAAGCCCCCCCCCCCCTCTCAGGAATGAAGCTATAATTCTGTTTTGCATAGTATATACCCTCCTTTTTCTATTCTAATTATAACATATGGCGGTAAATCTGCAAGTTTCTATTTATACGTCTTCTGTTATAAAGCCGGTTTGGATTATATTTTTGCCGAATTTTTCTTCGAGTTTGTCAAAACATTTTGAAAGCTTGTCTTTCTTCTCGTTAGCTTCATTATCTGCAAAAAGTGAAAGCTGGGCTTCTGAATTGAGCACGAATGTATCAAGTATAACTCCTGTGCTTCTGTATAAAATATTTGGATTATAAAGTTCATCAAGCATTTCAAATATTACATCTGAAATCTCCAGTTCAAAGCTTGTTGCCTGGTTTAGAACTCTTTTATCATAATAAACTTTAAAATCCTTTGTTCTCAGCATAATCCCGACACCATGGCATTTTGCATTGATTTTTCTGAGTTTTACACAGGCTCTGTGAATGTGGTAATTAAGTGAATTTTTAATATATTCCTTGTCTGATGTAAACTTTGCCATTGCGCTTGTTTTCTGAATTGATTTAGGAAGCTTAACTTCATCAGAAACTACTGATACCATTTCTCCGAGAAGTTCATGCTTCATTTCCAGCCCGCGAATTCCTATTTGTTTATTAAGCCACAGGTCTGATTGTTTCACCAGTTCGTAGGCAGTTAAAATCCCATGACGCCTGAACATTGCAGATAAATTTCTTCCGATTCCCCATATCTCATCAATGCCTGTTTCTTCAAGTACAGGAATAATCTTACGCGAGCCGATTAAAAATATACCGTCTTCATGTGTTTTTGCCTTATCTGATGCCAGTTTAGCAAGCGACTTTGAAGAACTTAATCCTATTGAAACCGGTATATCAACTTCATCTTTTATAGCTTGCCTTATCATCTGCGCTATTTCAAGATAATTTTTCTTATAAAGCCGTTCAAGCCCGGTCAAATCTACAAAAGCTTCGTCAATCGAATAGACTTCAACTTTAGGGGAAAATCGTTTTAGAACTGCCATAACCTCTTTTGAAATTTCTGAATACAGATCGTGGCTGGCATTTATGTAAACAGCCTCCTTCATTTTTCCAGTAATCTGAAAATACGGCATACCCATACGGATACCGAGAGCTTTTGCTTCTTTTGAGCGCGAGATTACACACTGACCTCTGCCTGACATTACACAGACAGGCTTTCCTTTGAGTTCGGGATTAACCTTCTGTTCACACGATACGAAAAAAGAATCACAATCAACTAATGCTATAACATTTTTCTTTGCCATAGCAATATTATCAATTCGATTTTGGATTTCTTCCACTTTTTCAGGCATTAGTCAATGATAATTTCTTGTTCTTCGCGGTAAGTTACATATCCTAAGTTTGCTTTTGGCGGCTTTCTTAGATATTTCCGTTTAGTATAAATCACCCCAACCTTTGACGATTCGGAGGCTGATGAATTTATTTTTGCAAGCCGGGCACATTTTAAGATAATTTCATCCGACGGTTTTTTCCCTTTCAGTAAAACATGAGAGCCGGCGCAGTTTCGTGTGTGAAACCACAAGTCTTCATCCTGTGCGAGTTTTGAGATTATATAATCATTTTGTCTGTTATTTTTCCCTATAAAAATAGTGTAATCTCCTTCTTTTAGCTGTATAGGTTCAACAGCACTTTTTTTCTCTTTAGTTTTTTCTTCCGGTTGAAGCTCTGCTTTTATTTCCAGAAGTTCTTTTATGTTTTCTGCACAGTTGATAGAATATTGCACCTGTTCGCAGTAAGCTTTATTCTCTTTAAGCTGTTCGCTCATTTCGGTCAATTTTAGCTTTGATGTTTTGCCTTTGTTATAAAGCTTGTAGAATTGATTTGCATTTTCTTTAAGTGTTTTTGTTTCATCAAGTTCGATTGTCAGGTTTTTATTATTTTCGTAGTCAAAAACATCGATTTTTGATGAGTAATCCTTGTTGTTGTAAAGGTTCGCCATGATTAAATCGCCTAAAAGTCTGTATCGGTCATGGTTTTCATCACGTTTAATCTGGGCATTAATTTTGCTTAGTGAAGTTTTTATTTTTTTTAGTTTTTGATTTGTTTCTGTTGTGAGATGAGTTCGTAAAGCTTTGAATTTTTCTTTTGCCTGATAATATGTAAAATAATTATCAATCATTGCATTAACACTTTCCTGCTCTGAGGCAGGTTCAATCAGCTCTTTAAAAAGTGAAAATTCTTTATAATCTTGAGAAATTGCGGGATGTATATTTTTCAAATTAATGAAATCTTTCAGTTGTGAAAGCGGTTTGTCCGTACATTGTGATGCAAAAGATTTGGAAAACCAGAAAAATTCATCTGAAAGTTTTTCATAGTCAATTTCGCCATTATAGGTTAAGATGTCTGATTTTATTTGTTTTGGCGGATAGACATAAGGAAGCGTTCCTGCCATTTCTCTTACACTGCTTTTTTCTGCTCCTACATTATGTGCGCATCCTATAATAACATTTGTATCATCATTGTATAGGATTATGTTGGAGTGTTTGCCCATAAGTTCTATAGCAAGACACAAATATATTTTTTCAGATAACTCATTATATGTTTCTATATAAAACTCCAGAATTCTCTCATAAGGCGGCTGTTTTACCCCGCAAATTTTTGAGTTTTCCAGGTATTTTCTTAAAAGCATACAAAACATCGGCGGTTTTTGCGGAATTTCAATTATCCTGCGGGCTTCATTTTCTTTGCTCATGAAGCAAAGGTGATGAAGCTGAGGATTTATATTCACATAAAATTTTCTGGTTTGCGCATTATTTCTTATTGTGAATACAAACTCCCTTCTTGTCGGCTGCTGGATTTTCTGTATTCTTGCGCCGTTTAAAAATTCAGAGTTTTCTTCTGTCCAGGCTTTTAAAGTTAAACTATCAAAGGTAATCATATAATTATGTTAGCACAGATAAATTTTCAGGGAGGGCAAAGGACACACAATTAATAAAAATTTTGCAGCAAGTAAATGAGCAGCCATTGTTCTGCGAAATAACATAAAAAGTGAGTACTGCTGTAGAATTTTGCTTTGGATTGAATATAATACAAATAGCCGGCGAATGAAGTTTTAGAAAGAAATTCTTATTTACTGCACATTATCTAACAATGGCGGCTATTTGCTAAAATCAAATGTATATGTTATAATTATCTTTGTATTAGAGACAGGAGTTTTAATTATGCTATTATGGCAGATTTATTCAATTGCCGGCGTCGTGTGTATTATTCTTGAAATGCTCATTCCGTCAATGTTTTTCTTAAACCTGGCTATTGCGGGTTTTATAACAGCAATTATATCTTTATTTATTCATGACGCTAATATGTTAGCCGTTGATTTTATTATCTTATCAATTGTTTCGGTATTTGTGCTAAGACCGCTGCTTTTAAGAACACTGAAGCACTCCAAAGAAAAAGAAACAGGACTTAAAGCTGAATATATCGGCAAAATTGTTAAGGTTATCGAACCTGTAACAAAGTACAGCGGTGCTATTACTATATATGATGAACGCTGGGATGCCAGAGTTGAGAATGATGATGAAATTCCAGCCGGTTCAGAGGTTCGCATTGTTAAAAATGACAGTTTGGTTATGTACGTAGAAAGGGTGTAAATTATGACAATTTTATTATGGATACTGCTTGTTGCTGTAATTATTTATGTTGCAAAAGGTATTTTGATTGTCCAGCAGCAGGAAGTAATTATTGTTGAGCGCTTAGGTAAATACGAAAAAACTCTTGAGTCCGGTTTGAATTTTATAATTCCTGTTCTTGAAGCTCCGCGCGGTATGGCAAAACGTGTTACGCAAAGAGGAATAGACGGTACTGTTTATTCATATTCTAAAGAAGTTTCAAGAATTGATTTAAGGGAAACTGTATTTGATTTTCCACGCCAGAACGTTATTACAAAAGATAATGTTACTATAACAATTAATGCGTTGTTGTATTATCAGATAGTGGATGCAAAAAAGGCTGTATATGCTATTGCAAACCTTCCTGATGCAATTGAAAAGTTAACCCAGACAACTTTAAGAAACCTTGTAGGACAGCTTGACCTGGATGAAACTCTTGTTTCGCGCGACAAGATTAATCAGGAATTGAGAGCAATTCTTGATGAAGCAACTAATAAATGGGGCGTAAAGGTTAACAGAGTTGAATTGCAGGATATAATTCCGCCGGCTGATATTCAGAGTTCAATGGAAAAACAAATGAAAGCCGAGCGTGACAGACGTGCAGCAATCCTGGAAGCTGAAGGTTTGAAAAAGTCAGCAATTCTTAAAGCAGAAGGTCAGAAAGAGGCTGCTATTAACCAGGCAGAAGGTGAAAAACAGGCAGCAATCTTAAGAGCCGAAGGTATTGCGCAGGCGCGTGTAATTGAAGCTGATGCTGAAAAGGAAGCTATTCAGAGAATTATTGATGCGTTGGCTGATAAAGGACAGCCTGATAAATACCTGATTGCTATGAAATACCTTGAAACATTAACCTCTATTACTGCGGGTGAAAATAACAAGGTTGTTTATATGCCTTATGAGGCAACAGGAATTTTATCTTCTGTGGATGGAATTAAGCAGATGTTCGATAAAAAATAATTGGTAGTATAAAGGGGCGGTGTATCCGCCCTTACTCTTTTGATGGGATATGCGGATCAGGAAGCCTGAATTTATATTTATAATTTTTGCGTTTATATTCGGTGTGGTTTTTATGTTTTTAACCCCGCCTTATAAAGTGCCGGATGAATCTTCTCATCTGTTACGGGCATGTGAGGTTGCGGACGGGATTTTTTACAACAAAACTCCGGCGCAAAATGTTGAATGTGATAAATATATTCAAAAACAGTTTTTTTTAATACGACCGGCGGAAGTCTATCAGGTTACCGGTTATCCTCCTGTATTATATGCTTTTTCAGCTTTGGGACTAAATGCCGGAAAGCTCTGGGGCGGTGCTGTTATGTTTTATCTCGGGAGAATTTTTAATCTCCTGATGTGGATTGCTTTAATAGCTGTTGCTATACGAATAACGCCGGTTTTCAAGTATCAGTTTTTATTTGCAGCACTTTTGCCGATGTCTGTTTATGTGGGAATGTCTTTGTCTGCTGATGCGTTTAATAATGCGTTTTCTTTTCTGTTTTTTGCTTATCTTTTTAAGCTTATATATGACAAAAAAGACCTTGAAAGACAGGATTATATTCTGCTTGTTTTAATGTCTTTATTAAGTGCTTTTACTAAAGGTGCAATTTATCCAATATTTCTGTTCTTTTTCCTGCCTATAAGGAAACATAAATACTTATTTTCGATTTTGTGTCTGGGGCTTGCCTTTGCATTGATGTCGTGGTGGGCTGCGATAAATCTGCCGTTTTATAACCCTCAGGCATCTCCGGAATTACACCGGTATCTTTTGCTGCATAATCCTTTTGATTTTGTTTTATTGTATATAAAAGCTTTAATCCATAATTGTTTTTATTATATAAGAGGTTGCATTGGAATTTTGGGGCTGTTGGATGTAAGATTTGCGTTACCCGTTTATATAATCACAATGCTTGTCTTTTTCTCTTCCTTTTTCTTTCTGCCAGAGAAAAAAGTTTCAAATCCGCAAAGAATTTTATCGCTGGCGGTATTATTTATGTTTCTTACAATGCTTCATTGTGTTTTATATATTACGTGGACGCCGGCAGGAACTTACAAAATCTCAGGTTTTCAGGGTAGATACTTAATTTCAATTCTGCCATTTATCTTTCTTATTTTTGCCCAGAATAAAGATTACGTTTCTGAAAAGTTTCAAAAATATTATAAGATCTTTTTAATTATTTTTATATTCCTGCTTCTTTTATATGCTTCGTGGATACTTCTAAAAACCTACCACATGCGCTTGGTTATTCATCTTTTGTATTAATGCCCGAAAAAATTCCGTTGGAACGTGAGCGTGATTTTTGAGAGGCGTATTAGAGAGTGTAACTGTGCACGTTAAGCGGAGGCAGGGCGTAAGCAGCGGAGTTCTGTTTTTGAATAATTATTTTATAAAAATACAAAAAACTAACTCATTTTTTATGTTTTTGGTAAAATATTAACAGACATTTACTAGAAAAGGAAGATAAAATAATGATTAAAACAAGAATGAAATCGCATAACTGCGGAGAGCTTAATCTTAACAACCTTAATGAAGAAGTTGTTTTATCAGGATGGGCTGCTACAATCCGCGATTTGGGCGGTATTTTATTTGTGGAATTGAGAGATAGAAGCGGATTTTTCCAGATTGTTGCAAACCCGCAGATTAACCCTGAAGTTCACAAAGTTCTGGAAAAAGTCAGAACTGAATATGTTATTACCGTAAAAGGCAAAGTTTCTAAACGTCCAGAAGAAACTTACAACGAAAAATATCCTACAGGACAGGTTGAAATGTATCCTGAAAGTATTGAAATCCTTTCAGAAGCAAAAACATTGCCTTTTGTACTTGATGATGAAAATGTATCTGAAGATATTCGTCTTAAATACAGATACCTTGATATTAGACGTGATGCGATGAAGGATAAACTCGTTCTCCGTCATAAAATAGTTCAGGCTGCAAGAAATTATATGAATAATCTCGACTTTCTGGAAGTTGAAACACCTATTTTAATCAAAACAACTCCGGAAGGTGCAAGAGATTATCTTGTTCCTTCCCGCGTACAGGAAGGTAAATTCTATGCACTTCCTCAATCACCGCAGATTTTCAAACAGTTATTGATGGTTGGCGGGCTTGAAAGATATTATCAGATTGCAAAATGTTTTAGAGATGAAGACCTTCGTGCTGACAGACAGCCTGAATTTACGCAGATTGATATTGAAATGTCTTTTGTGGAACAGCAGGATGTTATTAAAGTTGTTGAAGGCTTGATTGTTGATACTTTCAAAGCCGCAGGTGTTGAGGTTAAACCTCCGTTCATTCAAATGCCTTGGCAGGAAGCAATGGATAGATATGGTTCAGATAAACCTGATACCCGTTTCGGGCTTGAATTATTTGACATCGGAGATATTATTCTTGAATCAAATTTCGATATTGTTAAAAAGACCTTGCAAAACGGCGGTATTGTCCGCGGTATAAGAATACCGGGCGGTGCTAAGTATTCAAGAAAAGATATTGATGATATTACAAAACTTGCAGTATCATTCGGTGCTAAAGCTCTTGCTAACATTATTTACAACGAAGACGGCACTGCTAAATCTCCTGTATTAAAGTTTGTGACTGAAGAACAGGCTAAACAAATTCAGGAAAGAGCTCAGGCAGAAGCAGGCGATATTATCTTCTTTGTTGCAGACAAACCGAAGCTGGTTTATGACATTATGGGAAGATTAAGACTTCACTTTGGTAAATCTTTAAATCTCATTGACGAAAGCAAACATAATTTGTTGTGGATTGTTGACTTCCCTATGTTTGAATGGAGTGATGAAGAAAACAGATTTATGGCAATGCACCATCCGTTTACTTCACCTTGTATCGAGGATTTGGACAAACTTAAATCAGGTGATCTGGGTAATGTTAAATCAATTGCCTACGATATTGTTTATAACGGAACAGAACTTGGCGGCGGCAGTGTCAGAATTCACTCATCAGAAGTTCAATCTGCTATATTCAAAGCTCTCGGCTTAACCGAAGAAGAAGCTAAAGAAAAATTCGGATTTATGGTGAATGCGCTTCAGTATGGTACACCGCCTCATGCAGGATTGGCAATTGGTTTGGACAGACTTGTTGCTTTACTTGCAAGAACTGATTCTATTCGTGATGTTATTGCATTCCCGAAAAATTCAGGAGCAAAAGACCTTATGAGTGATGCTCCAGGAGAAGCTTCTTTGCAGCAGCTGCGTGAACTTCATTTAAAAAGCACTGTTCAACAGCATAAGTAAGTAATAAATTATTCCTAAAAAAGTTCCCTTAACCGAGGGAACTTTTTTTATTTGATATATAATAAGATTATGCAAATCTTCACTGAGTTAAATAAAAATCCGAATTTATCCCTTGCTCTGGGTTACTTTGACGGTGTGCATCTCGGGCATCAAAAAGTTATAGGCAGCGCTGTTAACTATGCGCGCAAAAACGGAAATAAGTCTGCTGTTATTACATTTAAAGACCATCCTTGCTGTTTCTTCTATGGCGTATGCCCGAAATACATTTTAACAAGGGAAGACAGGCTTAAACATTTGGAAGCTCTTGGTGTTGACTATGTTTACATACTTGATTTTGACACAAAGCTCTGTATGCTTTCTGCGGAAGAATATTTGAAGAATATTCTGATAGACAACTTTTCTCCAAAATCTATATCAACCGGTTTTAATCATTATTTTGGCGCGAGAAAATCCGGCGGAGTTGATTTGCTAACAGAAAAACAAAGCGTTTACGGATATAAATATTTTGAAATTCCTCCACAAAAATTTTATAAAGACACCATTAGCAGTACAGAGATAAGAAAACTTTTGTCATGCGGTAATATCCAAAATGCCAACGAAATGCTTGGATATAATTTTGCTATTTCAGGTCAGGTTATAAAAGGTCAGCAGCTTGGTCGTAAAATAGGATTTCGTACTGCAAATCTCTTATACCCTCCTGAACTTATTGATTTACCATTCGGCGTATATTCTGTTATTGTCACATATGAAGGGAAAAAGTATAAGGGAATTACTAATTTTGGTATCAGACCAACTGTTTCTAATACTAAGCAGTGTTCTCTTGAAACCCATATCCTTGATTTTGATAAGGATATTTACGGGCAGCAAATTACTGTTGAGTTCTTAAAAATGATTAGGTCTGAAAAGAAATTCGCGTCGGTTCACGATTTGAAAGAACAAATTGCCAGAGATATTAGTATGATTTAGAATATAAACGGATAATCATCCTTAAACTCCCAGCCGTCAAACATCAACAAAAGTGTGCAACCGTGTCTATAATACGTATCATTGTTATTACTTTTGATTTGCTTGCAGGCTATAAATGAAGTTTCTCCATCGTTTGGAACATTTATTCCTCTCAAAATATCCTCTCTGTCGCTTATATTTGCATCTCCGCCAAAAGGTATAAAACCTTTGTTAGGACTTAATACAAAGAAAAACTTATCACTGCCATGTATATTTGGAGCGTCTTTACCATTTGCGTCCAGTGTTACATATAATATATTAGTTTCAAGTGCTATTCCTCTTGAACCGGCTGAAACAAAGGCTGCAGAAACACCATTAGGTAAAATATAAGTTTTACCTACAATACTTACAGTTGCACCACATTTTTCTACAACATCATCTCCTAAACCATCACCGCAGAAAATAGCGTTGTTTAAATAAGGAAGGATATACTTATTCAAAAAAAGTTCGGTATTTTTTATACCGTTAGAACTCAAATTACTATTCCAATATTTAGCTTCCCCGTTTTCTGCCTCCGATAATTTTATAGCATTTGAAATTATTGAATAAGCCTGTTTTACCCGTGTTGCAATAACTTTCTTCTTGTATTTAGCCACTAACGTTGGCAAAGTCATGGCTGCAACAACTCCAATAATGCCAAGAGTAATTAAAACCTCAGCAAGAGTAAAACCTGGTTTATGGACGTATTTGCCCCCCCCCCCCAGACATTCTTAAAGCTATTTCCATATTGCATACCTCCTTATTATATCTTTTCTTATATTAACATTATTTTAGACATTATTCAAGTGTGTAAAAAACTCCTTTTTAAGGAGCTTTTCTGTTATTGCAAAAAGCCAATGCAATGCTCGGATACAACTTTGCAATTTCCGGCTCGGTTATAAAAGGTCAGCAGCTTGGCCGTAAAATAGGATAAGACCCGAAAAAAAAATTTGCATCAGTTGAAGATTTAAAAAATCAAATTATTTTAGATATTTCGTTAGCGGGTTGAATTTTGTCAAATAATCTTATATAATGATAATAACAATCTTTGAGTAACTTATATAAGCAACACAAAGCAGGAACACCTTCTGATTAAATATAAAACTTTTTGAGGCGATAGCGGTGCCTGAGGCACGACACTACCCGGGTTAACGAAAATCCTATCAAGTATATTGTGCGGAAGCGTGGTTGAGAAAATAAATATATTTACTCTAATAATAAAAAGAAATAAAATCAAAACTAGAAAAAAGGAGATTAAGTTATGCAAAACACAGTAAAGACAAGACTTTCCGGGGGGGGG
>CDZN01025214.1_pt1 | contig 47998 bp, 40 predicted proteins | sample 557701 | NCBI WGS metagenome assembly CDZN01 (sample SAMEA3182089, study PRJEB8094) | gut metagenome | biome: human; feature: gut; material: Stool; isolation source: human stools | place: Canada | collected 2013-02-04 | reverse complement strand
CGTTCATTAATGTCCTGTACCGTATTATATATCTTCAAACTACTTAATATAAGTGGAGGATTAAACTCGCGCAAATGTATATTTCGAGGATTGAAATAACTAAACCCGCTTACTCCTCCAAAGTACAAGAAATCACGATGATCCTTGAAGAAAGCTCCATCCGAGAATTCATCATTCTGCAATCCGTCATTCAAGGTATAATTATCTATTTTATTGTTTTTTACATTCAGGCTAGACAATCCCTGGTTGGTACTGATCCATATCTTTTCTTCGTGGTCTTTTAATATTCCATGAATTGTTTTATTATTCAATTTCTCGTCGGCATATTGTATCAGGCGAAAATCATTCTCCTCCTTTTTCAATTCGTTCAGTCCATAACTTGTTCCTATCCATATATTGGCATCATCACGCAGTAAGCACAATACATCATTATTGGTCAGTAAAATCCGACTGTCCATATCCTCCAATGATTTTATGCTGTTATCTTTCATGTTGATACAGTTTAAGCCTCCGCCACGTGTGCCAAACCATAACATATTGTTTTCCGGATCGGATGTAATGGCATAAACAACATCGTTATTCAATGAGATATTCTTATCCGACGAATTATATTGCCTGAATCCTTTAACGTGATAACGACCTTGCTCTCTGGAAATATTTATTTTGATTAAGCCATATCCTGATGTCCCCACCCATAAAAGAGAATCATTGTTCGTAAAATAAATGTTGTACACAGCCTTGAAAGGCGGGTATTTGTCAGGTATCTCAAGCTTTTCCAGTCGCCCTGTAGCAGCATTCAATATATTGATTCCGGTTCCTTCCGTTCCGATAAAAATGTCATTCGCTTTATTTCTTCTCAAAGCATAGACAGAATTGGAAATCAACCCTTTACTCTCATTCAGATAATCTGTCAATTCTTTCGTTGCAGGATTCAACAGTTTTATTCCGCTTCCTTTTGTTCCTATCAGAATATTACCATCTTCATCTTCACAAAAACATCTCACAGGGTGACTGGTGTGAACGGTTTCAAATAAAGAGTCGTAATGATAAAGTTGAATTAATCCTTGTCCGTCCGTTCCTATCCACAATATGTTCTGACTACCGGAATAAAGAGTGAAGACTGATAACTGACTGGATAGTTCGTTCAGGTAGGTAAAAGTATTCTTTTTTAAATCATAATGAATACATCCCCCTTCTATAAAGCTGACGTACATCTTGTTCTCTGCTAAAATAACCTGCGATACAGGTTTGCTACTATCCAGCTCAATGCATTGGGAAACTGTAAAGTCGGGATTTAAAAGGAAAAGTTTGTTGTCTTTGTTTAAGATAAATCTGTCTTTCGACAGAAATATCTTATCTACAGGCGTCTGTATGTCGACTGTGCGTAAATCACTCTGTTTTCCTCCGTTAACGAGTAGATTGTAAGTCAGATGCACGGTATTTCCATTATTTAAAAGGAAAAGCATACGATCGGAATCACTCACGGAATAATCCTTTATATGACTTGCAAAGTCTGTGTTAATCGGATTAAACTCATCTTCAGAATCATTGTAGACAAAGAACCCCAGCCCCTTTATGAGGCAGATAATATCTCCTGCCGCACTCTTTCCTAAAATAAAAGACTTTTCCTGATTGGGTACTTTATTATCTGTTCTTAAATAATACCTTGTTATCTGACGGGTTCGTTTATCTAACCGATTGATTCCATTATCTGTTGCTATCCATAAACTGCCCTTACATTCGATAATCTGGCGGATAACGTTATTACTTATAGAATTCGGATTGTTTTTGCTATATCTGAATGTCGTAATTTCTCTTCCATTATATGCATTCAGTCCATCCCATGTCCCAATCCAGATTGTATGTTCTGCATCTTCCAAAATACAGTTTACTGAATTATTTGTCAGTCCGTTAACATTTGATATGTGTTTTGCCACATTAAAAGCATAAGACTTTGTGGAAGTGACAAATGCAATAATCAGAATAAAAAATAATTGTGCGTATAAGATGTTTCTCATGTAAATGAATGTTATTTATACGGTTAGGATAATAGCAAATATAAGGAATTTATTTTATTCCGCGCATATTTTCATCGGTAACGGAGGATTTATACAATTGTGGAATAGTCAATCCGAATTACAAACGATAATCTACGATTTCACCGTCAACAATCAATTTACCATGTTTCTTTGTCTTTTTAGCGGAAGCAGGAATACAAACAATAGTTACGGCATTGTCCGGGTTCAGGATAATGCTTGTTTCGCCGGTACAATTTTTCTTTATGTATTTTTGGGATACCAGATCGTACAAGTCCGTCGGTTCCGTAAAGTGTTGATTCAAGGTTACCTCTTTAGCTTCAAAGTAAGGATTGAATAAAAGGTAAGTAGGATATTTTCTTGTGGAATAAAAATCTGTGGCATTACAATCCAGTTGAAGAATACATTCCACATTAGTAGTATCTACAATAGAGGCTAGCATACCCACCCAAGCCGAACCATACAAACAAATATCTGTAGCTGAAGACATGGTTTTTACTTGATCCCCAATAGCATAGGGACCCTCATCGGACAATAATCCCTGGAACGGTTCAAAGTGATTGCCGTGATACAAATCCTTCCTCAATCCTTCATAGCAAATGACGTGTTGAGGATCACCTTCCCAGATAGAACTCGACTGACGGTTGCGGGGGTGCTCGTCTGCATAAAATAAGCGGCAGGCGTTTGCCAGGTTCAGCATCCACTTGCCTATTGTGGAAGCATAAGCCGGGTTGTATTTTACAATTGGAACAAGTGCGGCAGCTTGTGAAAAGGTGTTCATGGCAAAAGCATATTGTTCATCCTTTTTTTGCCCTACCAATCCGTGTACGTCATATTTGTTCCAACGCTCACACATCACTCCCCATCCGTCACGGTCTGAATTATCACCGTCGAAGCACCAGTTCAGCATTTTCAGCTCATCATAAGCAGTTCCAAGTTCCGCATTCATGCGCACTGCCAGATAAGCCCCATAGGGCATCATTATCTCATAGAAAGTACCTTCTTTCTGGGGACGGTTCTGCAAGAATGTCATGCATTGGCGTGCAGCATTCAGATACTTTTTATCTCCGTATTTAATCCAGGAGATGTATTGCAACCAAGCAAGTCCTGCGGCTGCATCCGGTTCACGCCATACTTTATTATAATACCCTTTACGGTTCTTAAAGTTGAAGGCGGTGAAGTTGAAGTCCGGATATTCTCTACCTTCACTCAAGTCCTGGATAGCAGCATACCAATTGTCGACAGTGATCTTCATCGGCTCCTGCATCTCTGTTTTTTGAGGATATAAATCTACCAGCATCGAATAAGCCATTGCCGGCCATATCTCATACCAGAAACTTTCTCCGGCTTTCCTGTCGAGTCCGTTCAATATAAGATTGGTTCCATTCTTCTTGTTGAAGAATTGCCGTATCATTGATACATAATCTTTTCCGTCATCATTGCTTTTGTCTACTCCTATCAGACTTGCACTAATGAGTGAGCCCATAGTGGGAAGAGATTCATAAGAATTTCCTCCTAACCGTCTTTTATCTACGTAGCTTGGAAGTCCGAAAGTGCGGAATGGAAAGTTTACTTGCGAATCGTCCCACCAGATAAGAGGCAGGTTCTGTCCTTTGGCGTTGAAATCGTAGAATAGTCTGTCCTGTTTCGTGGCTATATCTTTCCAGTTTTTCATTTTATAGGGGAAAGGTATATTGGGCATATACTGTACTAAGCGGATCTCTTTTTGCTCTATCGGCTTTTGTGCCGGCAGGTTGTTGAGAAAGAAAAAACCTGCTACGAGAAATAATAATGTCTTTTTCATGGTCAGTTGGTTGTTAAAAAAGGGCGGATTATAAATCCGCCCCCTCATTTTATTCATATTAAAAACCCGGATTTTGGGAAAGAATATTGTTGCTCTTATCCCTTTCACCTTGCGGTATCGGAAACAGATAATCTCTGTCGTCCCTAAAATTGGCACCTTTCGAGGTATTATATTTGGTTGCATAAGCACGCATAACGGTTCCGAAACGTTTTTGTCTCATCAGGTCATCCCGTCTCCATCCTTCCATCGCTAATTCACAACGGCGTTCCTTCCAGATGATTTCTTTCAGACGCTCTTGGTCGGTTTCTGTTATGTCGGGCAGTGTATTAGTTGTTGTAGCAGGGATATACGCCTGTTGATCTCTTCTCGGATCTATCGGATTAGTTTTGCGGGCTCTTTCTCTTACATCATTCAGGTAAGGAAGTGCAAGCCCTGGTTTTCCGTTTTCGTTTAATACTTCGGCATACATCAAGAGAACATCGGAATAACGGATCAAACGAATGTTGTAACTAATCATCCAGACGTCGAAACCAGTTTTTTCTACTGCCGGCACAGTCATCTTGTAATCATGATAACCGCTTGGAGATTCAGCATTGTCCTGCGCTTCAGTATCACCTTTATATCTATCACCAGTTTGTGTGAATACATAAGTAATACGTGGGTCATCTGCGTCAAAGGCATCATGGAGATCTTGGGTCGGTACGTGAAATCCATATCCCTGATAACCGGAGATGCGTCTGCTTGTGAAGAAGTGAGGGACATTGGTACCTGTGGCTATGTTTTTGTCATATACTTTGTTGGCAATCTCAAATACTGATTCCGAACTGTTTTCATATTCAGTGCGCCAGTTCATGCCGTAATCACTCAACAATGTATAGTCTTTGTCCACTTCAATAATATCATGAAGTACCGTTTCGGCAGAGGTAAAATCACCTTTGAACATGTATGTTTTAGCAAGCATTGTTTTAGCAAAGCCACGTGTTGCACGATAAGCATCATCTTCAGAGTAATCTCCTTTTGCAGGAAGTGCGGAGGCATCGGTTAAATCATTCACAATACATTCATATACCTTCTCCAATGGGGAGCGGGGTATTTGCAGTATTTCAGCGGGTTGCATCGGCGTAGTGATTAGAGGCACTTCTCCGAATGTAGTGACCAGACAATAGTACCCGAATGCTCTCAATGCTTTTGCCTCGTTTGCATAACGTTTCAATAGTTCTTCGTTTCCTATTGCATCAGGAGCATAATAAATCACATCGTTACAGCGATTGATTAATCTGTACAGAATCTCCCAACGACGTCCTACTTCACCATTGGTTGTGTAGATCGTAAAGTCGGACAAGTCGCGTACTTCGGCACGGTCACCGTCATTTCCTCCTCCTTTCAGTGCATCATCAGTGCTGCAATCACCTACAAAATAATGATTTAATGCATATTCATTCCAAGTTGTACGTAATTGAAGATAAGCTCCTGTCAAGGCTTGTTCAATATCGCTTTCCTTCTGATAATAATTATCGCTTGTGGTTTTACCATAACTTGGTTCGTCGAGAGAGCAGCTATACAACCCCACTCCGGCAAGAGCCCAGCATATTATAAATAATATTTTTCTCATAATGTAATGTCTTTTTAGCTAGATTTAAAATTGCAAATTAACTCCAAAAGTGAATGTACGTGAAGACGGATAACGTGTAGTATCCACTCCCATATCCAATGGGTTATTGATACCCAGTTCCGGATCAAGTCCGGAATAACCGGTTAAAGTAAATATATTCTGACCGCTCACATAGAATCTGCAACTTGAAAACAGTTTGCTCTTCTGGCAAATGTGACTCGGCAGTGTATAACCTATTTGCATATTCTGCAAACGCAGGTAAGAACCGTTCTCCACATAGAAAGAAGAACCTCTCATATTATTGTTAGAGTCAGAGTTGGTTATGCGTGGATATACAGCATCCAAATCCCCGTCTTTTGTCCATGCTTTTGTGTAAGCATCCGCCAACGCATTCTGGCGTCCTGCTGAAGCAAGGCTTCCTTTAGCAACGTTCCAGATGTCATTTCCAATAGTTCCCTGGAATGCCATGCTTACATCAAAGTTCTTATAACTAAATCCTAAGTTGAAACCATAAATGAGGTCCGGATTAGGATCACCGATAAAAGTACGGTCATCATCATCGTTCAATTCGCCTGATTCTCCTAATTTGGCAAACTTAAAATCACCCGGTTGTGCATTAGGCTGAATCTTGGTACCATTCTTATCCACATAATTGTCTATCTCTTCCTGATTCTGGAATATTCCTATTTGTTTGTACCCCCAGAAACGTCCGATAGGACCTCCTACATACGTACGGCTGGTATTTCCACTCAAATATTCCGATGTAAGTTTGGTTACCTCTGTCTTATAAGTAGACATGTTCAGCCCTACATTGTAATTAAAGTCTTTTCCTATCTGGTTACGGTAGTTGACTACTATTTCGAAACCGGTATTCTTCAAGTCTCCTGCATTGAAGAAGGGGCTGTTAGGGAAGGCGCCAAAAGAAGGAATAGGCATATTCAGCAACATGTCACTTGTTTTCTTTACATAAAAGTCCATACTTACATCAAGGCTGTTTTTAAAGAAAGACATATCTAAACCGACATTGGTTTGCTGGCTGGTTTCCCATTTAATATCTGCATTTCCCACATAAGTCGGGACGTAACCTTGTGAGTACCCGTTTCCAAAGTACCATTGATTTTCATTATTGGTACCAATCAACGTAAGAGGTGCGTCTCTGTCGATTCGTTGGTTACCATTCTGTCCCCAACCTACACGCAGTTTTAAATTGGAAATTGTATTTTCAATATTCAGGTTCTTAAAGAATTCTTCATTGCTCACTCTCCAACCTAATGAAACTGATGGGAAATAGCCCCAACGGTTACGTTTGGCAAATCTTGAAGAACCGTCGGCACGGAAATTGACTGTAGCAAGGTATCTGTCATCATATACATAGTTGATACGTCCCAAGTACGACAACATAGAAGATGTTTCTTTACCTCCCGAGGTGTTATCTCCAGCTGTTTGTGCATCAAGTATCTGATAGATTTCATCGTTACCTAAAGCCTTTCTCTTAAATGCATTAATGCCTTCGCTGCTGTTCTTCTCATAAGTCATGGCAACCATTGCATCCAGTTTATGCCTGCCTATTGTCGTGTTGTAGTTAAGGCGTTGTTCCACCTGATAATTAGAAGTAACAGCGCTATTATTATTCAATTGAGTTTCTTTATTATATTTACTTTCCTGATTCGCTAAGTTATCTTCCGAAAAAGTAGACGAATAGACAGGACGGAAGTCTTTGAAAGTATCATGGTATCTTTCGAAACTATACTGTACCCGATAGCTCAATCCTTTATACAATTTGATTTGGGCAAACACATTACCAAATACATTGAATATGTCATTGTATCTATTAGGAAGTTCGAGCATGGCTACCGGATTAGGGTCGTAAGACCACTCGGTAGGCGCATATTTGTTATATTCGTAATTTTCAGAAGACGGATCTACCAACGGGCTGATAACAGGGGTAAAAGGATCAGCTTTTTGAATGAAATCGAATGAAGGAATTGCTCCTGCGTCACGTTTTCTTATCTTTGCCAGATTGACATTGGCGCCAACAGTGATAAATTTGTTAATATCATATTCAAGATTCGCCTTAAGTGAAAGTCTCTTGAATTCAGTAGTGATAATCGCACCCTGATCGTCTACATATCCTAAACTTAAAGAAGATCTCGAATTATCTGTCCCCTTACGGATGCTTAGATTATAGTTCTGGTTGAAAGCTGTACGGGTTACTTCATTCCACCAGTTGGTATTATAGCCTTTCTGATACTGATTGGTAAACTTATCCTTCATTGAGTTTTGAAAGCTTGCATCGTTTTCATACGCTTTCATGATGAAGTTGTAATATTGGTCGCTGTTCATCATGTTCAATGCTTTATAACTGTTTTTTACACCTACATAAGCATCCAATGTTACGGTCGTTTCACCTTTCACCCCTCCCTTGGTAGTAATGAGGATTACTCCATTAGAACCTCTCGAACCATAGATAGCGCAGGCTGAAGCATCTTTTAATACTTCCATACGTTCAATATCAGATGGATTCAGGCTGCTGATGTTATCCATGAACTGTCCATCAACTACGTACAATGGATTGTTGTCATTGACGGTCCCTAAACCTCTCACGCGGATCACTGCATCCGATCCCGGCTGGCCGGAACTGGCGGCAACAAATACGCCGGCTGCCTTACCTGTTAGTAGTTCGGATGCATTAGATACTGCATAGTTCTTAATATCCTTACTACTTATAGAAGCCAAAGCACCGGTAAGGTCACTCTTTCTTTGAGTACCGTAACCAATAACCACAACCTCATCCAATTCATTATCGGACACTAGATTTACATTGTACGTTCCGCTATTTGTTACGTTTACAATTTCAGTTTTAAAACCTACATACGAGAATGAAACTTTATTTGACGATACTTTTAATGTATATCTACCGTCAAAATCAGTGATAGTACCATTGGTCGTTCCCACTTCAAGAACAGAAACTCCAATTAAAGCCTCTCCGGTATTACTGTCGTATACCACACCCGAAATACTCTTGGTTTGCTGTGCAAAGACATTTGTGCAAACAGCAAGAATAAGAATAAGTAATAATAAATGCTTACTCATAGTTTATACACTTAGATTTAATTATATGAAATGATATTTTGTTTATTCGCAATAATCTTACCATCTTTCAGTTCTAATTCTGTTCCGGCGGGAAGTTCCACAATTACTCTTGCGTCGTTGGCCGGGATCTCAACGGAGCCATTTGTCTTTATATTTTTTGCTATATATTCTTTGGCAACAATATCAAACAAATCGCATGGTTGGGTAGCTTGATAAGTAATGGTTTTGGCCTCTTTATGAGGGTTATAATAGAGATAGACCGGATAAGGTTTCTCTGTATAGAAGTCTGTGACATTACAATCCAGCCGGAGGATACCCTCCACATTCGTTTGACAAACAATGGCCCCTAAAATACCAACAGGAGAAGAACTGTAAACGCTGAACATGCTCTCCGTCGGATTACCTTTTATCCATTTGGGACCATCGCCGATTGCAACCGGACTAACCCCTTTTAACGATGCTTTTCCATAGTCATCCGTTTTTCGTAAACCTTCATAAGAAACATTGTCATAAGTAATGTCCTTCAATTCCGGAGCCCATTGATGTGCTTCATCTATTTCCCCCGGATAGAACAAACGACATGCACTTGCATTGTTCAACATCCACTTGCCGATAGCCTTTGCATATTGAGGCTGATATTTCACCATCGGAATGAAAGGCCAGGCGGGTTTGATACTGTTCATAAGGAATGCATATCCTCCGCCGTCTGTGATACTTCCTTGCAGACCACTTACATCATAATCACCCCATTTTCCTACAATAATTCCCCAACCGGTTCTTCCTGCAGGGCTTTTACATCCGTCAAATACCCAATCAAGAAGTTTGGCTACATCATAGTTAGCCCCCTCTACTGCATTCAAATAGGCTGCCGTATAAACTCCGAGTGGTAAAAGGGCCTCGTAAAAACGGCTTTCTTTTTGGGCAAGCAGGGCTTCGATGGCACTTTTACTATGTTGCAGATAACGTGGATCACCAAACTTATGATAAGCACACAACAATACATAAGCATGCCCACCGGCGGCGTCTTGTTGCAATGGAATATTATTAACCATTCCTTTCATTTGTGCATAGTCAAAATAAGAATAGTCGTAATTTCCATTCAATACAGAATCTGCTTTAACAAACTGCTCCGCAATACTTTTTTGTATCTTCTCTGCCCCGTCTACATTGGGGAAAACATCGCAAATAGCATAATATAAGGCATTGGGTAATACATCATACCACCAGTCGCGGCCATAGCCTCCTCCTAAAAGGGCTACTGACGGAGTCGTATTGTTCATGACTATATTCCAGCCGTTATCAGAGTTGAAATAATTCTGCACCATTTTTACATAGTTATATCCGTCTTGATTCGTCTTGTCAATTCCTACAAGGCCGGCACCAAGAATAGCTGCCAATGAGTTCAGACTTTCATGGAACTCTCCGTTATTGGCATTCTTTCCCTGACGAATATCTTTAATGGCAGTATATAAGCCAAATGTAGTCTGGTCCATATTTCTGCGGGCGTCATCTAACCAGATTAATGGTCCGACTTCACTTTTATTATTCCAGTCAAAAATAAACTGGTCATACTTTTGGGCTTTTTGCTTCCAGTCCAGCATTTTATAAGTTTCAGGCATATCAGGCATAGAGTCTACCCTATGGATGGAAACCTGTTTTACCTTTTCACCAAAGTTATTTCCGTTGCCCGAGCAAGATGCCAGGAAACAAACGGTCATAAGTACAAAAACACCTTTACTTGTCATTTTCATGTTCAATAGTATCAGTTTGATTAGTAATATTCTTAGCTAAAGGATATGCCGCTAATTGTAATCCGGCAACAATCACCAGCGCATATTTCAATGCAAAATCCTGCGATACACAATAAGCAAGGAAGATAAACAGTAGTAAACCGAAAGCTCTTCCAAGGAAAAGGCCGAACTCATGGCTTAGGATATATGCATATTCGTTTCTATTCTCAATCTTTGCAACTGCATCAATTGTTCTCATCATAATGGGGAAGTAAGCCAGGTCGAACAAAGGCTGGAATATCACTTTGCAAAGGACGAAAAGGATCACTCCTGTAGCAGAGAAGAGAATACCGTTGAATAGTGTACCGACAAAGAATACGATTAATCCTCCTACAAAGATTTTCAAACGGTCTTGCGGGCGGGCCATACGTCCTAATACATACACCAGGACAGCGGTCAATGCTCCGCTAACTCCCTGAATCAATCCTAACGCTCCTTCATCTCCTACCAGCTTCAATACCAATATAGCCGGTGCCGTTACTAAAAAACCTTGAACCATTCCTTTCAATCCGGCTAGCCACAGCATCTTTTTCCAAAGTATGTTGAAGCGGAAATAGAGGAAGTTCGTTTCTTTAGGGTTCTCGAATTTACCTTTCCACAGGGTCATGCAGGCGATAACGGTAATGACTACTGCTGCCATCGTAACTACACAGTAAGAGGTATTGATATTGAAGAGGAATCCGAAAACTTCTTTTCCATCTATCTGGCTGATAAATGCGCCTATAATTAAAGGAACACCGATGGAGGTAATAGAAAAGAAGAAAGACTCTAATCCGAAGAAATAGTTACGGCTGTTGTCGTTGGTATTATAGAGAGCCAGCAGGTATCGGTTGGTCCAGAAGAAACCAGAAGCTGCTCCCATTAAAAAGCCGGCCAGACCAAGTTCGACGAAGCCAAGTGACTTGATAGTCATCATACCGAACATGGAAATGCCACTTACCAGGATTCCTATCGAATAAAGTGTCTTCACACTGTATTTCTTTAGCAGATAGCCGTTAACAAGAGAGGTAGTAATGATGCCTATATACATTGCCAGCTGATAAAAAGCAACCATCACCGGATCGCTCGTGTTCCTCATGATATAGGCTCCCACAAAGATTTCTACTATCGGTAGTACCAATGCATAAAGCATATTGGTAACCAACAATGTTCTCATGTTAGGTTCCTGTTGCTTAAAGAACAGATATTCTTTTTTCAGTTTATTCATTACTTCTTTTGTGTCTGTTTTAATACGTTTAATATCTCTGAAATGGAAAGCTCTGCCTTACAAATCACTTCATCGCTTGCTCCATAATACATGGTTATCGTATCGCCGTCCACCAAATGCCCATTAGTGAAAACTACATTTCCGAAGAAACCTGTTTGCTCATAAGCGGCGATAGGTTCCATGATCGGTTCTTCGCTTCTTGCAATGACTTTCGACGGGTCATTTAAATCGAGTAATAAAGCCCCCAAGCAATAACGGTGATTAAAATCAGCTCCATGATAAATCTCCAGCCAGCCTTCTTCTGTCTTTATTGGAGCTGCCCCTGCCCCTACACGTGCGCAATCCCACATTCCGTCACGAGTGGTTGCCACACATTTGTGGTTTCCCCAATGCAAACGGTCGGGCGATTCTGCCAACCATATATAATTGCCGCCAAGTTCGGGACTGCTTGGGCGATGAAGAGCGAAATACTTGTCACCTATCTTCTGTTCGAACAATGCACAATCTTTATTATGCGGTGGGAATATCATTCCATGCCGTGTATAGTTTTTCCAATCATTGGTGTGAATCAGTCCGACCCCTACAGCTACCGACGATACTTCTGTGAAAGTAAGGTAAAAACCATCTTCGGTTGTTGCAACACGGCAATCCTCAATGCCGAATGCTTCCAGCTCTCCTTTTCCGAAAATGGGTGGAAATTCCGGTTCATCTTTGAAGTGAATACCGTCGGTACTTGAAACCAATCGTAAGTAAGACATCGTAGTCAGATAATTTTTTCCTTTGTAACCGATAACGCGTGGGTCTGAAGCATCCAAATCGGGATCATTCTTTAAAAACGAAACCACTTCTATTTTTCCTTTTTCATTATATATAGGAAAACTGATAATTCCTTCTTTTTGTATAGGTCTCTCTGCGACGCGCAAAAGTAACCAAATTTTGCCTTGATATTTGAAAACTCCGGGATTTAACAAACATGTAATTTCCATTCCGTTGATTCCCGCTTTTAAATCTTTTGGAGCCAGTAGGGGGTTCTGCTCACATCTTTTAGCTATATCCATAATATTTCGATTAGTGATTATTTCTGTGAACAAAAGTATGAGATGAGAGACAGGAAAGCGTTTACTATATTCTCAAAGAGGTGTACACATGCTCAAGAACATGTTTTAAGAGGATGATATTGGGGAATGATTTTAGAAGAGGCAGAGATATTCGTATTTATATGTTGTTACTATTTAAACATTTGATTTATAGATAAATATGCGGTGTATTGAAGTGTGTTATATTCTCATAAGTGTATAGTATAGTTTCTTTGAGGAGTACAAGAGAAACATATAAAGATAAAAAAATAAGAGGCCAAACTCAAAAATATAATTTGAGGAAGCCTCTTGTTTTTTCTTTTTAATAAGAATAATACTGTAAATCCTATTTCTTCACGTGCGGATAATCTATCGTATAATGTAATCCGCGGCTTTCCTTACGCTCCATTGCTTGGCGCATAATCAGATAACCCACATTCACCATATTACGCAATTCGCAGATTTCTCTGGACGCTACGCTACGTTTGAACAGGCTTTCAGTCTCTTCGTAGATAATATCGAGTCTGTCCCAGGCACGTTTCAGACGGAGGTCGCTGCGGACAATACCTACATACGTACTCATAATCTGGTTCACTTCCTTCATACTTTGCGTAATGAGCACCATTTCTTCCGGCGAACGGGTTCCTTCGTCATTCCATTCGGGAATATCTTCATTATAAGAATATTGATCGACCACTTGTAGACTGTGCTTGGCGGCAGCGTCGGCATATACGACTGCTTCTATCAGTGAGTTGGAAGCCAGGCGGTTGCCCCCATGCAATCCGGTGCACGAACATTCTCCCACGGCATAAAGACGTTCGATGGAAGATTGTCCGTCCAGGTCGACAAGGATACCTCCGCAGAGATAATGGGCGGCCGGGGCTACCGGGATATAATCTTTCGTGATGTCGATGCCCAGGCTAAGACATTTCTCGTAGATATTGGGGAAATGTTTCTTTGTTTCTTCGGGATCTTTGTGGGTAACATCCAGATATACATGGTCGTCTCCACGATTCTTCATCTCGTTGTCGATAGCACGTGCCACGATGTCACGGGGAGCTAGGGAAAGACGGGGATCATATTTCTGCATGAACTCTTTGCCGTCCATTGTACGCAGTACACCTCCGTAACCACGCATTGCTTCCGTTATCAGGAAAGAAGGGCGGTCTCCCGGATGATACAGGGCGGTAGGGTGGAATTGTACAAACTCCATATCCTTCACCGTACCTTTGGCACGGTAAACCATGGCGATACCGTCTCCGGTAGCGACTAGCGGGTTAGTGGTTGTTTTATAAACGGCTCCTACTCCACCGGTAGCCATCAGCGTCACTTTAGCAAGATAGGTATCTACTTTTCCCGTTTTCGGATCGAGGATATAAGCACCATAACATTTGATGTCCGGTGTCTGGCGGGTTACAGTCACTCCCAGGTGATGCTGTGTCAGGATTTCAATGGCAAACTGGTTTTCGATGACCGTGATATTCGGATGGCGTTGTACGGCTTTAATCAGGCTGTCTTGAATTTCTGCTCCCGTATTGTCTTTATGGTGAAGAATACGGAACTCCGAGTGTCCGCCTTCGCGGTGCAAGTCAAATTCGCCTTTCTCGTTTTTGTCAAAATCCACTCCCCACTTAATCAGTTCTTCAATTTGTGCGGGAGCTTCGCGCACAACCTTTTCTACTGCGGCACGGTTACTGATCCAGTCGCCGGCAATCATTGTGTCTTCAATGTGCTTGTCGAAATTATCCACCAGAAGGTTGGTGACGGAGGCTACACCTCCCTGGGCGAAGTACGTATTGGCTTCTTCCAGCCCACTTTTACAGATAAGAGCAACTTTACCTTTGTGCGCCACTTTCAGCGCAAAACTCATACCGGCAATTCCGGAACCGATAACGAGGAAATCGAATTTTCTTACCATAATCTTGTTATTTCTCACCGCAAAGCTACAAAATAAGTTACTTCGTTGTACTTTTCGTTGTCACTAATTCATAAAATTGCTACCTTGCAGGCAAAAATCTGACAAAATGAATCGAATTTTTCATGCCCGCATCGCCTGGTACCAATATTTCCTGTTGGTGGTGCTTACTGTGAATGCCGTCGGCGCATTGTGGTGTAAATATATCTTAGTGGCGGTACTGTTTATGTTGATGCTGATTGTAGTGATCGAACAAATTATACACACTACTTATACATTGACAACAAACGGTGATCTGGAAGTCTCACGTGGTCGTTTTATTCGTAAGAAGGTAATTCCGCTTTCCGAAATTACCGCAGTCAGGAAATACCATTCCATGAAATTCGGCCGCTTCTCGGTGACGGATTATATCCTGATAGAATACGAAAAAGGGAAGTTTGTTTCGGTGATGCCTGTCAAGGAACAGGAATTTGCAGAACTACTCGAAAAGAGAATGTTCTCAAAGAAAATAAAGGCCACGGAGGCAATAGACCCTGTAGACTCTCAAGCGGATGAATCGTAGCGTGTTTTGATAATAATGAAAAGATTAACTGATTATATACTATGAAATATCAAGTAATTATTATTGGTGGCGGTCCTGCGGGATATACGGCTGCCGAAGCTGCCGGTAAAGGTGGTTTGAGCGTATTGCTTATCGAAAAGAATAGTCTGGGTGGCGTCTGTCTGAACGAAGGCTGTATTCCTACGAAAACATTGTTGTATTCGGCAAAGACTTATGACAGTGCAAAACATGCATCAAAGTATGCAGTCAATATCCCGGAAGTCTCTTTCGATTTGCCTAAGATAATAGCGCGTAAAAGTAAGGTAGTGCGTAAACTGGTGCTGGGAGTGAAAGCGAAGCTGACTGCCAACAATGTTACAATTGTATCAGGAGAAGCGCAGACCATTGATAAAAATACGGTTCGCTGCGGGGAAGAGACTTACGAAGGAGAGAATCTGATATTATGTACGGGTTCGGAAACTTTCATTCCCCCTATTCCGGGAGTGGACGCGGTGAACTACTGGACGCACAGGGATGCTTTGGACAGTAAAGAATTGCCGGCTTCTCTGGCTATTGTTGGTGGCGGGGTAATCGGTATGGAGTTTGCGTCGTTCTTCAATAGTTTGGGAGTACAGGTGACGGTGGTTGAGATGATGGACGAAATCTTGGGTGGAATGGATAAGGAGCTTTCCGCTTTGCTCCGTGCAGAATATACAAAACGAGGTATTAAATTCCTGCTTAGTACGAAAGTGGTCGGCTTGTCGCAAACGGAAGAAGGGGCTGTTGTTTCTTATGAGAACGCGGAGGGAAACGGCAGTGTCATTGCAGAAAAGCTGTTGATGAGTGTCGGTCGTCGCCCGGTGACAAAAGGTTTCGGGCTCGAAAACTTGAATTTGGAGAAGACAGAGCGTGGCGCTATCAGAGTTAATGAAAAGATGCAGACTTCTGTGCCGGGCGTGTATGTTTGTGGTGACCTGACAGGATTCTCTTTGCTCGCCCATACGGCTGTTCGTGAAGCGGAAGTTGCCGTACATTCCATCTTGGGAAAGGAAGATGCCATGAGTTATCGGGCTATTCCGGGCGTAGTCTATACCAATCCGGAGATTGCCGGAGTGGGTGAAACGGAGGAATCGGCCTCAACGAAAGGAATCAATTATCAGGTTATCAAACTTCCGATGGCTTACTCCGGTCGTTTTGTGGCGGAGAATGAAGGCGTCAACGGAGTCTGCAAAGTACTGCTGAACGAACAGCAACGGGTGATTGGAGCCCATGTATTGGGCAATCCGGCTTCGGAGATTATCACTCTTGCGGGCGCTGCCATTGAGCTCGGATTGACGGCAGCGCAATGGAAAAAGATTGTTTTCCCACATCCTACGGTAGGAGAGATTTTCCGGGAAGTGTTATAAACGGATTCCGATATCTGCGATCGTTCATTGATGCGGGTATCTTACTGATAAAATCAAATATATGATGAGAAAATATATAATCACTCCGGCCTTATTGGCAATAGTTTGTATGGTGATGTGTCATTGTACATTTGTTGATGTCATAAATTGTATTGTATGAAAAAAAGTCTTTTGTTGGTCGCCCTTTCAGTTTGTTTGTTGCCACTTTGGGGACAACAAAATTTCTCCCGGATAGATTCGCTTATCAAGAAGATGCTCCCCGAAGCATCCGAAATCGGCATATCCGTCTACGATCTGACGGCTAAGAAATCACTTTATAACTATCGTGCGGAGAAACTTTCACGTCCTGCCTCTACCATGAAGCTGTTGACGGCTATTACCGCACTTTCCCGCCCCGAAGCCAACGAGCCTTTCCGCACCGAAGTATGGCACGATGGCGTGATAGAGCATGATACCTTGCAAGGCAACCTGTATGTGGTAGGCGGATTCGATCCTGAATTTAACAGCCAGTCGATGGATTCATTGATAGAAGAGGTAATCACTTTCCCTTTTTCGGTGATTAATGGACAGGTGTACGGCGATGTTTCGATGAAAGACTCTCTTTATTGGGGTAGTGGATGGGCATGGGACGATACTCCTGCGGGCTATCAGCCTTATCTCTCTCCATTGATGTTCTGCAAGGGGACTGTACAGGTTTCTGTCGTTCCTTCTACGGTGCAGGGAGATACAGCAAGTGTTTCCTGTCAACCTGTATCTTCCTATTATACGGTGACGAATCAGACGAAAACACGTACCTCTTCTGCCGGAAGATTCTCTTTCACGAGAGACTGGTTGACGAATGGAAACAATCTCCTTGTTTCGGGAAATGTCACTTCGATCAGAAAGGACGATATCAACATCTATGATTCTCCCCGTTTCTTTATGCACACTTTCCTGGAACGCCTTCGTGGGAAAGGAATCACGACTCCCCAGTCGTATGGCTTTGCCGAATTGCCTCGTGATAGTGTGACTGTAGAACGGATGGCTTGCTGGAATACTCCCGTGCAGAAAGCGCTGAACCAGTTGATGAAAGAGAGTGATAATCTCAATGCGGAAGCATTTCTTTGTCGCTTAGGGGCGCAGGCTACGGGAAAGAAGCAGGTAGCTGCCGAAGATGGTATTGTCGAAATAATGAAGCTGATCCGCCGCCTGGGGCATGACCCGAAAGATTATAAGATTGCCGACGGTTGCGGACTGTCCAATTATAATTACCTCTCTCCTGCCCTGCTGGTGGACTTTCTAAAATATGCGTACTCGCAAACAGAAGTGTTTCAGATGTTGTATAAATCACTTCCCGTTGGTGGGGTGGACGGAACTTTGAAATTCCGGATGAAAGGTACTCCTGTCTTCCGGAATGTTCATGCCAAAACAGGCTCGTTTACGGCAATAAATGCACTTGCGGGCTATCTGAAGATGAAAAACGGACATGAAGTAGCTTTTGCCATTATGAACCAGAATGTGCTTTCGGCGGCTAAGGCACGGGCATTTCAGGATAAGGTGTGTGAGGTGATTATTGGGAAATAGATGGTGTCATAATACCCAAATTGAAAGACTTACCCCTGCTAAAGCTCTGTGCAACAGAAGCACTTTCCTAAAGAAAAGTGTTTTGACACCCCAAAACAACCCAAGTGGAATTTCGTTGTTGAATCCGATTTCTATGTTGTCATAGGTTAAGTTTCTACTCTTTATGGAGGGCTTATTGATTCTTCTATAACTTATTGATTTTTCTATAAAAAGATAATTGTATTCTCTAATAAGCAAAAATCGTTGGATTTTGTTTACCAGAGAATACAATTATACTTGTTTAGAATCGAATATTGTAAATCCTATATTCTATATTACTTGGCGTATTCAGCCCAATTGGTATTCTTCATATCGCCACTTTTAGCCAACTCTGCGTGCATACCAAGTGCAGCCTGAATAGCGTGTGGAGTCTGCGCGCGGTTGCCGGCCAGTTTGAGGTAATCCCAAAGAAGCTCTTTGTAGTCAGGATGAGCACAGTTTTCGATGATGGCTTGTGCACGTTCTTTCGGACTTTTGCCACGAAGATCGGCAACACCTTGCTCGGTGATAACGATATTGACATCGTGCTCCGTGTGGTCGTGGTGGGATACCATCGGTACGATTGCACTGATCTTACCTTCCTTAGCCACAGACGGACAAGTGAAGATAGAGATGTAAGCGTTGCGGGTAAAGTCTCCCGAACCACCGATACCGTTCATCATTTTTGTTCCGCCGATATGGGTAGAGTTTACGTTGCCGTACAGGTCGACTTCGATGGCTGTATTGATAGAAATGACACCAAGGCGGCGTACTATTTCCGGGCTGTTTGAGATTTCCGACGGACGGAGAACCAATTTATCGCGGAAGAAATCCATATCGTTGTAAATACCTTCCAGACAGTCGTTTGTTACAGTCAGTGAGCAGGCACTACCAAATTTGATACGTCCTTCGCGAATCAGTCCGATTACGGAGTTCTGTATTACCTCTGTGTACATTTCGAATGGAGGAATCGTTTTATCACGTCCCAATGCACCGAGCACGGCGTTGGCGATGTTTCCTACGCCCGATTGCAGGGGTAAGAAAGTAGACGGGATGATACCACGTTTCATGTCGGCAGCGAGGAAGTCGGCAACATTCTGTCCGATTTTGTCGGTCAACGGATCGGCAGCGGCGAAAGAACGGGCTTCGTCCGGCCAGTTGGTTTCTACTACGCCAATAATCTTTTTCGGGTCTACCTGAACGTAAGGGAGCCCGATACGGTCACTCGGTTTATAGATAGGAATCTCGCGGCGGTAAGGAGGGTCGAGCGGTTCGTATACGTCGTGCATACCCATGCCGGATTTGCTGTGTGCGCTGTTCAACTCCACGATAATCTGGTCGGCCAGACGGCAGATCGTCGGGGAAATACCACCGGCGGCAGTCAGATAAATTTTTCCGTCGGGAGTCACTTCGCAGGCTTCAATGATGGCTACGTTCACTTTGCCCATGAATCCGTAGCGCACTTCCTGTGCCATTTGTGAGAGGTGTATGTCGTTGTAGGCAATCTCTCCGTTGTTCACAGCTTTGCGGAAATCAGCGTTGGTAGTATAAGGGGCGCGGTAGCGGATGGCTTTGGCACGTGACAGTACGCCGTCGCAGGACTCTCCTGTTGATGCACCTGTGAAAATTCCTACTTGAAACGGGTTTCCTTTCGCATGTTCTGCTTCAGCAATTTTTGCGAGTTCGGCTGTTACAGCCTTGGCCGTTCCGGCGGGAGTAAATCCGCTTAGGCCGATGTTGTAGCCATGTTTAATCAGGCTTGCAGCTTCCGCTGCCGAAATACGATTGAGTGACATAAATAGTAAATTTCGTGTTAAAATACAGTTGATATTTAATAAGTTAATAATTCTATTCGCTTTTCGGATAAGATATCAGGCGCGGGTTACACGGGTTTCATGGTTTCCGGAAAAGTTGGATTGCATAGAGCGACAGCGTAATCCGTGCTTGATATGTCTTTATAATTTCAATTTCCCTCAATATTTCCGTTGAAGTATTTCTCCCCAGATAATGGCTCGGCGTGCTTCTTCTGCCGAATGAATCGTAAAGTCTTCTTTATTGTCGGGTGAGTCGTGAGGAGTATTATAGTGAGCACCTTGCCGACTGTTTTGTTCATCCTGTGCGACACTGTTCGCGAGGGATGCAGCCACGGATACTTCTTCTTTTTTCTTTTTCTGTTTCGAAGTTTGCTGTTTGGAAGGTTGTTTGGCGACCGGTTGCTCGCGAAGAATCGGCCGGAGCAGTTCGTCCAGGGATTTGGGGCTGCCCCATGCTTCGGGTATGGGAACGGCATCGGGGTTTACTTCAACCGGAGATGGCATTGGGGGAACGGGGTGCTTGGCTTTAGCCTTTTTCGCCTTGCTGTTTTTATTCACCTCTTTGAATATTCCCACAAGAATGACGCCTGCTATCAAGAGAAATTTCAAAAAATCTTCCATTGTGCTTCACATCTAAATAGTTATCCGCCAAAGGTAGGCATTTTATCTGGTTTGAACTAACATTTGGGCATGAAAAAAGGGCAGCTTCACAGCTCCCCTTAATTTTTTTAACCTAAACCTTAACTATGAAAAAATCTAATGTTTCTTTCATTGCACAAATGTGAAAAATAAATTTAAATTTGCCAAGTATATGGATGGAAAATGTTTATCCTCTTAACATAAATTACAAATTTGCTTGCCAAATCATCAATTTTTGCGTTATTTCTGTGTCAATTAACTACTTATTGAAAGTGAAGCCGTATCTTTGCATCCGAATTTTTAAACTAAGATTTGAGTATGAACGAATTAACGGGAGCGGACTTTAAATCCGCAACTGAAATGACTGATGACAACAAGAAGTTGTTTATCGAAACATACGGCTGCCAGATGAATGTGGCCGACAGTGAGGTGATTGCATCGGTGATGCAAATGGCGGGATATTCCGTAGCTGAAACGCTGGAAGAGGCTGACGCTGTGTTTATGAACACTTGCTCCATCCGCGACAATGCGGAGCAGAAGATCCTGAACCGCCTGGAGTTTTTCCACTCGCTGAAGAAAAAGAAAAAGCGCCTGATTGTGGGTGTACTGGGTTGTATGGCCGAACGGGTAAAGGATGATCTGATAACGAATCATCATGTCGACCTGGTAGTCGGTCCGGATGCTTACCTGACGTTGCCCGATTTGATTGCTGCCGTAGAGACTGGCGAGAAAGCAATCAATGTGGAGCTTTCTACTACCGAAACTTATCGGGATGTGATTCCGTCGCGTATCTGTGGCAATCATATTTCCGGCTTTGTGTCCATCATGCGTGGTTGTAACAATTTCTGCACTTATTGCATCGTTCCCTATACTCGCGGACGTGAGCGTAGCCGTGACGTGGAAAGCATTCTCAATGAAGTGGCAGACTTGGTGGCAAAAGGCTATAAAGAAGTCACCCTGTTGGGGCAAAATGTCAACTCATACCGTTTTGAGAGGCCGACAGGAGAAGTGGTTACCTTCCCGATGTTGCTCCGAACAGTGGCCGAAGCCGCTCCGGGGGTACGTATTCGTTTCACGACTTCCCATCCGAAGGATATGAGTGACGAAACGTTGGAGGTGATTGCACAAGTGCCGAATGTATGTAAACATATTCATCTGCCTGTGCAGAGCGGTAGTTCCCGCATCCTGAAACTGATGAACCGTAAGTATACCCGTGAATGGTATCTGGACCGGGTGGCAGCTATCAAACGCATCATCCCCGATTGCGGACTGACTACCGATATTTTCTCCGGTTTTCATTCTGAAACGGAAGAAGATCATGCCATGTCGCTTTCGCTGATGGAAGCGTGTGGGTACGATGCTGCTTTCATGTTTAAATATTCCGAGCGTCCGGGAACGTATGCTTCCAAACATCTTGAAGATAATGTGCCCGAAGAGGTGAAAGTCCGCCGCCTGAATGAGATTATCGCTTTACAGAACCGTCTGTCTGCCGAATCCAACCAGCGTTGCATCGGAAAGACGTATGAAGTGCTTGTGGAAGGTGTTTCCAAGCGTTCGCGCGATCAACTGTTCGGCCGTACGGAACAAAACCGTGTGGTGGTGTTCGACAGGGGTACGCATCGTGTCGGTGATTTCGTCAATGTGCGTATCACGGAGGCTAGTTCGGCTACGCTGAAAGGGGAAGAAATCTGATTTCACCACAGAGGACGCAGAGGACATAGAGGTCTTTTTCTTCCTTGAAACTCTGTGTCCTCCGTGTCCTCTGTGGTGAAACTTACATCATCATGTGTCTTCTGATGGAGAATTTTACAATTGCCATTGCATTGATGGACGCGAATGGAATATCCATCGGTTCGTGGTGTGTGTTGTAACTCACCAGTTTGAGATGACCTTCCTTGTCCGAACGGTTTACATATTTTACTGCCAGATACTCATCTCCATCAATCATAAACGAAACTAGGTATATTTCCCCGTAAATGACATTATCGAAACTGCTGATTTCTTTATATCCGATAATGTCTCCCGATTTCAATATAGGGTACATGCTGTCTCCGTTGACGTAGACCGCCCCGTCGCAGAAGGATATATTGGGAATCAATATCTTCCCCAGTGCATACTGCTTTTTATTGGTGAATAATGTTTTCAGGTTCGCTGCTGCCGTAATGTCGTATAATGTCACGCTACGGTCGTCTATTGGTTCGGGTGTTTTCGGATTGTGTATAATTTCGACTTCTCCCTGCACCAGTTCGCTTTCGCAATGTCTCGGCTGATGTTTCGGATTTCCCTTTCCCAGTAATAGCCAATTGTAGTCCACCTTGTCTCCGAACTTGTCAAGCAGCAGCTTGAAATCGATGCTGTTTCGTGCTCCCCAATTGGAAACTGTGGCGCGTGAGACGCCTAAATATTCAGCTAATTCGCTGTCGTTCTTGAAGTTTAGTACCTGTTTGGCACGTTTCACTATTCCTGTAACATCCAAAAATGTGTCCATTCTATTATCGTTTATTTTTGATGTAAAAATTCATAAATTGATTACCTGCTCATTAGCAATTCGTTATCATCTTTTTTTAAATTAATTCCCAAAACTTCTTGTTTTATTAATGAAAACTGTTTTATATTTGTGGCGTTTTGCTGATTAAAACGTTTCAAAATTATAAATTAAAAACAGGATAACCATGAAAAACGAGGAAAAGTTTACGAAAGGTTGTGAAAAAGATCATTCACCGCCATTGAGATCGATCGGACAGTTCCGTTTGGTGAATATATATATCTACCGTGGTGTATATATATATCCACTACGGTGAACATATATATCCACCATGCTGTATATATATCCAGCAAACACGTCATTTTATTCTTTAAATTAAAAAACAAGTAAGCATAATGAAAACATTAAACTCTTTACCGACACGACTCCCTGCCGCGGCTACGAGCATCTGTGCGAATTGCAAACGCGAACTTCCGCTGGATTCTTTTTATGTGAACAAAACAACTTTCTGTCCGGATAAATACTGCAAAGAATGTCGCAAATCTATAAGCCGCAAACAATATTGCAACGGCAAGCGCTCTTTGCCTGCATTATCCGAGCGGCCATCTTACCCTGTCATTACACAGATTGAAGACCGTGAAACACGGATGCTGCTGATTTTGCACGCCCTTCAAGTGGTACGTTCTCTTATGGAGCGCAAAAAGATAAGAATGTTGGAAGAGGAATTTTTGCTGTAGGAGCAGTGCAAACCAAAATCAACTTGGAAATCAAAATCAGACACCTTGAACGTGTCTGTTGCATTTGAATGGGAAGCCGGATATTGCCCTGCCGATATTCCGTTTCCTGTTCTGTATAAACATTTTCAAAAAACAGAAAAATAATGGCAAGAATAAAGAAAAAGGGACTGGATTATTTTCCCTTGAATACCGATTTTATCCATGACCGCGCTGTCCGCCGACTGATGAAACGCGAAGGCGACGCTGTCCTTAGCATCCTTGTGGAAGTGCTCTCGTATATCTATGCGGGGGAGGGTTATTACGTGTGCGCCGACCGTTTGTTTTACGAAGATCTTTCGGCCGGCCTTTATGAAAACAGTTCGGCTGACGTGGAACGTATCGTCCGTCTTGCGGTGGAATACGGGCTGTTCGATGCCGGTTTGTTCGACCGCTGCTGCATTCTGACTTCCGCCGAGATACAGCGGCAGTATCTTTTCAGTACCCGCCGGCGGAATGTCTCCCACCTGAACGCCGCGTATTGCCTGCTGGCCGTTGAAGAGCTTGCTGAACGTAAGCCGGATGGGAAGAGACCGGATGAAACAAAGCCGGACGCACCTTCGGAATTGCCGTCTTGTACTCCGCAAATGGTTTGCGTTGAAAGCAAGTCAGAAGATAATAATGTAACATTTAGCCCCGAAAATGTTACATCGGGTACATATAGCATAGCACAGAATAGCATAGCAAAGCATAGCGCAGCACAGCAAATAAAAGAATATTCCCTCCTCAATCCTCCCCTGCGAGAAACAGGGGAGGAGGTGGAAGTAGAGATTGAAAAGGAGGAGATTTCTTCTGTAAATTCCTGCGGGAAAGATACTGCCGTTTCCAGTGGACGGAAAGAGTGGACGCGGGAATCCATCGACCGACTTCGCCCTCCCTCTGACGGCACGTCACGCAATTACGCAGGTCTGCTTGATAACCTTCGGCTTTATGACATCCCTCCCTCCGAGCAGTATGCCATTATCCGTAAAAGTAACTTCGGCGCTATTGGCGGCGCTATATGGAAAGGGATTGCCACGCTACGCGGCAGCGGCGGAAAGATACGACTTCCGGGACGCTATCTTTTGAGCGTTGTGAATAAGAAGCAGGAACCCGTTGTGTATACTGATGTCGGTAGTTGACATCCGACCGGTCATGGCAGTTGAGAATTTAGTTAAGACACGATTTGAAAATCGCTTGTAGATTTAAATACGAACACTGTATTTTTGTTTTGTTGATAAGCTTATAGACAAAACTGAACTCGATTAATTAACACAAAACTGAATTAGATTATGAATTTATTACGGAAATTGGTATTGGCGGGGATCTTGCTCGTCGGAGGAATGAATCTGTTTGCGCAGGAACCTGCCTATGCTTACGATGCAAACGGTAATTTGACAAAAGATTTAAATAAGAACATTGTTGACATTCAATATAATTGTTTAAATTTGCCTAGTCGGATAGAATTTAAGAATGGAGACCACATATCTAATGTCTATAGTGCCGATGGTACTAAGTTGCGCACGGTGCAGGTTATTGGCGGAGACACGTTGACAACGGATTATTGCGGCGATGCGGTCTATGAAAACGGAGTGTTGGTGCGTTTGATGACCGATGTAGGGTATATTACTTTGGCTGATACTACCTACCATTATTTTATCAGGGATCATCAGGGCAATGTTCGTGTCGTTGCGGATGAGCATGGCAATGTGGAGGAAGTGAACGATTATTACCCTTTGGGTGGATTAATGTCTGCAAATTCCCGGCGTAGTGTCCAGCCGTATAAGTATAATGGGAAAGAGCTGGAGACAGCGGGCGGACTGAACTGGTATGACTATGGTGCGCGGCGGTATGATCCGGTGCTAGGAAGGTGGAACGGGGTAGATCCGTCCTGCGAGAAACACTACAGTTGGAGTCCTTATACTTATTGTAAAAATAATCCAGTGTTGAGGGTAGATACGGACGGGAAGGATGATTATGTGATAAATTATCGTGGTCAACTTCAATTGATGAATAGGACGAATAGAATTGTTGATGTTTTATACGCTAGTGGAACAAGCGGGACAGTTTCGAAAATAAATCCTGAATGGAAGAATATTAGGGTATTTGACAAGTCTATTTTACCTGCATTGGAGAAAAGAATAGGCAATACTACCAGTGGGGTTAATTATTTTGCAGAAACATCCAGTGCGTATGATGCAGCCAATATCGCAACATTTGGTGTTGAGAATACCGGTGTTGAATGGAGATATACTGCCGGATACAGGGATGGAGAGAGAAAATATATTATAGGAAACAGTAGCCGTGAATATAGTGTTTCTACATTGGAAGGTATCAATAACAGGCCATTTGAAGGATTTCAGCCAATCGTGGACATTCATTCTCATCCCAGCACTCAAGGCGCATCCGAACATGATATGTTGAATGCAAAAGGAAAGAATGAAGTATCCTTTGGAGTTTATTTTAAGGATAATAAAACCCTTTATGAATATAATTCCGTAAGGAGTAACCTGAATTCTATAAAAATGAACTCCATGCTGGATTTAATTCGATATACATTTGGACAATATAATAAAAACCGATGAGAAGGAGTACTTGTATTTTATTTATAAGAATGATGATTCTTTCAACCTTGGCATTTTCATGTCGGGGTTTGAATGATCGTAAGGTGGATCCCGTAGTCATTGCCCATGCCAAGGCGGTGATAGATTCGAATTTTCTGCACAGTCCCTATCTGCAGGTTGCTCAGTATGATTTCAATACAGCTTGGCTGTATATTTTTAGACCAGAGAGTTCTTTTTGGCTGGACACATGGAAAGAACGTGTAGACAATGGTTCCGAACTCCCAACCGATTTGATTGAATATAAAGGGAAATTTATATTCTTCTATCTTAGGAATAAAAAGCGATTGAGCGAGGAATTTCTTGACAAAATAATGAAGGAAAAGAAAGGAGAAAATTATAGAGAATTGGATACACATACACATATGGATACTTGTGGTATATGGGTATATTTTAAAGATAAACATTCAGCCAAGGCTGCATATACACATTGTGGCGATCGTCAACCCTTTTCTGCATACCCTGAATTGCGTTACTTCTTATGTAATGAACAGGATTCATCCGTCTATTATTCTCATATTATTGATATGCGAATGTGGAAGCCGAATATATATGGAACGGAAACCAAATACGGAAAATTCTCGAATCCCGATCAAATAGAATTTGACGTGAAAATATGTAACCGTACAGATTCGGCACTTTATATAAGTACGCGCCCGGAAGAGTATGGCCATTTTGTTTTTAAAGATGGTGAAAACTTTTTAAGTTTTCATGTAAGCGATGCGCGAGATGCTGCTGAAGTATCTCCCGGAATGTATGAAATAACTCCCCATACCGACATTGTCTTAGGTTTATCCACAGAAAAGAGCCCTATTGTATTTAAGAATGTTCCTCGGAAGAAATATCCGGAGAAAATACATCAGATGGTTTATGATTCCGTATATTACCTTCCGACGCATGCTGTACCCCAAAGCGAGAAAAGGTATATTTGGAATAAAAAATTCAAGGTTTATCCCCTTTATCTTAATTCTTATTATTACCGTATAGATAGTGTGGAACATACTGTTTATTGGGATGGTGAGATAGAAGAAATTGTGGGGAGAAAGTTTAGAAGGTGAAGTCGTTGTTGATGAGGTCTGTATTATCCTCTCGCTTTTCTTTCTTGTTTTTCAGTGTGTTACCGATGGTTAAGAATTTAGTTAAGACACAATTTGAAAATTGTTTGTATACGAAACGAAATCATAGTATCTTTGTTGTGTCGATAAGCTTACAGACAAAACTAAATTAATTATTAACACAAAAACCAATTCAATTATGCCAGTATTGTATGGACCCTTTCAGTCCGTTTTGAAAGACAAAAACGGAAAAAAACTATTCTATCCTCGCGTCTTGCGCGCAGGCAATGTAAGTACTTCACAAATCTCCAAGGAGATAGCTGCCTATTCGTCGCTTTCTCCGGGTGATGTAAAGAATACGTTAGATAACTTGGTGACAGTGGTAAGTCAGCATCTCCAGTCATCGGAAAGTGTAACGCTTGATGGCTTCGGTACTTTTCGCCTTGTCATGAAATCAAGTGGTAATGGTGTAGAGACCGCCGATGAGGTTTCTGCCGCACAATCCTCATTAACAGTTCGTTTCCTTCCCTGCTCCACCCGCAACCTTGACGGCACTATGGCCACCCGTTCGATGGTGACCGGCGCGCGATGTGTTCGTTTTGACCGTGCCCCGGCATCTGCTTCGGGCGGTGAAGGGGAAGATCCGAATCAGAAGCCTGGTGGCGGTAGCGGTGAAGCACCGGATCCGGCAGCATAGTCCATGAAGGAACATAACACAAAGACGACCGACTAAACAGAGCGTGGAATTTTAATTGATCCACCAATGATTGACTAGACTAGTAAACTAATTATCCACTGACATGCGAATTATTAACTTAATCGTGGTGCACTGTAGTGCCACGCAGGAGGATTGTACGCTTTCTCCGGAAGATTTGGATCGGTTGCACCGGCATCGCGGATTCAACGGAACAGGCTATCACTACTACATCCGCAAGGATGGAACAGTGCACCTCACCCGCCCTATAGAACGTATCGGAGCACACGCCAAAGGTTTCAACGCTCACTCGATAGGTATCTGCTATGAAGGTGGTCTGGACTGCCGGGGATGCCCAGCAGATACCCGGACTCCGGTGCAGCGAGCTACGCTCCGGCAACTCGTCGGGCAACTACAGGAAAAATTTCCCGGCTGCCGGGTATGCGGACACCGGGACCTTTCTCCGGATCTCAATGGAAACGGTGAGATAGAGCCGGAAGAGTGGATTAAACAGTGCCCGTGTTTTGAGGTGGCAAAGGAACTTGAGGAGTTTGCTATCAAAACAGAAAACACGAAAGAACACAGAGTAACACAACACATTAAAGAACAGAAAGGAGGTAAATTATGGCAATGAAGAAATCAGTATGGGATATGATCCTGAAGGTGGTTATCGCAGTGGCTTCAGCTTTGGCTGGCGTTTTGGGCGCTAACGCGATGAATCTGTAATTAGTTGAATTGTGGGACGTGCGCGCCGTCCCACAATTTTGATGGTTAGATAATTTATTGAACGATAGATAATTAGAAATATAAAAATATTTATTAAAATGCAGAAAACAATATATATGCAGAAGATTTTTTTACTCATTGTAGTGACTTTCAGTTACTCAATTGCTATGGCGCAGCAGTATAAGTCACCGGATGTGATACCATCTTCTCCCCAAAGTCAGCTAATAGAAAATTTTTATGAGAAATATTTTAATAATAATATTTCATCCCGTGGAGAAAAGACTATTGATATCAATTTATATAATATTGAGATGAAAGATTTTAATGTTCCCATTAATATCTCGTACAACACTTGTGGAATCAAATATAAACAGCCGTCTGGTGATGTCGGAGTGGGATGGACGTTATCCCCTGCTGCAAGGGTGTCCAGAACAATTATTGGTTATGCCGATGAAGCAATGAAAAGAGTGCCTACATTATTTGATGATTTAAATAAATTGAATAATCATATTGATGTAGACAAATATCTGTCTGCTTTTTCGTCTGGAATAATGGGTAATGTCTCCTATTTCTCTGTCGCATCGCGGGACCAGGGATGTGATATTTTTACATTTAGTACATTAAGCGAGAGTGGACATTTTGTTTTTCCAGATCCGTCTACATTGGATAAGGTTGAAATCCTGGAAAAGATCAATTGCCAAATTACTCCTATCTTAACAGGAAGATTGTTGACCGGATTTCAAATTGTTGATGGACATGGTGTTACTTATAATTATGGTGGTAATGCCGGCGAACATGTTCATGAAGACGCGTATCGAACGGATATTTCGTCGGGAACTACAGGATGGGCTCTGAAAAGTATTGTAACGGCAAAAAATGATACGGTTCGTTTTGATTATGTCGAATATACAGACCGTTCTATTACAGAGTCGGAATATAAGACGTTGTCTGTAAGTGATTCTTATGCCTATCGTATGTACGTAGAAGATGAAGGAGATGTTCAGGTACAACAAGAATATGATCTAAGTACTACACTGAATATTAATATAACTTTGCCCAACTATACAACTTTCTTATTGTCAGGAATTGAGGCGAATGGAATAAAAGTGAATTTCTTTCGTGCGTCAGCAGGTGGCATTCACTCCAACGCGGTAGATAGTATAACCGTGGTCGATAAACAGTCTGGTGATGTTATTAAACAAATCAACCTCTTATATTCCGGGATGAACAAACGACCGCATTTCTTTTTAGACAGGCTGGAAATGGATGGCCAAAAATATTATTTGTCGTATTATACGCCTTCTAATTTAGGATTGGGTGAATATGATGACACACATTATACATTTGATTTATGGGGGTATTATTTGTATTCTTCTGCACAACTGGATAAGGTTTATTTACCGATAATAAGTCGTGAATTTGTTGATGATAGTTTTGTGTTTTTTAAACCCGTCCCTGGAACAAATTTACATGGCGATGTAATCAGGAAGTTATCCCAGATTATTCCAAATGTGAACTTCAAAAATGATTCGGATAACACAAAAGCACATCTTTTTTCTTTGAAGAAGATATATTTTCCTACCGGTGGGTCACAAGAATTCATATATGAACCCAATGAGTATTTATTGAATTCCGCTCGTGTGAAGGGGGCCGGTATCAGATTGAGTAATGTTAAAACTTATGATGATAATGGCAATTTACATGAGCAAAGGTATAAATATGGAGAAAATGAGGATGGAATTGGTATTCCTAGTTTTCATTTGAGTTGTGAAACCTTTGCAGATGTGAAACAGAACAGAATACAATATAGAACATCTCCAGGGCTTTATGATTATGTCTCATTTTGCTCACGTATTTATTCTCCGGTGGCTTTTGGAGATGCTAACATTAGTAGTAATTTTTTCGTAGAATATCCGCAAGTACATGTATATAACAAACAGGAAAAGGGTGAAAATAAGATTTCGTATCTTTTTAACCTGCTTCAACCTCTTTACATAGATGTGATGCCTGAAAATACTAATGAGAAATATGTAGGAAGCCCTGATTTACTGAATAACAGGGGATGGAAATCTTATATACACAGATATCAATATGGAATAAAGACTAACATAGCATCATGCCGGTACTTTAATTCGGACGGACGTTTAGTTAAAAAGGAAGATTATACCTATTGTAGAAGCGCTGGTTTGGTTATGGACGGAGGAATTAAGATGGAGCAAGTTGTTATTCCTGTTTATCAGGATACGTATGATTTTGTTCATACGATCGAGCTTTCCAGGCCATCTCTTTTCAAATATATGACTTACTCGGTCATGTCCGGAAGGGATTTGTTGAGTAAGAAAGTCGTTAGTGAATATTTTGATGAGGGAACAGTTGTTTCAGAGGAAGGCTATGTCTATGATGATAAGAACCAGTTGATAAAAGTTATTCGTACCTCTCAAAATGGTGGCGGTGATTGTAGGATAAAGAATATAAAGTACCCCTATAACTATACAGATGCCATAAGTAATCTTATGGTAGAAAGGAATATGCTCGATTATCCGGTTGAAATTATAACCGAATATAATGGTGAGGAAGTTTATCGTGAACAGATAAAATATGGACTGTATCAAAATCTGCTATTACCTGCTTATGTTGATATATCTCACGATGGACCCCTTGGGCTGAAAAGAGAAATGACTTATGTTTCGTATGATAAAAAAGGAAATATATTAGAATATGTTGATAAAAATAATAATCATACCTGCTATATATGGGGATATAATTATAAATATCCTATAGCGGAAATACAAGGGGCGACATACGACTCTGTAAAAAGCGTTTTAGGTCATGAAAATAATGATTTATCCTATCTGCAAGGATATGGAGAATATCAATTAGAGCGTGAGCTAAATAAACTACGGATGGCTTTTAGAGATAACCATCCGGTCTTTATTAAAACGTTTCTGTATAAACCGTACGTCGGGGTTACTTCAATTACTACTTCTGATGGCTTTACTACTAAATATGGCTATGATCAGTTTGGGTACCTTAAAGAATCTTATTTGGAAAGAAACGGAAGAAAACAATTAATTCAGGAATTTAAATACAATTATAAGCTATGATAAAACAACTTCGGATCATAATATTATTCATATTGTTGGGTACAGGCACTTGTCTAACAGCACAAAATAATACTGTCACTCCTTTATTTGCGGGAGAAATCGGCTATCATCAATATTTTGGGAATGATATTCTACTTAAAGACGTAGTTTCTCCTTCAGGGGGGAACGGGACTTATTCTATATCGTGGGAATACCGGTATACTGATTCAAATGAATGGAGTGAGATTACCCGGCTTGCTCAATCTGACTATGAGGGGGGATGCTTGGTTTCATCCCAACTTTTCAATACATACAGAGCGGAAGGAGTATATATCAGAAGAAAGGTTGTAAGTGGTACCTTGGTTGCATATTCTTCGGATATTAGAGTGAAAAGGCTCACAGAACCTTTGTCTTTTACCAATAGAGGCGGGGAGGCTTATATTGATCTTACCAAGCATTGTCCTTCGCTGCCCGGTGATTTTATCTGTACAGAGTTATGGCTTGGAGAAAATACATCTGATTGGTGTAGTTTCCTGTATACCGGATGGGAAAATACTGATCATCCTGCTACTGTAAAAATAGAAGTTATGAGAAATTTTGGAGATCACCGTAGCGGGCAGATTGAACTTCTGTATCGTGGATTTTCACGTAATAGCAATTTTTCTGTAGACATGAGTAACTACCAGAAGTATAAAGTTACCGTAAAAGTTGAACAGAGCTGGAATTTTACCGATGATGTTTTCTTGTTGCTTTTACCTACACAGGAGGAACCTATTAATCCGGGTGAAACTTCTTATGGTGTTTGGGTGGATAATGATGGGATGAGGGATGATTTGTTCAGATGGTGGCAATACAGTCATGACCAGATACATTGGGTAGATGTCTTTGATGTACCGGATTTGAGAACAGTATATCAGCCGGGTCCGTTGTATCAAACCACTTATTTCAGAATGATGGCTAATGACGGGGTCGATGTATATACTTCGAATATTGTGTCTATAAAGGTGCGTGAGAAATTGAACCTTTCGTCAAAGAATTACATACATACGCGTACTTATACTACTCCGGATGGGATGGAATTCAGGGATGATGTTGAATATTTTGACGGTTTGGGACGTTCCATTGAAAATGTCAAAGTGAAGCATAGTGTTGATGATACGGATCTGTTGTCAATTACAGAGTATGATAAAATGGGACGTTTATTTAGAGAATGGCTGCCTGGGGTATCGGAATCCGGCAATTGTGGTGCATTTGTCGAAGCGGAAGAGTTGAAGAATAGTTCCGTCTTGTCTAATGGAAACGATGTTATGCCTTATACAAAAACGTTATATGAAAATTCGGCTATAGGGAAAGTGGAGAGCCGATATGGTCCGGGTATGGAATGGCATAATCGGGGAAAAGGGATTAATAACAGATATTTAACAAACGTATCCAAAGATACTACCTTGTTGGATTTGTGCGATTCATTGGTGTGCTTGCGTTATACCGTGCCGACTGATAGAACACGACTTTTTGTTAGTTGTGCAGGAACCTATGCTTCCGGGGAACTATATGTCGTAAAAGAGGTTGATGAAGACAATCATGTAAGGTATGAATTTACGGATAAAGAAGGAAGGATCGTGCTGACTCGCAGTATAAATGGTAATGAAGGAATGGATGACACATACTATATATATGATATATTCGGAAATTTACGGGTTGTTCTTCCTCCGATGTGTTCTGCCAATTTTTATTCAGGTTCTCTTACGGATAGTGCTTCTGTTTTATCCGATTATGCTTTCTTGTATAAATACGATACCCGTAACCGTTGTATTGGGAAAAAACAGCCTGGTTGCGAGTGGGTGGAATTAGTGTATGATCGTTGCGACCGGTTGATTTTTACTCAAAATGGAAAAGAACGGGCAAATAATGAATGGGCTTTTCATTTGGAAGATTTGTCAGGGCGGTCTGTGTTGACCGGTGTTTACCTCGGTACGCCTGATTTTCAGAATTGTGCTTCAGAGGATATTTATGCTGAATTTACTTCAAATACAGATTCGCCTTACTATGGATATACTATTTATGGATTGCAGAATCATTATTTGGACATACAACAGGTTTATTTTTATGATACTTATGAATATCAGAACTTATTGCCGGATTCTTTGTCTTCACTATGGTATGTATTTGATAATAATTACGGGGAACGCTATGAGAATAGCCAGAGTTCACCTCATTGCAAAGAACAGCTAACAGGAAGTATCGTTCGAATATTGGGAACGGAAGAATGTCAATATGCCAGTTATTATTATGATTATTATCATAATCTGATTCAGGAACGTAAGACGACATCGGGTGGAAATAAGAAAGTAAATAAATCGCTTTTTAATATTCTCAAGCAGCCTGTGAGTGTCCGCTCGGAATACGAAGGAGGAGTTTTAAATAAATTGTATAGTTATGATCGTGCAGGAAGGCTGATTCACGAAAGACATTGTGTCGTAGGTAAGGATACTGTTGATCTGTTGTATGGTTATGACAAGTTAGGAAGGCTAAAAAGACTGGAACGTATTCATGGAAAAGATTCGGTAATTACAGAAAATGCCTATAATATACGTAGCTGGCTGACCGGTATTGATAGTAATGCAGGGTTTGTAGAGCAATTGCATTATGTGGACGGATTGGGGATTCCCTGTTATAATGGAAATATTAGTAGTATGACATGGGAGGCTGATGGTATGAAAAGAGGTTATAAATTTATGTATGATGGCAGAAGCCGCCTGCTTCGTGCTGTATATGGTGAAGGTGAAGGCTTGAATGTCAATCAGGATTGTTTTAATGAAGAGATAACCGGGTATGATAAAAATGGGAATATCCTTGGTATTAAAAGATGCGGAAAGAGATCAGAGGATGAATATGGCTTAATAGATAACCTTGTCATGAGTTATAATGGAAATCAATTGAAGGCTGTATCTGATAGTGTAACAGGTTCTGCCCATGCTGATAGTTTTGAATTTAAAGATGGAGCAGATCTGCCGGTCGAATACTATTATGACTCAAACGGAAATTTAATACAAGATTTAAACAAAAAGATTTCTGAAATTCAGTATAATTGTTTAAATTTACCCAGCCGTATAGAGTTTGAGGATGGAGGTGTTATTTCCTATCTTTATGATGCCAAAGGAACAAAGTTCCGAACAACGCACGTAATAGCCGGAAAGACCACAACTACTGATTACTTTGACGATGCGATCTATGAAAATGGTGTGCTCACTACTTTGTTGACGGAGTTGGGATATATCTCCCTTGTTGATGGCAAGTATCATTATTACTTGAAAGATCACCAGGGTAATAATCGTGTGGTTGTGGGACAGAATGGCAGTGTGGAGGAGGTGAATCATTATTATCCTTTTGGTGGTACATTTGCTTCGACTTCATCTGTCCAGCCTTACAAGTACAACGGTAAGGAACTGGATAGACAAGGTGGTCTTGACTGGTATGATTATGGGGCGAGACATTATGATGTGGCGTTAGGGAGATGGCATGTTGTAGATCCGATGGCGGAGAAATATTATTTGTGGTCTCCGTATGCGTATTGCCTGGGAAATCCGGTGAGGTTTATTGATCCAACAGGGATGGTTACGGAAATTCCTCCGGGTTTCTGGGCATCTTTTGGCAAAGGCTTCTCTCAACCGTTTGTTAGTTTTTGGAATGCCGTTACTCATCCGGTGGAAACCGTTACGAATGTAGTGAATTCTATAAAGAGCGTAACTCCTACCGAAGCAGGGGTTGGTGTTGGTGAGCAAGTGCTAAGAAGTCCAATGAGTCCGTTAGGCAGTACGTTTAATCAACTGGATGTGGCACAAGCCATCGCATATGATAAGGCCAATGGTACCATGACTTCAGCAGAAGTTATTGGGAATCAGTGGGGAGATATCGCGTTTGATGCCGTAACAACAGCGGTAGGTGCAGGAGTAGGAAGAGGTACTGGACTTTACAAAGGGCAGACCCTTGTAACCAATAGTATACCTCAAAAGGTTGCTCGTGTCATCCCTGATGGAATAAAAACTTCTATGCTTGGAGCTCCTAATCAATCTGATGTATTTGTTACCGCAGCTAAAGACATAAAGGGATTAAATGCAATGCAGATAGCTAATAAATTGACAATACCTCAAAGTAGTTCTGGATTTAAGGTGATTGAATTTAGAACTCCGATGAATGGTCTTGCTTCTCCAATAAATAGAACAAATCCTGGATTTGTAGGAAAAGGAAGAACTTTAGGGGGAGCTAGAGAATTTACTATACCAAATCAACAAATACCTAAAGATGCCATAATTAAAATTGTAAAATAATGATATATTCAAATGAAACTGAATTTGCAGGTTCCTGGTTATTAGAAAATGGGAATGTAAAAGATGATAATGTATCTATGCGTATTAAAGATTTAATCGTTAATTATTTATCAGAAATAGCAATGACTGATGATGGGTGGCAACGGCTATATCAAGACCCTAATGACGGACGATATTGGGAGTTGTCATATCCACATTCAGATTGGGAAGGAGGAGGACCACCATCACTTAAGAATATATCACAGCTTGAGGCTAAAAATAAATATAAAATTTAATATTGTCTTTATGGTCGTTATAATTTATGCTACAAAAGTACACGCATACGCGATATATAACAAATCTAATTTACATTAACTCTATTATTAATCTAGATCATGTAAATATTGCGGATTTTATCGTATTAAAACCATAATAATATGAATAAATATGAAGGTATGACTGTCAATGAATGTCTTTATGTTAGTGGCTTAATAGATGAATTTTATAAAGCAGTTGAGAAAAAAGATATCGAAGCTGTTATATCCATCTTAAAAAGGGTGGAGTTATCGAATAATCAAATTGAGCCTATTTTAGTAACGTTAAATTTACCCTATATTTAATAGTTTGTTTAATTTGCCCTGATATAATTTGCTTAGAAAATGGGTAATTTGTATCAGGGTATTTTATATTCGCAGAGGTTATTGGGAATCAGTGGGGAGATATCGCATTTGATGCCGTAACAACAGGAGCAGGGGTAGGAAAAGTTACCGGAACGTTAGGAAAAGCGAGTTCGGGTGTAGAAAAGGTGAAAGGGTTAGGTAATCCATTCAAGAATATGACACTTGACTAGGTCAGGACATCGATGGATAAGCATGTAGGTGCAGGAAAACTGAAAGTAGTTGTTGTTGATCGTGAAACAGGACTTAATAAAACTTATTCTAATAATAAATCTGGATATTCTTATAATTTGGATGAAGGAGGTCCTACAAGAATTGGTAGAAAGAAAATGATAGAGCCGCCTCATATTGATGTGAACTATCCAAAACCTAAGCCTAAGAATATTGAAAAGAAAAAATTATTTGTAAACTATTAATATTATGATTAGCGTAATAACAAGTGGAATGGAAAGTAGAGTGTATCTCGACAATGAAGGTATTGATGATATGATTCATTATTTAACTTATTTGAGAGAGAAAAATGAGACAACTTATGATCTAATTGAAGGCAATGAGTTAGATAGACTTGATGAGGATCTAGTTCTTGATGGCTTTGAGCATATAACACATCTGGAATTGATATACATCAATGCCTTTGATAGAGATGATGGTACAGTAAGAATCATAGAGGAGGATTAATATTTCTTACCATTCTCGTGTTTTACCCTGGTATAAGTTGATTAGAAAACAACCAATTTGTATCAGGGTATTTTATATTCTTTATTATGATGCCAAAGGAGCAACGTTCCGAACAATACACATAATAGTTGATGGGTGAAGTGCATACAAGATGTATAGGTGGTATTAGTAGGACGTAACTTGCTTATGTTGTATAATAAAGCTCCATTTGATCCGGAATCTACGGCAAGCACCGGAACCTGGGGGCAGGGCATAGACAACTTCCGTCAACCCAGCTACAGAAACATGGGCTTTTCCGTTAATCTGACTTTTTAATCTTCCTTCAAAAAGATATTTTGTCCCGATATGAGCTGTCAAAACTACTCTCATCTTGTATCGGGGCAACTCTTCTATTAAAAGTCCTTAACGAAAGCCCATTACATCACTTTTTATTTGTTTCTTTGCACCAAATTCGGGTATAGTGTTGTCTTGTCATTCGAGGCAGCACTTAATTTTGCTTAGATAGTTAATGGAGAAACTCAGTATAAATGCTTGTCCGGTGTGTGGCGGTACGCACTTGAAACGCGTCATGACTTGTACGGATTTTTATGCTTCGGGCGAACAGTTTGAACTGTATTCGTGTGAGGACTGTGGATTTACATTCACACAAGGAGTTCCCGTGGAAGCAGAGATAGGCAAGTATTATGAGACTCCCGACTATATTTCTCACACTGATACGCGCAAGGGGGCGATGAATAATATCTACCATTACGTACGTTCTTATATGCTGGGCCGCAAAGCGCGCTTGGTAGCTAAAGAGGCGCATCGTAAAACGGGGCGTTTGCTCGATATAGGTACGGGAACCGGTTACTTTTCCGATACAATGGTTCGCCGGGGATGGAAGGTAGAGGCAGTGGAGAAAAGCCCGCAGGCACGTGAGTTTGCAAAAACGCATTTCGAACTGGATGTAAAGCCTGAATCGGCTCTGAAAGAGTTTGCTCCTGCTAGTTTTGATGTTATCACTCTCTGGCATGTGATGGAGCATCTCGAATCTTTGAATGAGACTTGGGAAACGCTTCGCGAATTGCTGACAGAAAAAGGAGTATTGATTGTGGCAGTACCCAACTGCTCTTCTTATGATGCCAAGCGCTACGGTGAATATTGGGCGGCTTATGACGTTCCCCGTCATCTCTGGCATTTCACTCCGGGCACTATACAGCAGCTGGCTTCCCGTCATGGCTTTATTATGGCGGCACGTCATCCGATGCCGTTCGATGCGTTTTACGTATCTATGTTGAGCGAGAAACATCGTGGCAGTTCATGCAGTTTCCTGAAAGGGATGTTTGCCGGAACGTTAGCATGGTTTAATGCTTTAGGACGGAAAGAACGCAGTAGTTCCATGATTTATGTATTCCGAAAAAAGAGATAACGCATGGGAGATCAAAACAAATATAAGTCAGGTTCAATCTTCGACATGCAGTTCATTACGTCGAGTATCAGTACGACATTAGTGTTGCTGTTGCTGGGACTGGTTGTCTTCTTCGTATTGACAGCACACAATCTTTCCGTATATGTCCGCGAGAATATCAGTTTCTCCGTTCTTATCAGTGACGACATGAAAGAAGCGGATATACTGAAACTTCAGAAGAAGCTGAATCAGGAACCTTTCGTGAAACAATCCGAATATATCTCTAAAAAACAAGCACTGAAAGAACAGACGGAAGCAATGGGAACCGATCCGGAAGAATTCTTGGGCTATAACCCTTTTACCGCTTCCATTGAAATCAAACTCCATTCCGACTATGCAAACTCCGACAGCATTGCGAAGATAGAGAAAATGATTAAAAAGAACACCAACATACAAGATGTGCTCTATCGAAAGGAGTTAATTGACGCCGTGAATGATAACATACGAAATATCAGTCTGGTACTGCTTGCCTTGGCGGTAGTGCTTACTTTTATCTCTTTTGCCCTGATAAACAATACCATAAGACTGGCTATTTACTCCAAACGCTTCCTCATTCACACCATGAAGTTGGTAGGAGCGAGTTGGGGATTCATCCGGGGGCCATTCCTTCGAAAGAATGTATGGAGCGGGATATTGGCAGCCATCGTTGCCGATTCCATATTGATGGGGACCGCTTATTGGGCCGTGACGTACGAACAGGAATTGCTTCAGGTCATCACGCCTGAAGTCATGTTGATAGTCTGTGCAAGCGTATTGGCGTTTGGAATTGTAATAACGTGGCTATGCGCCTATTTCTCCATGAATAAATACTTGAGAATGAAAGCAAACAGCCTGTACTATATTTAGCGGATGGCGAATGGCTGACGGCAAACCTGTGTTTGCGTGTGATTAGCATCCGTAACAACCGACTGATAGATTAAGGGAATGATTGAAATTAGTAATTTGTAATTAAATAAACTATGTCTGACAAGCAGAAATTTGCCTTTGATAAAGTGAACTTTATCTTGCTCGCGATAGGGATGGCGATTGTTATTATCGGCTTTCTATTGATGACGGGACCTACATCGTCCGAAACCTCTTTTGAACCCGATATTTTCAGTGTACGCAGAATCAAGGTAGCGCCAGTCGTTTGCCTGTTTGGCTTCTTGTCTATGATTTACGCTGTATTACGCAAACCTAAAACACAAAAAACAGAAGAATAAAGATGGGGGATTTAACAACATTTGAGACGATTATTATTGCTATTGTAGAAGGGTTGACAGAGTTTCTACCGGTTTCTTCTACAGGACACATGATTATTACACAAAACATATTAGGAGTAGAAAGTACAGAATTTGTAAAAGCATTTACTGTAATTATTCAGTTTGGCGCAATTCTTTCAGTTGTCTGCCTTTACTGGAAACGCTTTTTCCGGTTGAACCATACACCGGCTCCTGCAGGCGCTTCCGCTTTGAAGTGTTTTCTGCATAAATTCGATTTTTACTGGAAACTGCTGGTTGCTTTTATTCCTGCTGCAATTTTGGGTTTCCTGTTTAGCGATAAGATAGACGAGATGCTGGAAAGTGTAGCGATAGTGGCAGTGATGCTGGTAATCGGTGGTATATTCATGCTGTTCTGCGATAAGATCTTTTCGAAAGGAAGCGAAGATACGGTGCTGACAGAAAGAAAGGCATTCAATATCGGTTTGTTTCAGTGCATTGCCATGATACCGGGAGTATCCCGTTCGATGGCTACCATCGTTGGAGGTATGGCCCAGAAGCTGACTCGCAAGGATGCTGCCGAGTTTTCATTCTTCCTTGCCGTGCCAACTATGTTTGCGGCAACCGGTTACAAGGTGTTGAAACTCTTCCTGGATGGCGGTTCAGAGATTCTTGTTAACAATATGCCGGCACTTATTATCGGTAATGTGGTGGCTTTTGTCGTTGCTTTGCTGGCTATCAAGTTCTTTATTAGCTTTGTTACGAAATATGGCTTTAAGGCGTTTGGCTGGTATAGAATTATTGTTGGCGGAACCATTCTGGTAATGCTGCTGCTTGGATACAACTTAGAAATTGGCTGATGAATTTTAAAAAGGGAGAAGTACTGTTTTTCAATAAACCTTTCGGATGGACTTCATTTAAAGTAGTAGGGCACGCCCGCTATCATATTTGCCGTCGGATCGGAGTGAAAAAACTAAAAGTCGGGCATGCCGGAACACTGGACCCTCTTGCAACAGGGGTGATGATTGTATGTACAGGCAAGGCAACCAAACGAATAGAAGAGTTTCAATATCATACGAAGGAGTACGTAGCAACGTTGCGCTTGGGCGCTACTACCCCGTCATACGATTTGGAACATGAAATAGATGCCACCTACCCTACCGAGCATATCACAAGGGAACTGGTGGAAGAAGTGCTGACGCACTTTATCGGTGCCATCGATCAGGTCCCCCCTGCCTTCTCTGCCTGTATGGTAGACGGCAAGCGTGCTTATGAACTGGCCCGGAAAGGAGAAGAAGTCGAACTAAAAGCAAAACAGCTTGTTATCGACGAGATTGAATTGCTGGAATGTCGCCTGGATGATCCGGAACCGATGATTCAAATCCGTGTTGTATGCAGCAAAGGGACTTATATCCGTGCCCTGGCCCGCGACATCGGCGAAGCACTCCATAGCGGAGCTCACCTGACAGGATTGATCCGTACCCGTGTAGGTGATGTCCGGTTGGAAGACTGTCTGAATCCCGAACACTTTAAAGAGTGGATCGACGGACAGGAGATAGAAAATGAGGAAGAAAATAATTAACGTAATAAGGAATAGATATGAAATTATCACAATTCAAATTTAAGTTACCCGAGGATAAGATCGCTCTACATCCTATGAAATATAGGGATGAGTCTCGTTTGATGGTATTGCATCGTAATACAGGTAAGATTGAGCACAAGATGTTCAAAGATGTGTTGGACTACTTTGATGATAAAGATGTGTTTATATTCAACGATACAAAGGTATTCCCTGCCCGCTTGTATGGTAACAAGGAAAAGACAGGTGCTCGTATCGAAGTATTCTTGTTGCGTGAGTTGAATGAAGAGCTTCGTTTGTGGGACGTATTGGTCGATCCGGCACGTAAGATACGTATCGGTAACAAGCTGTATTTCGGGCCGGACGATTCAATGGTGGCTGAAGTGATTGATAACACCACTTCTCGCGGACGTACGCTCCGTTTTCTTTATGACGGACCTCATGACGAGTTCAAAAAGGCACTGTATTCTCTGGGTGAAACTCCACTCCCCCATTCTATTATCAACCGTCCCGTAGAACCGGAAGATGCTGAACGCTTCCAGTCTATTTTTGCAAAGAACGAGGGTGCGGTGACTGCTCCGACTGCTAGTTTGCACTTCAGCCGTGAGTTGATGAAACGTCTGGAAATCAAAGGTGTGGACTTTGCATATATCACTTTGCACGCTGGTCTGGGTAACTTCCGCGACATCGACGTAGAGGACTTGACGAAGCATAAGATGGATTCGGAACAAATGTTTGTAAACGAAATGGCGGTGAAAACCGTGAATCGTGCCAAAGATAACGGTAGAAATGTATGTGCGGTAGGTACGACAGTGATGCGTGCTATTGAAAGCGCAGTCAGCACTGACGGACATCTCAAGGAATTTGAAGGATGGACTAACAAGTTTATCTTCCCTCCGTATGAATTTACCGTAGCCAATTCAATGATTTCCAATTTCCACATGCCGCTTTCTACCTTACTGATGATTGTAGCTGCTTTTGGTGGTTATGACCAGGTGATGGATGCTTATCATGTAGCATTGAAAGAAGGTTACCGTTTCGGCACGTATGGAGATGCAATGCTGATTTTGGACAAATAATGGCAAAAGTTTATCTGGGACTCGGCACTAACCTTGGGGATAAAGAACAAAATCTTCGGGATGCCGTGCAGAAAATAGAAGAGCAGGTAGGGAAAATCGTTTCCCTGTCTGCTTTTTACATAACTGCCCCTTGGGGATTTTCTTCCGATAACAGTTTCCTGAATGCAGCGGTTTGTGTAGATACCGAATTGGCTCCCATAGACGTTTTACAGAGAACGCAGGCGATTGAACAGAAATTGGGACGTACGAAGAAATCCGTTAACGGCATATATAGCGACCGCCTGATTGATATTGACTTGTTGCTTTATGATGATTTGATACTTTCCACCACTTCTCCTTCAGGAGCAAAGTTAATCCTCCCCCATCCGTTGATGGCAGAACGTGACTTCGTCATGAAACCACTGGCGGAAATTGCTCCCGGATTAGTGCATCCGGTACTTGGAAAAACAATAAAGGAGCTTACTTCTTCTTTTTCTCCGCAATAAACACCGGCAAATAGGCGATGCATCCTATCAGTACTGCATACAGCAAATGAATCTCCTGAAACGGCTTGTCGATGAAATGGCAGACAATGGCGTAGATAGCAATCGTGAATCCTACATAGAGCGCCAGCACCAAAAGCGTTTTTAATTTCTTATTTAGAATCATTATAAATCTATTTATGTGTTAAATACGTGGCAAAGATACTCATTATCTCCGAAATCTCTTTATCTTTGCAACCGAAATGAAAGTGTGGACAGATTTGAGTAGCTTGCAACCACGGAAAAAAATGCTAAAACACGTCTGATTGACGCCTTTCGGCTTATCCTTTGCAGCACTCGCCTCTCCTACTCTCTCATTCTTGATTCTTATTTTTTAATTCTTAATTTAAGAAAGATGGGATACTTATTTACATCCGAATCGGTGTCAGAAGGACACCCCGACAAGGTAGCCGATCAAATATCGGATGCTGTGCTTGACAAACTGTTGGCTTACGACCCCAGTTCGAAAGTAGCTTGCGAAACACTAGTGACTACCGGACAAGTGGTGCTAGCGGGTGAAGTGAAAACAAAAGCGTACGTTGACCTACAACTCATCGCACGCGAAGTGATTAAGAAAATCGGTTATACCAAAGGAGAGTACATGTTCGAAAGCAACTCTTGTGGTGTACTTTCTGCTATTCATGAGCAAAGCCCCGATATCAACCGTGGTGTAGAGCGCCAGGATCCGATGGAACAGGGTGCAGGCGACCAGGGAATGATGTTTGGTTATGCTACCAATGAAACGGAAAACTACATGCCGCTTTCTCTTGATTTGGCACACCGCATTCTGCAAGTGCTGGCCGACATCCGTCGTGAAGGAAAGGTAATGACTTACCTCCGTCCCGATGCCAAAAGCCAGGTTACTATCGAATATGATGACAACGGAACGCCTGTCCGTATCGATACAATCGTTGTTTCTACACAACATGATGACTTTATCCAACCGGAAGATGACTCTCAAGCTGCTCAACTGAAAGCTGACGAAGAAATGTTGTCTATCATCCGCCGTGATGTGATCGAGATTCTGATGCCTCGTGTAATTGCTTCTATTCATCACGATAAGGTATTGGCACTGTTCAATGAAAAAATCATCTATCATGTGAATCCTACCGGAAAATTTGTAATCGGTGGTCCTCACGGAGATACCGGTTTGACCGGTCGTAAGATTATCGTTGATACTTACGGTGGTAAAGGTGCTCACGGTGGTGGTGCTTTCTCCGGAAAAGATCCTAGCAAGGTAGACCGTAGTGCAGCTTATGCAGCACGTCACATCGCAAAGAATATGGTTGCGGCAGGTGTAGCAGACGAAATGCTTGTACAGGTGAGCTATGCTATCGGTGTGGCTCGTCCGATCAATATCTTTGTAGATACTTACGGCCGTTCTCACGTCAACATGACTGATGGCGAGATTGCGCGTGTGATCGACCAATTGTTCGATCTTCGTCCGAAAGCTATCGAGGAACGTCTGAAGCTTCGTAATCCTATTTATCAGGAAACAGCTGCTTACGGTCACATGGGACGTGAACCGCAAGTGATAACGAAGAAATTTTTCTCTCGTTACGAAGGAGACAAAACTGTGGAAGTGGAACTCTTTACATGGGAAAAACTCGACTACGTAGATAAAATTAAAGCTGCTTTTGGTCTGTAAAACAGTCTGAAACAGGGCTTAACTTGTTAAGAAAGAGCTGCAATTTCAACTTCCTTTAATGGAAATTGAAGTTGTAGCTCTTGATTTTTAATAAGTTATATTTAAATAAATGTTTTTTGGCTACTAAGTATGTTTTATCGGAAATTGCTACTTTTGTATCGTAAAATAAAACAGACTGCTAAATGAAAACAAGATGTTGTTGTTCTAAACGCTATTTATTGGTGTTCTCTATTTTACTTGTCAGCGTAGGTAGCATTTTTATGTCTGTCTCTCTTTCTTCCTGTTCCTCTCCTTCAGTGAAGAATCCATTGTTATTATGCGCTGATTCATTAATGGAGACATGTCCTGACAGTGCCTTATCTATTTTGGAATCAATTACCTGTCCGCAGAAAATGCCACGTGCTGACCGGGCGCTTTATGCGCTACTGCTCACCCAGGCACGGCATAAAAACTATATTGCTTTAGAGGATGATTCATTGATAAAAACGGCTGTTGACTATTATGGTGATAAGAAGAAAAGTTTGCGTGCTGCAAAGGCTCATTATTACTGGGGAGCTACTTATAGCGAAATGGGGTATACCTCATTTGCTGTAGAAGAGTATCTGACAGCAATTCGATTGATGCCTGTTAGGGATGAATTCTTAGCAATGATTTATGATAATCTTGCGGAGTGTTACGAAAGAGATGAATTGTTTGATATAGCAATTGGGGCCTATCGCCAAGCTTATCAAATATTGAGAGGAGGAAGTCAACAGATATATCCATTGAGAGGTATTGCACGTATGTGTTTGTTGCAAAATAAGAAGGATAGTGCATTGGTTTATTATCAGCAAGCTCTTGATTGTGCATTAGTAGAACAAGATTCTAGTTTGATAGGGGCTCTTTATCATGATCTTGCTATGGCTTATAGTGAAAAAAAAGATTATATTCAAGCGGATAAATATGTGTCAAAGGCAATTATGATACAAGGACAGGATGCTGTCAATGTCTGTTTGTCAAAAGCGCAGATTATGTTGAATTTGAATAAACTTGATTCTGCCAGCTATTTTTATAGTAAGAATGTAGATCAACTTGATATTTATGGAAAGGCTGTTTATTATGATGGAATGTATCAAATAGCAAAAAAAAGAGGTGAATGGAAAACGGCAACAGAAAATATAGATGCATATAAAATTCTTTATGATTCTATTCAGTTCATAACTGACAATGAAGAACTTAATCGACTTATGGATAAACACCAACTGGAGGAGCATAAGAGGTTACTGTCAGAACATACAAAAATGTTAATTTTTAGCTTGATTACTGTGTTCTTTTTATTGATGATTATTTGCGTCTTTTGTTTTATGTGGAACGATAGGAAGAGGAAAAAACGTTTTATTGCATTGCAGCGTGAATTAACTCAAAAGCGAGTAGACACCATGTTGCTTAAAGAAGAAGAGGCTTCTGAATCTAATAAAGAAGATTTAGATAAGAAAAGGTCGGAGTTGACAGAACAACAAATCCAGTTATGTATATCTGTACTTAAAACAACTGATTGTTACGATCAATTGGAAGCATTGGAGAAAGCAACTCCTAAGCAATTGTTGGCGATGCGTAGTTTGAGGAAGGATATACGTTCTACCATTTCTAGTGCATTTGTTGATGTGATGATGAATTTGAAGGAGCGCTATCCGGCTTTAACTGGTGATGATATATTTTATTGTGTTCTTTCATTACTTTGTTGTTCAAAAACTGTCATGATGGAGTTGATGGATGCTACATCAGATGCTCTTAAGACACGCAAAAATCGTATAAAGAACAAAATGGATACTCAAATTTTTGATCGGGTATTTGGCGTTGATATTCAGTGATGTATGTTGGTCTTTCTTGGCTTATTTTGCTTTTAAATAGATGACTGTTACCATTGTTACCACATAAAAATCGTTTCTTTTGCTTCATCTGTGTATTTTTGAGGCGAAATTTTAAACCCATTTATTATGAAAGCTAAATTCTTACCTCTTTTGTTGTTGACAGTTTTACTTCAAGTAAGTATGTTCTCTTTTGCTAATGAGATGACAACCGCGCGTATAATCAGGCTAAAAAATAAAACGGAGGTACAACATCGGTCTGTCCCTGTTACTCCTGCTGCTTTTATTGAAAACTCATTGTTGTCTATAGACCTTCTTTCTACTGTTCCTACTGTAACTGTTATCATAAAGAATGCAGAAACAGATGAAGTTGTTTATACATCTACTGATTTAAATGTAGATAAGGTTTATATTGATCTTACAGGTGAGGAGAAAGGTAAATATACTTTGGAGATACAACTTCCAAAGGAAGCCTTTACCGGAGATTTTGAATTAGAATAAGTCTTTGAAATATATATTATTTGCAACTAACATAATGATGATATACCTAAATCATTAACTGATGAAGCCCCGCTGTTGAAATATATGGCGCATTGCTGAAATGGCGATTAGATGACCGAAAGGGGAAAGATCGGTAAATTCTATCCGTGGACTTAATAAACCTTGTGAAAGGCGCATAAAGGTATATTGAAACGTAGAATTAAAATCACTTTTTTAAATTGTATGCTGAATACTACTGGTAGGGTGTTCGAATGATTTTATGATTCGAATAATAAAGTTCATTCAGCAACAATTTGATACACCTGTTAGTAGATGAGATATCTGTGATAGATGTATTCTTTGTGAGAAAGGTTCTTGGACTTCTGGATAAGGAGTCCAAGATTTTTTTATAGGGATAGATAAATGTAGAGATAAAAATGATCTCTGATTAAGTTGAATGTGAATAACGGAATTTTTTCGTAATTTTGCCTTCTCGATATAATAATGGATAGTGGTAAAGATGAATCAGATAAATTCCGTATGTGTATATAGCGCTTCCAGTACCAAGATAGACGCTGTTTATTTCCAAGCAGCCGATACTCTCGG
>CDZN01013330.1_pt1 | contig 49717 bp, 34 predicted proteins | sample 557701 | NCBI WGS metagenome assembly CDZN01 (sample SAMEA3182089, study PRJEB8094) | gut metagenome | biome: human; feature: gut; material: Stool; isolation source: human stools | place: Canada | collected 2013-02-04 | reverse complement strand
TTACCAGTCGGAATACCTTTTGCATCATAAATAGCTTTACCATTCCAATACTTTCGATTATGACGAGTTTTCATTTGAGCAATATTCTCGTCACTATTATCTCTTAATTGGAATATAATTTGTCCAAAAGTATTAAACTTAAAGACATCACTATTTACAATCTTTTCGATAGAATGAAAAATATTTGATTCTTCATTTATCGGATTATCTGTTATACGAACAAACTTATTTCGTGCAACAAGATTATCTAAATATTCAGTTACATAAGAATATATACGAGGAGCATGAGTAGCTAATCTACTACTAATACCATTCATCGGCAGATAAATATTCAATCCACGAGAAATAGCGTCATTAATAAAAGGAACTACTCGACTTTCAAAATCTTTTACATAAGCATCATAATCTGCATCAGTAAAATAATCTGTTGTCGTAGGTTTATTAGGAGTAATATTTTCACCCTTAAAACCATCAATTTCGATAGTATTTTTAAGACCTCGAATAGATTCTTGTCCAGATGTTGCAGGAGCACCTATCGCACGACTTTTAGTATTACCTGAGAAGATAAATACCGATTTAGGATGTGCTGCAACAGCCGCAGGTGTATAATTAGAACCAAAAGTCTTAACATGAATTGAAGTACGAGGTTTAGAAGAATCTTTAATAAATAAATCATCAACTTCAAGTCGTTTTGTAGTCATCATATAACTACGAGGACTATCAGATGTTAAGAATACATATTGACCAAGCATATTGAGAATAACTTCGGTATATATATAAAGAGCACCTTGTACCTCACGATATTTCAGACCTTTATTTCCAATCTTAACACCATTAAATGCAGATAATGCAAATTGATAACGACGTTCAACATCAGAAATAAATGCAGGATTTACTTCGTATTCGCCAATACTATTTTTAGTGAATATACCAAGACCAGTCTTTTCATCATAAATAAGAATATTATCTTCTGCACCCGGAGCAGTTAAAGTCGGGTCATTAAGATAATCCTTAAATATATACTTGATATATTCAGTATTTACACCAGTACGAGTAACAAATCCACGAAGGAACTTTGTAAGCATACTATCATACTGAGGTGAATAATTAAGTTTACCTTGAACATCAAGATAACTCATATTCGTAAAACTGTTAAAATCATAAGTAGCAATTTGTGCTAATGAATATAAATATCCATTAATATTATGCGCAGGAATCTCTTTACCACGATATGTATTAACACGATGTTTAGTATCGTTAACTACATTTTCAAGAAGAGAGTTAACTCTTGAATATACTTCATTAACATTATCATTTGCATTATAATATTGAGTAAGAGCATCACGAGTAATTGCTAATCCTAAGTAATTAATTACAGACATCTGTTTATTTAACAGAGCTGCTTTATCAATCTTACTACGTTTTGAAATAGGTTCAAAAATACGTTTAGATTTAGGATTAGTATAAAGTACATCATTCAGATTATTATACAATCCAAACTCAATATTTGTACTTAAAACACTTTCAAATCTATCAATATATGTTTTAACACCAAATGATTCTCGATTATTCTGATAAATAGTAGCATTATTACCACCTTCTAATGCCATAATATTTACAGGAATAACAGCAAGTTTAATTCCAGAAATATAAGCATTTACAAAAGAATTATCATAATCAGAAGCAGCAGAACCATCATCTTCAAATACTCGTTGGAATATTTCAAGAATAGGAGTAAACTCATCATTTATAGCTGCAAGTTGTTGCAATCTATTATATACATCTTGAGGTTGAATATCGTAAAGATGTGCCTCAATAAGTTTATTCCATAAAACATTAATATCAATAGGAGCAGGAATGTATGCTTTATTAGCAGTTCTATTTTTGAAATTACTCGAACCTACAAGAAGAGCTATTTGAGCTTTAACATGAGATGCTAACGTATTCTTTCTATCAATACGTTCTTTTTGTAAATCATCCCACATTACTTCAATATCTTCAATAGCATCACGTTGTCCTTCTTCTGTACTTTCATCATCGACAATCCGATTATTTTGATAAGCACGCTTACGATTAATACCATAGTTCTTATCAATATAATCAAGAAAATAATTAAAGATTTGACTATTACCTTTATTCAAATCAGTAAGTACATTTGCTACAAAAATATCGTTAAATCTTGTAGGAATAAAATTAGGTCGAGCTTTATACTCTTCAAGTTCTTTATTAAACTCAGCAAGAATTAAAGCTTTAAATCCACTACGAGAAACATCTCGATAATTAGCTCCAAAACGAGCTTGTTTTTGTTCCGCAGTAAGACCTTTTAACTTAAAATAAGCAGCAGTTAAAACACGAGCCATATAGGCATAATCCATCTCATCAAATGTAGCAGTATTTACAATAGATGGATTAAAAGCGTGTTTAATATCAAGACTTAATGCGTTACCAAGAGATTCAAAATCTTTACGAATATCTTCACTATAAGTTTCATCTGTCGAAAGAGCAGCTAATACAGATTCTAATTTAAGTTCTCCACTTGTATAAACGGGATAACCCGTAGCTCCATAAGGAGTACGGGCATCCGCTTCTGCATATAAAAACGCTGTAAGAATACGACGCTTAAAAGCATTCTCTAATGATACATCAGCATTATCTTCAGCATAACCTCGAATATTATTATAATCTTTAATGGTAGGTAAAACACCTTTTTCCATTAAAGATGTAATAATATCTTCAATAGGCTTAGTCTTAAAAGACTTCATTTGATGATAAAGACCAGATTTCTCAAGTCTTCCATCAGCAGTTAAACGATAAGGTTCAGGACTACATTGTGCATTCATAAACTAACAAATTTTGTTATTATTGTCATCAATATATTTATCAATAAATTCAATTACATATTCACCGTTTGAAGATACAACATTTTTCTGATTATTCAAAACATTTTCAGAACTATTTGAAAAAACCTGACCAGTGGGCGTCAAACCCACTCCCCCACCGGGTATCACAATATTCGGGCCAATATCAGAAACATCAAGACTATTAAGTGTTTCAGAATTATTGTCATCAAACGTAATTTCACCGTCATCATCAAGGAAATCCAATTCAGCTTGAGCTGCTCTTTGATTTTCTGTCAGAGGTACATCAGGCGTTTTAATAGGTTCTGTAACTGATAAATTATCATGTGTTGCATCGTTTGTAACATTAGTTTGATTAGTTGTAATTGAAGTCGGCTCCGCTGCTGGGCTTCGCCCAGCGCTCCGCTCCCCGGTGGGAGAGGAGGTTGCACGCCCACTGGTCGGACTTTTTGCGCGTCGGCTATTCACACTATCCAAACTATTAATTACTATATTTCGTATATTACTAAGTAAACTATTATCAGTAACAGTATCTATACCAATAACAGAAAGAATTGCATCAATAATTTTATCCCAAAGACTTTTACGTTTCTTAATCTTCGGAGCTTCTTCTACAATAATCCTATTTGCCAAATTAGCAAACTGTTTATTTGTAAAAGCATAAGTAACTATTTCAGCAGGAGTTTCACTTAATATTTTAAGATATGTACGAAGATAACCAAGTTCAAGTTCAGTTAAATCGCTCTTATATTTAGCATTAAATTCTTTAGAATCAACTTTAAATGCAGTGTCATTAATATCGCTAATTAATGTAGCAAGTTTATCGTATAATTCTTTAGAATTAGCTTGTTGTTCAAAATACTTATGAAGAGATTCATGAGTAATATTAACACCTAAATCAGTAGCAGTAAAATCACGTTTAGTAAGTTTATTGCTATTGATAACGATAGTTTCAGTACCTTTATTATATTGAGCAATTATGAAATCTTGTTTACTTGATAGTTTCTTAATACTGAAATTAGTTTTACCATCAGCATAAATTCTATCATATAATTCAGCGATTCTGTTAGCAACATCTTCAGATACAAAATCAGGTATAACACCTAATACTCTAAGACCTGCTACTTTATCATCTGTAATATTAACAAGTTTTTGATACCAGTTTGTTTCAGTATCATTTGTCATTGAACTTAATGTTGTAATTGCTTTAACAGCAAATTCTTTCGTTATATCTTCTGATTCTCGAATAGGATTATCAGAACTTTCAGATTTAAGTTCAAAGAACATTGCAGGTTGAATAGAATCAATAGTATAATTGGTAACAACATTACCATTAGTATCTCTAATTCCAATAACACTTGTTGTTAAAGCGCCGGTGTCAAGAATAAAATCTTGCATCGAATCAAATGTTGAAGAAACAGATTTATCAACGATACCTTGTTGTTTAGCCCAATCAAGTATTTTAGATTTATATTGACCTTTAACTGCTGCATAACCATCATCTGTTTTAACACCGTAAGTATAGTGGTCGCCTTGTAATGCAGTAGTAACACTACGTTGCATATTACCATATAATTTACGGAACAGATTATGATTAAGTAAATCAGTTAAATCTTTACCAGTAATACCTCTTGCTTGCAAATCAATTACAGCGTAAGTTCCTTTGTTAGATTTACTCTTTTCAATAATACCATTTAATTGAGCAAGTTCTCGTGCTGTAAAAGGACTCTTAGCAATACGAACTTTTGAAGTAGTTCTATTAACTGGAATTACTCTACGACTTAATCGAAGTTTAACAGGAGTAAATTTATCACCAGATTTAGTATATTCAATACTAATTCTATTGATATAACTTATTCCATTTCCAAGTATATTCTTTTTACGAACAACTGTTTGGAAATCTAAATGTTTAATATAACGAGTTTTTCCAGTAGCAGGGTCTGTATTTTCGTAAAGAGAACTAATATTAAACCATTCAGCTCCCGGAACTCCACGATTATAACTTGTAATGATAGCTTCTGATAAAGGAGCTAATCGACTACGAATATTAGCATTATGAGCTTTAGTTCGAGTTTTATTAGTATCATCTACAAGAGTATACAGACCAGATTTAGCATCAGTCGGAAGAGATGTAAACGTAGCATCTGAAATAATATCACTCATAGTTTGAGTAACAAATTCCATAGCAGCTACATTAAATGGTGTATCTGCAACATCACTTGCTAAATTACCACGATGTAATGGAACATAACTTTTTCCATTCTCACCAGCATTAGCTTGAATTTCAGCATACATTTGGAAATGCCTATCAGATGAAGTAATTTTATCTTCAATAATAGGATTATTAAATGCGGTGTCAGTAGTAAGTGATGAAACTAACATTAAACCATCAGCATCAGGCTGACGTTGAATAATATTAACAGCAGGTTTACCATTAACTGTAACAGTACGTTGCATCTCTTCATTTACATTAGCTCGATAACCACTTGAATCGGCAAATGTAATAGGAGATTTATTAATACCTTTTAATACTAAAATTGCAGAACCTTTTTCTTTAATTTCAGTAATAAGTTTTTGACTTTGAATGAAGTCATTTCCAAGTTTAGTATTTAGATTCTGATAAGCGTTCTTGATTCTAAGTCCATAACGAACATAATCATTAAGATTTTTAAGTCTTACGTTATAGAACATAGGACTAATAAGATAATAAACCTTATTTAAATCAAGACCTTCAATATCAAACGCTTCCGGACTAACACCTTCAACTTCGGTATTATATTGGATAGCTCCAATGAAAGCATTGATTATTTCAGAATGTTCAGTTTTTGATGTATTACCATATTTATCTAATTCTTTAATAATTGATTTCAGTTTTGAAACAACTGAATCAGATGTTTGTTGTTCACGAGTTAAGGCTTCAGTATATACTTTATAAAACTCTTTTGTTAAGTTAAATATTGTATCACTTCCACCAGCTTTTCGGATAATAGTATCTATAAATTTAGATGTTCCATAAGAATTACCAAAAGCAGAATCATATTGATTAACTCCACTTTCATCAATTCTACCTAATTGTATTCCATGATAAGTTTCACTATCACCTAAACCAATTCGTTCAATTAATAGTTTCTTACCATTTACATCTAAATTGACATCGACATTACCATCTTTATAAGTAACTTCAAATTCCTGACCTTCGTGTAAAGTTCTTAAAGCATCAAATAATTCAGTAGCCTTGAATTTAACACCATTAACTGTAATGTTGTTTTTAATAACACGAGTTTTAGGATTATAATATTCAGGACTTGTGATAATCTTATAAACTTCAGGTGTAAGACGACGTAAACCTTTGAAACCATTAGTTTCAAATTCACGTTGAATATGAGTTTTGAAGAAATCACTTAAAAACTTACTACGAAGATTTAAGTTACTATCAAGATAAGCACCGTCTGTTGTTTGAATAGGATTAGCAATTCGTTTATTAATAATATCAAACAAACGTTTAAGAGCATCAAGTTGTTCTTGTGGAACACCATTCTTACTCATTTGTTGATATATTGTATTAACATTTACATCATTTTTGAAATATTTAAGTGCATACCAAATAGGTTCATAATATTTGATAACATCATTACGACCATCTGTTTGCTGATATATAGAATCAAGAATATCTTCGTAAGTATAAACGTGATTATCAGTAAATATCTGACGACCATCAAGTTTTACAATAGTATTTTCAATAGCATCAAGAGCATTACGCATTGAATCACTAATGTAATAACGATAGTCATTAGTATTAAATTCATCTCTCGATTCAGTATCATCTATAAAGTCAGAAACACTGTTAGCAAGTACATCAAGACTATTAAGAATAGATACATCATCATTCAATTCAGTACCACTTTCAAAATTATAATATCTCGAAAGAATAGAATAAGCTATTCGAGCATTTCTTAATAAATCAAGAACATTACTTTGACGAACAGCTGTAATAACATCTACTCCAGTAAGATTCAAAGCATCAACATCAGATACCAAATAAGGTTGAATTGATTGAGCTAATGTATGAAGTCTTGTACGAGCAGGAAGATTAGGGATAGCACCATAATCTAAAAACTCTTTTGCTAAATTATTTACGGCAGTAGCAAATTCCATAATTTTAGAAGTTTGACTACCAAAGCCATCATCATTTACAAGAGCATCATGTAACGGACTATCTTCATCTTGTCTAATAGCACGAATTTTACTAATAAACCTATTCATCACACTGTTGATATATGCGATATTAGTTTTGTAAAATTCAGTTGTACTTTTAGCTACTTCATTAATAATACTATTTTTGAATAGTGTTATCTTATGATAGAAATCTGAATATCTAACAGTATCAAAATTACTATTAAGATTCTCAAATTTGATTTGAGTAAGACCTTCGATTTGTGCTCGAATTACATTATGGTCTACATTAATATTCTTAAGAGTTAATTTACCATCAGTGATAGTATAATTATTATTAAGAACATTAGCAACGTTAGCGATATAGTCAGCAATAGCTTCACGCATTTTAGCATTTTCCTCTTCACTATAACCAACTATATCACCACCGTAAAGATTCCAAATCCAATCTTTGAAAAGATTAGATTTAAGATTATTTGCAATACGGATATTGCTATCTGATAATAACTGTTTTACACGATTAGCTTTTTCTAAATTCTCATTACTAATTTCAGTAGGTTGATATTCATTTATCCAACCAATAAAATTACCAATAATATTAGTTCGTAACGTATTAAGTTCAGTATTATCAATAGGAGATAATAGTGCTTTATAAATATCACTATTAGAATCAGATAATTCTTTATGCAGATTTATGATAGTATCTAAATAATGATTCTCAAATTCATCTGCTGAAAGTTTATCTTGAATACTATAAAGTGTTTTATAAATAGCATCAAATTTAGTTTGAACTTCACTTCGAATTTCAGTAATATCCATACCTGCAAGTTCTTTTGCAGAATATGTATCTTCCTTACCAGTCGTATCATCTTTTATAGTAACCATTACAGCACTAAAATCGGTTTCGTCGTCGGTTACAACCTCGATTCTTTGCACGGTTTTAGGCGATTCTGCGACGTTAAATTTTGAGCCTACCGAATATACCTTATTTTTAATATCGACGGTATTTGGGGCCTCGCTGTCATCGAGAGAGTACGAAATCCCGTTACTGTCTGTCAGCACCTCGGTAGTAACATTTTCGGGTTCTTGACTTGCTTCTTGATTAGTAGTTTCAGTAGTTTCCTCTACTTTATCTTTAGCTTTTTCAATCTCTTCTTGTTTATCATAAACCTCTTTAAGTAACTTACTTCGTTCAGCCATAATCTCATCTCGATTATTAACATTTTCTTCGAGAGCCATTACAGCCATACTTAGTTGAATTCGAGCCTCTTCAAGAGATTTATATGTTTGATTATTGTTATTGCGAGTTTCACGCAAACGTTTTGCAGCTTCATTATATTCAGCTACATTGTTATTTTCACGTTCACTCTGTTCTGCAATATCGCTATTAATTCTATTAAGTCTTGCATCGTAATCAGCTAAATCATTTTCAAATAATTCAATCTTCCTACGAGTATCAGCAATTTCTCCATTATGAATAGCAAGTTCTTGTTCATATTGAAATTTACCAACTTCTAATTCTGCAATAGCTTGACGAGCATTTGCAATTTGTTGTTGAAGACTTAAAATAGATTTCTTACTATTTTTAATTTCAAGAAGATAAGGTTTACGAGCTTTACGATTAGGTTGTTTTGTACTGATAGCACCTTGATTAGCAATATAAGTATTTAATTCATCAATTTGAGATTGCAAACCATTGATTGTATCTTCAATAGTTTTAATCTTATTTACTAATCGAGTGCGTTTACCTTTAAGTGTACTAATCGCTTTATTACGAGTTTTATCTTCAAGCTGAGTTTTATAATCTTCAATAACTTTTTGCAGTTCTTCACGTTCTTGTTCAAGAACAATCTTTTCTACATTTAAGCTATGGAGTTTACTATCAATAGCTTTAAGGGCTTCATCTCGTTGCTTACGAAGATTAGACGCTTCAATATCGAAAGTCTGAATATCTGTATCAACAATAGCTAACTGACGACGATAATAGTCAAGTAAATAATCATCAGTTGATGCTTGAACTTTAAGAACATTGTCGAAAGGATTACCCCAACTTAAACCCATATTACGAGCATGAATATCTCGCATAATAGTAAATTCTCTACGAAGAGCATCTACGACAGGTCGTTTATTAGCACCGTAAACTTTTTCAAGTTGAGCATCTGATAATTTACTTAATTCATCAAAATATTCAACAGCATAATTGAACCCATTAGCAGAACCAATTCTACCCATAATACCAACAAGTAAACTTGAAGCAGGGTCAGTAATAGTTCTGTTAACTTTTGGAGTACCATCACTATTCATAACTTGATTACCAGCTTCATCTAAAACTGGAGTTTCAGTTACTTTAATATTCATATCACCGTCAAAATCAGCAATAGCTGCGGCAGTATCTTGAATACCATTTATAATGTTAGTAGCTCGTTTATTTTCAGCTTCTTGTTGAGCTTTACCATTAAGTATTCGTGTAACACCACTACGTCCAGCAGACATTACACCACCACCAATAGCACCCCAAATAAAACTATCCCATGAAGAAGCTTGTTCAACAAGTCTTCCCATACGAGCTAACGGAGTTAAATCAGCAGTTTCATCTTCAATCCCAAGTTCTTTTTTTGCAGCAATGACACCTTCATTAAGTGCCATATCAACTCGCATTTCTTCAAGACCTTCAGATAAAGCAACAGAAAAGAAATCTTTTGTTTTATGAAGTCCAATACTCGGAATAAGTTTGCGATTAAGTTTAGATGTTTCACTATCTAAAACAAAAGTTTTACCTTGTTGTGCAAGACCTTTTATATTACTTCTTAAACCTTTTTCAATAGAAATACTATTAACAGGAGCTTCTTTAATACCACGAAGCATACTATTAAGTTCAATAGCATTAAATAATACTCCATAAGCCCAAGCATCATTGTAACTTTCAGAAGCATAAACTGATGCAAACTTACTAGCATCATCTTCACTGAAACCTAAATCGAGAGCATATTGATATTGTTCATCATAACCACGAACAATTTCTTCCATACTATCAAGATGTGCTCCATATAAAGTACCGATTATCTGTTGAGTATAAGGGTTTTGTAATGCACGACCTGCTTTATTCAATGTAGAACCTAAACGACCAACACCGTTAATCATGGTTCCTAATTTACCAACAGCTTGTAAAGCTCGCATTTGTCCAATAACAGGAAGCATAGATGCGGCCGCAGAACCTACGGTAGGAAACATACTTGCCCACCAAGTAGCATCACCCATACCACCAGCAAAACCACCTTTTTGAGCTTGTTCTGTTTGATAAATAGGCATTGTTTTACGACCCCAATTTTCAATATCTTTACCTATTCTCTGCCATTCAGAACCAAGACCTTCGTTGATAGCTTTGTCCCATTTATATTTGGCATTATTATCCCATATTTGACTAATAGCACGATATGTAGTAGGAAAGAAATTAAGAATACTACCGATACCAGTAATAGTACCACCTAGAATAGTAGTTCCTAATTGACCAGTAGCATTTTTAGTTAAATACCAACCACTTTGATTTTGTGCTCTATTTTCATTAAGAACACTTAAATCAAGATTAGGATTAACTTGACCTCGACCTAATATGTTTTCGTATTCAGAAATATTGAATTTTCTAATAGCTGATAATTTTGCACCACGAGCATGTTCAGGCTCCGGCATACTATACGGTAAAACAGGAGTAGCTCCTACTCCTTGAATTTGTGTTTCAGAAGGAGTAAGAGCTTTCGAACCTGTAATAGGAATCTTAATATCTGTTAAATTTGGCATAGTTTAATATCCTATATTAGCATTATTTATTTTATTCATTTGAATAGCCTCAGCCGCTTCTTGCATATCAAGAATAATTCCATATTGAGTTAAAATATATTCTGTGATAGGCTTTAATGCTTCATTTATGTTCTCATAATATTGAATGTTGTTAGGGGTCATACCTTTAATTGTATAAAGACTATTAGGAATTATGTTATATCCAAATTCTCCATAATGAACAGAACCATCAGGATATTTCAATCCACTAATATCTTTTATATAATAACCTTGTGTTGTTCTACCAATCTCAACTTTACGACTATTGCCGTCAATACTATTGTAGAAAGGTTCATGAATATTCAAATCATATTCAACTTTACCTAAATCATCAACAGTTCTTTGCAGGTCTGCGATATTTGCAACAGCAGGACTATTGTTAGCACCAGTAGTATCGAAATCAATAAATCCCGAAGCATATTGAGATTCAATCATTCCAGCACTACGTTGTAAACCTTCACCACCAATTTTAGCGTAAGGTTTAATATTACGATAATTATCAAGAATTTGACGAGCAATAGTAGATGGGTCTACTTGTTCAGAGAAAATAATATTACCACGAGCAGCACCAGTTTCATCGAAAAGAGTAATTGAATATTCATTACGGCCTTCACGAGCTGCAATTCCATTAGCAATCGGACTAACCTCAGTCTTATAAATATCATAATCAAGACCAAGTTCTTTACCCGAAAGAGGTTTAGAATTTTTAGTAGCATTACTCTGACGGGTTACACTTGTGCCTTTTGGATTAGTAGTAGTTGAAGTAGGAAACGCATCAAAGTTCATATACTTAGCTAATTGCATTCCGGTAAGACCAATACCTTCTCCAGATGGAGTTTGAACAACACTAATATTACCAGCACCTTTTTTCCAATTTACCATAGCAGCTGCCATGTAATTTTGTTGGAATCTTGAAGGATTAGCAATAATCTCACGAGTTGCTGTAAATTCAAGAGGTGCATCAGCAATAACTTTACGATAACGATTTGAAACATTATCTGCTGCATTAGATAGAGTAGATTCAAACTCTTCCTTTGTCATAATATCATCTCGACTTATAGCAATATTACCATCAGAAGTCTTATAATAAAAAGCACCAGTTGGTGTTACAGGAATACTACCTGTTTTTTCATTTTTATTATAATTGTTATTTATAAAATCAAGATATGCTTCATAATTTGTAATGCGATGGTCAAGAATTAATTTAGCTTGAGGGTCAGCTACTTTATACCAACCTAATAAACCTGTAAGTTCGTCTCTATGTTTAGCCCAAGTATCAAATACAGAATTAAGTTGAATTTCGTCAGAACGAAGTTTAGCTTGAAGATTATTATAATTACGTTGAGCAGTCTGAACTTGTAAGAGTTTACCTTTAAGATTAGCTTCTGTTTCTTCATCAAGACCTGCTGAATCAACTAATCTTTCAGCAGTAGAAATATTAAGTGTTTTAACAATATTACCATCTCCCGGACTAAGACCTAAAATTCCAAGTTCATCAGATGTAAATATCTGATTCATAGAATTTGAAAGTTTAGTCATTTGGTCAGTAATTTCATTACGACGATTAATGTTTTCTGCAACACTATCACCAGTAACTTCAAAACCACCTAATGTATCAAGATATGGAGCATATTGTTGAAGAGTTTCAAGTTCTTGCTGTTTACCTTTTGCACGAGCTTTAATATAAGCTGCATAACCGGGATTAGCAATCAAATCAACCGTAGTTTTAATATCTTGATAAGAATATAAACCTGCGGCAGCACCAGCTAAACTTTGAATGCTATTATTAATAAATTGACCAGATAAAACACTTTGTGTAAAAGCGGTTCTATCAAGATTCTCAATATCATCAGTAGCTCCAAGTACACCTTTAGCGTAACTTTCAAACATTTTATCTACATAATTCTGTAAACCAGCTTGAATAAGTTCAGGTGGAACTTGAGCTTTATTCTGTAATATATCAAGAATATTAACTCCATATTCTTTATTAACAGTATCTAATAAAGTTTTAACTTCAGCAGGTAATTTAGAATTAACAGTAAACTTACCGTCTTTTGTAGGAGCACCAAGTTCATTTACGTTAATACCTAAACCATTAAGAGCAAACATTGTAGGATTACCAGCGAATAAAGGAGCATAATCTTCTAATTCGTAATCTCTTAAATGTCCACCAGCAGAACTATCATCTTTTACAAATCGTGTAAGAGCATCTTGATTCTGCCAAATAGTAGTAAGATAATTAGTATAATCAGGATTAGATTTGAGTAATGACATAGCATAACTCATAATCTCTTGTTCTGTAATACCTTCTCTTTCACTACCTGTTTTAACAAAGTGACTTGCTAACTTTTCACCATCAAAACCTGTTGCAACATCTAATCCATACTGACGTATCATATCAGGATTAGTAACAAGATTTTCAAATGATACTTTATCAGCTTTAGCTTTTGAAAGAATATCAAATACGTCTTTTTGATATTTATTTACATCAAACTTTTTACCAATTTGAACTCCGTTAAAACCACCGCTTATAACAGTATTAGTTTCTGCATCATAAACAATATCAGAAGATTGTAAACGACTACGAAGCAGGAAAGCATTTTGATTTTGAGTATCCCAATCACTCTTTTTCAAATCTTCCATATACTGCTGTTCCAAAGCATAATCAGCTTGAACAGCTTTAAGACCTTCATTAGTTAGAATATTCTCAGTTTGCTTATAAATATAATCATCTGCTGCAAACCAATTATCTTGTTCCTTAAATTCATTAGCACCTTCAACAATCTTAGCTCTTTCAGAATCAAGAACTTTTTGTCCACGAGAAGTTGCCTTAATTTGACTTAAAGGATTAGCAATTCTATTAATATAAGCTTCACGATTTTGGTAATACTTTTGATTCAAAGCATTTCCAACAGCAGCATATACACTTCCATAATCTTGTAATTGTGGAGTTTTTAATGTATTAGTATCGTATCGACCTATTGCAATTTCTGCCATAATTTTATAATGATTAGTTTGTAAATTAGTTGTAACTCGTATGGCTCCGCCTGCTGGGCTTCGCCCAGCGGCTCCGCTCCCCGGTGGGAGAGGAGGTTGCACGCCCACTTGTCGCGCGTGTTTGTACCACTATTTGTATCATTACAAATATACAAAAAATCGTGAATATCGGACTATCCTATAAAAGAATAATCCGATATATCACGCATCATATTAAGCTCTTTTACGTCTTGCAAGACCACCACAAGCAAAACCACTTCTCATGTGATTAGTTACTCCACGAGGCCATAATTTCTCGTATAAGCGGGCACTTGCGTAATTATTAACTGCTCCGGCAAGACCTTCAACTCCTTGTAACATTCCTTGTAATCCTTGCGTTCTGACTGCCATTAACTGTTGATTCAAGCCGACAGCTTTGTTATATTCATTAATAGCGTCTTGATACATAATTTGACTATTAGCATTTCGAGCATTAACTCGTTCTTGCCTATTCAAATCATATCTTTGACGTTGATAATCTTTCTTAGCTCCATACAGTTTATTTCGAGCAAGTTGAGCATTAATTGCAAGATTTGCTACACTATTTCGAGCAGTTTGAACATTACTTGTGTTATCAGTAATATATCGAGCAGCTCTACGTTCTTGTGTACCAAGTTCTTGTAATTCCTCACTAATATCATAATCTGTACTATATTGAACAGCATCTACTTTATTACCTTTCGGAACATGAAGTGTAGATTCAAATTCAATAGCCTTTCGATTAGCACGAGTATTAAGAGCGTTACCTACAATTCCAAACAGTGAACTTGCAAGATTCATACCAAGTCCAAATTCATTAAATCCGAACTTAAATGCAGAACCACCGCCAGCACTTGCAGTAGTTTGAATCGGCGGTAAAGTAGTAAGTTTAGGAGCTGAAACTCCTGTAAGACTATAAGGTGAAGTATATCCACCAAAAGGTCTTTTCTTTCTTACCATTCCACCACAACGCATAACCGGAGCATTATTACGAAGTCCTAAAGCAGTAGCATAAAGTTCTTGAGCTTCAAATAAATCTTCTGTTTTAGCATCAATAGCTTCAGATTCACCACGAGCTTTATTCATTCTATAAACTAACTTTTCAATATTACGAACATTTGTTCCAGTTTGTAATTTGTTAGTTTTACTCTTATCTAATGCAGACAAAGATAATGTAACTCCATCAGCAAGTTGAATAACTTGAGCTTCTTTTTTACCTTTCATATCAGTAAGTTTCTTTGCGTAATCAGCGAAAGTACGATTTGTTCCGGGAACTTTAATCGTATCACTGAATACTTGACCACCTTCCGGAGTTTCACGAACAACTTCTCCAGCATACATTCGACCATTTTTAGCGCCGCCGCCTTCAATTTCCGAATCTCCATATATGATTCCAGTTTCACCAGTAGCAGGATTATATTGTTCATGCGTTTGGCCATAAGCAACAACACTATTAGATGAATTAGGAACTACTTGGCCGCCGGTGTTTAATTTTCTACGACCAATCATTCCACCTAATTTAGCATAAAATCCTGTACCTTCTGAGTAATTACCAAGATTACTTTGTCGAATAGTTGCAACATCATTTTCAACTTTATCTTGCATACTACCTAAAGTCTGCTGACGTTCCATTTCAGCTTGTTCAGCTAAAAGTTCTTGACGACGACGCTCTTCTTGACGTTTTTTCTTACGTCCAGTAAACAAACCAACGATACCACCAATTAATGCACCGATACCAGCACCGATAGGGCCGAGCCAAGAACCAGCAGCTGCACCAGTAGCAAGCGCCGCAGTTCCACCAACAGCAGCTCCAATTCCTAATCCAGTTCCAGCTCCACTTAAAGCGCTACCACTTACGATACCTTCGCCATCAGCACTATATTTAGATTCATCAATATCACTGGCTTGAACTCTCGTACCCCATTGAACACTACCGGGGTCATTAATACTTGTTCCACCCCAATAAAATTTCCTACGAGGAGTTCCAACAAGTCCACCGAATTTAGCAGTAATACCACGAGAAGTTAAAACTTCATTATTAATCTTATTTTGCATATTAGCATAAATAAGTTTATCGTTAGCAATTAACTTATCTACATAATTCTTAACTGGAATTCCAGTATCATCATTCTTTCCACCATGATAAAGTAAATCAATCGTGCCATTACCGAAAAAACTATTACCGGAATTACGAGCCATTCCTAAATAATCAGCGGTAGCGTCATGTGTAGAACGAATACCACCGAAATTATATTTTTTACGATTAGTTTTACTCATATCTTCAACATAATTATCAGGATTATCATTAGTATTAAAATTAGAAAATAATCTATTTCTAATCATATCATAATCATTAGAACTATTAGTTTTAAATATTTCTAATTCAGATTTATCTCTTCTTTTATTACCAGTAGTATATTCTTTAATAATACTATCTGTATTACGTTCATTAGCACCTTTTAACAATTTCTTATATTGTCTAAAACCAGTTCGACCTACTCGATATGCGAGATTAGACATAAGATTAACAATAGGTTGAGGTAAAGTATTGAAATCATCAATACCATATTTCTCAGAATAAATATCACGAACATCATTGTAGGCTTTCGCCATACGACGATTTAATTCAGCATCAATTTGTTTTCTTGTTGCTTTACCTTTTGCTTTAACAGATTTAGTAAAATCAGAAGTATCATTTAATTTAAAACCGGGGCCAATAGTTTTAGCACCACCTTCATACGAGGGATAAGGATAATAATATTTACTATCTTTTGAACGTGAACGAACAGTTTTAAGTTTACCATTTTCTTTAACACGAACAAATTCTTTATCACCAGTCAATTCGTTATCCCAAATATGTTGAGAATACTCATTAATATAACGAGTAACTTGACGAAGACTATCAGGATTAACTTTACGATTAGACATACCATTAAAAGTTTGAGTAACACGACAAGTGGGCGTGCAACCTCCTGCCCCACCGGGGAGCGAGGCCGAAGGCCGAGCCGCACAAGTTGTTACAAATTATCTTTGATTATTACGATTATCAAGAATCCATTCAGGATTAACATCAATAAGTTCCCAAAGTCTGTTATTATCACTATTATTAAACTTCATTATACAATAAACATATTGACAAATGAATTTATTAATATCATACCATTTAGCTTTATGTTTTAGTGCAGATTCATCTACAACTAAATCAGTAATCATAAAAGGTATTTGTTTGTGTATATCATTAACATTATTAAATCTCCAAAGATTTACTTTATTAACACCAGTTGTACCATTATACCAAATATCATTAAATTTAACAAGTTTATAACCAGTACATTGGTCATCATTATGAACCAATATAGCATTAATAGTTTTCTCAAATTCATTAATAGTAGGTAACAGATTATTAACAATATCAACTCTGTCTTTCCAAGCGATATTATTTAATAACTTATTATAACTATTATTATCATTAAGAATAAATTTAATATATGATTCTTTAACAAGTTGATTATTATTATCATCTTTTAAGAATCGACCATAATTATTTTTAGATATTGCATAAATGCCATGTTTATCAAACCAGAATAATCCATTTCGATTGGTAATACCTACAATAGGATTATAGTCATGGAATGAAATCCAAGCATTAGCAATAGGACTAAAACTAATTGTGAATTGTTTATTATCAACATTTTGGACTAAATATAAGATATTAGTATCTTCATTAAATGCCCAAATTCTACCATTATTCTTAAACGGATTAACTACATCTTTTACAAGATTACCGTCAAACCACTTAAGAGCATTGAGAGCAGTCATATTACTTACTTTATCTCCATTGATATTGAAAATACGTCTATGAACTGCATCAATAACAAAATAACCAATAACATTAACATGAGTATCAAAATAACTTTGACAACCTATATAACCACTGGGACTATATGTAACCTCTTGAGGTTCCATATTAAATATATCAGCTGTACCTAAATACGAAGTACCTTCATCAGTATTAGAAAGTGTATCACGAAGTTGCAATAAATGTAAACCGTATGTTTGTTGGATATAAAGATTTTTATTGTCAGTTTTTAATGCAATAATTTCACCTCGATTAAAAGGCATATCTTTATAATCATCACTTCTGAATAATCGCCAATTAAGATTAGCATTTTCAGCACTCTGTAATTGACTACGAATTATACGATAAGGATGGTCTTGAGTTCCGGGAATTTCTTCAAAATAAGTAAATGTTTCAATACCATTCTCATTATAAACAGGAGAATAACCTTTACCAACACTACTATTTATGAAATTATCAACTTGATAACTTAATTGATAAAATTCACGTAATTCATTACCACGTTTATCGTGATATTTGAAAGATTTATCTACGTTATTAACACTGAATCGAGCAAGAATATTGAATTTACTTTCAAGAGGAACAGTAAATATCCAACGATAAACAGTAGCATTACTATCTAATCCTTTTGCTTGAGCATCACCATAACGATAGTCAGACGATGGAGCAGTAGCTCGAAGGGTTATATATCCTATAAATGTATCACCAACTAACGAAGTTATTACTTCAGAAGAACCTTTAATATTAATTACATTAGATGCAATTTGAAGTTTCTGATTATTAACATCAGAATAAAGTGTTTCAGAATTATTAATTAAATCGGCAATATATCCTCTTGCCCATTCCTCATTATCTGTACCTTTATTAAATCCATCAAAACCTTTTTCAATACGATAATAACTATCACCAGCAATGTTGTTTTGAGAACTAATATTAGCATTGATATATTCAAGTGAAACATCTTTAGTTGCACGAGAAGTATCAATGGTAAGACTATTAATATCAGCATCTAAGAATCGAGTTCCAGATTCATTAGGATTTGTATCAAATCCATCAAAATCTTCACCTTTCCATTTAGCTGGAAATACTTTTATATCATCATCAAGTTCTTCATTTTTAACAAATTTAAGAACATCAGTTTCAAAGTATAGAGGTTTAAGTTTACCTCGAATACTATTTATCTTATTATAGAGATATTCAAATGTGTAAAATCTTGCGTTATCTCCACCAAAAGGATTTTTATAAGTTTGATTCTTACCGAAATTGTTAGTTTCAATATCTCGCATTGCGAAACCTTGTGTAACAATTCGAGAATTATTAATATTATGTTCAACAAAGAAATAAACTATTGAACTAATATATTTATTCATTAAGTCTGTTTTACCAGCAAGATTAGCTTTAATATTAATATTAGGACTTAATGTATAAGTAGGATTCCATTCAGAAGAAGTAGGATATAATTGAGTTAACCAATTAAATGTCGGAGCAGTTGAACCATCAACTTTGTTACTTAATCGAGCTTCAATTAAAATATATTTAGTTTCTTTTGCATCAAGATTAATTACGAAATTAGTTTTTGTATTAATAGTATTACTAATAAATACAGATTTACTATCTGATGCTAAAAGATTAGATTCAGAAACTTCATAATACCCAGTTTCAACTTCAGATTCTTCTGAATCAATTTGTTTAACTACCGATGTAGCATCATAAACTTTTGTAGTTAAATTTATACCAGCAGGTATCACACTATCTCCACCAAAGGCAGGACTACATTCAACACCAATTAATTGGCTCGATGTACTCTCACTTGTTATTTCTAATACTACAACTTGGTAATCAGAAGGATTAACTCCACCTTCAGAATCTTCAGTTGTATAAGGTAATGGAAGACTTGGTAATTTAAGTTTACCTTTCGTTAAAGAACGACCTTTCGCTTTAACAGTTGCGTGTCCAGTTGAAACTCCGTATAAAGTAAAATAACGATTACGGGCTATTGTAGGTTTTTCACTACCAACACCAGTTTTAGCAATTTCATCTACTTGTTCAACGTCATCAATATCAGGTAAACTCTTCCAACTCGGACTTATAATCTTACTAATACTTTCAGATTTATAAGGAATTTTATGAGCATTTTGATTAGTAGAACCTACGGGATAAGCTTCAATATCATAATTATTAGCTTTCCAAGGAATATGATGTATATTTACAAGGTCACCTTTATAATCATAATATCCAGCGTAAAGAACATAAACTTCACCACTCTTGAAATAACGTCGAGTACTATTAATATAAGAAGAACTCGGATTCCAACTTAATTGAACATCAAGATTGTTCTCTGTAAATTCTTTAAGTTCACTATCGAGTTTACTATAATCAAGAGTTTTTACATTACCTCGAATAAGTCTATTATTGAAATTAACAAGAGTATTATCTCGAATATATGATATATTTTTAATAAAAATATCATCAAGACTTATAGTAGATAAATATGAAACATCACTTACAATATGAGTAGTACTTACACCACTGATTGAAATGTCATCAGTTTCATATGATAATTGAGCTTCGTCAGTAATATAAACAATAGCAAATCTACAATGTTTATATTTAATACCACTATTTCTAAAACTAATAGTAATATTCTTATTGATTTCGATACCTAACGCATAATCTTCTTCATAATTACCACAAACAATGAGTGATGTACTCAAAGGAGAATAGTTTGTATAAGTACCATCATCAAGACGATATTTAATTGCTATTTGATAAGCACCAGTTTTAAGATTACCACCGTCTTTAACTTCTAATTGAAGTTCAGGATAAGTAACATTTGGAATAAGATTAAACGAATCAACTTCATCAACAGTAATATCATATCCTATCGTAGTATCATCTCCATTGTTACCATCATAAAACGGGTCAGTCAAATTAATAATTCTTGTTTCATTTGCTGATTCATCAGTTCCTTCAGTAAATGTAACAATTAAATTTTCTTTATAATTGTATATATAATCTCCATGAATTGGTCTATCAATACTGAATCCAAATGCACCCGATGTACTATACAAACAACGTTTTACAGTTGGGTTATTATCATCAAGATTAAGATATATAATAGCGTCGTTAGTTTGTAAATCAGATTTATCTGCATTATTCCAGTGTTCTACAACGCAAAAAAGTACAACACCAACATTAGTTGGAATTGTACCTATAATATTATATTTGTGATTATTGGCATTACTATAAATATAAGGAATGATATGCCGATTTGTCGGATGATTTTCAAGAATATCATCTAATTCACCTATGAAATCAAATCCTCTTTCATTAAAATAACTTTGACCTTTATTATCAATAGTTATATTTTTAGCATATCGTAAAGATTTATCTTGTGAAATATGAGGTGAATTATCTAAATCAAGACCTAAAACTTTCATAGTTTCTATTATTCTAATGTACGAAGAATAGTAGCAATATTCTCTCGACGGTCGTTACTAAATTTGTTACAAGAAACTCGAACTTGTATTCTCATTCTATCGAGTTCTATCGCAGGATTTGTATAAGAATTGTTTGCTGTAAGACTCACAACCGGATGTTTATAACCTCTTAATAACATTTGTTTGAGAACATAAAGTTTAAGATATTTTTTAAGAGGGCCATTATTATAAATAAGAGGAACATCCATATTTATAATACTATCATAAACAACAGGTAAAGCTCTATATCTTAAATGAATAGTTCCATAATCAACGTTAGTATGAATCCAGTTATTACTAATATAATAATAAGGTTGCTCTTTATCAACAGGAGCATGATTAAAACTATCGTTTTTATCACCGGGACTTGTTATGTCTGCATTTGGAATACCGGGATAAGGAGTATATGTCGGAACAGTTGTTACCTTTTCAGTAATAGTATCTTTGTTAAACTCAGCTGAATTTTTAAGAACAGCTTTTTTATTATTTATAATGACATCAATTACACCACGGAAATCCCACGGTAATTGACAACGGTGGTCATCAAATTCAATATCTTTTTCTACATTAACATAAGCTTGAATGAATTTAAGTTCTTCTAAAGCATTTGCAACCCAAATAGGAAAACGACTTACAAAATCATCACTTTGTATATTGTAATCATTATACATATCTGAAATTAATGTAGCACTACTAATGAATATATTATTATCAATCATAAAGCATTATTTTGTTTAGGAAGATTATTTCGATATAGTTTAATAGCTTCGTCAGGATGATTAAAACAAATTGCAAGAATTTTATTGAAACAATTAAGTCTTCGATTTGTTGCAATTTCATCGACAGTTTTACCTTTCATTGCAAAAGGTGTTCTATCGATAGTTTTTTCACCATTTTCATAAGCACTACTTGTATGACCAAATTTGAATTTATAATAGACACTTTGCGGTATTCGACCTTTGACTTTATGATATACAGCTTTTATACACCAGTCATAATCATAATATATGAAATAAGGAATACCATTTGGATTATCAGCAGTTCGTATATTAATACCCTGTTCTAATAATTTCTTTTTTAAGTCTTTTGTAGCACCCCAATCGACAACACTACATACATCACCGGGCATCGTTTTTTTATAGTAAACATAAACGTAACCTACGGAACTACCAAAAGAATAATTATTACCTTTACATAGTAAATTAGCTATCTCATTATTAACTTCATCTTGCATATAAGTATACATTTCAGAAGGTAATTCTTTAAGAGCAGCAAGAGTTTCTATATCATCATCAAGTTTATCAAGACGTTCATAAACTAAGTAATTATAACTACGAATATAACTCATTAGTTTAGTACCAAGTAGAGTATCTTGTTTCTTATTAAAATAAATCTTACTACGATTATCAATATCGAATACTACTGAAACATCAACACCGGCTTCTTGATATTTAGCAAGATTATCTTTGATATTATAAATACAATCATTGCGTCGTTCATAAGCAAGATGTAATTGTTTAATTAAAGAATTAAGTTGTATTTGAACTTCTTTAACGAAATCTCTCCAATAATATTCGTTATCAACCATAATGATAGAAGCATGATGTTAATCTTGACCATTACCACGTTGAGCAATAGTAGGATTATTATTATTTGTTTTAATATCCAAATCTTGAGGATAAATACCAAATTCAGTTTTAAGTATTTCTTGAATTATACTTTCAAGCATATCATTAGGTAAAGGTAATTCAATATCTTGACCATCTTCATTCTTAAAGAACGAAAGAACTTCATCAGGATTTTCAAATATACCTGTAATCATTACTTCATTAATTGGTCGTCTATCATCAATATTTTTTGTACCAACTTTTTCAGCAATAATTATATGACCGTTTAATATAATATAAGCTCGTGGATACCCGGTGGGAGAGCAGGTTGGACGCCCACTTTGACGTAGTTTAAGAGATGTAATAGAACTCTCATACATATATCCATTACCAACAGTATCACCTACAAACGCAAAAGGCGCATCACTTTGTATGCGCACTGGTGTAGGAACTTTGTACTTTGTTCCTAACAATCTAATTTTATTAGCAATTCGATATTCAGTAGGAAGAATATCACTATATTTCAACTCTTCAACAGGAGCAATAAAAGTAAGTTTAAGAATATCATCTATTCCATTTTTCTCAACGCTTTGTCGGATACGATTTGCAAACATAGTTTTAATCATATCTTTAACACGTTCTTTAAGTTCGTGATTATTAGGTTGATTAACCATGTTTGCAATACGAGCTGCATATTGATTAAGTGTTCCCATATCTTACTTATTTAGATTCAAAAGATTAGCAATAGTATTTTGGTTTTTCCAAATATATTTTTCATCATCAGGATTAAATCCTTCTACGATATTATATTCAAGAGAAATAAAACCAATAGGTGTTTCTTTAATAGGGTCTTTAATAAGAAAAGTATAAGCAGACTTCATACCTCTACTTTCAAGTTCATCTTTATAACATCTGTCTTGAAACTTATATTTACTAACATCATTACAATAATGACGATTTCTAACAAGAAGATTGTGAAATAAATAAGGAAAATTATTAACAAGAACATCCTTAAAAGATTTCTTATAAGATACTACACAACAATCATAATCTTCACCAACAACAGTGTATTTATCCATTTCTACACCATTAATGAAATGACCGCCATTATGAAAATAAGCAATATAAACAGCATTAGCATGAATAGTATCTCGAATAGAAGCACATATCTTATCAAGTTCTATATAACAATTACTTTTTTCAATAGTAAGTTTTTGTTCTTTACGTTTAGGAAATAACCATTCTTTTAGATAAATACCAGTAATCGTACTTATGGATGTTATTATAGCTACTATAATAGCTGTATAATCGAACATAGATAGGCGTATAAGAGGATTAATATTAATAGGTATATTATATTAGGCTACTAACAAATATACGTTAAAATAGTCGATTTCCCACCAGATTCACTATAAAAAAGAGGTGCTACATTAGTAACACCTCTCACTATTTCAATTCAATCTTTAACAATATAAATTGTTATATTACTAACAATTTATTTCTTCACTTTCTTACCAGTGGTCTTTTTACCACCTTTCTTTCCACCACATGCCATAGTAGTAATCATCTTAATTAATTAATGATGTTGTTTATAATCAACACCAATCTTTTTTAGAATAGGTTTGAATATCCAACTCCAAGCAACTGGTGCAAGAATAGCAGAATTAATAAGAATTGTAGTATTCTCATATCCACCTGCTATATATCCTGCGGCAATAGCAAAACAACTAATTAACATAACCAGTCGTTTAGTCCATGTACCAACAGATTTATCACCATTAATATCATCTATTGCTTTAATAAGTATATATGTTAAAACATTCACACAAAGCATAAATGATAAATCGAAATGAGTACTAAATAACTCAACGAAATGTCCTACGAGTTGTTCCATTTACCATTCATCAATTTCATCGACCACCATATTTCTTATTTGGAATATATTTTAAGAAACTAAAAGGAAACAATTTCTTTTTATAATCTTCATCACTTTCCAAAGCTCGTGCTTCACCTTCAAAACAAATATCTTTATAAGCTCGATTATAAGGAGGTAATATGATTTCAATTATCCAACTAATCACGTAAGCAATTAAAGGAATAATTGGAGTTAATAATAAGCACCACCAAGAATAATTTGTAGTAAGACTTAATATAATACTAACCAACAAACTTGTAATAAAAAGAGTAATTTGTTGATAACTATGAACGGTTTCATGTCGTTCAACAGTTTCAGTAATTTTATCTTTTTGTTCAGTTCGTATGATTAACCACCATAATATCGTCATACATAAATACCCTTTGAACGGTAGGAATTTACAATAGACTTTAATCATGATTTTATTTTAATTGAATTTGTTTATAACACTTAGCATGTATAGTATTCATAAAATTTTCAGCAACTCCGCTATTATCAATAACTAAACCATCTTCATAACCTTGTAACTCCATTATCTTTTGCCATTCAGATTCTACTGTCATATTATTATAAACAGTTCTTTGTAAAATAGACATAGCACCAAAATAATTATTATCTTCAATATCTCTTAGTTTAATAAGACTACGAATACAAATTGGTACTATAGAATTAATATTTCCCATACCCATAATGCAATTATATACATAACTGGTATTATCAGAATCAGTATACATAATTGTTACAATGGAAGGTTTCTTTACTTCTTCTTCTTTAGGTACTAAATCATAATATGGAATCTTAAGAGCAGTAAATCTTTGAATGATAACATCCAAACTTGCAGTGAGATAATCCAAATTATCATCTGTCATACTTTTAAGTAAGATGACATTCGGAACAGCATACTTAATATTAGCACTTACAGAATTAATTAAATTATTTACAGTACTAAATATGATAAATACTGGAACTGGTTTTGTACCATTTTTAATATCATTATTAAAAAATAAATGAAGACTAACAGATAATTGAGACATATATACACCATGTAAACTTCTATAATTCTTTATAGAAAGTTTAATGTTATTTTCATCACCATTTATATTCAAACTACCATCAGGTGAACCAATAATATTAAATATAGAATCTATAAGATTACCGAATTGAGCTTGTGTAGGTATTTTACCTGTTTCAAAATATTGTTTAAGCTGACTTTTAGTTGCCATAATTTAATTGCATAATAAGATTTAGTTTAATATTAATATGATTTGTAATCTATTAAACATTAAATGAATTAATAATCTTATTATCAATCAAACAATCAGATTATTAATTTTATATTTTAGTATAAGTAAATCTTGTAGAGCCATTTAATACACTTGCTAATTCTTCATCAGACTTATCCCAAGCAATATCATTGTAAGCTATACTAGATTTAATAACACCCCTCCAATAAGAATCAGCATTATAAGAATGTTCTTCTTTAATAACATATCCTACATAAAATTTCTTACCATATTTAGCAGGAAAACATTGAAATGTTATATCAGATTCTTGTCCTTTTGTACAAATAACTCGTACAGTAGGATTTGAATTCATTCTATTCCATTGAATATCAGAAGGAATAGCATTAACAAGTGTATTATCATCAGGGTCATGCAAATTACCAATTTCATTATACATATGAACTAATTGTTCATCTGTAAGAAAAGCCCAACTGATAGCAGCATTACCATCGAGAGGTCTGCCTTGATTACATTGAATAATTAAAAAAGGTATAATTGCACCATTACTTGCATCATAAACACCTAAAAATAAATAGGTATAATTATCATCAATAGTTACAAATCTATAACCAGTAACATAAGGGTAACTCGGATTTACAAATGATACTGTATTATCCCCCTCCCTGTTAAATCAGTGTTTGGAATCTTACTTATCAAATTTTCAAAATCAGCTTGTGTAGGAATTTTCCCAGTTTGAAACAAGGCTTTAATTTGTGCAAGTGTCATTTCTCTAAAATTATTAGAAATTAAATGAATTTGTATAATAGTTTAATCTCTAATAATAATTAGAGATTAAAGAAGTTTTTTATTCCAAGTGCCATTACGTAATCTATCAACAATAACATTATCTGAATAACTAAATTCAATAACATTATTACCTTGAACCATCAAATGTTGATATGTACTACCAGCGCCACCTTCGATAGTACATTCAAGTGCATAACCTATTACCCATTTATTATTGTAAAATGCAGGATAAACATACCAAGTAATGTATTTACTACCACTACTGTATGTTACAACTCTCGGTGCAGGAGGATTATTATTATATCTATTAAATATTTTAAACCAATCTAAAGCTAAATAATTAATAGCTGAAACAACTTTATCATCAGATGCTTCATTAAAAGTCCCACCTAATTCTTGATACATGTCCATAACTTCACCACTTGTTAAAACATGATAAGTTATTGTATCAGAATTAGTACTTGGACTATCAGTTGGAAAATAAAATAATAAAACAGGAACATTATCACCTAAATCATTATCCCAACAAGAAATAATTAAATAAGTATTGCTATCCCTATTATTAACAAATCTATAACCATTTACGTAAGGAGCACCGTTTTTATCACCATTACCAAGAACTAATGTTGAATCTCCCCCCCCATCGGGAATATTCATAACACTATCTATCAAATCAGCAAAATTAGATTGAGTAGGTATTTTTCCAGTTTGGAAATATGCTTTAAGAGCCTGCTTATTTATTTTAGTCATAACTTAAACAAATTTAGTTAGAAATTTCTTAATACTTGCAAATATACTAACATCTTCATCAGATGCAGTTTCAGAGGTTTCATTAATAGACATAGGTTCAACACTTCTTGTATTACCACCTACTCTAAAAATAGGATGACTTGTTCCATCACCTTGTATCTGCATATATCCAATACCATCAGGTCCAGCTGCTTGTGTAACACTTACTGACTTTGAAGTAGCACCAGAATAACTTGCAGTTACAGTAGCAGTTTTTGCTCCAATAGGATTATTAGCTGCTGTTAGTTTATTACCACTTAATGTAAAACCTCCCGGATTAGTTGTTAGAGCTAATGTAGGAGTTGCACTCTCAGTTGTTGCAGTTCCAGTTGAACCTGATGTATAAACAGGAGTTTTAGAACGAGTACAACTCGAAGTAATTGTAGAAGTACCACCGGTTGCTGGAAGAGAAGTAGGATTAGCAGAAATACTAATATTCCAAGAACCATAATTATATGATTTAATAGCATTTGCTTCTTGATAAACAACTACTGATTTAGAAGTAGCACCTGATGCAGAAGCTGTTACTGTAATAGAACGAATATTTCCTACAACAGTTCCTCGATTAGCAGCTGTTATCCACCATGCACTTGCACTTGGTTGATCAACAGTAAATCCTTCAGCCGATCCACTTATAGTAGGAGTGAAAGCTTCATCGGTATACTCTTTTGAAGTATACGTAGTTCGAATATTACCATTGGCGTCGTATTGAATTCTACCACCAGATGCAGGTAAAGGATTAGCTTGTGATGAACCAGCACCAGATGCTAAATATATATCTACTCCTTTAGTAGTACTTATAACAGTATTTGCTTCTTGATAAATATACATAGTTCCGCTTGCAGATTTACCATTAGCAGACCAAGTAACAGCTTGACTTTTAACAGTTGTTTGAGCTGAAACAGTTGTACCTTTCGAAGAAGCAGTAGCAGTAATAGAAGCTACACTCGGAGCAATATTGGTAGTTCCACTTGAAGCAGCTTCAGTAGTAACATCTTTTGTAGCACCAGATGTATATTTATAAGTAGTAACAGTAGCAGACTTGTTCCAACTTTGAGTACCATTTCCAGCTTTAGCAGTAACAGAACCACCACTTGCAGGAATAATACCATTTGTTATTGTACCAGCTATTACATCACCATATGTATAAACACCACCAGAAGTAGATTTAACAGTTTTACTATTTGTTATACTCTTAGAAGCCGTAGCTGATTTAGAATTATCTCCGTTATTTACAGCTTTTATAGTAACAGTATCAGTAGTTTCATTAGTTCCCATACTACTATGAGTAATCGTATTCCCAGATAAACTGAATCTACTATTACCGTTAGCAGTCATAGAAATTGATAAACTACCACCAACACTTCGTGTTTGATTCGGGCCAGTAGCACCCGAACTATACAAAGCGTTATAAGTTTCAGTATTAGTAACAGAAGCACTTACAGTCGCAGAACCACCAGCTGCTGTTAAACCACTACCGATACTTATAGTAGGAGTTCCATAAGCAGTAATTCGAGGATTGTAATTACTATTAGTTACTTTATTTTCAGCTTGATAAATATCAACGGTTTTATTGGCAGTTACACTACCTTCACCAGTGTAAGTTACAGTAACTTGTCCAACCTTAGTTCTTGCCTTAACTGTAGTTCCAAGAGAAGAAACTGTAATTTCACTTGTTTTTGAATAGGTAACTGTACCAGCACGAGTCGAACCAGATGTATAACTAATTGTCTGCGACATATTAGAAACACTGGTTGAAGAAGTTCCACCACTTGCAGGAATATCAGATGCTGAAACAGAACCACCTGTTAAAGCACCATAAGAAGCCATATTAGCTTCTTGATAAATAGTAATAGTTGATGATACTATTTGACCATCAAATGTATTTGAATATTTACCAGTTACAACTATACTTCTCTTACTACCAACTGTTGTAGTTCGATTGCTTGCAGTAACTATAACACCAGATATAGAAAATCCAGTAGCACTTCCTGATAGAACTGGTGTAACATTATCTGTACTAACTAAATTACCATTACGATACGTTTTAAGTACAGCTGTAATAGTTGCAGTTCCACCTTTTGCGGCAATTTCAGTATTATCACTACTTAATATTAAATCATATGTATAAACAGATGCTTCTTGTTCAACAGTAAGAATAACTTGTTTACTGGAATCTTTTTTACACTTTCCAATAAACTGCATACTTCTCTTAGAAGTACCTTTTTGAACAGGTGATGAAATTTTAACAGTCTGATTTCCTTGAAAAGAGGGAGATTCAATACTAATTGAATCTCCACTCCCGTCATTCCATTTATTAGTGATAACACTCATAAATGATTAATTAATTTATTCAGCAGGTTCGAATGTCCATTCGTCATTAGACAGAACACTCAGAGTCTGCTCACCACCACCCTTCGGAATAGTAACAGTTGCGGTAGTTGTACCCTGCGAATTAAGATACAGATAGCTGTCACCAAGAGCCTGAGTAATAGTAATAGTTTTAACAATACTCGCACCTTCACCCTTGATTTCAAGAGTTGCAGAACGAGCTTTAATAGTTTCATTCTTCGGTACAACAACAGTAACATCATAAGTATATTCTCCAGTAGCACCGGGGTCACCAGTAATAGCAGTACCAGACGTAGCAGTTGTACTACCATTAACCTTAAATGATCTTACATTTGCAATACCGAAGTTAGTTTTCCATGTAAATGTAAGAAGTTTCGAATTAGACTTACCAGTTACATGAATTGTTTCACCACCTTTAGCAACATTAATAGTTAAACCATCGGGAGTAATAAATTCGTCAGCAGCCTTTTCAAGAACCGTGACTGTAACTGAGTTAGACTTTCCGACAATCTTACCGGGAACTTGAGTGCTTCTATCGGCACGACCAGTATAAGGACTCACAGAATTAATCTTAATCTGTGCATTTCCAGTACCAGTTTTAGGAACCCATGATAAATAACTTGGAATAGTTGCCATTTGTTTTTTTTTTGGTCGATTAACTATAATAACAAATTAATTACCAAATTCCCATTCAGCTGTATCACTTGCGAAAACAGTTATGGTATCATGATAATTATTATCTTTATTTAGAATAACAAGAGTTTTATCAACAGCTAATTCTACAACAGGTTCATCTATTGGCCAAACTTTTTTACCATTAAGCCACATATCAAGAACCTGCCGACGATTACTATTAAGCATTACGACAGCTTCCGTAGCTCGTTCAAGAAGATTAAGTTGTGCCATAGTTGTAGATTAATATTAACCTTGTGGTGTTTCAAGAGCAGTCACACGACTTTCCAAAGAAGTATAATTACTCTCTAATGTACTTACTTTACCACTTAAAGTAGTAACAGTTTTTTGTAATGTATCAACAGTACCTTCAAGAGTTTCTACTTTTGTTTGTAATTCTTGAACAGTTGAAGATTCAACCTTAGTGGCTAAACCTTCAACTACAAAAGTAATTAACTTCTGAAAAGCACCAGTTTTCGGAGGCCAGTTTAAGGCACAAAATACTTTGCGAATTACTGATTCTTTCATATTATTAAACCGTTAATTAGATTCGACATCACCAACCCTAAATATAGGATGTTCAATACCATCACCTTCTATTTGCATATAATCAATACCATCGTTTTCAAATACTGGTTCAGGTACTAATTCAATAGTTGTAACACTATGATTTGCAAGATTATCATAACTTTGATTATATTCAGTGTAGCCATCACGTCTAACCAAAATTACAACCTTTGAATCATAAGTACCACTGATATGAGCTATACCTTGATAATCAGTAACAATAGTTTTAACAGTAGAACTAAACCAACAACTAATACCTGTGGTAATAGGAGCTTTAGTAACAGAATCTATAAATTTAAGAGCTATATAGTCTTGACCTTCTTTCGGATGTAAATCAATATAATTGACAACAGCTTCAGAAGGTTTAACTGCAATAAACAATGCAGGTTCAGTAGCTTCATAACGAGTATCACCTAAAGTCTTATAATTACGTTCGAAACCAATCGGATTAGCTTCACTAACATAACCATCTTCTGATGAATCACAGTTACCTATCTTTTTACCAGTTTCATCATAAATGGTATTACTAATCATACAACCAGTTAAAGCATCCCGTGTACGAACTTTAATAAGACCGTTATTATTACGAAGACATAATATCTCAACTGTTTTATCAGTATCAAATACTACTTCTTCATAACCTATATGATACCAATCAGGATATAACGGTAAAGCATAATAGGTTATAACACTACCTTTATTCCTTGTGATTACCAAAGGTTCATCAGGTCTGGTTGTACCAACGGTAGTTCCAGTACTTGATATTTCTTTAATATCAGCAGCTAAATAAAGTTTATTATCATCATAAATTTCATAAGCCTTAATAGTTACAGAAACCTCTTCGGGTTCAGGCGGTAACTCTTCAAGTACAATAGTAACACTATGTTCACCAGTAGAATTAATCGTACCAGTTCCAGTGTTAGTTATATAACCAGTTTTAGAAGCTCGGAAATCAACACTTGTTCCAACTGGAGCAGTAACGACTTCAGATTTACCAGTGGTCGATTCATCATTACCAAGAGGTTTCCAACTACTTTCAGTACTGAGTTTATACTCAAACGTAACACCGTCTAAAGCAGTAGATTCAGTATTTACAGCAGTTGCATAGATAGTACCAGTTTGAACTGGAACTTTATCCATTTCAACAGTAACTTCTGCAGTAGGAATTGCATAAGTTACCAGTTGTTCAACCTCTATATAACCCGACGAAACAAACCTCAAAATTCGGCTCGTATTGACATCTCCGGTGAGTTGTAGCGGCGTATCTTTTGTGACTTGACCTAATATACCACCCGTGTCCTTATCATAGACGTATGCGGCTATTTTGGCCCTTGTTTCGCTATCGACCACCGTAAGACTTACAGCACCTTGTTCAACTGGTAGAGCTGTAAGAGTAATATCACGAATTATATTCTCATCTAACGTAATACGCTCTTCGTAAGTTTCATATCCACTTGCACTAACCTGAATTAAAATATCACGCGGGTCATAAGTTTCATATGTAAGAGTACCAGTACCTTGAGCAATAACTACATTAGAAGGTTTATCAGTAAATATAATTAAAGCATTATCAGGAGTTGCATTTACAGTTAATGTCTTTTTAGTTTTAGGTGTAAGAACAACGTTAATTGTCGTATCTTCAACACCTACATCGACATAAACATCTTTTGTAATGTAATTCTCTTTTTCTACAATATAATGTAAACGACTTTGAATTAAACATTCAAGACTTGCACTACCAATACCTGCTGATTCTTTACCTTCCGAATTAATCATTCGTATAGTAGAATCAACCGGAACAGCTTCAATCTTAATTGTTATATAATCTTCTTCATTTCGAGGAATACGAATCCAAAGTGTACCATCTTCAAACGTAGTAGGAATTTCGCTTGTAACTTCAATTTGATTAATACTGTTACTACGAACATGATTATTATGTTCTACAACAATACCATAAATCTCATTAATAGCATCTACAATACGTTTGTTATCAGTAACAAGTTCTTCAGAAGTTTTATCTTGCTTATTAATAAGCAAACCTTGAAGTTCTTGAGCTTTTTGTTTTAATTTCTCAATATCACTTGCCGCTGTTGGTAAACCAACTTGTGCGGCAGTAACTCTATGAGGATTATCATAATTACGAATATGAGCATTGAAATTATCTTTGTCATTCTCGTAATTTTCTTTATCAAGTTTCTTGTTTATAGCAGCCCAAACATCTTGAAACTTTTTATTAACTTCTGTAACATGATTGTTAATCCAAACATTCAACTGTTTGAACCAACCTTTAACCCTATTTTCAAGAGCATCAATATACTCTTTCTGAGGTCGAGATACAGGTTTATCCATATCGGCAGTGTTATCAACATTGCCAAGACCAACTTGTTCTTTTGTTACCTCATGAGGATTAAACTTATTATTAATATGTTCAAATAAAAGTTTTGTAAGTTGTTCAATAGGATTTAAGTCCTCTGCTGTAAGCTCACGAACATATACTTGAATATCAAGAATCTCATTAACAGCATCATTAAAATCAAAATTGGTCTTTACATTCGTCCGATAAATCCACCAAGATTTACCCTCGTGAACATAAATACCAGTAAGAGTGAATATCTGATTACTTATGATACCTTGTACTGTAATTGTATGTATAGAACGAACAATCGGTACAAGTATATAAAGATATTGTTGAGTTGATTTAACCCACGGAACTTTATATTCATAATGTCCTACATCAATATTTCGAGATTCAAACTCAGTAATCTTTGCAGAACTAATATCAGATTTTTCAGTTAGCTTAAATAGAGCACTATTATCGTAAGCAGTTACATTAGTTAAGTCTATTTCAATCCTCTCCTTTGTCCTATATAAATATAGGTGGCCGTTCTTTCGATAGTACATATATAATGTAGGAACTGTTTTAACACCAGCACCTTCACCATCTACTGTACCAATGTATTCTCCGGTTTGGCCATTATAAACACTCGGATATACACCATCTTCAAGCACACCGAGCGCTACAACATTTCGAAGATTAATTACTGCCATACCAAGAACAATAACGAAATAAATACTCCAACTACAAAGTTAATAATAATAGGATGGATTTTAAGACCAATTATTGCTTTCTTTCTTGCAGCTTGAATACCACAAATAATGATTTGATAAGCTAATGTAATCCATAAACTCATAAACCAAGTAACAACAGTAGCCTTAAATAAAATACCTACGACAGTAGCAATGACGAAACCAATAATAATATCGTCTTTATGTTCTGAATAATAACCACTTAAAAAAGTAGTTATTTTATTCCATATTTTCTTTATCATAATACTAATCGTATTTATTGTTATATGACGATTAATAATAATAATGGTGCAACTTGTATGGCTCGGCCTGCGGCCTCGCTCCCCGGTGGGGCAGGAGGTTGCACGCCCACTTGTCACATAACATTAGCATCATTAAGAGAATAACTCCTAACACCACAATTAATAGCATTAGGAGTTATCCTTGTGGTTACATTTTTAACAAATCAATTTCTTACTTAATGAGTGCTAATACCCCTTCAAGTGCAGTAATTGCAGAAGTTTTAGTATTGTCAATAGCAATAAATTGAGTAACCTGTAAACCCTCTGTATGTAAATTAAAGGGATGTGTGAAATCAGCACGAGAAGTAATTACATAAGTGTCATACATAACACCCTCGGTAGCTGTAAAAATATCACCATAAACACGGTCATATTCCTTGAAATTAGGATTATAACCTACACCGGCAACATCTGCTTCTTTCTCAAGTTTAGCAACTTGGTCATAAGTACCAACCGGAGTTTGATTTTCAGTACCCTCCTCAAGCGTAGCACGAAGAATACCATCAAACGTCACATAATACTCAAAACCTGCGGCGCCAGTGAACGTAACACTTGCTTCGGTAAAATCATTAATCGTAATGCTATCAGCACCAAAGCGAGCATTAATCTTAGTCAAAGTCTTTTCAACCTCAACTTTCAGACGAGCAATAATATCAGCACTTGCTTCGTCAATTCCGTTAATAGTTACGCTGGCATTGTAAACTTCCAGAGGATAACCACCAAAAGAATTAATAGGTTTGCACGAGATAATAACCTCAGCATCGAAACCTTGATAACCAATACCACGATTAGCTACGAGATTCGTAAACTTATACGTTTTACCAGCAGGAGCAAGATACTTTTCCTTATGTTGCTTCGACCACTTAGGATTAATCCAAACGCCGCGCTTAACCTTGCCATCACCAAGACCAAGAACAAACTGCAACATCTCATCATCCTTGACATCCGAAGCAGCTGCAACGACTTTACCAGCCGAATTAAGAAGAACAGCTTGTCCGCGAGTCAGCTTGCTAACATCGTTATTAGCAAGTGTTGTCAGAAAATCATTTGCGACAATTACACTTTTCATTTTCTATTCTAAATTTGATTGTTGTTTAACAGCACTAAAACTGTCATCTTTAAGAACAAGAAGAATATCGCTAACTACACTATCTATGAAATCAGGTGTAACTTCCATATCTGACATTTGGTTAATATCAATATTAAAAAGACGTGGCTTCTTAATATATGAAATCTTAACCGCATCAACACAAAAATCATCACCATAATAAACAAACAGCCTATCATCAACAAGTTCACTTATTGGATTAAGATGTCTATTTTTATTACCATAGAAGTTGTTTAGAGTAGCTCGAATATTTTCGGTAGCAATTAAATCATTTTCAGAAAACTTATTTCCTACATTTACGAACTCGTCATAAGTAGTATTATAAGTAATAACAGGAATGTCTGTATCATTAACTTTTAATGTAATTTTATCTTTTACATTAGAAGTAATAATAATACAATCTTTATAATAACGACCAATTAGATTCTCCCAATAAACATTATATTCATTAGAAAGAGTTTGACGTAATCTATCACAAGTTAAACCTGCAATTTCATACAAATCAATCTTATCTGAATCACTATCATAAAGAGAAAGAATATCTGAAATATCAATCTCATTCCCATTAACAATAATTTGTCCATTAAATTCATCACCAGTTAAGGCAATTTTAGACAAATCAATTAGATGATAATATAAATTCTTAACTTCATCATCAGGATAGACCTCATGTAAATTCTCAACAAGTCGAGCTTTACCATAAGTTAATCGAGAAGTAGAAGAAATAAGTTTTAGATAATCACCCGGAAGAATAACGAAAGCTCTATTTGGATAATCCGCATCTTGCTTATCACGTTTAAGTTTAAGCCACGGTGTTTCATGTTTTAATGATTGAATATCATCTACACGTTTTTTACTATCTTCAAGACCTTCGCCTTTATAATTAGTTTTCCTATTTGATTTAGTTTGTATATATTTAACGGCAGCTCGATTCAGCATCATATCAATAAACTGAGGAGCAATACTCCGATGTCTATTAGATGTTATCTGCTGTATTCGTTGCTCTATTTCGATATGTAACTCTTTTACCGTTTCATACATGACTAACCTTTCAAACTACGATACTTCGCATTCCACTCGGCAACAATACCTTTATTGTTATCATTCGAGAAATACGAGATAGCATCATTAATATTATTACCAATAACATTTTCCGGATTAGAAGCATCGACAATGATAGAACTATTCGGAAGCTGTCGAATAATATTCATCCAAAGATAAATAGTAATTTTAGCTTTCATCTCCAGATGTTTATCATCAACAATACTAATAAACTTCTGCGGGTCACTGTCAATAAGTTCAAGAAGAACAGATTGCTTATCATCAACAGTCATTGCCATAAATTCCGAATAATCACCTACGCTACCTGTCGATACAACAACGTTGTCAATAAGTGCGCTATTCGGATTATTAATAAGTTCTGTATATTTCTTGAGAGCATCAGTGCGAAGTTTCGTCCGAGCAGCTTTGAGTGCTTTACGCTCACTATCCGAAGTAAGATAAAATTGAATATTGACGCTCTTATTAATATCTTCAACCTTATTAGCAACCTTGCTACTTAAAAGGCAATATCTCCAACTAATATAATCGGGAATATTAACAAAAGTAACATACTTATAAAGTTCTGTTTCATCAAGTTCCTTAATCCGTTTCAGAACAATAGATTCAAGTTCCGAACCAGTTTCATTCTTAATCTTATCAGCTTTTTTAAGTTTACCGATAAGTTCGTCGATATTACTTTTCAGAGCAGGATTACCTAAATCTAAAACGTAAGAAGTATCGAACTCTAAGCCATGAACAGGAATCTCAAGAAGAAAATCATTTAAGTATGTAGTGATTCGTTCTTGCCAAGAACTATCAATAGGAGATACACCAACAACAGTAGGAAGAAGAACTCGCATTTCCTCACTACGGCTCAGCAGTTCATTAACAGGACGAATAGCAGAACCAAGACGAAGAAAATCAGTTTTGAAAGCATCTTTATTCCGAAGTTCAAAAGAAGAAGGATTGTTCCTCCATTCAATACGAACTGAACGATTAACTTTAATCATATTTTTAACATTTTAAGTTATTCAATCTTTTATATGTTAATGAGTAGTAATAACCTTTCGATTATTACTACTCAAATTGGGTGTTTAGTTCAGAGCTAAATCAAGCCAGAACGAAGTAGTAGGATTATCAATATTGATACCCTGCGAACCAAGAACTTCATAAGAAGCAATATCCTTCGTATCCGACAGTTGAGTACCACTTGCAAGTCCCCACGAAGCAGGCAGTTCAGCCATACCTTTATAGACACCTACTTTATACTCACGACCCTCTTCACAAACAAACTTAATATTACGCTCACCATTCGAACCCATAGTATGGTCAAGGAATACAGCACTATAAGAAGTAATAGGCAGACCTTGATACATATTACCGGCTTCACGGTCACGACGAGCACGAATACCGTGGTCGAACATATCAACAATCTTAACAGTAAGAATCTTACCATTAAACATCTTATAACGGTTAAAATACTTACCATAAGACATCATCTCACCATCGCTCTTAATCTCGTTATCACCAAGAGTTACAAAGTAATTCTTAAGACGAGCATCATAATAGATAGCATCATTGAACATTCGTGCGAAACCTTTACCGCAATAAAGAACAAGTTCCTCAACGGTAGAGTCAATACGATTGTCAAAGATACGAGTGATGATACGGTCGAAACGATTAAGTGTCAGAACAGAATACGTTTCATAATTACCAACGGCTTTGAGAATATCAAGAACACCAGCACCACGAGGAATTGCCTCACCAGTCTTTTCATCCTTTAAGTGGATAATACCATTCGAATCGCGGTTGTATTCCGAGAACCATAAGTCCTCTTCGAGCATCTCGCGTCGCATGATTTCCCACATCTTCATTTCGTAAGGCATCCACAGACTACGCTCACCACCAGATGCAGTATCAAAGGCAATATTAACAACCTTATTACCCATGTTACCAGCAATCTCTTTCGAGAAACGGTAATAACCATACTGGTTGGTTGCCTTGCTAAACGACTGGTTATTCGAGCGGTTTCCGTCAGACTTGCTACCCGGAATAGTCGAAGCACCTAATGCCCAAATAGCACCACTAATGAAGTCTTTTGCAACAGCATCAGCCGAGATAGGAGCACCTGACATATTGGTAAAACGATAAACGTATCCACCAGTCGAAGTAGCAATACCCTCATTCTGAATACGCCATTGCATACCAGAAGGAGCAATAGCCGTGTGCTGATAAATAAACCAATTATCCTCCATTTCAACCTCAACAGTTCCGTAAGGCTGAATAGCACTTTTATCAGATACCAGCTTTTTCAGACGAGAAGTAACACGCTGACGAGGAGCAATTTCCCAAGTATATTGAGTATCACCACCATTCAGCTTAACTTTTGTTGTAACAGCACCCTGACCCTCAGTAAGAGTAAGAAGAGGATACTTGTCACTATCCTTACCCCAAAGATAAGTAAGATTACGATTAAGTTTAACAGGGTCAATCAAATCAAAATTCAGAAGCATATTAGCATCTGTATATTGATTCGAGTCAAATTTTACAGTTCCAATTTCACGCATTGTAAATTAGATTTTTGGTTAAGTTATTATTATAAGGCAAGAACATTTGCTTTATTTAATAGGTAAAACAATTTTATCATCCTTTGCAGTCTTTTGGACTCTGGGATTACCATTGTTTTTACCAGTCTTACTTGCTAATGAACGAAGACGTCTAACTTCTTTTTTAGCAAGTTCAGCTTTAATCAGTTGGTCAACTCCACCATCAAGATTCATAATAAATCGCATAGCCAATTCAGCAGGATTAGAAAGACGATTAATCTCATCAATCTGTGCTTGACTATAAACCATTCCATTAATCTCTTGAACAGGACGAGAGAAATAATCAAATAACTCTTGACGAGAAATAAGTTTCTCACCATCAGTTGTCTTAATTCTCAAACCTTCTTTCGGAAGAGCGTATTCTCCAATCTGACCTTTAACAACAATTAAATCATAAAGACTACCCGGTGCATTATGAACTTTGACAGTACCGTCATCTTCATACGAAACACCAAAGTATTTAATTTCTTTTTCAAGTTCAGCCTGTATTTCTTTGGCCTCACGTTCACGAATTGCTTTAATCTCATTCTCTTGAGTTTTACGCAACCAGTTAAGACTTTCAGTTGCATCATCTTTAAGAGTGTTATTTGCTTTTGCAAACTCAACAATTCGTTTGGCACGTTCCGGAGAAGTACCTTTTTGAATTTCAGCTTTATAGATTAAATCAGCAAGTAAGTTATCATCATCTTTGATTTCAACTTTACTATAATCTACATTTGCCGAATAACCTTCGATTGTACCGAACTTACTCTTATATTCAACAAGAGCTGCAATATCGGGATTGTTAGCTAAAAATTCGTTAAAACCTTTTGCAAAACCCTCTCGTTCACCAAGAGCTTTTACAGCAGCTTCACGTTTAGCAAAACCTTCAATCGTAGGTTCAAACTTAACAGGTTCACCTTTTTCATCTTTAATAACAATGCCACTGGCTTTTGAAATAGCTTCGATATAATCACCGTCTAATTCATTAGCACCTTCATCAGACATTGCATCAATCTGTTCCTTTGTGAACTTGATTTCACCGTTATCATCTACGGCGTTTCCATTATCATCAAGTGTGTAAAGAGTACCATCAATTTCTACTTGTTCCGGTTCAGTTTCTTCTTCACCATTACCAGTAGAACCACCCTTATCACCTTCTTCTTCAGCTTTCTTACGAGCATCTTCCTCTTCAGCTTTACGTCGTTCTTCAGCTTCTTGAGCTTCTTTAGCTTCCTTAGCTTTACGTTCTTCTAATTCTTTACGAAGACGTTCTTGTTTTTGCTCCTGAGTTTCATCATCAGGTATAACAACTTTTTCAACAGCCATATTAGTATTTATTTATAGTTGAATATTATTACATGAACAAAGATATACCATATATAATATATTATCAATAATTATAGTAGCATTATCTTGCAGGTTCTCTTGCTCGCCGTCGATAATTCTCGGTCATCATTGCTTTAATTCTTTTTGTAACTTTATTCTATTAACATCAGAAGCAGTGTAACCAGATTGAGCAGCCATAGCTTCATCCTTATCTATATTACCATTTCCATTGGTATCGACTTTAAGTCGCATATTCCAAATCTCTTTTTCACCTTCTTGTTTAAGAATCTCAAGATTAACATCATGTTCTCTATCAAGAGCATTTTGTTGAGCTTCAAACTCTTGTTTAGCTGCTTCACGCTGACTAACAATTTGTTCAACTTCTGCTTGAGCTTGTTGTTGAACTTGTTGCATTTGAAGTTCATAATCTCGACGAGCTTGAATAGCTTTCTTAATATTCTTAGCGATAGAAGTAATATTATTATTTTCAATAGCTTCAATAGCAACTTCCAGTTGGTCATTCTGACCTGCACTAAATGCAAGTTCTTTCATCATATTCAGCTTATTCTGAACATCGGCATTATTACGAATATAAATTCCAATATTACCAGAGAAATCAGAAGAACCATCAATATCAACTACAACAACTTTATTAGTTGTCGGGTCTACATAAGAACCTCGTTTACCATCAATCCAAGCAAACTTACTGTAATCAATATTTGCAACATAATCACGTTCACGGAAGAGATTAAAACATTCAAGACTCCAAACACTTCCGGTCATTGCTTGAGAATAATTCGATTCATTAACAGCCTTACCAGCATAATCTTTGGCATCACCAAAGCGAGCATTATTCATATTAGCTGCTTCCCAAGCTTCTGCTTTCAAACCTTGTTTAAGATTATCAAGCATTTGAATATAATTCGTAATAGCACTTGTAGCTACTTCTCGAATAGATTGTAAAGCATTAGGTTGTGCATCAGAATCGTCAAACGGTAAGAAACTATCTTTATTCGCAACAGCAAGACGTTCCTCGGTAGTCATATCGCTACTATCAGCGAGAATACTTTCAGGAAATAATAGCCAAGACTTAAACTTAGCTACTGCACGTTCTTGTTGTAAAGTATAAATACGATACAGAGCAAGATAAGGTAAAACACGGAAAGGAATAGGATTACGAAGATTATCTTTATGTAAACCTACAATACCATTATAAGGTAATTTACAATCACTATAATTGTTAAACCTTTCACGTTGAACTTCGATAGGTCGTGGCTTAATATAAATACCACTATGACAACCACCTATACGCCAACCTTCCCAAACTTGATTTATCCATTCCCATTCAATTTCAATATCACCAGCGGAAGCATCAAATTCATAATTCTCGTCTACAACACTTTCAACGATATTTCCTAATAAATCTCGATGTTTAAGAATACCTTGTTTAATTTCAGTTTTCCAAACATAATGATAAATATCAATTTCTTTACCATACAATCGAGCTTCACTACGAAGTGCTTCTGCGTTAGTATGTAAGATAGCTTTACGTTCAGCAAAATCTGTTTTATTGAAGATTTGAACTATGCCATCAGGAGCATCATATTTAGGAGATACAGTATAAATATCTTTAAGATAATTCATTTCTGCATCTGTAAGTTCATCACGAAATCTATCAATGATTTGTGGAATAGTCATTCGATAAACACGAACTCCTGCATCATCATCTTCGATATATCGTTGACCACTTTCAATACGATAATATTCGAGAGGAGATATTACTTGAAGATAAACATCACCTTTATAAACTTCTCGATAAGTATAAACCTCTTCACAAGCCCACCAATAGAAATAACATTGTTGATACTTATCTTTCGCTTCAACGATAGTATTAATAAGTTCAAGACGTTTTTGAGTTGTAATAGTTACATCATCAATCCAATCGTTAAGAACTTCTTCAATAATATCGTTAAGTTCACCTTGTTTAATTGTCTTTTGACCAGTATTAAATCCTGCTTCATTAAGACGATTAATAATTTCTTGATTACAATAAGCTATTACTTTATCAGCAAGAACTTTATTGCGAGCAAGAGTTACAGAAGGGTCATTATTAAATACTTGATAATTAGAGAACATATTAATAAATTCTCCCATATATCGTTCTTTAATAGGAGTAAGAAAATCTACATCACGTATCTCACCATACATGACAGCTTTCTCACCAACCTTATCAATATAATTCCGAAGAACATATTCATAAGTCTTAGGGTCTACTAAACCATTAGCAGCATCAAGAAATTTCTGCGTAACAGTTTTATCATTCTGACCAATAGCAAGATTAATCCAATAATTACAATTAGGAATGTACCAAGCTTTCGTTTGTTTTGTAGCAGTACTTGCACGCTGGTCAGGCATAACAAGTGGAGTTGCTCTTAAATCACGTTCACTCATTTTAGGAATCTATTAACTTTACGATCAGTGTTATTAGTTTTACTTTTCGAGTTAGCTTCTCGTTCAAGTAAAAGGGAATCTTTACGAAATTCAAACATTGCAACGATAGCCGAACTTAATCGGTCTGCATTACGCCCAAATATAAATCTATCCAACTCTAATAAGAAACTTATATCATAAATTTGATTAAATCTATATATTGGTGTATCGTCGGACGTTTTTCCGACAATTTCGTATAAGAAATCCCGCACCATGCGCATACCCTCTAACTTAATATCGCCATCACCAATGACAATACCATAACCTGTAATACGAGGGCCATCAACACTACGATTGATATAACTACTTGGGTCTTTCAGCAACTTATCTCTATAACCCCATTTCTTGAAATTAGTAACAAGTTCACCAGTACCAGCCTCGTAAAGAACTTTACAATTCCAACGTAAACAAGCATAAAGAACAAGTTTATCGACAGCTTCCATAGTATCAAGACGGCCACAATAAGAAGCAACAAGCCGTTTACCCATGTAAGGAGTTTTACTATTAGTACGCATCCACACTTGAAAACTTGCAAGTGAATTTTTTGTACTAACTTCTTCTTTATTTTTATCTACACGATATGGGTCATAAGAAATAAAATAAAGACTACCATCATTTGGAATAGGAGAATAGAACTCTCTTATACAACCATGAACATCAGTCTTTGAATTATGAGGTACATCAGTTATATATTCATGGAATCTATCGGAACCAAATATAGCTCGTTCAATACATTCTTGTTTAGTAACAAATCTAACACGTCCATCATCAAGTATATACCAACCATCTTCATAAAAATGATTAGACTTATCATATTTAATAGCATTAATATGATTAGTAAGTTCCGGACTGTGAAAAATGTTCTCTTGTGTGTTCGTAAATGCCTCATTAGGACTATTAGCACGTTGACCTACATAAATATTATATTCACCAGCATCTTTCTCTTTTTCTGCACCACGTTTCTTATCATAATCATCCTTCCAAGAAGCAAACAGTAAAGAATTACCATCCTCTACAAAAGGTTCATAATCCCATATCTGCGGAAAAAAGAAACCACAAACAGCATGTCTACTATTAGCATCCCAGATATTTTCCATAGGAAGCATATCATTCTTTCCGGGATTATAAAAACAGTTACCAAATGCTTCCCAGTTAGCACCTTTTGTACCACCGGTACCATAAACCCGAATAGTACCAATTCTTTCAGCACCAGATTCCGCATTAGATAACATTACATCTAACGCTTTTTGAAGATTTGGACAACGACCAGCTTCTTCAAAATCTATTTCGATAGCCTTTTTACCAACAGCTGCACTTTCATTTCTACCAATAGCAACACTTAAAAGTTTGCTACGAAATCCAAAAGCCTTTTGACCTTCTTTAGTCTTTTTATATCCAAGTTCAATACCTTTATCGAAATTCTCACTTAAATAACCTCGTTTCCAATAAGTATGATTTTCATACCAATCGAGATTAACTTTAACCATATAAGATGTAGCATCTTTAACAGTTAAATAATCTAATGTATCAGCAGCAAGAATAACAGTTACATTCTTATTAGCATTTAATGTATTAGCTGCTTGACTACCTCGTTTATATGAAAATCCTTTACGACGAGCTTTTGCTTTACATAAATTGCAACTATTATTAGCAATTAATTCATCAATTTTGAAATTCCAATAATCCCCATCCCAAAAACGAGGAAATCCAGCAACTGTATGAACTTTGAAAAGACCTTCTCTATCTAATTGTTTTCGTTCTTTTTCGTTAGGAGCACGGTCTATACGACCATAATTAAGATAATTATAATGGTCACCAGTTATACGAACTTTATGAAGTAAAGCCTTACGTTCAGCATCAGATTTAGCTGCTAAATAAGCAGGAATATCTTTAATGTATAATTTACAATATGCTTGAACACCTTTAACTCGTCTATCCATTTCACGTTGCCAAAACTTTATGGCATTAGGACTATCATCAGGTTCAAGACAATAACATCCATGTTTCTCATAAAAGTCTGCAACACGACTAAATATTTCAGTACCTACGAAGATAAAGTCTATCTTCATAAGTACACCACCACTTTCACCTATAAGAAAATCGTTATCTCTGTCAATCCAAGGTTTACCAGTAAAACGACAAATACTTGAAGATAAAGGTTTGTAACTTTCTTTATCTTCAAGTATGTAATCTATAAACGGACTTCGACCAGTTTCATAACCATAACGATTGTCTTTACGATAATGTTTCTGTTTCGTTAGGAGCATTAGATGCTCTATCATTTGTTCCGTCATAGCTATCTCTATATTCAGCTCCACCACGAATTGACGTTACACCTTTTTCAATCTTATCCCACTTATCATTAAGTTCAGTAAGACTTTCAACTCGTGCAGGAATTTCATTAGCAATTTTAATAATTTGTTTAAGAGTATCTTCACAAAGAGCTAAATCTTTCATTTCAAGTTCTTTCGACATTAAATCTTCTATACCATCAGTTAATGTACGAACTAACTTACTTGAAAGATTCAAAGATTTAATAGTAGAATTAATTAAATCTTCAACAGCTGTAATATTAAGATTTGATTTTACAAATTCAATAGCAGATAAAACAACTTTATCCGGTAGATAAGATTCATCTAAACCAGCATTAGACTTAGCATAAGCATAAGCCTCTTTTTTAGTAAGTCCTGCTTTCGTTACATAACCTTTTCTATCGGATAAATATAGTATAAATCTAAATTCTTTTTCTGCAAAAGATTTATCTTTACTATCATCACGAGCATATATCTGTTGAAGTAAAGGATATTGAAGTATCTCTTCTACATCAAGAATTAGTTTATCATTTTCTATCTTAAATCCATGTACCATATATCATCGACTTGATATAAATATTAATACAGCGTTCAAAGCAATAGAACCAGCTGCAATCCAACCATTTCTACGTTTCTTTTTTCGTTCAGCTAAATATCTTTCTTGATAATCAATTAGTTTACTATTGAGTGAATCAAGGCCACCAAAAGAAACAACCAAAAGACTATCACGAATAGCAATATGATAAGACTGGAAGGATATAACGCTATCTTGTACCTTTTGAATTTCATTGGCAGTAAGATAAAGTTTTTCATATTTTTCACCTTCAAGAAGTTTTATAGCTAACTTACGAGTTTCTTTTGGAGTAAAAACAATAACTGTATCGCCATTAATCTTGTATCTTTTTTGCGATATAGCGGAGAACGGAATCATCACTAATGATATTACTATCATTAAAATCACTTTCAGCTTTCTCATAAATAGTAATAGTTTTTTGTTCAATTCCTCTAAGACTATCAATAACAAATTGTTGTTCATTAATAATCTTATCATATTTCTCAATGAAACTATTAAGACTATCTCTTAAAGATTTAATAGTTTCATCATGTCTTTCAATACCTAAAAACTTACGATTAATATACCTGCCTAAATAAGTAGCTCCAATACCAATCGCAAGAATCAAAACAATATAAAATATATATCGAACAGTATCTTTCATAGCTTACAAATCTAAATCCATTTCATTAATAAGAACATAAGATTGAGTTCCTTTGCCAATCGCCTTATCAAACAAAGGAATAATAATATCATTCCATTGATTCACATCTTTGATAACTTGACAACCAGCAGAATAAAAACCAATCTCATCACTTACTTTCCAGCTTGACGCCCTATGTAAATTAATACCAAACATACCAAAGTCAGTATTATCGGTAATATCAATTTTGTCATCTCGATTATTGTCACGAATTACTTGACAAGGATTAGCTTGAACAAGTGCTTTATATTGTCCTTTATGTTTACCTATTTTCCAAAGAGCTTTATGTACACCTTCTCGAAGAACTGCACAACCTTTATCATTAACAGGAGTTTCAAGATTTAAATTACTTGGGTCAGTAGTAGCTTCAAAAACCATACATTCCCATATATTAAAATCTCGTTCATAAAACATTACAATAACATCATTATAATGTTTAGTACAGCTACTTTTAGAACGAATACCCCAAATATTAAGATTAATAGGATAACTATCATTTTTCCTAAATATAGGATATTCTAAATCTTTCGCAATTTCAATAAGTCTATTTGGTAAATCATTTACACCAATAAGTTTATTAAATAATGCGTTATATTTTGATTCCTTAGTTGCTTTCATATTTGTAATACTTTTTGTAACTTGTGTGGGCCTCGCTTCGCTCGGCCTTTCGGGTGCTCCGCACCCTCACCCGGTGGGGGAGTGGGTTGGACGCCCACTGGCGACACCATTTGTATCATCACTTATAACACTTCTATCGCCCAAACTAAATTTTATAGTTGCCCACGATAATTACTATTAAAAATCCTAATAAGATTTACTGCAAGTTTACCACGAGTATCTATATAATAAATCTTAATAGTTTTCATAGCTTAGAAAAGTGTTTTAGCAGTTTTATAAATATGTTTACTTGAATAATCAGCAATCATCATTCCAACTTCATTTTTAAGATAAGGAATATCATACATTTCTACGACTTCTTCATCTTCTTCATTCTCGTCTTGAAATTGATTCTGAATAGTTCTAATATGACAGAGAATAATTCCTACATTTTTATAACCCCAGCTCTCAACAAGATTAGCATAAGTAGAAAGTTGCATTGCATAATGATTACCTATACTATCAGCAAGGTGGTCAAGCGGTGCACCAAAATATTCCTCTTTATAAATAAAATTATTGAGGTCAAGTGTACCATCAAGTTTCTTATCATAATAACCACTTTCAAATCTAATTGGAGCCTTATTAGTTTTCCAGTCTAAAATGATAAATTCCTTATCACGAATTAAGAGAATATCAATAAGACCGGAAACAAGATTTTGACTATCATAAACACCAATCTCAGCGTAGATATGATAACCTTTCGTAACAAGAGCAGCAATCAGACTAAATATATCAGGATACTTCTCTCGAATACCAGTCTTAACAAAATATTCAAGATTAAGTTTACCGTATTTATGACTACCAACAATATCATCTATCGTATAGATTCTATCATTGATAAAACCATTAGCGTTCAGCTTATATCCATTACAAGTCTTAATAGCAGTTTCAAGGTAATTATGTTTCTTCGTTCCTTTATCACAAGCCTTAATAGTTTCTTGTTCCCATTCCCAAAGAATTTGTTTCTTAGTTTTACCTTTATATTTTTGATATTTTGGATGTCGAGGATTCTTGCCTATACGTTCACACGCTGCGGCAATTTCTTCTTTCTTAAATTCTTGTGTATATTTACCAATAAGAGTAGTAACAGATATGTAACCATTACCTAAATCATCTGTGTACTTATGTTCCTCTTCATTAAAGTACAGTATTCTACCCTTTGGTAAAATCTTTTCTGAAACGCATTTTCTTCCCATCTTCTTCGGCAGTTCTACGTCTACGACGATTAGCAATATGATAAGCAATAATCTTTGCTTTACGTTCCTCTCGACTTAAACCTTCAAGTTCCTCAGCATGAGTTTTCTTAAAGAACTTAGCTGGACTATATTCAAATCTACCAACACGAGGAACACTAACAACTTCATCTCCTCGCATCATAGCTTTGGCAACACTATCCTTTTGTGTTCTTTCCAGTAACTCTAATACTTTCGCCTTTTGGTCAGGTCTTAACTTTTCCCAAGCTGCAACACTTCGTTTATAAGAAGCAGGTCGTCGAAGAACATATGGTTTAAGATGTTTTTCAATACGTTCATCTACGAAAGGAACTAACTTATCATAAATAAAAGGATTAAGCATAATTTAATTATTAACGGTAGGAGATTCAATCCAAACACCTACGATAGAATATTCATCTACAAGAACAAACTCCCTAAACTTAACAGTTCCAACACCAATAATAGATTTACCTTCACGGTGAACTTTCTGTTTAGCAGCAAGTGTTTGAGTATCGCCCGGCATTTGAATAAGAGTAGGAATACAACCGTTTTCCAGTTTTACTTTATCTCCAACATTAAGACCTTTGACATTTTCGGCAACAGCCATAACCGTATAAGCCTTAGCTGGAATCTTATTAATCTCCTCGTTATTAAGAATATTAAGAGTAGATACTTCAAAATCTGCACGAAGAAGAACTTTGTTACCACGAGGATTAAATGCAATTTTTGTTTCCATAGTTTTACTTTGTTTAGGATTTACATTATTATAACTACGAGTACAAATATATAATATAATCTTATCCCATGCAAACAAATCTAAATAAATTTCAAACTGAATTAATAAAATTATTACTATCAAAAGCAGAATTATCAATAAGTCTAATAGTAATTACAGTATTAGCGATTGCAAGACCTCACGAGTGGGCGTCCAACCTACTCCCCCACCGGGAGTACACAAGTTAAAACTAATAAAATCCTTATTAAAAGCTCTTCAAAGTTTATCACTTTTTGCATCACCAGTTTTTCCACCAAAAGAATCAATTTTGGCGACATTAGTATCTTGACCAGTTGCACTACTAAAATCACTAATTTTTGAACTAATTTTTTCGTTATTAAATTCGTTATTAATTACGTGATTATTTGATATAGTTTCTGAATTACGAGTTGGAATTTGTATATATATTATATATTCATTATTTGTAATAAT
>CDZN01000750.1_pt1 | contig 49919 bp, 43 predicted proteins | sample 557701 | NCBI WGS metagenome assembly CDZN01 (sample SAMEA3182089, study PRJEB8094) | gut metagenome | biome: human; feature: gut; material: Stool; isolation source: human stools | place: Canada | collected 2013-02-04 | reverse complement strand
CTTCCCACTGTTGCCGCTATACCATGTATCGCAGTGGTTACGTTTATCTGTTGTTTTGTAACAACTAAGATCATTTCGTTTATACCGGGCAGTAAATGGATAGTAGGATAAATATCCGGAAACAATAAGATTTTGAATAGATAATCAAGTTTTTCCTGATTTTCTATTCAAAATCTTACTGTTTATAGCTTATTTCCCTCTTAATATCCTCTTTCTCTTTTCACCTCTTTCACCCCTTTGTAAACAGTTCTTTCCCAGTTTCTTACGGGTGAACCCTCCCTCTGTTTGGAGCTTTATGCCGCTTTCATCGGTTTCACCAAATATATATTCCCATATTTGGTATGTTTACGGGTGACCCCTGCCGCAAGCAAAACTTGCGCGAACGTAGCCGGATTACTTCCACGCATGGCAGCGGGGTTATACATCTTCAGTCTCCTGAATATGTCCGAAGCCGAGAGCCGTTCGCTTCCCTCTTCGTCGTTTTCAGCTATCCGGAAGCAGGCATGAAAGACTTCCTCTGCCGGACACGGATGATAAAAAGCAGCATTGTGGCGTTGCAGTTCCCGTTCCTCTTCTTTTGTGAACCAATAGCGGATGCCGGAGAGTAGTTCAGCTTTCAGTTGGGCATAGATCTGATCGTGCATGATACCTTCGCAATCGATCAGATGTTCTGCTTCAATGCAGATGAATCGCCGGCTACCGGTGGGATCGGTGAGCAAGTCAAAACGGTTGCTTGTACCGATGAAAGAAGCGATGCGCGGCAAGTTGCGGAAATTCTTTTGATAAGCTCTGCAGATATTCAGGTTTGCCATTTGCATCAGATTCTTCAATAATGGCATTTGCTGTGTTCCGTATTTGTCAAATTCATCCATGTTCAGAAGTCCCATTTCGGCAAGTAACCTTTCGGGTTTTCCTTGTGCAGACAGTTTCAGGTTGTCCATGTAATAACGTGACAGTGCCGGCGGCATCAGTGCCTTGCAAAATGTGGATTTTTGTCGTCCCTGCTCGCTACTGACAAGTATGGGGGCTACACTGTTGGCATGTATTCCCGTCATGCCTAACCATTGGGCGGTGAGTCCCAGCATCCAAGTATGGAAGCTTTTTATCCAGAGCTGATTGTCAGAGACACGCTGCGCCAAAGCCTCCAGTCTGTCTGTCCCATCCCAGCCGGGCAGTTCTTCCATGTAAAGCCGGAAAGGATGGTATTCAGGAATACAAGTGGAATAAATGTAACGGCTCAAGTCTTTATCCCAGCAGGATATGCCCTGGTCGTGTGCTTCCATGCAGAAAGTGTTCAGTTCCCGTTTACTTACAGGTTCGAAAGGAACGGCACGCTTGTTGGCAGGACGATATTCCGTTTCTTCCGTCAATAGGTTGTAACGAAAATCATACTGTTTTTGCAGGAATGTACGTACCTCTTGGGTTAATCGGACCGGTTGTTTTCGTTCTGTCTCTTTCTCCCTTCCATTAGGCGGTGCAGTGTCCGGCAGGGGAATGGTATATTTAGCTTCATGACATTTTAGCGTTTTCTGTGGCTCTTTGTCTGTTTTCTCAACTGCATCTTCTTTGTTCTCCTTCATTTGAAACAATTTTAGTTCTTTCAATACCTGTTTCCATATCAATGTTATTGCATTCATCATTTTTTCTATTTTTAAGTGATTAAAATCGGTTTATTGTTCAGCGCTGATACTGCGAAGGTACTATAGGATGATACCGGTTTGCAAGTATTTCTCCGGAAAAAATATTAATTTCTACGTATCTGAAGAAGTCGGCTTCTTATCATCCTTTTCTCTATTTTTTATCGTATCTTTGACGAAGAGTTATTGATGATTCACTTTCGTGGTCCAATCAAATGACAAGAGTGATCTAATTGGATAACGACTGTGATTTGAATGAACCACGGTAGTGGTTTAATAATAAGCTTAAAGTTTTTACATGAAATATATTCACTATCAAAACGTTAACTACTAATGGCTATACTTTACGATTGGTATGAGAATCCCGGTGAGTCCGACGATTCGGAAGAGAAAGGTTTGCATCCCCGCATTTTTTTGAATGGTAAGGTGGGAACGGATAAACTGTGCCGGATGATTCACGGACGCAGTTCGCTTTCCGTAGGTGATGTAAAAAATGCGTTCGAGATGCTTGCCCAAATTTGTGGTGAAGAACTACGTGAAGGACGCGAGGTACATATCGAGGGGCTAGGCTATTTTGCCCCTATTTTGAGGAGCACGCAAAAGGTGACCCGCAGTACTAAAAACAAATGGTCGAAAATGGAGTTGAAAACAATCGGTTTTCGTCCGGATGCTCGCCTGCGGGGTGAATTGGTAGGTGTCAAAGCCAGCCGGAGTAAGTATGCGCGCCATTCGGAGTCTTTGTCGGAGGTGGAGATAGATATGCGGCTGAAGGAATATTTCGCCGATCATGACGTAATGCTTCGTTATGATTTTCAGGAAGTATGCTGCATGACACGGACTACGGCGAATCGTCATCTCCGGCGATTGCTGGAAGAAGGCAAATTGAAAAATATCGGCAAACGTATGCAGCCGATTTATGTGGCGGCAGCGGGTTATTACGGGGTATCTCGTGATGTGCTCCGGCGGTAAATGGAAACGATTTGAGTAAGCGTCGATTTGAAGTGTGTCGGTGAAAGTGGTGAAAGCGTGATAGAATGGCTTTTGCATGGTCGCTTTCACCCGCTTTCCTGCTCTGGACAGAGGTTTCGGGAAGAAGGTGGAAGCGGTGAAGGCTGTAATCATTTCGTATGATAATATAGGGCTTTTTTGTTTTTCGGTAAAAATATATAGGTCGATTAATGATGTAAAGATACTTTTTTCTTATATTTGTGATTCAAGAGCACAAGATAAAAAGAATGATGAAACAGTCTATTTATTCTTTTAAACAATTACTGTCAGGAGGCTTGCTTTGTTGCGCGATTCTGTTGGCTGCTTATATATTTCAGGCGTTTTTCCCTGAAATGTATGTTGATGCGTTTTCATCTTCTATACATCTATTGATGTGGCTGACACTCTTTGTGGGGGCATTACTATGGACATTCCGTGTAAAAGGAGAACGTATTGGTATTTCTGAAGTAATAGACTGGCAGTTTATAGCCGCTTTTGTTTTGATTACGGCAGATCAGATTTATATCATCATGCCGAAAGAAATTCATTTGGATATAGCGCCTGTATTGTCGGGATATACTATTCCTGTATTGGTTGTCGTTGGTGTAATGGTAGCCGGCACGATTAAAGTCTCCATTGCATTGTATCAAAAATTGGCTGACGAACGTCGACAAACCATTCTTCAAGCTCAAAAAATACAACAATTAATGGATGATCCTCCAACAGAACAGAAAGGCGTTTCTTTTCTTCGTATGCTTATTGAGAATCGCTCTATCGCTCAATTATCTGTTAAAGATTATCTTTTATTAGTAGAGGGGTGCCATCTGATTGATCCTGATTTATTTGCCTGGTTGAGAAGGCAAGGTTGTCAACTCACACCGCGAGATATTGTATTATGTGTGCTTATTCGAATGTGTAAAACGAAAGGGGAAATTTTATCTATATTTTGCATTAGTGATGGCACTTATCGTACAATGAAGTCCCGTGTTCGAAAGCGTTTGGGGATTGGAGAGGAGGATTTGGAAGATTTTTTGCAGAACGAATTAAAATAATAATTTTTGTAGGGTACCGACCAATCGTATAAACGTGTCAATAATCGTCAAACTCCCACCCATGATCATATAGTAAAACCATACTCGTTTATTAGAATATGGTTCTTGTGGAAATAGGCTGATAGCTCCTGTCACAAATGTTGTTCGTGCAAGGAGCTCAAAGAAAATAATTAGAAAATCTTGAAATGTATAGTTTATGTTGTCAATAAAGCGATGCAGATAACACATCGCAATACTGCTAAGCCACATTAAGTTGTATAAGATTATGTATATAATTATTTTCCTTGTATGCATGCTTCGTAATTTCTATTTGCTATATCATTATCTCTATCGTATTTGGCTGATGCATGTGTATAACAATAAGTAGTTGGGGACTCTGCTTTGCATTTGGCTATGGCATTATCATACTCCGTTTTTGCTTGTTCGTATGCTGCTTGTCTCAATTCTTCACATTTGCTATTACCATTTCCTTCTTTGCGTGTTTTTAATATCTTTCTTTTTGCTAGCTCACGACTTTTGGCATATTGCCTGAATAATAACAACCGTTCCTCTTCACTCAATCTTAAGAATACCGTACGTTCAAGCAAGCCTTTTTTAGCTTCATCCATTTGTCGGAGTTCTTCTTCCAGATTCGCTTTTTTGATGAAATCTTCCATATACTCATCATCATTCAGACTTTCCATGAGTTTGTCATATTCTTCATTATTTAGTTTGGATGTATAAGCACTAAACTTGTCCGCTAATTGTTCGCTACATCTTTCAAATTCATAAAACTCGTCTGAATTGGCAACGGAATCTATCAATACATTTCCTGTATTCCAAGTTTGAGAGACCAAGCTGCGTGTTTTGGCAATTGAGTTTACTTCTGTTGCTGTCTCATTTGTATAGTTGTATTCATCGGTGCTACAACTATAAATAAGGAATGTGGTCAATAATATTCCAAACAGTGTAATTATGTATATACTACTCTGTTTTTTGTTCTTGCTTTTCATGTCTTGTTTATAATTTAAATTAGGAAAAACAAAGAAAGGGATTTTACAGCAATTAGATGGAATGTTTTGTTCAAAAAATGAAATAATTTGTTCAAATAGCTGTTTGATGACTATAATAACTCATATATTAATGTTACAATTTAGATATAAAATGACTTTTTCAGGGCTCTATATGCCCGATAAATGCCTATATGACAGGGATAGGAGTGTAACGCTCTCTTGAATGGCATTTGTTATGCTCGTATCTTTGTGTAAAAATAATATTATGAAAGCAATGACAAAGCTGATTCCTATTATGTGCCTTTTTGTTATTATAGGCGGTTCTCTTTTTTATTCTTGTTCACAAGAGAAGAAAAAGGAGACTGCTATTGTACTTCCGTTGGAGGCAGCTTTGTCACAGGCTGGAGAAAATCGTGTTGAACTTGAGAAGGTTTTACATCGTTATCAATCCAATCCATCGGATAGCTTGAAATATAGGGCAGCTTGTTTCCTGATAGAGAATATGCCATCTTATACCTATTATAAAGGTAAGCTGCTGGAACAATACCTCACCTTCTTTACTCTCTTGCAAGAAGCGCGGAGTAAAAAGATATATCCACAAACAATGGTAGATTCTATCAGAAAGATGTATGGACCATTCTCTTTAGATTCTTTACAATATTGCAAAGACGTTGTGACAGTCGATTCCGCTTATTTATGTAATAACATTGACTGGGCATTTAAAGTTTGGCAGGAACAGCCTTGGGGGAAGAGTGTATCTTTTGCTGATTTTTGCGAGTATATTCTTCCTTATCGTATTGGTGATGAAACATTAAGCTATTGGCGTGAGGATATTTATCAAAAGTATAATCCTTTGCTTGATTCGTTGCGTGCTTCCACGGTTCTTGATATAGAAGATCCGCTTGTTGCCGCCCGCTGTTTGTGCGATTCTCTTCGTAAACGTAGCCGCTTCTTTACAACTACGGTTCCGCAAGGACTTCCTCATGTAGGGCCGGAGATTGCCCAAAGCGTTTCGGGCAGTTGTCGTGAACTTTCCGATTATGTCGTTTATGTTTGTCGTGCGTTGGGAATCCCTTGTGCTATAGATTTTATGCCTCTTCATGGAGGTGGGAATGATGGGCACCAGTGGGTGTCGTTCACAGATAAATATGGTACGCTTTATTTTCAGGAGTATCCGGATAAGATAAAAGAAGTCCGTAAGGATAAGATGTGTGGAGCTTCGAAAATAAAGGTTTATCGGAATACGTTCAGTCTTAATCGTATTATGCAGGCAGAAATGCAACGCTTGGATACGGCTGTTGTACCTTTCTTCCGAGATCCGCACATCGTTGATGTGACAGCCGATTACGCAAAGACATACAAAAAGAAACTGGAGATTCCTGCATCTATGCTTTATTCGGGAAAGCCTCGTTCGCGTATAGCTTATCTTTGTGGCAGCAGCCGCATGGATTGGGAGCCTGTGGCATGGGCGGAATTTGATGGTGAACATCTTGCTTTTAACGATGTCCAGATAGAACCCGTCATGCGGATAGCAACTTACGAACGAGGAAGACTTCGTTACTGGACTGATCCTTTTGAAATGACTGTTTCCGGTGAATTTCATGTTTTTACTCCGTCAGATAGTGTTCAGGATGTAACGCTGTTTGCTAAATATCCTTTGTGGCAAGATGAGAAGTACCAGAAACGTATGATAGGAGGTGTTTTTGAAGGAAGCAATGATCCGGATTTTCGTCAGAAAGAGGTGCTTTTCCTGATAGAAAAGCAACCCGAACGGTTACGGACAATGGCGTATTCCCGCTCCTTGACACCTTATCGGTATGTCCGCTATATAGGACCGGAAAAGGGGCATTGTAATGTGGCGGAAATAGAGTTTTATGAAGCGGGTGGACTGTTGCCATTAAGCGGTAGAATTATTGGTACTCCCGGTTGCTATCAACAGGATGGCTCGCACGAATATACAAATGCGTTCGACGGTAATACTGAAACGTCTTTTGATTATACGGAACCCTATGGCGGCTGGACAGGGTTAGACCTAGGCACGCCAAAGGTAATAGATAAGATAATTTATACGCCTGCCAACCGGGATAATTATGTTCGTTCGTTGGATGAATATGAGTTGTCTTATTGTACAAAGAGAGGGTGGAGGACGTTAGGACAGCAAACGGCGATGTTGGACTCACTGGTTTACAAGAGGGTTCCTAAAGGAGCATTGCTGTTGTTGCAGAATCATACACGAGGGAATCAGGAACGGATTTTTGTGTATGAGGATAGAAAGCAGGTGTGGAAGTAGTAAGTTGCTTTGCATATTTATTAATTTTAAAAGTACATTATTATGAGAGAACGATTGGTTAAGAGAAATGTAAAACATAAAAGATTGAGGCCGATTTATATGAAGAATTTTATTCAATGGTTTATTGGTGTATTCGTATTAATGGCATTTTTCATTGGCTGTCAAGCAACAAATGATAAAACAGGGAAAATTACTATTTCAGCGGAAGAAAAGAAGCTTAATCTACAGGCACCAAATGGAGAATACCTTGCAGGTGGTGATCTTGTTCGGTTGAAAGAAATGTTAGCTCCGTGTATTGGTACGATAGAGAAGGATAGTGTGGTCTACGATTTTGAGATCTTGAGTATTCAATATGATTCTTTGCATTATGGTTTCATTGCAGATATTGAATTTGTAACGAAAAGTGGTTATCACAATCATCTCATTATGGAGCATGATGGGAAAGAGGAATAGTTGAGTAATACGGATGATTAAGATGTAGGATATTATGATAGTTCCAATAATAAGATTGGTGCTTACTTTGTTTTACAGAATGATTATGAGAAGAGATTGTATATTAGCATTATTCTGTGAAAATGAAGATAAAAAGAAAAGTCCTGATTGTTACATCTCAAAAACTTCAGTAAGAATATTGTTACTGTAGAATCATGTACGAAGAAGGCAGAAACGAACTTTGGTGCATGAAGAAAAGTAAATTTGGGAATAGGCATGAATATAGTGTATGTGATTGGTGATATTACTTTTAATATAATAACTTAAATATAAAAATATGAAGATGAAAAGAAGAAGTTGCTCTCTTGGATTTAAAGTGGCGTTTATGATAATATTTATCATGTATTTTATGCAAAGTTGCAGTTCGGACACTGTAATCTCTGACGATTTATTCTGCATGACTGTTATGACTAAGTCTAACGATTTTATAGAACCTGAACTTACGCATACGGATAGTATATTGGTTGACTCTATAACAAAGTTGGATGAGTTTAAATCATATGCTACGGCTACCCGGCAATTGATAAAAAAAATTCAGCCTTTAATGGAATCAGATTTATGGGATAAAGAACCTTTGGGTGGGCATCAGAATAGGAAAGATTCAATAAATGCTCTTGTTTTGAAAATAAGTAAACATAAAGACGTACAAAACGATTGGAATAGCTATGTGGAAAGTTACAAGTCGTTCATTAAATTAATGGAGAACGCACAACTTTCTAGTGCTATTAAAACAATATTAGTTATGAAAGTGATTACATCTTCGGATGATTAGTAGATAATATTTTGTTGCAGATTGAATAAAACTGGTAGAATAATTTTAATTTATAAATAATATGGACATGAGAAAAAAGAGAACTAATTTGTGTTTTTTTACTTTAATTGTTGCGGCTTTTTCCGTTTTGTTAGTTCATGGTTGTAGCTTTTCTGAATATGATTTGGTAGAAGATTCTTCTGGTATGGTTTTAGAAGAGGCAAACTCTACGCGGGCTTTATCAGAACAAAATTGTAGAAATGATCTTGTTATTTCAATTTCCGAGTCTGAAGAATATTTAGATTATCTAATGAGTCTGCATATGTTTTTTGATAAATTTGATAGCTATTACTCATCTTTAAATGACAAAGAAAAAATACAGTTAGAAGAAAATTTGAATAATGATGATTATATTGAAGATATTATTGATGAAAGTTGTATTAGGAATGAATTGGAACAAATGATAAACGCCCAAAATCAGTTGAAAAATACAGCTTATTTTCATTTGAATAAGTTAGAAAGAAGTATGCTTATCTCATTAGACTGCACGTATATATATAAAACTGTACTTCTAAAAACAAGGGGAGAGGGGGACGATGCTAGGAAATGTGCAGAAATAAGAGATAAGGCTATACAAGCCGCCTCTGATTTAGCAATAGAAGAGAAAGAGGCTTGTGATGATGCTTATGAGTCAGGAACTACTGTACATGCATATTGCTATTTTAAAGCTGCTAAAAAATTTTCAAAAGCTAAAGAAGAAGCAAAAGAAGAATATGAAAGATGTATAGGAAAGTAATGGAGAAACTTATCTTCAAAAAGAATTGATGAAAAGTACGTCTCCTTTACTGAAGGATATGTATAAGGCATATGTTGCTACCGGAAGTTTGCACATTACGATTGCGTATGGAAAATTACGTTCCAATCAATATGGCTGTTTAGATGCTTTTGAAACAGATCAAGACGTACAATTTCTTGTTACTTGGATTTTCTGGCAATATTTGTGCTATTGCGTGAATATTGATTTTATGACTGGAGAAGACAAAACGAAGTTATATATAGGAAGATAAGAAGTATAAATTTAATTTCATCAATAGATTGGTGATAAATAATTTTTTATGATATGAACAGACTGAAAATTTATTTGGAAATAGTTTTGGCATTGATATTTATGTCAAGTTGTGGCTCTTCTGCTAAATTAGCAAAGAATCATGATGAAATGAAGAGTGATTCAAGAATATCGGATTATCTCAACATCAGTAAAAGAGAACGTGCATTAGTTGATTCTATTGTAGCATTGAATGAATATGCTGTATTTCTTGATTCATTCCAGAAATATTTGACAAAAAAGAATGCTATGCGTAAGGGCGAAGATGTGGAACAAACGAAAGAGTTTGCAGAATATGTGGCAGCGTGTTCTAAAATACAAAGAATCACATATGAGTTAAAGTTAAGTAAAGATGCATCTATTGCTGTGTTTGAGAAGATGTATGAAGTTGCTAATAATAAATAAATTGAATCGTTATGAAATTATTTAAAAGTGTTTTTGGAGCTATTTTGGTAGTATCATTTTTGCAGATTGGTTATAGTTGTTCTTCTGATTTTCATCGTTTTAATGATGAGTTGGATGAAATTAAAGTAGATGGAGCAACAACAAGGGGAATGGCTGGTCATCGTATGTCTCTTGTAGACTCAGTAGCGGAGACTGATGAGTTTGTGGAATATATGATAGCTCTCAATTCTTTGTATAAAAAATCTGATGAATATTTTTCTAAATTGAGCAAACAAGAAATTGAGATGTTAGAGTCTACAGCAAAATTGAATAATGTTGAAGACGTAGATGCGGGAATAGGTTATTCAGACCTTTATCAAGCTTTAAAAAGCGAGATGGACATGGTGGTGAGAACAGCGAGAATTTTGCATGAAAAAACTGATTACTTAAGATTGAATGATGATGAATTGAACACTTTATTTAGGGTTCAGACTCTTACTTCAAGGCGGGTGATTAAGAAGAGTAGAAGTTCTGAAAATGATCGAATACAAAAATGTGCAGCAGAAAGACAAGAGAGGTATGAACAAGCAGAGCTAGAAGCTAGTAGGGCTATGGGAGAATGTGCGCTATTGAAAGATGATTGGGAATATATGCAATGTATGGGAGATGCGATAGTTGCTCGTAATGCAAAGTGGGCTCGGGCTGATGAATTATATGAAGATTGTATAAAAGGTAAATGATTTGATAAAATCGTAATGCGCCTAAATGATAGACTGGTAATCAATAGGGGTAAATTGGTTTGTTGTTGACGTTTGTAAGAGTATTATTTGATACTCTTACAAACACAATGATGTTGATTAGGTCTTTTTATATTTAGAATTAGGGTGCCGTGATCAAGAATAATGGTTATTTGCAAATTCTATACAGGAGTGAATGAAACAATAAATGTGAATAAGGAGAATATGAAAAGAAGTATTTTTTTATTCCTTCTGGGAATAATGTTGTTTGTTTGCCAGACAAAAGCATCTACAATAAACGATGTGTCTGCTATAGAGACAGAAATGATTAATTTTTTCCGTTCTACATTGCAACGTAACTACGGCAGTTCTGACGGAAAAGCAGTAAAGTTGATGATGGATGCTCTTCTGCATTATAAATTTCATTATATTATTGATGTGGATAAAGAGGCTTTGAAAGCTATTAATGACAAACTTTATCCGGATATGTTTGGTAGCTATTTTGTAGAGACTAAAGAGCATCCGATTGATTCACTTCATACGAATTGGAAACGGTACGATCCTTATCATATTATTTGTGGCTATGAATTCAAGAAACAACTGAATGGAGAAACTTATTATCAGAAGGAATTGTCACAGGCTACATCTCCTTTATTTAAGGAAATATGCAATGCGTATGAAGCAACCGGCAGTTTACCTTTTACTGTCGTTTTGGGAAAGTTCCGAGCCAACAACCATCAATGTTTGGATGCTTTTGAAACGGATAGGGATGTTCAGATGCTTTTCGCTTTCTTCTTTTGGCGTTATTTATGTTATTGCGTGAATATTGATTTTATGACAGGAAAGGATAAAACGAAGTTATATATAGATATGAGAAGATAAGAAGTATAAGTTTAATTTCATCAATAGACGGTGATAAATCATTTTTTATAATATGAACAGACAGAAGATTTATTTGGCATTAGTCTTGGCATTAATATTCATGTCAAGTTGTGGCTCTTCTGCTAAGTTAGCAAAGAATCATGATGAAATGAAGAGTGATCCAAGAATATGGGATTATCTTAACGTCAGTGATAGAGAACGTACATTGGTTGATTCTATTGTAGCATTGGATGAATATGCTGTATTTCTTGATTCATACAAAAAGTATCGGACAAATAAAAATGCTATGCGTGAGGGCGAAGATGTGGAACAAACGAAAGAGTTTGCGGAATATGTGGCAGCGTGTTCTAAAATATTCAGGATTATTGATAAGTTGAAATTAAGTAAAGATGCGTCTATCGCTGTGTTTGAGAATCTATATAGAGTTGCTAATAATAAATTGAATTGAATCACTATGGCATCTGTATAAGAGTAGATAGAACAAGTGAGACAATAAAGAATATGATTCAGGAAGATAAAACGTCAACTAAAAAGATGTTGTCGACCAAGAATAACATTTATATAGGACTGTGTATCTTATATATATTGTTATCAATGATAAACAGGAAATATCCAATAGGAGATATAACACTGCATATCGTTTATCTTTCAACTTGGTTTTTTCTTTTATTATGGGAAATTGTAGATGTACTTATAAATAAAAAGAAAGATTTTGGGTGCATAATTATAATTTCGATGGTGCTGGTTACGTCCATTGCAAATATGTTGAGGTAGATAGAAACAAGATGATAAAAGATATAAATTTAATATATGCGAAAATGAAATATACACGGACATTATTAATTATTGTATTTGCTTCTGTTGTCCAGCTATTTTACGGGCAAGAAAGATACACAATCAGCGGTGAGTTTCCAGATCGTTCTTTGGATGGTGAGTATGTGTTTCTATATGAACATTCAGCTCTTGTTGAAGAACCTGAACGTATGAAGCAAGCATTCAAAGATACCATATTGGTGGTTGGTAATACATTCCATTACGAAGGAACGCTCAACCGGAAACCTTTTTTGGTTTCTCTCTCTTGCAGTAAAGGTAGACAGTTTCGTTATAATACCTCTTTCGTTATAGAACCGGGGGATATTCAACTTCGCATTGTTGATTGGGGAAGTGAGGGGAATGTTTCCGGTGCTCCTATTAATAATGATTATAATGCGTACATTATCGAATGTAAAAAGCAAGTAGACAAGATGCTCTATTTGATGAGAACCAAGCGGGAAGAGGAGGCGATGAAAAGTGATGCACGTCTAAATGCGTTGTTTCGAGATGCGTATATACGTTCCACAGAAGGTTGTTTGCTTTTTGGAGAAAAATATGCCCAATATCCCGATGTTATCCGTTCTTGGTTGGCTATGTATATAGACCCTATTAATCAAACTGCGGGAGATGAGGCTATTTTATCGCGATTCTTGCATGTTGTCGATTTAATGCCTGAGGCAGAACGCGATATTCTTTTAGCTTGGCGGGAGTATAGAACCGAGTTGCAAGAACATATGGTAAAGGCCAGGGCCTTGAAAGACAGTCTGGATGCTAAAAGGCCTCGCTTTATTGAGGTTGTTCCTAATCATTCATCATCAACAACGGAAAAATAATGATAGGATATGAAATAGCTATTAATGATCAGTCACCTGTGGTTGTCACGTCACCTGACGTGGCATTCGTCATGGTGCATAGCAATTGCTCTTTCGGTGATAGTATTTATGTAGGAGGATCGGATACTTCGAGAAGAATCGCTTGGGTAGATGAAAAACTGAAAGTGGGTGATAGAGTCCGAATAAAGGTTGTTGAAGTGTCGGCGGTATCTCCTACTGTGAAGATGACCTATGATCGGGAAGAATTGAAGGCAAAATACGAACGACTCAAAGCCGAGCTTGAGGCAAAGGGACTTATATAGAATATTGATATGAAAGGACTTTTAGTAAAAAACAAAGATAAAATTAGCAAGGCTGGTATTCCTCAAAATGGAGTTGGTCTTGTTGCTAATATTACTTGGCATAGTGGTGCGTCTTGGAGCGTTGGTGGTTTGCGGGTGTCTGATGAGATGCATTTGGTATGGGACGGAGGACTATTGGAAGTCGGAGATGTGATAGAAGTGGAAGTAGCAGAATTTGATGAGGCTTCGGCGACTGTTTGGGAGGAAAAACATTGCTGTCCGACACGAGCGGCATCGAACGACATAGATAATCCGAAGGAATGGGAGTATAAACTGGATCTCTACTACCGATTGAAAAAGGTATTGGAGGATGAGAACTTAATTTAATACTAGGATATAAATGATAAGACTCTTTTATATTTTGTTTGCCGCAGCATGTATAGGCAGTATGTTTGTATATTCCCACCAATTTACAGACGCATATATTGTGCCTAAATGGTGCTGCGTTTTGTTTGTGCTGTTATGGATGCTGGTGTGTGCTGCATTTCTGGCATTGCAGCGTAAATCCATAGTGACGGATATGACGATATGGGGGAGTATCATTGTTTCCAGTTGTTGGTTGCAGGCTGTTTATGGAATATTGCAATACGTAGGTTTATTTTCTTCTCATGCAACCTTCCGTGTGACTGGTAGTTTTGATAATCCGGCAGGATTTGCTGCTTGCCTTTGTGCCGGATTGTCTTTTGTCGTTTTTTTGATCATACATAGAAATAAGTATATTCGATATGCCGGATGGCTGGCAGGGGGAATGATGGTGTTGGCGATATTTTTATCTCATTCGCGATCCGGCATGGTAAGTGTCATTGCGGTATGTATCATGTATTTGTGTGGAAGATTCGTTCATGGGAGATTATGGAGATATTTACTATCGGTATCTATGATAGGATTGTTAATAATTGGCTCCTATTGGTTGAAAAAAGATTCGGCAGATGGTCGGTTGTTGATTTGGCGGTGTGGCTTGGAAATGGTGAAAGATGCTCCTTGGACGGGGCATGGCATCGGAAGTTTCGAGGCTAAATATATGGACTATCAGGCGGACTATTTCAAAGAATATGGTTCGCAAAATCGCTATGCAATGTTAGCGGATAATGTAAAGCAGCCTTTCAATGAATACTTGGGAGTTCTGATTAATTTCGGTATTGTCGGATTGGCTTTGCTTTTGGGTATGGTGGGGGCGCTTGTGTATTGTTATAGGCAAAATCCTACACAGGAAAAGAAAATAGCTCTTTATGCTTTGCTATCAATAGGCGTATTCTCTTTCTTTTCCTATCCGTTTACGTATCCTTTTACGTGGATGGTGACATTTCTTGCCGTTCTCATGTTGACTGCTGATTATTTGAAGCGGATAAAGATAGGTACATGGGGCAGGAATATAATATATTCTGCAGCGGTGATGGGCTTCTTTTGGGGACAGGTTAGGCTGGGCGCACGTACACAGTCGGAACGCAGTTGGCAGGAGGCTTCGGAGTTAGCTTTTTGTCATTCGTATGATGAGGCGCTTCCGTACTATGTGAGTCTGAAACACCGATTCGAAGATAATCCTTATTTCCTGTATAATTATGCTGCTGTTTTCACGGAAGCCAAAGAATACGAGAAGGCTTTGAAGGTAGCGTTGGAGTGTCGCAAGTATTGGGCAGATTATGATCTTGAATTATTATTGGGTGATATCTATAGAGAAAAAAAGGATTATAAACAAGCTGAAGAATACTATATGAGTGCTTCGTATATGTGCCCTAGTCGTTTTTTGCCTCTTTATCAATTGTATGAACTGTATAAATGCATAGGTAATACAGAGAAGGCTTCGGAATTGGCAAAGATACTTTTGGAAAAGCCTGCAAAAGTAAATTCAATGTTAATCAAGCGGATAAAATATCAACTCAAAAAGGAGTGTGAACCTTTAATATTATGAATATAGTATGTAATTATGCGACATTCATAATGTTTTTCCTTAATGTATACCTTTATATTTGGAATCCTTTGGAGAAACATTATGATTTAATTAAAATAGTGTTTGGTTGGGTAATTGCTTTGTTTGTATTTAATTATTTATTTCGGCATAGCAAAATAGAAAGGATAGGATATGTTATATCTATAACGCTTCTTGCCTTAACTTATTTTGTGATTCCAACATAGGCTCTGTTTGGTTATAATAGTTCTCCTTATGGTTCGTTTAAGGTGCTTTAGTTACTATATGTCGAGATATTTTCTATCAAGAATGAGAAGAATTGAGCAGATATGTATCTCTCTGTATCCATAGCAGTCATTATTAACTGCAAAACTGTAAATTGAAAGTTAGTTAGGACTAAGTGCCTGACAATATATTATTTGTAATAAAAAACAATTATGAGAAAGTATATCCTTTATTTGTTAGCTATCCTGTTGGCAGCCTGTTCGAAAAGTGTTCCCTACTCTGACGAAACCATTAAAAATGACCTGCGTGTACCTGCTTATCCGCTACTGATGCTCCACCCACATCTGCGTTTATGGTCGACAACAGATCAGCTGACAGAGAAGAATATGATTTTTACTAATGGGAAAAATCTTCCTTTTGTCGGTTTCCTGCGGGTGGACGGAACGATGTATCGCTTTATGGGTAGACGTGAACTACCTATGCAAGCCATTGCAACAATGGCATACGATTATGAAAGCTGGGAAGGAAAGTACACCTCTCTTAGACCGGATGAAGGCTGGGAGCAACCGGATTTTAATGATCAATATTGGCAGGTGAATGAAGGTGCATTCGGTACACGCGACAGACGTGAAACGAGAACGCAGTGGCTTTCAACTGATATCTGGGTGCGGAGGGAAATCGTGGATATTGATCCATATTTGCTTGAGAACAAGAAAATATATTTGCGTTATTCGTATGATGATATAGTTCAATTATATATTAACGGAAAACTAGTCGTAAGTGCGGACCGCGCAGCGGCAAATTTAAAAGTCGAGTTGCCGGATTCTATCTTGAATACAATGAAGGAAGGGAAAGCCCTTATTGCAGCTCATTGTGAGAATAAAAAAGGTAGTGCATTGATTGATTTCGGCTTATTTGCAGAGGAGCCGGGAATATTGGTAGAAGGCATAGCTCCTGTTTCTAATGAGAAGGAATGGATTGGGAAATATACAACAGAACAACCGGAAGAGGGTTGGGAAATGGCTGCTTTCAATGATAGCGCATGGGCACAAGGAAGCGCTGCTTTTGGCACGGAAGGCGGACCGAGTGTTGGTACTCCCTGGAATACCAATAGGTTATGGATTAGAAGGGAAGTCTCATTCGATCCTTCCTTAGTGAAAAACAGACAACTTTTTGTGCGTTATTCGTATAATGACGGTATGCAACTGCTTATTAATGGAAAGGAGCTTGTCCGTACGGGAACGAAGGCACGCAACGACGTGAAAGTGCAGATCCCGGATTCTATCTTAGAAACAATGAAAGACGGAAAAGCCTTGTTTGCGGCCCGTTGCGTGAATTGGGGAGGTACTTCCTTCGCAGATTTCGGGTTGTATGGTGAGCTGAAAGAAGCCGGGCAAAAATCAGTGGATGTGCAGGCTACCCAAACACATTATATTTTTGATTGTGGAGATGTGGAATTGAAACTGACATTTACGGCTCCTTATTTATTGGATGATTTGGAACTGTTAAGTCGTCCGGTTAATTATATTTCTTATCAGGCTAAGGCCTTGGATGGTAAGGAGCATGATGTCGCTATTTATTTTGAAATGGATCCTCATAAAGCCTTTCGTGCCGGACAGTCTACGGAGATGTATGAAAAAGACGGTTGGGTGATGATGAAGACTGGTCGGGAGAATCAGAAGTTATGGGTAGATAAGCTGAAGGATGCTCCGGCCTGGGGATATTTCTATTTAGGAGCGAAAGAGAATGTTACTTGTGCACAAGGGGACGCGGCAGAGATGCGGGCGCATTTTATGAAAGAAGGTGATTTGAAAGAAATGCGTCGGTCGAATGAAAAACGTTATGCGGCGATAGCACAGAAGCTGGAAATGAATAGTGAGTTTCCCCAACATCTGATTGCGGCTTTCGATGGATTGTATACAATGGCTTATTTTGGTGAGGACCTACGACCTTATTGGAATAAGGACGGAGATAAAACGATAGAAGGGTTATATGAAGACGCGGAAAAAGTATATAAAGAAACAATGGCAAGGTGCTATGCTTTTGACAGGCAATTGATGGAAAATGCTTGCCGTGTCGGTGGTAAAGAGTACGCAGAACTGTGTGCTTCGGCATATCGTCAGGCCGTTTCGTCTTTCCAGATGTCTAAGAATTCGAGTGATGAGTTGCTCTATTTTACCACGTTGGTGGGTTCGCTGGATATTTATTATGCTGTTTCACCACTATTTCTTTGTTACAATCCCGATCTGCTGAAAGCAATGTTGAATCCTTTCTTTTATTATAGTGAGAGTGGTAAATGGAATAAGCCTTTCCCGGCTCATGATTTGGGCGGTTATCCGTTTGTAAACGGACAAGCGAAAGGGGGAGATTTACCGGTTGAACATGCCGGAAATATGCTGATTATGGTGGCTGCTATGGCTAAAGCGGAAAAAGATGCATCTTACGCAAAGGCTCATTGGGAGACTCTCTCCAAATGGGCGGGTTATTTGATGGAGAACGGGGTTGATACCGATAAACAGATTGATACTGACAGCTTTGCCGGCCGCTACTCTCATAATGCTAATTTGTCTGCCAAAGGAATTTTAGGTATTGCATCGTATGCTCTTCTGGCAAAAATGCTAGGTAAACAGGAAGATGCTGAAAAATATTTGGCAGCAGCAAAAAGAATGGCCGAGGAATGGGAGAAGCAGGCTTCTGACGGGGACCATTATCGTTTGGCTTTTGACCAGCCGGATAGCTGGGGGCAAAAGTATAACTTGATTTGGGATAAACTCCTTGACCTTCATGTTTTCCCGGATAGAGTAGTAGAATTGGAAACTGCTTTTTATAGGACTAAATTGAATACTTACGGTTGTCCGTTGCATAGTAAAACTGATTATGCGAAAGCTGATTGGACTGTATGGACGGCTGCATTGCAAAATGACCAGCTTATGTTTCGTGAGTTTATTCTTCCGCTTTACAATTATATGAATGAAAACAAATGGCGTGTACCAATGGCAGACACTTATAATGTTGTGAATCAGAAAACAAGAGTCACATCATGGGGAAGACCGGTAACGGGTGCCTATTTCATAAAATTATTAGAGGCGGTTTTGGATGAAAAAGGTAATAATATCGTTTCAAAAGATGAAATGAATTGTTCAAAGTAGCCTTGATAAAATAGGTGCTTGAATGTTATAATTATAGATGAATAGGGGATATTTCGTTTGTCTGTATCTTACAGAGAGCGTGAATGGTAACCTTATGGATTGTAATATACTATTGAATGATGTTGATTTAATGTATATCTTTGTATAGCAATACAAGATGAAACATGGAATCAATATAAATCCCATAAATAAAATCAGATAATTATGAAAAACATTTTCTTTCCCAAAGTAGTGATGTGCATAATTGCACTGTTTACTTTAATCTTACCAGCTTCTGCACAAAATACAAATGCGACAGATGAGTACAAAGAAACGTTGAAGAAAATCATGGATTTTTCTGGTACTTCGACTACTACGGATGACTTTTTCCAGAAATTATCATCTATAATGAAATTAAATGCGCCGAAAAAGGATGAGGCTTATTGGAATGAGTTCTCTAAAAATTGGAAAGAGAAAGTAGAAAATAAGGTGTTTGAAATGTATATGCCTGTTTATGAAAAGCATTTAACATTGGCAGAATTAAAAGCTGTTGCTGCATTTTATGAATCTCCCGTAGGTAAGAAATATAAAGAGGCTTCATTGATGGTTATGCGTGAGACAATGCCGCTGCTAGTGGAGCAACTCCAGACAGAGATGTCCAAAGAGATAATGCCGGAGAAAAGTGAACGAGTAAAAAGAGGTGAACAGCGGTTGAAAGAATATGAGCAAAAGCAGAAGCGTGATAAAGAATTATATGCACAAGCCTATATGCTTCCAAGCGATAGTCTAGTTATAGTTCCTGAAGAAGTGTATGAGAAAGCGTATGAGAATGGGAGGTCTACAAGTCCTTCTTTATATTCGATTGAAAGAAGAAAGAATGATACTAAAGTGACATTCATACAACCTATTTATTGGGATTGGCAATGGTTGTATTATAGTCCGGGATTTAAGATTATCGATAAGAAAAGTGGCGATGAGTATAATGTGCGGGGATATGATGGTGGAGCTCCGATGGGTAGGCTGTTGGCTGTCAAAGGATTTAATCATAAATATATTTATATCAGTCTTTTATTCCCGAAACTGAAGAAGAGTGTGAAAGAAATAGATATTCTTGAGTTGCCGCACAAAAAAGATAAAGAACAGTTACCTTCTAATGATGATGGAAAGTCTAAATCATATTTTAATATAAAGGTGAAGGATTATCAGGTCGTTTCCGATAAGAAAAATAAGAAGATCTATTATTAGTTCAAATGATTATTAGAATTTGAAATGATAATAGCAGGTATTGAACATGAGTGTTTACTGTTTTTGATATAAATTTATTCTATATGAGAAATCGAATTATGATTTTATGCACGTTTTGTGCTATTGCTATATTTTCTTCTGCCCAAGAGAAATTCTCTATCCGAGGTATTGCTAATGAGGAATTGAATAATCAATTGTTGTATTTATGCCTGATGGGAGATGGAGAGAAAGCCAAAGAAGTCGTTTTGGACAGTACAACAGTGGAAAAAGGTAAGTTCTCTTTTTCTGGTGTACATCAGATGCCGGATATTGCAATCATCAAGGATATGGATGGAGAAACCTATCCGTTGATTTTCGAAAAAGGAGAAATATCAGTAAATATTGCTGCGAATAAGAGAGGGGGAACGCCTTTAAATGATTCATTGAATATAGCTTTAAATCGTATGCAGCTAATAATGGATAATATGTTGAAAACATCAGATAGTATTTATAAGTTAATGACTGGAATGAAATCTGAAGAATTTGCTGATAAGATGGTGAATGATACTGCATTTAGAGCAAGATATGATAAAATAGAGACGAATTTTCTTGCACAAATGGATTCAGTATCACATTGTATAAAGGATTATAAGAATAGTATAGTGGGTGTATATCTTTTCTCCGTTGGAGGTATGATGATGCCTTTTGATGATATGAAGATTCTGATGAAAGAAGCTTCGCCTATGTTTTCACAAAATAATTTGGTGAGAAATATTGTGGAAAAGAAGAACCAAGCAGAGCTCCGAATGAAGGCGGAACTTGAAAATAAAATGACTCCGGAACAGCGTGAAGAACAAAAGAAACGGCAGGAAATGGATGCCAAGATAAAGATTGGCGAACATTTCCCGGATGCTAAAGTGAAAGACAATGCTGGCAACATGAAGCTCTTGTCTGATTATGTGGGTAAGGGAAAATATGTCTTGATTGACTTTTGGGCTTCATGGTGTGGACCTTGTCGGCATGAAATGCCCAATGTGAAAGCTGCCTATGAAAAATATGCTTCTAAGGGATTTGAGGTGATTAGCATATCCACAGATCGGAAACTGAAACCTTGGAGGGCTGCTATTGAAGAACTTGGAATGAATTGGGTACAATTGTTGGATGTGGATGCTTCTGATATATATGGTATCTATGCTATACCCAGAACTTTCCTTGTAGATCCTACGGGAATTGTTATAGACAAAAACTTAAGGGGTGAAAAACTGGAGGAAGCTTTATCGAAGTTGTTTGAATAATCGTTGCTTTGTTTTTATTGTATGGGTGAATTGATAGTTGAGAACTATATTTGATATAAACTTATTCCGTATGAGAAAACGAATAATGATTCTATGCACTTTTTGTGCTATTGCTATATTTGCTTCTGCACAAGGAAAGTTTTCGATTAAAGGCAATGCTGGTGAGAAATGGAATAATCAGTTGTTGTATTTGTGTCTGATGGATGATGGAGAGAAAGCCAAAGAAGTCGTTCTCGACAGTGCAAAAGTGAAAAAGGGAAAGTTCTCTTTTTCTGGTGTACGTCAGACACCGAATATTGCACTTATTAAGGATAGGGATGGAGAAACCTATCCGTTGATTCTCGAAAAAGGAAAGATTATGATCAATCTTACCACGAGGACCGTAGGAGGTACGCCACTGAATGATACTCTGGATGTGGCTTGGAAAGGAATGCAGTCGGTGATAAATAATAACAAACAAATAGTGAAAAGTAATATTTCACTTGTTATGAGCCAGAAATCCGGAGAGAGTTTTAGAGAAGCACTAAAACGGGATACTACATTTGCTGCAATATGGCGGAGAAATGTGGAGATAGATTTGGCACAGAGGGATTCGATTCGCGCTTTTGTAGTAGAACACCAAAACAGTTTGGTGGGAGTATTTCTGTTATCTTTAGAAGAGGTGTTTATGTATTACAGTCTATTAGAAGATATGATGAGCGAGGCTTCTCCTGTGTTTTCGCAGCATGTATTGGTGAAAGATAAATTAGAAAAAATGAGGCAAATGGCCTGGCGTTTTGAGGCCGAGCGTGAAAAGAAAATGACTCCGGAGGAGCGTGAAGAACAAAAGAAACGGCAGGCAATGGACGCTAAGATAAAGATTGGCGAACATTTTCCGAACGCTAAGGTGAAAGACAATGCTGGAGAGATAAAACAGTTGTCCGACTATGTAGGTAAGGGGAAGTATGTGTTAATAGACTTTTGGGCTTCATGGTGCGGTCCGTGCCGGAATGAAATGCCCAATGTGAAAGCTGCTTATGAGAAATATGCTTCTAAGGGATTTGAGGTGATTAGCATCTCTATAGATAAGAAACAGAAAGCTTGGAGGACTGCTATTGAAGAACTCGGAATGAACTGGACACAAGTATCGGATGTGGATGCTGCTGATGTATATGGTATTTATGCCATACCCAAAACTTTTCTTGTAGATCCGGAGGGCATTGTTGTTGCAAAAGATTTAAGAAGTAAGAAGCTGGAAAAGATATTGTTGAATCTGTTGGAATGATTGTTGTATTATAGTATCGCGATTTGTTAATCTGGATGAATTTATTCATGTTGGTGGACAATTCATACTTGCTGTGACAGTTATATCGGATTTCTTACAGCAAGTATGAATAGCTATGGCTTAAATCAGAAGCCCGTCCAATAGCTCTAAATAAAGTCCGATAGCTTCTTCTATTTCTTTTAACATGATATATTCTTCTGCTGTGTGTGAACGTGACGAACGGCCCGGACCAATTTTTACCGATGGGAAGAACATTAAGGCCTGGTCGGACAATGTTGGAGAACCAAAAGGAACGCGTCCTAACTTCATAGCTTTCTGTACAAATGGGTGCTTTTCGTCAATTCGTGAAGAATTGAGACGGAATGAACGAGCTTGGGCTTCACAGGAAATATGCTTTTTGATTTCAGCAAACAATTCTTCATTTGAGTAAAGCTCGTTACTCCGGACATCGACGATGAAAGTACATTTATCGGGAATCACATTGTGTTGTGTACCGGCATTGATAACAGTGACACTCATCTTCACGGGACCCAACAAGGGCGATTCTTTCTCAAAACGATAATCACGGAACCAGGCAATATCATCCAATACTTTGTAAATAGCATTGTCTCCTTCATTACGCGCTGCGTGTCCTGCTTTACCTGTTGCGGTAACATCTAGTACCATTAATCCCTTCTCGGCAATGGCGGGTTGCATCTCTGTAGGTTCACCTACTATGGCGAACGAAACAGGAGGGAGCCCCTGTAATACACTCTCAATTCCATCTTTACCTGAAACTTCTTCTTCGCAAGAAGCAAGGTAAATCAGATTGTATTTTTGTGAAGTGCGACATAGTTGCAGGAACACCTGTAATAACGAAACAACGCTGGCACCGGCATCGTTACTTCCTAATCCATATAACTTACCGTTTTCTTCACGTGGAGTGAACGGATCTTTCCGCCAACCGTTAACCGGTTTCACTGTGTCTATGTGGGAGTTAAGTAAAATAGTCGGCTTCTTCAGATCAAACATCGGACTAAAGCACCACACATTATTTCCTTTACGTCCCGTCTGCATACCTGCCATTTCAATATAGTTTTGCAGGAAATCCGCAGCCTGGGTTTCTTCCCGGCTGATTGAAGGAATACTAATCAGTGATTTAAGCAGGCTTACAGCCTCTGTTGTCATATACGGAATATCATATTTCATAGTGCAAATCTTTTATCTATACCTTAATATTTGCACAAAGATAGTCGTTTTGAGCAATAGTTTCAAATAAAACTAATACCTTTGCACCATATTTACTAATACAAAGAGTATGACTTATCATCATTTATCTGTTCTGGTCCATCGTCAGGCCGAAAAATATGGCGACAAGGTAGCCTTAAAATACCGTGACTATGAGACAGCTCAATGGATTCCTATTTCATGGAAGCAGTTCTCCGGATCAGTACGGCAAGCAGCTAATGCTTTCGTGGCATTGGGAGTGGAAGAACAAGAGAATATCGGTATATTTTCACAAAATAAACCCGAATGGTTCTATGTCGACTTTGGCGCGTTTGCCAATCGGGCTGTTACCATTCCGTTTTATGCAACGAGTTCACCTGCGCAGGCGCAATATATCATTAATGATGCGCAGATTCGTTTCCTTTTTGTAGGCGAGCAATACCAGTATGATGCTGCTTTCAGTATTTTTGGTTTCTGCACCTCTCTGCAACAACTGATTATTTTTGACCGTTCGGTAGTGAAAGATCCCCGCGACGTATCGTCTATCTATTTTGATGAGTTTATGGCGATGGGAGAGGGATTACCTCACAATGATACGGTAGAAGAGCGTACCGAACGGGCTTCATACGATGACTTGGCAAACATTCTCTATACATCCGGCACAACGGGTGAACCGAAGGGCGTCATGCTTCATCATTCCTGTTATCTGGAACAGTTTCATACACACGATGACCGTTTGACAACGATGTCGGATAAGGATGTATCTATGAACTTTCTTCCCTTGACTCATGTGTTTGAGAAAGCATGGTGTTACCTCTGTATTCATAAAGGAGTGCAGATTTGTATCAATCTCCGTCCGGCGGATATTCAGACAACGATTAAGGAAATTCGTCCGACATTGATGTGTAGTGTTCCCCGTTTTTGGGAGAAAGTATATGCAGGTGTACAGGAAAAAATAAATGAAACAACAGGGTTGAAGAAAGCACTGATGCTGGATGCTATCCGGGTAGGTAGAATCCATAATCTGGATTATCTGCGTTTGGGTAAGACTCCTCCGGTGATGAATCAACTGAAATATAAATTCTACGAAAAGACAATCTACTCTCTACTGAAAAAAACAATCGGTATTGAGAACGGTAATTTTTTCCCGACTGCCGGTGCTGCCGTTCCCGATGAAATCAATGAATTTGTCCATTCGGTAGGAATCAATATGGTGGTAGGATATGGTTTGACGGAATCGACGGCCACTGTATCTTGTACATTGCCGATTGGCTATGATATCGGTTCAGTAGGTGTTGTACTTCCGGGAATTGAAGTGAAAATCGGTGAAGACAATGAAATTCTTCTTCGGGGCAAGACGATTACCAAAGGTTATTATAAGAAAGCAGAAGCTACGGCTGCTGCCATTGAACCCGATGGCTGGTTCCATACAGGTGATGCGGGATATTTCAAGAATGGCCAGCTTTTCTTGACGGAACGTATCAAGGACTTGTTCAAAACATCGAACGGTAAGTATATTGCTCCGCAGGCTTTGGAAACGAAGTTGGTTATCGATCGTTATATCGACCAGATTGCCATTATCGCCGATCAGCGTAAGTTTGTCTCCGCTCTGATTGTTCCTGTATACGGATATGTGAAAGAGTACGCAAAGGAGAAAGGCATCGAATATAAAGATATGGCTGAATTATTGCAGCATCCCAAGATTGTAGGTTTGTTCCGTGCACGGATAGAAACTTTACAACAGCAGTTTGCGCATTACGAGCAAATCAAACGTTTTACTTTGCTTTCCGAACCGTTCAGTATGGAACGTGGAGAGCTGACTAATACGTTGAAGCTGAAACGTTCGGTTGTCAATCAGAACTATAAGACGTTGATTGAAAGAATGTATGAGGAAGAGTGAATTTTATAGACTTAAAAATATAACAATAAAGGAGGATATTTTATGAAATATCCTCCTTTATTGTTATATGGTCGCCTTCTATCAAGAAGGCGAAAGAAATGAATATTATAGTTCCACTTTACATTTCATCCAGAAGGTAGTAGTGCCCCTTGAACCGCCTTCAATTTTGTCGATGGCGATAATTACTTTTTTCTTTTCACCATTTATGAGAGGTTCATAGGCTGCTACCTTATCAGGGATAGGTTTTGTCGTGAGGTTTACGAACAGGTTTATTCCTTTCTGAGTGACAGAAATGCCCGGATCGGACTGAAGATCTGTGATGGATGCCTGTTCGAAATCTGCCCATGCAATGGTAGATTCTTTAATTTCATAAACATTGATGGCTGGCCATAGGAGAGCACCCGAACTGTCGTATGTACCACAACTGCTATTCATGAACTTATCGCTTTGCGTGAGGTTGTTTATGCGAATTTGCTTATAACTGCTCCAGATGGAGAATCCGAAATCTACTTTCGAATAATTATCTTGAGCGTCACAATATGACATTACTCGCCCTAACTCAGCCGAGAAGAAAGGAAGGGCATCCGGATCACCTGAGAGGCCTGCTGCCGGACCACCAGCCAAAAGATAATGATATTTATAACCAACATGTGCACTGCGAGTTAGCGAGGCTGTTTTGCCTGCCATATCTTTTGCGTCAAGAATGATTGTAGCAAGTTCAGGGTCAGCGTTTACCATTACTGAATAGGTGTCGTCTTCGTTGACAGTGATTTGCGTAGGTGCTTGCAGCTGTGTCCCATCTCTACTGATGAGAGTGTATGTAAAGTTTGATAAAGGGTTGGCAGATGTGATACTACCGGATATTTCAAATTCTTCATTGGTTGGTAGTCCATTATATAAGTTATCAGTTTGATTCCAGGCAAGAGTGATAGCCTGTATGAAATTGATAGGAATTACTATTTCTCTGGATTTCTCCATACTACCTGCCGCTACTTTTACTCTGAGTGCTGTGGCTCCCTTTGTGAATTCATAAGTTTCACCATTTTCCCAATGTGTCAGGTTAAGAGTTGCCTGTTGCACTTCATTGTCAAAGAAAATAGTGTCGTTGACTATGCTGTTGATACCTTTTACTGTTTCAGAAACAACTACATATTTTATGTTTTCCTCACTTGATAGTTGGGCATAAAGAGGCGGCATTGGATCGTCTTCGATAAATCGGATTGACTCTATATTGCTTGTACCTGCTTCGTCTGACGAGAGATACACTTCGGGAAGGCCATATAACCCTTGCACTTCCAAAGGAAGTTGTGACATAACGACATTGCCGGCGGCATCTTTTGCTACCAGGCGGAAGTAGATCATGTCGGCAGTGTAGAGTGGTGTCTCATTTATCGAATAGCTGTGGGGATTGTAGAATGTGGTAACGGGGCGTCCCAGTTGTTCTTCCACTTCGTTGCCGTCTGCATCTTTTTTCACTATGAAAGTTTCTATCGATTTGAGTCCCGACTCTGAGTTAACCACACAGATAATAGATGGTTGTACCGCCTGGTTGAGGTCGATATATAAGCTCTTGGTGGGATAAATCACCACTGGTTCGCTTTTCGGCTTTTGGTCTTCGCTGCAGGACAGGATAAGCAGGAACAATATGATACTGTATAATATTGTCGATATGGCTGCTAGTTTTTTCATTGGGGTATGTAAATTATAGGGTTACTAAAAATGTGTACTACTCCGTTAGTGGCAAGTAAGTTGCTGGTGGCTGCCGTACGCGTGGGACTTGCACCCAGATTGTCGTTGGCCAGCAGGCGTGAATAGTTGGTACGACTGATGTTGTCATTAATACGTAGAGTCATGATGGCATCTTGTGACTCTAACAATGTTACCACGTTGATAGGGTTGAAATTTAATGAGCCTTCAACACTTAGGCTATGGTAGTTACCTTGCACAATATGGTAAAGTAATACGTCACGCAATTTCTCTGTGTCAATCTCTGTTACATTCTTTACCCCAAAAGTGGTAAATATGCTTGAACTTTTGCCTTGAAAGGCGTTATTGTTGAGTAGCATATAGGTATATTTTCCCTCTTTCTGTGTGTAGAGTTCTTTGAATCCGGGGAAATCATTCTCTACATGTTCTATTGCCTCTTGCATCAGTGACAAAGTATCTCTTGTTTCAATGAATTCCCATACATTCATGTATAGATGCGGATCAACATTAGCTGGTTTGTAATCGTAGCTATCTTGAATACCCCAACAAGCGGATAATCCTATGCAAAGGGTAAATAACGTAAAAATATGATAGAATTTATGTTTCATTGCTCTCATTATTATTGGTTAAATACAAAATTTCTGTAAGACAACTTCTGGTTATGGGTAGGGATAGGCCGGGAAATTCTGTTCGAGTTCCGGATTTTGGTTCAAATGAGCGCGGTGAATCGGGAAAACGATTTTGGCTTCATCTGTTAGTGATGAGTGTTGTGCCCAGCGGTTTGTTCTTACGATGTCAAACCAACGCTTGCCTTCACCTACAAATTCTTTCTGACGCTCTGCCAGGATTGCATCAAGTAACATTTCCGAATCGGTGAAATCTTCGGTAAAGAAAGGCTCGTTGCCTGCACGTGTACGTGTACGGTTCAATTCTGTTATAGCATCGTTTGTACGTCCTAATGCATTCAGTGCCTCGGCATATAATAAGATAATGTCGGCATAGCGATATAATACCAAATCAACATCAGAGTTAACAGCTCCCGAACCTGAGAAGATAGTGCCGTCATCCCAGAACTTCTTGGAGAAACGATAAACCCCACTCTTATGCACCCATTGTAAATTTGCTCGTAAATCTTTAGACTCATATGCTTCTCTGAGAGTCGCCGAAACGCGGAGCTTGCAGCTTGAACGGGCAAAATACGCAATAGCTTGGTTGTTGCCATTGCCATAGCGGTCGTAAGCTGCTCTGAACCATACTTCGGGGACAGATTCGGCAGCCGTTGATTCGAAGAACATTTTTCGCCAGTTTGTATTGAAGTTACTGCCGTTCTCGGATACTAAGGTGCGCCATGTGCTACGTCCTAAGCGGTCTACACGTTCTTCTTTAATTTTGGCTACCATTCCGTAGTCGTGTTTCCAGGCATATACATCCATCAGTAATGCGCAAACGGTACCTACATTCATGCGGGTTCGTTTGGAATCGGTTTCATTTCTAGTCTTGTCGATGTTGAGATATGCCTTTTCCAAATCGGGAAGTATGACGTTGTCGATGATGTAGTTTTTATCGGTACGTTTGAAGTAAATTCCTTGGCTTACACTTTCGACCGGTTCAAGCAATAATGGAACATCGCCCCACACGCGTACGCAATAGTAATAACACCAGGCTCTCATGGCATATGCTTCTGCCAGATAATCATTTCGCAACTTCACATTCATTTCGATTTCAGGAATGTATTTGATGGCGGCATTAGCTTTACTGATGGTAAAATACAGATTAGTCCATAAGGCTGCCGGATTGTCTATCAATATGTTATTTGTTACCAACTCTTGCTGGTCGGGAGCGTCCTTTTCGTAATAATCGAAATTGTCTGCTCTTATTTCGCCCCAGTTCCATAGACCGGAAGCCATGGCTTTCGAGAAGTCGCTATAAATGGCGATTATTCCTACATTGGCATCTGTTTCGTTCTTCCAGAACTTATCGACAGTGGAATCGCTTATCGGCTGCTTGTCTAAGAAATCGTTGCAAGCGCTACATACAGTGGCTATGGTAATTATTAAACCTATATATATTTTCTTGATCATAATCATGCGTTTTTAAAATCCTATATTAATACCAAACCCAAACTCTCTTTTACGCGGATATCTGTTAGTGTCGATACCCATTGATAAAGGGTCGGAATTGCTTGAAAATTCGGGGTCATAACCGGTGTAATCGGTAAATGTGAGCAGATTCTTACCATATACATACAGGCTGGCTGTGCGTAACAGAATCTTGGCAGCGACCTTTTTGGGCAGCTCGTAGCTTAATTTTACGTTATTGAGCTTAATAAACGAGGCGTCTTCCAAATAGAAATCTGAGGGGGCTAATGCATTATGTTCGCTCACGATAGGGGCGGGATACTTTACTACATCGCCCGGCTTTGTCCACATATTGGCAATGGCGATGGGTGAAGGTGTGGTACCGTCTTGTCGGAATTGATTACGTTGTGCTTCCGAGTAATTGTAGATATTTCCTCCCACTGAGTAATATAGCGAAGCATAGAGCGAGAAGTTCTTCCAAGAGAGGGTGGTACTTACACCGCCTGTGACATCCGGTTGGGCGCATCCTATGACTTTGCGGTCGAGCATGTTGATGATTCCGTCATTATTGGTATCTTCAAATTCGACGTCACCGCCGCGGAGCACATCGCCATTGGATGCTGTTTTCTGTTGGATGGTGCCAGCGTACCGTTGTCCGTTAAGTTCATAATGGTCGAATGTGCCGTTGCTGAATATTGGTGTGAGCTGTATCCACTTGTCGGTATAAGCGTTTGATTCGTCATAGGCGTAAATGCTTTTATACTTGTAACCATAGAATTCGCCCAAACGAGCTCCTTCTTGTACAAAGATAGCATCATTGGAACCTTTGTAGAAGGGTACGCCGTCAGCAATCTGGGTGATGCGGCTGTCGTTGTGAGCAATGTTAAAGTTGACGTTCCATTTTAGGTTTCGTTTTTTGATAATGTTCCAGTTGAACGCTAATTCGAAACCTTCGTTGGTCATTGCCCCTACATTTTTATAGATCGTGGCGAATCCTATTTCTTTGGGGAGTTGGACACGATTGAGGAGCCGGTCGGTGTTCTTCTTATAATAATCGGCAATGATGCTTATACGTCCGTTAAAGAAACGCAGGTCGGCACCGATATTGAACTGTGACGTTTCTTCCCAACTTAAGTCGTCGAATCCGAGATTGCTGGCTCCTATGCCGGCAATGTTGGTACCGTTGTCTTCGTAAATGTAGTTTGGGCTATAAAGAAGTACGCCTACATAATCACCAATTTGCTCGTTACCTGTGACACCGTAGCTGATTCTCAGTTTCCCGTCGGTTAACACGGGTTTCATCCATTTGGTGAATTTTTCGTCAGTGAACCGCCAGGCGGCCGAAGCTGAGGGAAACGCTCCCCAACGGTTGTTTTTGCCAAAACGCGATGAACCGTCATAGCGTAAGTTGAAGTTAACCATGTATCTTGAGCGATAATTGTAACCTGCACGTCCGAAGAAAGAAGCCATCGTATGTTCGTATATACGGGTATATGTGTTTTTTACGTCAAAATCGGAAGCTGCGTTGAGGGTGTAGATTTCATCAGTAGTATAGTCAAGTCCCACCATACGGACAGATTCTTGGTGCCATCCTTGGAAACTGGCACCTGCCATGATGTCGATGGTGTGTCCACCACGAAAACTTTTCTTATATGACATATAGTTTTCGTTTGTCCAATCATAACGCATGGTGGTATAATCGCGTCCCGTGGTCCGTTCGGTTGGATGTAATTGGTCGGACTGACGATACATTTTCTCACGGCGATTGGCGAAGTTAGCCTGTATGCTTGAATTGAACACTAATTCTTTATTGAATTTGTAGGTGATTTGTTCGTAGATTGAGGCTTTATAGTTTTGCTCTTGGTCGACATCGGTCATGGCTACGGCATACGGGTTTCGACGACTGCTAACGTTGGGTATATAGCTGCCGTCCGGATTGAAAATAGCCCAATAGGGGATGCGTATCAATGCCTGATTGAGTACGCCTGTCTCATCAATGCCTTGTTTGTCGGAATAACTCAGATAAATGCGGTTCTTGATAGAAAACTTTTTATTCGGATTGTATTCCACATTGATACGAGAGGTCATTCGGTCATATCCGCTGTTTACCATAATGCCGTTTTCGCTTAGATAACTGGCATTTACATAGTAATTGAATACATTCGACGCACCGCTCACGCTCAGGTTAACCTCGTCTCTGATTGCCGTTTGAAACAATAAGTCTTGTAGGTCAATGTCTTGATTGGTGAAAAATGCCAAAGAGTCGGTAATGGTATAGCCGTAGGTCTGGTCGTTGCGGTCAGCGGAAATTTTACGTCTCATGGTATCGTAATATTTGCGTTCAGCAGCGTTCGATTTTGGCATTTTACGAATTAGGTTGCTATAACTGCGTAAATAACGTACGTCAACTTTCATTTTCGTCTCTCCTCGTTTGGTTGAGATAAGGAATACGCCATTAGCAGAACGTGAACCGTAGATGGAAGCTGAGGCCGCATCTTTCAGTACCTCGATCGAGGCGATATCTTCAGGGTTGATATCATCAATACTTTCAGTAATGATGCCATCTACCACATATAGGGGAGCGGCGCCTCCCTCGAAGGTTGCTGTTCCTCGTACGCGTACTACGGCTTCTTCGCCCGGGGCACCTGAACCGGTTACTATTGACAACCCCGCTATCTGTCCTTGCATGGCATCGAGTACGCTCACTGAATTCTGTTCTTTGATTGACTCTGCGGTGACAGAAGAAATGGCACCTGTGAGGTCGCGCTTCTTCATATCTCCATAGCCTACAACAACTACTTCGTCCAGTTCATTGACTTCATCTTGCATTTCTACATTTAGTGTGGTTCCTTTTATCTGGCGTTCCAAAGTCGTATATCCCAAATAAGAGAATACCAATGTTGTCTTTCCTTTAGGAACATTGAGGCTATACTTCCCCTCCGTGTTGGTCACGGAAGCGACATTTGTGTTTTTCACTTGTACTACTACTCCAATCATCGGCTCTTTTTCGGAGTTGGTTACAACTCCGCTTATTTTCGAACCGGATTGTGCATAAAGCAATGGCTGCATACACGTTATGATAAACGTCAACAGCAAGGATTTAATTATTCGTTTCTTCATAATTTATTTGATGATAATTTAAAATTAACCATAGGTAATTATGCTTATTTATTCACCGGGATTGGTGGCATACACTGTTTGCCATATTATGTCGGCATAACGTTTCCCAAACTTCAACTGGCTTTCTCTGTCGAAATGGGGGTCAGTTATATCGTCATTAATCGGTGTAAGTCCCTGGCTTGTAACTACACCGGAATTGGGTATTAATGAAGGGATAGATTCAATCATGGTATTGAACATATCGTAGCGTTCTTTGATATCGGTACCCTCTTTATAACGCCATTGTCCCAATTGTCCGATAATAAATGGTATATCGGGCATACCAAGGTCAGCCCTTAAGTCTGCTACAAGCTGTTTCAATTGTTCGGGGTAGGCTTTTATTTTCCATACTTTGCCTGCATTGGCACATCCCTGATGCCATAAGATAGCTTTCAGTTCGCCGTATTTCAAGGCTTTCTTTATTCTTTTTAAGGTGGATTCGTAAAGGCTGTCTTTGCTGCCTTTTAACCATGATTCAATTTTGCTGCCGCCTCTTGCATTTACGATAAGGCCTATTGGTTTGTTGCTTCGGGATGCCATTTCTTTGGCAAATGAATAGACTGGTCCCATTTTTTGCATGGCAAGCTCCTTGCGTATATTTGAATATTTGTTCATCGGATTGGCGGCCGGTTCCCAAGTATTGGTAGAGTTGAACAAAAACACATTGTCTATCGGTGTCATGTCTTCAGATAGAAGTTCTCCTCTTCCGGCCATATTTGACTGACCGATGCATAGGAACAAATCAAGTTTGGGAACGATGTCGGACTGTGCCATTAAATCACATCCGAACAGGCAAAGTAAGGTGATTAATACTTGCGTCTTCATAGGTTGTTTAATTATTATTTAATTGATTGATTCAATATTTGTTTTTTGTTCTTTGTTTTCTTGTTGAAGAAACTTGGTCGGAGATATTCCATATAAAGTCTTGAAGCTATTAGAGAAATAGGAATGACTACTGAATCCCACCGCTGCGTACACCTCTGATACAGGCAAACAAGCTTCTTTTAATATTTTTGAAGCCATCTGTAACCGGAAATTTCGGATAAACTCCGAAGGTGACAAATTGGTAGTTGCTTTTATCTTCCGATATAGATTGGCTCTACTCATGCCAATTTCCTTACAGAACTCATCCAGGCAGAATTCAGGATCGGAGTAATGTTCTTCTACTACTGCATATAACTTTTGCATGAACTTTTCGTCCATTGATACAATTTCAATCCCGATGTTTTTCAGATCGAAGCGTTTGCCATATATTTCTTTCAGCTTTTCCCGTGATTGTAATAAGTTATCAATCCTTGCCAATAGTGTGGCAGAACTAAATGGTTTTGTAATATAATCGTCTACTTCTGATTCAAATCCGATTTGTATATCTCGTGCAGATGCACGGGCTGTAACCATGATAATCGGGATATGGCTGGTGCGGATATCCTGCTTTAGTTTATGGCTCATTTCCAATCCGTCCATTTTGGTCATCATCAGGTCTGAGATGACTAGGTCAGGTAAATAATGTATTGCTTTTTCAAGTCCCTCCAGCCCATTGGAGGCTTCTATTACATTATATTTCGGCAATATGTTTGAAGCAAGATAATATCGCATATCTGCATTATCTTCCACAATGAGTATTGTGTATTTCTTATCTTTCGAATTTCCTTCGATTAGGTTTTCCCGAAAGATATCCACAACAAAATCATTGTTTTGGGGATTGTCCGGATCATTTGTGCAGATTTCTGCTTCTGTAAAGTTGTTGCGTCCAATGGGTAAAAGACATCGAAAAATCGCTCCCGAGACAGGAGCGTTTTCTGCCCATACTTCTCCGTGGTGTAACTCAACGATGGATTTGCTCAAACTTAACCCAAGACCTGTTCCCGAACTGGAATGGGCATTTTGCGCTACTTGATAGAAAGGTGAAAATATTTTTTCCAATTCGGCTGGGGGAATACCTACTCCCGAATCTTCAATTTCCAACAATAGGAATGTACTTTCTTTCTCTGTCGTTTCCGTCAGAATGGACGGGCGTATTTTTTGTACTTCTCTGACTGGTATCTTGTTGATACGTACTTCAATATTTCCACCGATAGGAGTGTTTTTTATGGCATTTGATAGAAAATTGAAAAATACTTTTTCCATTAAATACCGGTCGAACCATGTATGAATAGACTCTTCTTGTGGCTTGAAATTGAGGCATATATTGCATGAGAGTGCCAGCTCGGAGAACAGTAAACACATTTCCTTGGCGAATTCTACAATATTCTCTTCGTCGACTTTCAGTTTGATTGAGCCGTTTTCTTTTTTGGAGAAGTCCATCAGGTTATTTACTAACCGAAGTAAACGTTTGGCATTATTATACATCAGTACAAGACGCTCTTTTAAGGTTTCCGGCACTTCCGGAGAATCTACCATATCTTCAAGCGGGCTGATAATCAATGTTAATGGTGAACGCATTTCATGTGAGAAGTTGGTAAACAACTGGTTACGTTCCTCCTGGAATTTGATTTGTGCCTGAGCTTCCATTTTCTTAAGATGGATATCGTTTTTCAGTTTGTTCCTTTCTTTGAGATACCGATAGATAAAGTATGAAAAAATACATAGCAGAATTATATAGAAGCAATTTGCCCACCATGTATTCCACAATGGAGGTAGTACTTTTATCTTGATGCTTGTTCCGGTCTTGTTCCAAATGCCATCGTGGTTGGAGCCTATCACTTTGAAAGTGTATGTTCCCGGAGGTATGTTGGTATAGTATGCTGTCCGGCGGTTGTTGACGTTGTTCCATTCATTGTCAAAGCCTTCCAATTTATATGCATACTGGTTTTTGCTGGATGAAACGAGACTTAGTGCTACATATTCAATCGTAATATTAGATTGGTCGTGTCGCAGTACGACCTCATTTTGGGCTGAAAGGTTTTCTCTCAGTATTTTGTTTTTGTCATCCGGGATTATTTCGATATTGTCAATATATAGCTTGTTTAGGACGATCGGGAAATTAGACAGATTTGGATGGAAATCTGATGGCTTGAAAGAGACGAAACCATTGTTCCCACTAATATAAATATTGCCGTTGGAAGCTAATAGCCCTGAATGGGGAGAGAATTCGTCGATGTTGATTCCATCAGTATGTGAATAATTCTTAAATACTTTTTCTTTATAGTTGAAAGAAGAAATGCTGCGTGAAGAACATACCCATAGAAGGTCTTTACTTTCTAAAATCATGCATACGTTGTTGTCCGGCAAACCTTCTTTTACGCCATAGGTACTTATAGTTTCTTTATAAGGATCGAATAGGCAAATGCCACTCCCAGCCACTGCCAACCAGATGTTTCCGTGACTGTCTTTACAAATGTCGCTAATTTGGTTCTCAAATATATAGGTCTCAGGTCGTCCTTGAACTTTTTTATACTGTTTCAATGTATGATTATCGAAGTCATAGCAGAATAAGCCGTCATAACGGGTTCCTATCAAATATTTGTTCTCTTCTATCTCCTGAAAACAAATAACATTATCAAACGTGAAATTATCTTTGCCTTGTACCGGGAAACTGTTTTGTACATTTCCTTTGGGATCTATTTTGAGAAGACCATTAGTTCCGATGCTGCCAACAAGTAGATTTCCTTCCTTGTCTTTCTGTATTTCGTATATGACATTGTTCCGGCGTTTTTCATTCTTTTCCTTATATAATAAGGACATTTGCTTGGTTTTTAAGTCGAACTTAAATATAGAACCGTTATTGGAACCGCAATAAATAAAGTCTCCGTCCAAGTATAAGGATTTCAGGATATTGCTGGCGTATGAGGAAGTATGTTCTTGGATGGGTTTATAGAATTCATATGATTCAGTCAGTAAATTGTATTCCAGTAGCCCATTTCCTTCCGTTGCAATGTACAGATGGGGATATGCTTCTATCATTTGGCTGAACATACTTTGTGTAATTTTGCCGTTAATCAAGGGAATGTGTGTAATGAAACGCTTTTCGTAAGGATTGTAATAGTCTATTCCTCCGGAATATGTGCCTATCCACAAGGTTTGGGAATCTGTGTCAAAGAGAGCAGAGTAAACAGAAAAATGTGATATACTACCGTTTTTAGAATCTGAAATGTTATAATGTGATATCTCTGTTGACTGGGTATTTAAAATATTTATTCCGTTGGATGTTCCTAAAAGTATTTCATCATCTGACAGTTGTATGATTGTTCGGATATTGTTGCTGGCAAGACCGTTTTCTTTTCTATATCTGAGAAACCCCTTTTCTCCTTTCTTTTGCATGTTGAGTCCGCCGTCAGATGTTCCTACCCAAAGGTTATCATAGGGATCGAGGTGTATAGCGTGCACATTATTTGAACTTAAACTACTGGATTCGTTTTCTTTATGTTTGCATATTTCGTATTTCAAACTGTTAGTATTCAACTTAACTAATCCCGAAAAATGGGTTCCTATATAAATGGTGTTTTCTTCATGCCCTTTGACAATAGAGTATATTGGATTTTTTGTGAAAATCCCGTCCGGGTCAACTGATATGAAACTGTCGGATTCAGGTACATATACGTTTAGTCCTGATTCCGTCCCGGCCCAAAGCCGATTATTATTGTCCCAGCATACAGCATATACAAAAGAATGATTTAATCCTGAATTTTCTTTCTGGTCGGACAGGTATGACCGGAACTTACCTGTTCGCAAGCTGTATCTGCTGATTCCGTTACGTGTACCAAACCACATATTCTGGTCAGCGTCTTCTGCCATAGAAAGAATCTGATTGTTACTTATGGTAGTGCTGTCAAAAGGGTTGTTGTAGAAGGTTTCGAATGTGTATCCGTCGAACTTATTGAGGCCGTTGCGTGTACCGAACCACATATAACCTTGGCTGTCTTTGTGCATGCATAATACCGATACCTGCGATAATCCATCTTGTACGGTCAGATTAGAAAAGTGCATATTTCGTTTTTCTCCGTTCGCATTTATGAGATACGAGAGGAAAAACAGAAGGATAATTAAATGTTTCATCAATCTTCTCATTGTTTATATCAGATTATAGCAGGTATCGCAAGGTTATATGAATTAGTTTATTTCAATAAAGGCAGTTTCTATTTCATCGGCACTGACTGCAACGATTGTTTTTGTTCCTTTATTTTTTAATAGCTTAATACGTGCGCGTCCATTGTAAGCTTGTAGTTTTCGAGAGCCGGTGGAAGTGCCTTGGTCTACGACCAAACTCCCGGAACCTATCGAACTAAAGCGAAAGAATTTTCGCGAGTCTAAACATAGTATGTTGTTTTTATCTTTAAACTCAGCTTCAATCCATGCATAGTCTGCTGTGTTCTCTATGATTTTAATGTCTATTTTGTTTTCCTTTGTCCATACGTCTGTTTGATAAGTAAATACAATTTCATCCGAAATTGTTTCTGATTGTTTTTTTGTTTTACTTATGGCATGGAGTCTGTTTTCGCCTTTGGCAAAAATGACTTCCCACCGTAAACCGGCCGCAGGGAAATTTTGCGAATTTCTTTTTTTTACTCCTACGCTTTTGCCATTCAGGAACAATTCTACTTCATCGCAGTTGGAGTATACTTTTACAGTTTTCTTTTCTCCTTCGTTTCCCCATCTTGTCGGCCACGAATGTCCGTAGATGTGTATCATTGGTTTCTTACTCCAGTAAGACTGGAAAACATAAAATGTTTCTTTGGGAGTGAGGTCTCTTTCAACAACTCCTTTTTGGTTCATATAAGGGATAGGGTTCTCTGGTCTCACCGGAGTAGAGAAATCTTTGAAAGGCCAATAAGCTGTTCCTGTCAGCCAATCCATTGTTTCCTGTTCTTTCAAATGCCAGTCGATAAGGTCGCAGATATATGATTCGCTCCATTCGCCATCTTTTGAAACCCGTGAATTTCCACCATATAGAGAAGCGTCGCCTGCTCTTTCGTCTGCAGATTTGTCAGTTTTGACTTTATCTATTCCGAGATATGGATTTTCGGCATGGCGACGGGCATGGCAGTCTCCTCCCCATTCAACATGAAGGAAGTGATTTACTTTTTGCTTTTCGTTAAAGGAGGCGCGCTTATAGTCAGTGTATATTCCTCTATACCATCCTGCCCAAATTGATGGCGAATAAACGTCCACTATGTCTTTGCAGAAATCACAACGGCGTATGCTTGTCAATCGGGAGTTATCTAAAGAGTGTGTCAGATCATGCAATTCTTTCATGAAAGAGCGGATAGCCTGTTGGTCGAATTCAGGGAAATCGTTTGGCCAATCGTTCTCGTTGCCTAGTCCCCACAATATTATGGATGGGTGGTTGTGATGTTGTGCAATCATATTTGTGAGCATATCTTTGGCTTGTCGTTGATAGGATTCATCACCCAAGCCGCCTCTGCACCAGGGAATCTCTTCCCATACCAGAATACCTAGCTTGTCACATTGTTCCAAGACGATACGTGATTGCTGGTAGTGTCCTAAACGGATGAAGTTCGCTCCCATTGCTTTTATCATTTGCATTTCTTTGATGATTAGCTCCTCACTCATGGCAGCGGCTACTCCGGCATGGTCCTCGTGACGATGAGTACCCTGCAAGAGCAATCTCTTGCCATTTAAAAAGAAAGGACCTCCCGTAACAAATTCGAAATGGCGGAAGCCGAAATGGTCTTCATATGCTTGTGAGTCGCTGGAGGTGGAAACTGTCATCCGGCAAGTGTATAAATCAGGGTTGTCAGGATTCCATAGGAAAGGCTTTTGAACTGTGATTGAACCGAAATCAATCATACCTGACCCTATTTTTTTAGCCAGTTCTTGAGTGTGTATAACTTTCCCGTCCGGACTAAGTACTTCTACTTTTATGTTAGTTTCTTCTTCGGGTATGTTATTATCCAGGTTAGCAGTTATATGCACTTTGCCCACCTTCCCTCTTTTGTCCACGACAGGTTCTAGTTTCATATCCCTAATAGAGGTTGCCGGTAAATAGACCAGATTCAGGTAACGGTAGAGTCCGCCATATATATTGAAATCTGATAAATCGGAAGGGATCATTTCTGCATCACGTGAATTGTCACATTTAATGTTTATTGGTATTTTACCGGCAAAACGCTTTGCATCATCGGAACGCAGGAAGTTTTCTACTGCATCGGTTATATCTACTTGCCATTCATCATAACCGCCAACATGAGAAGCGACCTTGGTGGTATATACATATACCTCTGTTTTTTGTCCGGCTCCTTCAAATAGAAGTATAGTACGTCCTTTTTGGTAAGGATTCTTTATTTCCAGATTGGTTTTATACCAGCCCGGGCCCTGATAGTAATTGACATCAGGGTTGACGGCATCTGTAGCATTAAAACAATGGGGTAGAGAGACTTCTGTCCATATTGGGACTGCTTCCGAAAATCCTTCTTCATAAGGACGGACACATTCCCATATATTCCCTACATCGCCTTTTAGAAATAGCCATCCATCAATCAGGCGTTCTTTTGTAGGGTAATTGATTTGGGCCACTAAATGTGTGCTTAATACAAGAACAATTAAAAATAATGCTCGTCTCATTCTATCTATTCTGTTTACCTTTATTTCTCTATCAATGATATATTATCTAATAAAAAAGGAGTTTCGGCAGAGCCTGAATTGAAGCATAGGCAAAGTGCATATTCGTCCGCTTCGGGTATGTAAAACGCAACTTTATAGGCTGTCCATTCTTTGTTGTTCACCTTATTGATAGTCGGTTTTCCTATAATATTGCCTGGTAGCGGTTTGCTGCCCGGATTGGTTCCTTTGCGAGTGAGGGCTATGAAGCGAACTTCACCCTCGCCTTTAAAGTAGAAAGTGCCTTCATACTCACCGACGGCAAGTTTCATGTACTCTTCCATACGGAAAGGAATGTTGCTGTTCTTTTTAGGGGGGGTAAATTTGATTTGAAGCGCATTTTTACCTGATTGTGCATCATGTGATTTACGGAAAACCCCTTTGCGCTCTGAACCGTTCCAGCTTTGGGGAAATTTAGTTTTCGAATTCCATGTTTCGAAATCACCGTTTTTGACTAAGTTTTGGGACATTGCCAATGAAGGCAATGTGCAGGCGAATGCCAGTGTAATAAATATCTTTTTCATCTTTTAATCGATTAATATGTTTTCGGGAGAAACTTGTTTGTCTGTCACAAATACTTGTTTGATTTTGGAAAATTCGTTGCCTTTGAAGCTTATGTTTTTTACCAATCCCTCAAACGAGCAGAAAGGAATATCAGCAGACATTGGCCGTGAATTGGTGATGAAGGCACCCCGTTGGTTTTTAAAACGAATATAGGCTGGTGCTTTCTTTGATACTTTGGCCGAAATGCGATCTAAGCAGACATTTTCTGAATTTTCAAAATAGAAAGCAGGTCGGGCATCACTGTCTTTATAATCCAAAACGATGTTGCTGAAACGTATATTGTTAACATATTGGCAGTTGATTCCATAGGCAGGAGTGATGCCAAAGTTATCATATTCGGGATAGCCATTTTTCTTTGTATCAATGAATTCTCGTTTTGCGTCATTTTCTGTGCCTCCACCTGCAAATTCCAAATGTACGTTTGAGATACTTACATTTTCAACAATACAATCTTCTTGCCCTGTGATAGTGATACCGATTCGTTGATCTTTTTCCGGTTTGAAATAGCCGGCCGACTTATCCGGCTTCCATTCACCGATGCCATCAGCTATGATATTGGATATAATAATATTCTTGAAAGTTGTAGCTTCGAAACCTTTTTTGCGTCCTGATTTTATAAATAGGGAGCCGTTTGCATTGTGCATAACAATGTTATCAATTATAATCCGGTCCATAACACCGCCTTCTACCATTTCTAAGGCAATGCCTGATAAGCGGGTGTCATAAACAGCACAATTGGATACGGTTACATTTCTGAATCCTCCTTTGCTGGCAACCCCGAATTTGATTGCATTTGATTGGCTTCTGACTATACAGTTTGTAATAACTACATTGTCTATTCCTTTTTTAGTGTTGCTTTTCAAGCAAATACCATCGTCGCCAGCATCTATGTCACAGTTTGAAATACGTACATTTTTACAGTCTACAATGTCTATACCATCATTATTGGCTACAATATGACTGTGTACGCTAATGCCATCTATATTTACGTATTGACATGCGTCTATTTTTATATCCCAAAATGCTCCGTCTTTTACTTTGATGTCTCGGAGGTTGACATATTTGGAATGTGAAATGGAAATAGGGAACGGTCTTATTCCGCCACCGATACCGCCAAATGGGTTATCACTTTGAAAGTTTGCATGTCCGCCGTTTCCGTTGATAGTTCCATGTCCTTCAATAGAAACGTTTTCCACATTTTGGGCATGAATAAGGGAGCGCCTGCGGGCACCGGCTTCTACATCATATTTTTCCCACTCATAATCGTCATACTCCGGGCTTCCTAATAAGATAGCAGAAGGCTCAAGGTAGAGAGTTACATTGCTTTTGAGTTTTATAGTTCCTGATAGATAACAACCATTAGGAATAAGTACTTGTCCGCCACCTTTAGCAGCGCATGTGTCAATAGCTTTTTGGATGGACTTGGTATTGAGGGTTTTTCCATCTGCTATAGCTCCGAACTCAGTAATATTGTATACTGGTCGAGCATTTAGCTGGACGAACTGTATCATGGAAAAAGCCAAGATAAAATAAATTTTTAATAGTTTCATAATATTAAATAAATTAGCAAGAGGATTGAATACTTGTTTTTGTCGGGAGCAAAGATATGTCGATATATTATTTTTCTTTTTAAAAATGAACTCAAATATTTGAGACATGGTTGCATAAACATAGTAAAATGGGGTAGTGTGCCCGGTTGGTTATATTAAAGGTCTTTTGAACTGTATCAAGCTGTTATTTAAATAGATAAATGGAATATTAAAAGTGATAATCAATAGACCAATATTAATTAAGGTGATATACTTTGTAGGCACTAATATTTTATTCTTTATCTTTGCATCGAAAATAGAAGTTATTAATATTCAAAATTGTAAATAAACGTATGATTACTATTGAACAACTTAAAGACGTGAAAGAGCGCACTGATGCGCTGAGGAGGTATCTTTGACATCGACGGGAAGAAAATTCAAGTCGAAGAAGAGCAATTAAGAACACAAGCTCCGGGATTTTGGGATGACCAGAAGAAGGCCGAAGCTCAAATGAAATTGGTGAAAGACCTGCAAAAGTGGATTGAAGGCTATAACGAACTCAAGACATTGGCAGATGAACTAGAACTGGCATTTGATTTCTATAAAGAAGAACTAGTGACCGAGGAAGATGTGGACGCTGCTTACGCTAAAGCCAGTGAAGCGGTAGAAGCACTCGAACTCAAAAATATGCTTCGTGACGAAGCCGACCAGATGGATTGTGTGTTGAAAATCAATTCAGGTGCCGGTGGTACGGAAAGTCAGGACTGGGCTTCTATGCTGATGCGTATGTATCTGCGTTATGCCGAGACCAACGGTTATAAAGCTACCATTGCCAACCTTCAGGAAGGTGACGAAGCAGGAATCAAAACCTGTACTATCAATATTGAAGGTGATTTTGCATACGGTTATTTGAAGGGAGAGAACGGTGTGCACCGCCTGGTTCGTGTTTCTCCGTACAATGCGCAAGGTAAACGTATGACTTCCTTTGCTTCTGTATTCGTTACTCCGCTGGTGGATGACAGTATCGAGGTAAATATTTTGCCTGCTAACATCTCTTGGGATACATTCCGAAGCGGTGGTGCCGGTGGACAGAATGTAAATAAGGTAGAATCCGGTGTCCGTTTGCGTTATCAATACAAAGATCCTTATACCGGTGAGGAAGAAGAAATTCTGATTGAAAATACCGAAACCCGTGACCAGCCGAAGAACCGTGAGAATGCAATGCGTCAACTACGTTCCATCTTGTATGATAAGGAATTGCAGCATCGTATGGCAGAACAGGCGAAAGTGGAAGCCGGTAAGAAGAAGATCGAGTGGGGTTCACAGATCCGTAGCTACGTATTTGATGACCGTCGCGTGAAAGATCATCGTACCAACTATCAGACTTCGGATGTGAACGGTGTGATGGATGGCAAAATAGATGGCTTTATCAAAGCTTATCTGATGGAGTTTTCTTCACAAGAATCATAAAAAATAAAATTAGCAAGAATTATTTTTGGAAAGTTAATAGATTTGTACTTACTTTGTTAGCGTTGAACTTTAAAGCTAACTATTATGGGTAAGGTGAAGAAAAAAGTAGCAATTAGTAAGAAAGAAGAAGAACAAGCCCAGAAGGTTGTCAAAATAGTGTTCGTCTCATTAATTATTTTGGCATTGATTATGCTGATCGCATTTTCCTTTTTCGGCTGATAAGTTCGCCACAAATTATACGGTTAACCCAGATTGTTTGGTTATTGATAGGATAAATATCAAATCCGATCTGTGTTAATCTGCGTAATTTGTGGCGAACTCTTTGTTTTGTAATGCATTTGTGTTCTCTGTAATATAAATGTAACTTTTCTGTCATTTTCCCGTAGTTAATTTGTCATCTCCGCGTATCCTCACAGTTGTACTTTTGCCGTGAATTTAGTAGCAGACAACTGAAATGAGTAGAATCAGAACAACCGTCGTTATGCTTTTGCTGGCGACAATGGCCTTTGGACAGGCAAAAGAAGATGCAGGGGATGGTAAGATGCTGGATAAACAGACCATGGAGTTTAAGGATTATCTGCCGGAGATTCACGGAACAATCCGGGGAAAGTACGAATACCAGACAGAAACAAGTGAAAGCCGTTTTGAAGTACGTAATGCACGCTTCAGTGTTTCGGGAAATGTGCATCCGATAGTTGCTTATAAAGCGGAAATCGACCTTTCCGATGAAGGCTCTATCAAGATGCTTGATGCGTATGCACGTGTTTTTCCGGTGAAAGACCTGAATTTTACGATCGGTCAGATGCGCGTTCCTTTCACGATAGATGCTCACCGCTCACCACATCAGCAGTATTTTGCCAACCGTTCATTCATTGCCAAGCAAGTAGGAAATGTGCGTGATGTCGGTTTGACGGCTGGTTATACGAATAAAGACGGTTTCCCATTTATTCTTGAAGGGGGATTGTTTAACGGCTCCGGTCTGACAAATCAGAAAGAATGGCATAAAACGCTGAATTACTCCATAAAAGCGCAGTTACTGCCTAATAAGAACTGGAATCTGACACTTAGCACCCAAATGATAAAACCGGAAAATGTGCGGATTAATATGTACGATGCCGGTGTCTATTATCAGAATGACCGTTTTCATATTGAGGCGGAATATTTATATAAAATGTACGGTCACGAAGCATTTAAAGATGTTCATGCGGTGAATAGTTTTATTAATTACGATTTACCATTAAAGAAAGTATTCAATAAAATCTCCTTCCTGGCTCGCTATGATATGATGACCGATCATAGTGATGGTAAGATGGATGAAACGACAAAAGCTTTGATTATAAATGATTATGCCCGACATCGTGTGACAGGCGGAATCACATTAAGTCTTTCCAAAGCTTTCATTGCCGACCTCCGACTGAACTTCGAGAAATATTTCTATAAGAACTCCGGCGTTCCAAAAGAATCGGAACGGGACAAAATCGTGATTGAGTTCATGACGAGATTCTGAAATAAATAGAGACTTGAAAATTGAGAATTGTAGTTTTCTGATACATGATGTGAGGTATCAAACTATCATTTTTTAATTCTCAATTTTCAATTTTTAATTTATCTTTGTGCCATGGCACAGGAAATAGAACGTAAATTTTTAGTTATCGGTGAATTCAAGTCTTCGGCTTTTGCGCAGAGTCATATTGTGCAGGGGTATATCAGTAGTGCTCGCGGGCGTACTGTCCGGGTTCGTATTCGGGATGAAAAAGGTTATCTGACAATAAAGGGAGCTTCTAATGCTTCCGGTACCAGTCGTTATGAATGGGAAAAGGAGCTGGCCTTATCAGAAGCAGAAGAATTGATGAGGCTTTGCGAACCGGGGATTATTGACAAGACCCGTTATTTGGTACGTAGTGGCAAACATGTATTTGAAGTCGACGAGTTTTATGGTGAGAATGAAGGACTTATTGTGGCAGAAGTAGAGTTGGAATCGGAAGATGAGGCTTTTGTAAAACCCGACTTTATCGGTGAGGAGGTAACGGGCGACATACGCTACTATAACTCACAGCTAATGAAAAAACCGTATAAAACGTGGTGAGCGTTAACAAATAAACCGTATATTTGTTCTTATATAAAAAAGAGAGCAGTATATGGATATGGAACAGTTGTACAGTTATGTGCCGCGTGAATTGGTTACTTTTGTTTTAGTAACCTTGTTTTCTTTATTAATCGGACTTTCGCAACGTCGAATCAGTCTGAAGCGTGAGGGGGAAACTACTCTTTTCGGAACCGACCGCACTTTTACCTTTATTGGTATACTGGGTTACTTGCTTTATATCTTAGACCCTACGGATATGCGTCTGTTTATGGGAGGTGGAGCGGTATTGGGATTGCTGTTGGGATTAAACTATTATGTAAAGCAATCACAATTTCATGTTTTTGGTGTAACTACCATCATTATTGCCCTGATTACTTATTGTATGGCTCCTATCGTAGCTACCCAACCTTCCTGGTTTTATGTTATGGTAGTTGTGACTGTGCTTCTGCTGACTGAACTCAAACATACTTTTACGGAGTTTGCGCAACGGATGAAGAATGATGAAATGATTACGTTAGCCAAGTTCTTGGCTATCAGCGGTATCATATTACCGATGCTTCCGCATAAGAATCTGATTCCGGATATTAATCTTACTCCTTATTCTATCTGGTTGGCAACGGTAGTAGTATCCGGCATTTCCTATCTCTCTTATCTATTAAAAAGGTATGTATTCCATGAATCCGGAACGTTAGTTTCCGGTATTATTGGTGGATTATACAGCAGTACGGCTACGATCTCGGTACTTGCCCGTAAAAGCCGAAAAGCCTCTGAACAGGAAGCTACTGATTATGTTGCTGCCATGCTGCTGGCTGTCAGCATGATGTTTCTGCGATTTATGATACTGATACTTATTTTCAGTAGAGAAATCTTCCTGTCTATTTATCCATATCTGTTGACTATGGCTGTAGTCGCGGCTATTGTTGCCTGGTTTATCCATTCCCGGCAAAAACGACCGGAAGACCAGTCTGCTGAAACAGAAGAGGATGATAGTAGCAACCCGTTGGAATTTAAAGTTGCTTTGATTTTTGCCGTACTCTTTGTGATATTCACTTTCTTAACTCACTATACGTTAGTGTATGCGGGCACAGGCGGATTAAATCTCTTGTCTTTTGTTTCCGGTTTTAGTGATATAACTCCTTTCATCTTAAACTTGTTGCAAAATACAGGTAGTGTGGCTGCATTGATAATTACTGCTTGTAGTATGCAGGCTATCATTAGCAATATAATGGTAAATATGTTCTATGCTCTATTCTTTGCAGGGAAGGGAAGTAAACTTCGTCCTTGGATTTTGGGAGGATTCGGTGTGGTAATTGCTTGTAATCTCGTTTTGTTGCTGTTCTTTTATATTTAAGAAAAGGGAGCAATTGATCGTTTTTCATTAGTCTTAATTCTAGTAATCTGCTATTTTGTCGAATATAATCGATAAAATAGAGGCGTTTTTATCGACTATACTCGATAAAGTGAAATAGATAAAAAATGAAGAGTAAATTTCATTAAAAAGAAAACTTACTCTTCATTTAAATTCAAAGTGAGATATTTGTTGAATATCTTTGAGTAGTGGTATGACTTGTTACCATTTCCAGTTGTCTTTACTCTTTTCTACGTCTTTTTCTATGTCGGAAGGAAGATTAGGGAAAAAATCAATATCCGTATTAGCTTCTAACTCGTCTATAGTAACCTCATATTTAGAAAAGGGTTCTTTACTATTATAAGATTTATGCTCAAACCAATATCCTATGGCAGAATATTTTCCATCTTTAAGGGATAACAGTGCCATAAAATAGTATTTGGGAACGGCTATATTATGAGAGCCATCAGATATATATTTTAGTATCTGGTCATCCCTAATTGTTCCCCCTTTTACTACATATAATGTATCTTTTGAATTAGTAATGCTATAGCCTTTACTTTGAACTTGTCTTTCTAAATTTAGCCAAATACCTCCGTTGAATCCATCTTGAATTTGTGGACTCATATTTGACATGTAGAATGTTTTTTTGTTGGCTGCTACTGAATATTGTCTGTCTTCGGAAGCTATTAAATGTCCTCTACTGTAGTTAGAACCAGAAAAAGCTTTTTCTCCAAGTCTGTATGCTGGAGGTAATGAAAGATCTTCTGTAAAGTTCTCATTTCTTCCTGCATCTTTGTCAGAAGTGGCAGTGCTAAAAGTGCATGCAACCCAACGAGAATGCATTTTGTTACAATCATACTCATAGCTATAAGTAATAATCTCTTTGTTATTCTCTTTAGTAGTGTGCGTGATGAACTTATACATATCTCCAGAACGCAAAGCTGGAATTTCAATCCTCCCTGCATATCCTGAAGGCTTTTCCGGGTCTGGATCAGGATCTGGATTTGAGCCATTGCCAGCTAATTGTTTGAGTGTAAACTCTGCTTTTTCTTTCCCTGCTATGATTGTAATAATGACACTTCGTTCAGCTCCGGTATTTGCTTTCATATATCCACTGATAGAGCCATTTCCATTGCCGGATGTTCTACTCAATGTACACCAAGGCTCACTGCTTGAAGCCTGCCATGTGCCATCCGCTTTTACACGGATGATAAATCCGCCTCCATTTGCATTGATTTGCGTTTGGTCAATAGAGGCAATTCCTTGATTGGTATTGCCTGGGTTGTCCGGAAGGTCAGGCGAATCCTGTTCACTACATGAGATTGCAGTGCTACAGGTCATGAACAGGATGAATAGTCTAAATAATGCTTTTGTCATTTCACTTCTTTGATTAGATAAATAATAGTAGGCAAGTGATCGCTATATCCGTTTAGCCATACACCACCTGCTTGCGTCCGTTTAGGATAACCTTTGTATTTCCCCTCTTTTTGGAACATAAAATCACGGCGGAAGATTTCATGTTTATAGAATTTCAGTGTACTACGGTCAGTGCCCAACAAATTCCCTGTGAATACGATTTGATCGAACAAATTCCATTTGCCTTTGTACATCAGAGTTCCGTATCCTTTTTTCAAAGTATCCCACCAAGGATTGTATAAATCTGTAGGTCCTACATCAGCAGGCTTACGTTTAGCTCCAAGTGCTACAGCCATACTTTTATCCATCGGGTCGTCATTCATATCCCCCATGATAACAATTTTGGCTGCGGAGTCTTCCCTTAACAGTGAGTCTTTGATCGCTCTAACTTGCTCCCCTGCTCGTTCACGCGCCGGAGAAGCAGCTGCTCTCGAAGGCCAGTGATTGACGATAAAGTGCATTTTCTCACCTGCGATATTACCGCTGGCAATCAGGAAACCACGTGTCTTATGCACCGTATCATTGATATATACATAAGGTACGAGTTTACTATTTGTCAGTTCAAACAATTTGGGATTATAAAAGAAAGCACAGTCCACACCACGTTGGTCTGCGCCTTCGTAGTGAACATATTGGTACCCTCTGTCCGCTAAAGCCGGTTGCTTCAGTATGTCTTCCAATACTCTGTAATTTTCGATTTCAGAAACGCCGATAATGGCGGGACCCATTGGTAACTTGTCGGTACTTAACATACTTAATATTTCCGACATGTTTTTCAGCTTAGCCTTATACTTCATCGTATTCCACTGATTAGTACCGTTAGGAAGATACTCGTAGTCATTCTTACCTTCATCATGAATGGTGTCAAACAAATTCTCCATATTGTAGAACGCTACACTGTAGAGGGCAAATTTCTTTTCTTGTCCGTAGGCCATGAGGACAAAAAGAGCGAGTACACCTAAAGTCATTAAGCTTTTTTTCATCTTTAAAATTGATTTTAAAAGTGGGTAATTTGTCATTTGTATGACAAATATCTAAAAAGAAAACGGAAAAACCACCATTACTAGTTACTTTTTTTGCAAAAACCATTGTTATATATAAAATTCTTTGTTATTTTGCGTAATAGCTTATTTCTTTTATGTCGCAAAATGAAAGACCAATTAACATTAATATAAATTAAATTATGAAACAACGACTAGGGTTAGCGATCGTGCTATTTTGCTTAATGCCAGCACTTTTTGCACAGCAAAAGGTAAAGCAAAATGCCCGTGAGGACAATGCTTCTTTCATGTTTACAGAATCACAATTGAATGAGGATGATGATGCAGCACAGAGCACATCTGCATTGGTCACTTCTAACAATGATGTTTATCTGTCAAATGTAGGTTATCTGTTTAGCCCAATGAGATTTCGTGTAAGGGGATATGATTCCCAGTACAGTGACATGTATATCAATGGGGTACAGTTTAATGATGCAGAAACAGGACGTTTCAGCTACGGATTAATAGGAGGATTGAACGATGCTACCCGTAATAAGGAGGGGATCGGTCCTTTTGAA
>CDZN01009156.1_pt1 | contig 49970 bp, 50 predicted proteins | sample 557701 | NCBI WGS metagenome assembly CDZN01 (sample SAMEA3182089, study PRJEB8094) | gut metagenome | biome: human; feature: gut; material: Stool; isolation source: human stools | place: Canada | collected 2013-02-04 | reverse complement strand
GGGGGGGGGCAGAGTAGTTTAAGCTCCATAACCGGTATTGGTGCAGGCAACGAGCCATGTAGCGCCGCCGAAAAAAGAACCATCAAACCAGGTTTTACGTTAGCCGAGGTATTGATAACACTCGGTATAATCGGAGTGGTAGCTGCCCTGACACTTCCGACACTAATAAATAAACAGCAGGAGAAAGTATTGGAAAGCCAGTATAAAAAGAGCAGAAATATTGTATCAAACGGTTATATGTTAATGATGTCAAAGAATGAGATTTTTAAAGTAGACAATTTACCTATATGGGATTGTTATGATCTTGAATGTGTTTCCAAAGAACATAAATCAGTATTCTCAATCGTAAAAGACAGTGCAAGCGGTCTAAGCGCAGACGAGCTGCCAAAGGGCTATAAAACAAATAAGCAGAAAACAATTTCTTCTATATGGGAAAATACCGACTATATCTTTGCGACCTCAGATGGAATGGTATATGGCTTAACTCCAGAATCGTTTGGTACAGACGGTATCAGCTTCACACTACTAGCCGATGTAAACGGAGTGAAAAATCCAAATACAGTAAAAAAAGATTTGTATAAATTTAGAGTAGCAAATAATGGCAAGGTATCAGACATAACAGATGATTTTGAAAAAGATTGTTCAATAGAAAATCCTGCAGGCTGTACTACTCCGGAAGCCTGCTATTCTCTCGGATGGATTGGAGGAAAATGCCCCGGCTGGTACAATGGAAACTGTTCTTTTAGTAATAAGAATTGTCCTGGATAATAAAAAGCCCCCAGCAGGGGCTCTTTATTATTTAATCAAAGCCTGAATTTCTTTAAATTTCGGGTTTTGGGCACCTTATAACCATGCAATATACAAAGGCAAGCCGAGTGTAGGGGCAAAACAAGATGCGAGCAATCTGACTTACATAGCGGGCACAGTAACTTCTCTGGGTTTACCAGAACATGATTTTTCCTTATGGGCTGGCGAGGAAATCGGTAGCGGTACTGCATACTCACGTAGCTTTTCCTCTGATACAACGCCCTTCTATCAAACCGGTCGTGACATCAGTGACATTCAGGCGATGTGTTTGGGTGATTGATTACAAGCCACCAGGAAATGTTTTTTGTTGTTTGCAAAAAGGCGGTGCATGTGGTATTGTCAATGTATGAAAAATAAGACTTACGGAATTTGTTATAATCCAAATATACAACGCGCTGCATATGTAAAAGAACAGCTTTACGATTTACTGTCTTCCAACGGAATTAATGCTGATATTCTAAATATTGATAATTTAAAGTCAGGATATGATTTTATTTTTGTTATTGGCGGTGATGGTACAATTTTAAAGTGCGCAAGGTTCTACGCAAAATTTTCAACCCCGATATTCGGGATTAACCTTGGCAGACTTGGGTTTTTATCACAATCGTCCCAGGCTGATATTGCAAATTCTGTAACTAAAATTATAAGCGGTAAATATGTTGTCCAGGATAGGATTATGCTTCAATCAGGTTCAGCTGTTGCTTTAAATGATTTTGTTATTAAAGGTTGTTCAGCCGGCAGAACTTCAAGATTTCTGCTTAAAATTAATAACCGCCCTGTATGCGATTATCTCGCAGATGGTATAATAATTTCTACTCCAACCGGCTCCACTGCGTACGGATTATCTGCCGGAGGACCGGTAATCGTTCCTGAGCTTAACGCATTTATAATCGTTCCTATCTGCCCGCATACTCTTACTGCGCGCCCTCTTGTAATTCCTGATAATGAAGAAATTACAATTTCTTCAGGTGATGAAGAAAAAGAATATGTGATTTCAACTGATGGTCAGGAGTTTTTTGAAAGTGCATCCGAAATAAAAATTAAAAAGGCTGATTACTCTGCCAAGCTGGCTCTGCTTGATAATGCAGATTTTTATTCAATACTTCGCGACAAGCTGTTCTGGGGAACCTCTCCGGCTAAGATTTGCTGAAGAACTTTCTGTAAAGAGTTTTTATTATAATCGCAATATATCCGCCTGCTACAAAATATGGGATATAAATATAAAAGTTATTGTTTATTACAAATTTTATCGGGATAATCATTAACAATCCGTTAATCACTGGTATAAACCACTTTATCCTTCCGTTAAACCTTAATGGCGAAAGTATGCTGTATATTGGCATAACTATTAATGAAAGTATTATTGCCAGACCTAATGCAGCTATTGAAAATGCAAATGCTATTCCGCAATAAGGCAAAACTATATAAACCAGAATACTTTCAAAAATATATCTTTGGATGTTTGACAAGCGCATGAGCCTATTATAGCAGAAATTAAAAAATATATTAACTTTTGTTCATAATTAAAGAGAAATTATTGTACTTTTTTTCTATTTAAAATAGTATGTTATTATATTATTGGGGTGTCTGTTAATTATCAAAAACAGGCGCGGATTAACTGAATACAAGTAAATATATTGATAAAGAGGTAAAAAGTAGTGGAAAATTTCGTATCAGATATCTTTGCAAAAAAAGATGAATCACCTAGCCAGGGACAAAGCCCGCGCTCAGCTGTAAATCCTACAAATATTAAAGTTGTCGGTGTTGGCGGCGGCGGTGGAAATGCTGTTAACCGAATGATTAAAGCTGGTTTGTCCGGTGTTGAATTCTGGTTAATGAATACAGACTTACAGGTTTTAGAATACGGTCAAACTAAAAATAAAATTCAATTAGGTGCAAAATCAACAGCTGGTCTTGGTGCAGGCGGAGATCCTTCAGTTGGTGAAAAAGCCGCTGAAGAAGCTCAGCAGGAAATTACCGAAGCATTAGATGGCGCTGATATGGTATTTATTACAGCCGGTATGGGCGGCGGTACTGGTACTGGTGCTGCTCCTGTTGTTGCTAAAATTGCTAAAGAATTAGGAATTTTGACAATTGCTGTTGTTACAAAACCTTTCACCTGGGAAGGTCGTAAAAGACAAAATCAGGCTAACCAGGGTTTAGAAAAACTCAGAGAAGCTGTTGATGCTGTAATTGTTGTTCCTAACGATAAATTACTTCAGGTTGTTGATAGACAGGTTTCACTTACTGAATCATTTATTATCGTAGATGAGGTTCTTTTGAGAGGTGTTCAGGGTATTTCTGACATTATCACAGTTCCTGGACTTATCAACGTTGACTTTGCAGATGTTAAATGTGTTATGCAGGCATCCGGCTCAGCACTTATGGGTATCGGTCGCGGTACAGGCGAAGGCAGAGCTGTTAAAGCTGCTGAAATTGCTATTAACTCTCAATTGCTTGAATCTTCTATCAACGGTGCAACCGGTGTAATTGTTAACATTACAGGCGGACCTGATATGACACTTCACGAAATTTCTGATGCTGCTAATATTATTCATGATGCGGTTACTGACGATGCTACTGTTATTATTGGTACAGCCGTTAATGAAAATATTACAAATGAAATTCAGGTTACTGTTATTGCAACAGGTTTTGAATTGAAAAATAAAGAACCTGAAGCAAAAGCACAGCCTGCTCTTAACCAAATGAGCGCTTCAGATTTCTTTGCAAGCTCATTTAACACATCAGCCGGTGTTCAACAGTCTTCTGTCAGAAGATCAATGCCGGAAGTTTCTTCAAGTTTTACAAATATTGAAATACCTGATTTCTTGAAGAAATAAGAATTTTATATAAATGAATAAAACGGAAAAGGAACGAAAATGCTTTCGTTCCTTTTTTATTGCAAAAGCCTCAAGAATGATATATAATAAAAAAAGACAGACAACCAACGAACATTTTAAAGTAACGAAAAAAGCAATGCCAAAGAAAAACAAATAGAATAAGGAAAAATATTTGTTTTCGAGGCGATAGCAAGAGCAGGGCGTGAGCGTGTCCGAGAAAATAAATATTTTTCCTTAAAAAACAAAAATAAACATTATAACTAAAAAAGGAGATTGAATTATGGAAAACACAGTGATGACAAGGTTTTTCGGGGGGGGGGCAAGGTAGTTTAAGCTCCTTAAGCCGAATATGCGGGTTTACATTGGCGGAAGTGCTGATAACACTAGGTGTTATTGGTGTTGTTGCTGCAATGACATTACCGGCTTTAACTAAAAAATATGAGGAAGTTGTTCTAAAAAATCAGTTTAAAAAGAGTTTTTCTATGCTTTCTCAGGCAATTGTGAAATCTCAGGCAGAATTTGGAGGTATGCCTTACTGCTACAAGCGGTCTTATAATTTAGTTCCTACAAAATGCTCTAATTATAATTCTTTAGGGGTATGTACAACATCAACCCAGCTTGACGGTTCTCCCGTTCCGCAGAATCAAAATGGGGAAGTTGATGATTGTCCTACGTTTTGGTCATATATCAGAAAAAACTTAAAAATCATAAAAACTTGCTCAAAAAACTCACTTCAAAAAGGTTGCATTCCTCAATATAAAGGACGTGAAGAAATTGCTCAGGACGGGCAAGCTGCTAAACCTGGAGATGATGATTATATTGAGGATTACGGTTCACAAATGATTGCGGGCTGCAAAATGTGGACAAAGAGCCAGTTGAATAATACTACAGCAAGCTATGTTCTGTCTGACGGGACTATTTTAATTAGTGCATATAATGGAGATAATAACTACAGTTTTGCTTATGATATAAATGGGAAAAAAGGACCTAATAAGTGGGGATATGATATTTTTGTTTTTGCAATTGTTAATAACGCAAAAACAGGACAATCCTCAATATCGCAATTAACAGCAGGTGCTGGTAGCTGTATGAGCGCAGAAAGCGGAGGAAAACTTACTAAAGATATGATAAATTCATTATACAATTAAACAAATGAGTGCTCCAGTTTTTGGGTAAGCTCTATAATAAAAATTTGTTTGTTGTCTAATGTTAGATCCTTATCTTAAAGTAAGAAGCTTTAAGTTTCCTTGAGAATACTGATGATGTTTAAAATACTCCTGTTTATAGGCAGGAGTATTTTATTTTTTATTTTGCTAAATATTACATTTTGTAAAAAGTAAATTATAATAAGTTATAAATTGTAAAAAAATAAATTTACCAACCTTAAACTAAAAGAAAATAAATATATAATCTATGAAAATGAAAGGAGCCCTATGTTAAATATTAACCCTGTTATGCCGCAGACTGCCGGCAATTTAAAATCATCAAAATCTAATCACCCTGCATTTACCTCAAAACTTTCTCTTGGTGATGGTGCTTATGATGCTGTCGTCAAAACTTTCAATGAGGCAAAACCATATAAAAAAACAAATTTATTTAAAGGTATTATAAAATTTATCAAAGGCGCTGGAGCGGTTTACAAAGATTTTGGCATGGATGGGCTAAAAGCATATAAAAATGAATGTTTCGGAACCGTACCTAATTCCAAAGCACTTATTTCTATTGTTTCAAAAAGATTTGAAGATGTTACACGCAATTTGGATGGTGTAACCGAATTATCCGGTGTAACACGCGGTTCAAGTCATCAGCTGGAGAGTGTATTTAAAAAAGACGGAAATATCTTCTGTAACAATATCGGAACAGATATGCCTCATTCTTTAATCCCCATGTATGCCAAAAAATCAGTAGTTGATCATTGTGTAAAAAACCTTGTTGAAAATACTGCAAGAGCAATTAGCGTAAAGAAAGGAAACGAGTTTGACAGCGTTAAATATCTGATGGAATTAAACAGACTGTAATATACATAAAAAAAAGACCGCTTCATTTGAAGCGGTCTTTTTTTGTTTGCCGTTAGGCAAATATTAGTCTTGAGCGTGACCTGCTGTACCAAGAACGTCAACCATTTTGTGTTTAACCATTTCTTTAACAGCAGTTCTGCCTGGTCCCATATATTCTCTAGGGTCAAATTTTTCAGGGTGTTCAACAAAGAATTCTCTGATTGTTGAAGTCATTGCAAGTCTTAAGTCTGTGTCAATATTGATTTTAGCAACACCATGTTTAGAAGCATAGTTAAGCATATCTTCCGGAACACCTTGTGCATCAGGAAGGTTTCCGCCGAATTTATTACATTTAGCAACGAATTCAGCCGGAACTGATGATGAACCATGAAGTACTAACGGGAAGTCATATCCAACAGCTTCGTTCACAGCTTTTTTAATTGCAGCAAGTCTTTCAAAGTCTAATTTTGCTTCGCCTTTGAACTTGTAAGCACCATGAGAAGTACCAATAGCTACAGCTAATGAATCGCAGCCTGTTTCTTTAACAAATCTTGCAGCTTCTTCAGGATCTGTGTATGTAGAATCTTTAGCGTGAACTTTAACATCATCTTCAACACCGGCTAATTTACCAAGCTCAGCTTCAACAGAAACTCCGCGCGGATGAGCGTAATCAACAACCTGTTTAGTTAATTTGATGTTTTCTTCAAGCGGGAATCTTGAGCCGTCAATCATAACTGATGAGAAACCGCCGTCGATACAAGCTTTACAAATTTCAAAATCAGCACCATGGTCTAAGTGTAAAGCAATAGGTACTGTAGTTGTAGCAAGAGCAGCTTCAACTAATTTAATTAAGTAAGTTTGGTTAGCATATTTTCTTGCACCTGCAGAAACCTGTAAAATAATAGGTGACTGAGTTTCTTCTGCAGCTTCAGCAATACCCTGCAAGATTTCCATGTTGTTAACATTGTAAGCACCGATAGCGTAACCGCCGGCTAATGCTTTTTTGAACATTTCGCCTGTTCCAACTAATTTTCTTTCACTCATTTGAGTTCTCCTTTTTTTTGTCCTCTGTGTAAAATTTGAATTTACATTCTAATACTTTTGTTTGAGGCTCTATCCTCTTTGCCGGGATTAACCGGACTTTTTTATAAACTAACCGGAGGCTTAGCCTCCATTTTTGTAAAACCTTTTACACACATGTAAAATATAACAAACAAAGATTTTATACAAGCAGGTAGTCCTGCAGGATAACTTCTGCTACTTTTATAACAGATTATTAAGAAAAATTAAAATCGTATATACTATTTTACATGGTTCTGAAAGCCTGTTATAATGCAGATTAAATGGGGAAATGAAAAATTTTTACAAAATTAACTAGCAAAATTTTTTGCGGTTCGATTTTGTATGAAAAAGCATATAGTAATGGGGTAAGAATGGAGTATAAAAATGGCAATAAGTCCTGTATCAAATTTATTAAACACAAGTAATTATCATGTAAATTTTGGCTCAAGAAAAAACAAAAAAACTGATAATCCTGTACCAAATTCTTCAGCAGGAATGAAGGCTGTACCTGTTATGGTTCTTATGGCAATGAGCCCTCTTAATGCGGCTAATATTAATGCAGCACAACTACAGGGAAATGAAAATATTATAGAACTTGTAGAAGTAAATGACACAATACCTAGAAAGCAGAATGGTGTAACAGAGAGAAAGTTGAAATTAACTGAGGAGGATTTCAAGCAGCTGTTTGGCGACAGTAAATCTGCGGTAAAAACTAAAGAATTTACTAATATGTCCATGTTATTTTACAGCAGTAAAAAAGACAAAAATATAGATGAAGTCAGATTGAAGATTAGACCACTGGATGGTAATGGTATATCAAAAGAGAGGGTTATTTCAGAATATAATCATGTCAATTTTGATATTGTAGGTGATGACGGAACCTCCGGTGCAATAGTATCCTTCCCTGAGATTGTGGATTTACATTATCCCCGTCCAGATCGATATGGTGACAAAGAGCTCTGTGAATATATAAAAGACTTTATTGACGGCAAGAATGAAGACGGATTAGTTAATAATAATGCAATAAAAGAAGTGGTTATTAATAAAAAAATTCGTCCATATGCTCATGAGTGGGTTCGAAATGATCCGCCAACAACTGACTGGTTAAGACTGGGTGCAGAAGAAAAAGAAAATTTTGGAACAACTCCTTCTGGTATGCCTGAGAGAGTGGCATGTCATACGGATAAACGTTTTTACGCTATAAGTCCTTATACAACGGATACTAATAATAAGGACTTTGAAACAGTTACAGTATGTTGGATTAATGACTCAGGCGTTGGAGAATTTAAAGTAGCCGGATTAAGACCATTAAAGATTAAATTTTGTGATAGATACGGAGAGATAAAATCGGTTACACTTAACTCAATTGAGCTGTATAAGCGGAATTCAAAGGAAAAAGCTGTAATTTTTGATAATGAGTTGTATGATACCTTGCAGGAAGTAACTAAAGATACAAGATATAATAATGCGTTTACGTGTTATCCGGTTACCGAAAAAACGTTTTATTCAGCAGGAAAACATGGTATAACTGCGTATCTTCGATAATGTAACATTTTGTAAACATGCTAAAACATGCTGAAATTCATGGTTTCAGCATGTTTTTACATATATAAGAGTATAAAACTAGAGAGTATTATTTAGCATGTCTGGAAATATTAATACAGAATTAAATACCGTAAAAGTTCAGGAGCAAAACGTATCATCATCTTCAGTGTCACAGAGCTCTTCATCAAAAGTAAACACTGTATTTGAGGCTGCTACAGAAGTTGTTAAAAAGAAAAATGTATTAACTCCGCAAGAAGAAAGTCTTTTACGTTCTAAAGGTTTCGATCCTTCTGTAATGTCAGAAGAAGAAATAAGACAGGCTTTGCTGAATGTAATTCCAGCTCCCGAAACAAATCCTGCTTCAAGTCAGAAAAATACACAAGAAGCACCGGTTCAGCCTGCTATTGATGAAAATAATGCCGAAACAGTACAAACTTCTTCTCCGCAATCAGAAGCCTCCGGCAATGTACAAAATACTCAGCAGCAAGAAGACGTTCAGGCTCAGCAGACAAAGACTTCTTCTGTTGTATATTCAAAAGAAGATATTAAAATTGATTATAATAGTGAAAAAAGCAGACTATTTGCCCTGGATCCTTCTAAAACAGGCGTATTTGGCTGTGACATTGATGAAATGCCGGTTGAAAAGGCAAGTGACTTTCTATTACAGGAATTAACAAAAAATCAACTCGGTGATGAAAAATGGTCTGCAATGAGTAAAGAACAGCAGCTTCAAGCAATGCAGGATATTGATGCACAACTCGCTGAAAAAGTTCCTTCCTGGAACGAATTACAAGCAGATGGCAAAGCTGAACTTGCAAAGTTTTTCGTTATGGGTGCTCCAGAGTTTGAAGCTAAAATCAACAAAAATATCGAAGTTGCAAAACAATCTTTGGATACTCAATTAGAAGAGCTTGCAGGCTTTATTGTTTCAAAAAAACACGATGAAGCTGAACTGGAAAACGCTCATAAAGCATTTGGTAAAGAAGTTTCTGCATATATAGAAGCAAATCCTAAATATGCCGGCAAAACACGCGAAGAATTAAATGAAAGCGGTGAATATAATAATATAATGCTGGCTTACTTAGAAGAAAAGCTGGAAAAAAATGGTGGAAATATCGATAATTTAAACGATTTTGAGCGTAAATTATATAAACAACTCGAAGTTGGGAAATCCTTATCACCAAACGGAGATTTAAAAAACTGGGGCAAATATGGTAACGAAGGTACATTTGATCGCATAATCAGCGATACGAATGATACACTGAAAGCCGATCTGGCACCCCATGCAAAATATTCAGATGAATATAAAGAAGCTTTCAAAAACCGTATAATGCAGGATTTTGAAAACGGTGGTGATCGTTATTGGAAAGGTCAGTTCAAAGCTTTAATGGACAACGGCAATCCTCTTGACAGAATAATGATGATTGAAATTTTCCAGAAGTTGCCGCAGGATGTTCAGGAAAAGATTAATTTAGACCTTTCACAGCGGATTCAAAACGTTGGTGTTGCCGCAGCAAACGGTGATGATAATGTTACTAAAACTGCTTTACAACAGGCAAGATTAAAGGCAAAAAAAGAAGGTCAGAACAAAGTTCTTGACAAGTCCATTGAAAATATTAACCGAATTATAAAAGATAAAAAAGTTGCCACAGAATCTATTACTGAAGGTTTAACTATTGGCGGCGCAGACGGTTATAAAAAAGGCGTACAAGAAGGCAAGATTTCAGCCGAGCAGGTTACTGATGTTAACAACATAGTTTTAGATAAAAAAAATAACGATAAATATGAACAGTCAGTTCAGAGCAAAGTTGTCGAAACAATCGGCTACAGTACAGTTGAAGGTCGTAAAGGCTTAATTGACAAAGCAACAGAAAATGAAAGAACAATAAAAGCGACAGCAGCTAACTATGATACTTTCGGCAAGGATTTTGAAGTATATTCTGCACAAAAAATTCTTGAAAACGCAGAAACTATTCTGCCGGAAAAAGAAGCAATCGAAGTATTAAAAATCGCTGCTGATACAAATACAAGATGTGCTGCAGAAAATCAGGCTGAAATTCATAAAGTATTTATGAATTCCAAGTATGATGAAGTTCTTGAACATGCAGCTTCAAATATCTACAAGTATGATGAGTCTGCGCAGGCAGATGCTATTAAATATACATACGAAACTAACAATACAAAGGCTATTGATGCTTGCAACGGGCAGATTGAGCAGTGTTCTCCGGAAGCTGTCCAAAAAGTAGGACGCGAGATTGTTGAAGCTTCTGTAGAACAAACTGTACAAAGGATTGTTTCTGAAGCATCTGACAATTATGCAAATGCTGTAATTGAGAATAATAAAATAACAAATAATCTTACCGAACCTGAAGAATTTAAAGGTTTATCTGATAGTACAAAAGCACAGCGTCTTTACGAAAGCTTTAAAAAGAGTACTCCTGCTGAACAATACAGAATGTTGAGCAAATTATCTAAAGACCAGTTGAAAGCTGTTATAGGCATACTTTGTAAAGCAAACTCAAGCGTGATAAAAGGTCTTGTTTCACAAGGGCTCGGCAGTTACGTACTTCAGACAATCGGAAAATCTCCTGATGTTCTCTATATGACAGTTGATATTATGATGAAAAAAGGCGGCAAAGATGCAAAATGTGCATCTGAATATGTTGTTGCAAAACAATCTATAACTCACTTCTCAGATGACACTATTGTAAAAGCAAATGAAATACTTGGACACGAAGATATAACTTCGCTGCCAGATTCTGAAACTCAAAAATATATATCAAATCCTTATGGATTTATGAAAAGTGCACTCAAGCCGGGAATGAGTGCAGTGTATCCGGGTAAGAAAGAGCTGTTCTTTAAAGCATAGGTACAAAATTTGTAGATTAAAAAGCCTGCTAATTTAAGCAGGCTTTTTAGTTCTTGATTTTCCCGCTTGTTTGTAGTGTAATATTCTTACAGCAGGTTTCCAGCCTGCGAGTTCAATAGAAAGAAGACAATTTAAAATTGCCGAAAGAAATTAAATTAGCTAAATACGCAGGTTTTTGCTACGGTGTTAAAAGAGCCGTTGAAACTGTTAAAAAGTTGAAATTAGAAAACCCTGATAAAGATGTGTTTGTTCTTGGCGAACTTATCCATAATACAGAAGTTATTCATGAACTGGAGAAGTTAGGTATTTATACTCTAAATGAAATTCCTGAGCATGGAGATGGAATTTGTGTTATCAGAAGCCATGGCGAAAGTCCGGAAGTTATTGAAAAAATTAAATCCGCAGGCTTTACAACAGTTGACTTGACATGTCCTGACGTTAAAAAAGTCCAGCAAAAGGCCGTAGAACTTGCAAAAGACGGCTATTATCTTGTTATTGTCGGCAAATCCGAACACCCTGAAGTTATCGCTATCAGAGCAAATGCAAAACTATGGAGTGATAAGGTTATTGTTGCTGCTGCTGTTGAACAGTTAAAAGACTACGAGGCAGAGCTGAAATCCCACAGAAAAATAGGCGTTGTTGTTCAAACAACACAAAGGATTACAACTTTGAACAGTATTGTTGAATATTTGACATCTATTTCAAAAGAATTGCATATCGCAAATACGATTTGCGCAAGTACTGCAATGCGTCAGTCTGAAGCCAAAGAACTTGCAAAAGAAAGCGATCTGGTTATAGTTGTAGGTTCAAAAAAGAGCGCAAATACAACCCACCTTGCAGAAATTCTTAAAGATATTACAGAAACTGTACATATTGAAAATGATACAGAACTGGATGAATTTCAGGATTTAATAGATAATGCTGATAAAATATCTATTACAGCAGGAGCATCAACTCCTCAGGCAATTATAGAAAAAGTTATAAACAAATTAAAAAAAGGAGAATAAATTAAAATGACAACAACATTAGAAAAAACAAGTGCAGATGAATTTGAAAGATTGTTAAACGAATCTTTCTCAAAATCATATTCAGTAGCTGATATTGTTGAAGGTACTGTTATGAAAAAAGATAATGACGGTTATCTTGTAAGCGTTCGCGGTGCAAAAACAGAAGCTTTCCTCCCGTCAAAAGAATTATCTTCAGCTGATGGTGCTGAAAATCTCGAAGTCGGTGATGAAAGAGAATTTTATGTTTTAAAAGAAGAAAATGATGAAGAAGGTATGGTTCTTTCATTGAAAAGACTTGCTTTTGCTCAAGCCTGGGCACAGCTTAACGATGCTAAAGTTCAGGGTGATACAATCCTTGCTAAAGTCGTTTCAGTTGTTAAAGGCGGTGTTTTAGTTGACGTTGCTGATTTAAAAGGCTTTATCCCTTCTTCACAATTAAGAACAGGAACTCCGTTTGACGGGCTTATTGATACAAAAATCGAAGTTAAGGTTCTTGAAGCAGATCCTAAGAAGAATAAATTAATTCTTTCTCAAAGACTTGCAGTTGCAGAACAGCGTGATCAGGTAGTAGATAATATTCTTTCTACTCTTGAAGAAGGTCAGGTTGTTAATGGTGAAGTTGTAAGAATCGCTGATTTCGGTGCATTTATCGATATTAACGGTATCGATGGACTTCTTCCTATTTCTGAAATTTCTTGGCAGAGAATTAAACACCCTTCAGATGTTATTTCTTTAGGTGAAACTATCGAAGTTAAAATTATCAAAATTGATACTGAATTAAAGAGAATTTCTTTGTCATTAAAGAGAATGGGCGAAGATCCATGGCAGCAGATTGAAGGTCAGTTTGAAGAAGGTCAGATTATCACAGGTACTGTTAATAAAGTAACCGGTTTCGGTGCATTTATTAATATATTCCCTGGCGTTGAAGCACTTCTTCCTGTTTCAGAAATGGCAGAAGAAAACGTTAATCCGTTCAACAAATTCAAAGTTGGCGATAGCGTTGAAGTTCTTATCAAAAAATTCACTCCGCAAGAACATAGAATTGCTCTTAGCATTAAAGATATGAACAAAGATGCTGAATAGTTAATAATATTGATTCAAGCAAAACAAAGCAGCTGTCTGTTTTTTGACAGCTGTTTTGCTATATATAATTCTGCTTTTAATATACTAAATCATTAAGTGTAATATTCAAAGCATCTGCAATTTTAACCATAACTTCAACGCTCGGATTAGCTTTTTCTGTTTCAATACTGCATATGAACTGCTGGCTTATACCGGTTAATTCTGCCAGCTTCTCCTGTGATATTTTATATTTCGCTCTTTGCTGTCTTAAGTTACTTGCAATTATTGTTTTGAGATTTTCCATTTTTTTATTATAAAACAATTGATTTTATTTTTTTATCGTGTATTATTTAAATATTATAAACTATAGTTGATAAAAAATCAATAGGAGTTGCTAATGAAAAATGAAAAAATGGATTTGAAAGCAGAAATATATGACATAGAAGTTGCATTGTCACAGGAAACTTTTTTAATGGAAATAATGAAGGATTTTGGAGAATATAATTCCGAAGCCTCTGAAGGGGTAGATAAAATGACTTATATGCTTAATATTTTGTATGAAAAACATGTTAAATTAACAGAAAAACTTGATGAGTTTATCCCAAGGCTTCAAAAATATATTTAAAAAGCAGACGTTTAACTTTTCGTCTGCTTTGTGATGAATTATTCTCCAAAGTAATTTTTTAAACCTACTGTCAGTTTCTTGTTTTTACATAATTTCTTTAACTTAGCAATCGCTCTGTTTTCAATCTGTCTGATTCTTTCTCTTGAAACTCCATACTGGGAACCGATTTCATCAAGAGTCTTTTTTGTTCCGCTGTTATCAAGTCCGTAACGTAGAATTAATACATCGCGTTCTTTCTGGCTAAGCTGGTTGAGCATTCTTCTTATGTCTTCAAACAAATTCTCCTGGGAAACCCTGCTGTCCGGAGTTATTGTTGAATCATCAACAATAAAATCTGCAATTTTTGAAGCATCATCAGATGAATTTGCAGGGGTTTCCATGCTGATTGTGGTTTGGGCAGATTTGATTATAGAATTCAATTTGCTGACAGAAATTCCCAGTCTGTAAGCTATTTCCTGTTTGCTTGGTGTATGCCCGAGTTCGGTTGTCAAATCAATAGTTGCACGTCTGATTTTACCTAAGGATTCAATCATATGTATAGGCAGACGGATAATCCTTGCCTTATCAGCAATAGCGCGGGTTATGGACTGCTGAATCCACCAGGTGGCATAAGTTGAGAATTTGTAGCCTTTTGTATAATCAAAACGTCCGGCAGCTTTCATTAAGCCTAAGTTGCCTTCCTGAATCAAATCAAGAAATGAAAGTCCTCTGCCTATATATTTTTTTGCAATACTTACAACAAGTCTGAGGTTTGCGTTAACAAGCAGATTTTTTGCAAACTCGCTTTGCTTTTCGTAAATCTGTTTAGCAAGATCAAGTTCCTGTTCGCTTGAAAGAAGCGGGATTTTTCCTATTTGCTGTAGATAGATTTTTACGCTGTCATCAGAATTTACTGATGATAAACTCTCCTGAATTTTCGGGTCTTCAACTGAATGAAGAACATCCTCTTCTTCATCATCTGTTTGGAATTGTGAGAAATCAACACCTTCATCAGAGATTTCTTCTGTAAGCATACCTAATTTTTCTATTTCTTTTTTCATTTTTATAAAGCTCCGTTTAATATTATTATAATGTATTTTACAAGTATATGCCCGTTTATTAACTTTGCTTAACTTTTATGCTGATTTTTTAATCGCTGGCGAACAGTTTCAAAAATAATTGCTGAAAGTGCATTTGAAACATTGAGAGAATTAAAATTGTTTTCCATCGGAATTTTTACTATAAAATCCGATGCTTTTAACAATGATTTTGAAACTCCTGCATGCTCGGCTCCCATAATTATTGCAAAGTTCATATCGTTGTAATTAACATCATAATAATTATCTTTTGCAGAAGCATCTGTTGCAATTATCCACCAGTTGTTATCTTTTAATTTATTAACTACGTTAGTCAGGCTATTTACTTTTATTACAGGAATATGGTTAATAGCTCCGGCACTTGTTTTTTCAACAATTGAGTTAACAAGCACATTACGCCTTGATGGAATTATTATTCCTGCCACACCAGCACAAACACAAGTTCTTATTATTGCACCAAGATTATGCGGGTCTTCTACTCCGTCCAGTATTACAACAGAGGCATTTTCATGTTTTTGCTCCAGAAAATCATCAAAATCTGTGTATTTTATTGGTGAAACCATTGCTATTACACCCTGATGATTAAATTCTGCATAAGGTGCAAATTTTTCTTTTGCTACAAATTGGAAAACTATTCCATTTTGTTTTGCAAGTTCTTTTATTTTGTTTAATTTGTTATCACTGTGAATATTCTTTGAAATAAGTATTTTGTTTATTTCTCTATCACCGGCTGTAAGAGCCTCTACTACAGAGTTTTTACCAAAGATTATATTCTCCATTATCCGGATACCTCAAGCATTCTGTCTATACATTTAATTGCTTTTTGTGCAATTTCTTTTTCAACATTTATTTCGTGCTGCTCATTTTTAAGTGCATTATAAATATCATCAAGTGTATGCCATTTCATGTTTGGACAGATAATATTATCTTTTATAAGAATAAACTCTTTTTGAGGATAATCTCTTTTTAATCTGTCGGCAACACCTTTTTCTGTTGCGATTATAAACTGTTTTTTAGGGCTTTCGGCAGCATATTTCATAATCCCTGTTGTACTGCCGACGTAGTCTGCGAGTTTTACAACTTCTTTATGGCATTCCGGATGGGCAAGCACATCGGCATCAGGATATTTTTTTCTGGCTTCGGTAATATCTTCCGGTTTAATTCTAAGGTGCGTAGGGCAAAAGCCAGGATAAGTAATTACTTTTGTTGTACCAAGCTGCTCTTCTACCCATTTGCCTAAATATGTATCAGGCAGGAATAAAACTTCGGGTGCATTCAAACTTTTTACTATCTTTAAAGCATTTGAGCTGGTACAGCATATATCGCATTCTGTTTTTACTTCTGCTGTTGAATTTATATAACATACAACAGGAACTCCGGGATGTTTTGCCTTAAATTCCCTTAACTGCTGCAGGTTAATCATATCAGCCATTAAGCATCCTGATTCCAATCTCGGCAATAAAACTTTTTTTTCGGGGTTTAATATTTTAGCAGTCTGTGCCATAAAGTAAACTCCTGCAAAAACAATAATATCAGCATCTGTTTTTGCTGCCATCTGGCTTAAATATAAAGAATCTCCAACATAATCTGCTACCTCATCTATTTCCATATTTTGATAACAATGCGCCAGGATAACTGCATTTTTTTCCTTTTTCAGCTTCCGGATTTCACTCACAAGTGCACTCATTTAAGGGCTTCTCCTCTATTTAGTGTAAATTTTTGTTAAATTTGGTGTGTCTATAAAATATATTGTATAATAAAAATAGGAAATAGGTACAATAATAGAGAATTTTTAAGAAGATGAGTGAAGATTTTTTAAGTAATTTTTTAGCTAAGCTTGGTGCAGGAAGTAAAGATACTATATATTTATCAGTAACACCGGGTTTAGGGTTGGAAATGTGCCAGATTGATCAGCAAACAAGAACTGTCAAGGCTTATGCTGTCAGAGAACTGGCTTATAATGAAGCTTCAAGGGATATTACCGACTACGAAGCATTTAAAAATGCGGTTGCAGAAATGTTTGAGGAGCTCAAGATTAACCCAAAATGTAATGTTGTGGTTAATATGCCTCTTGTATCACTGGGAACTATGAGCTTTCCTTTGCTTTTGGCGGACGACGCAATTGCTACAGGTATTATTTCAGAAGTTGAACAAACATATATTTTCAGACGTATGGAGCCGGCTGTTGCCTGGCAGGATGTTAATTCAGCATCAAATGCCGGAAGTGACAACCGTAAAGTCTTGTATTCAGCTATTCAGCAGGCGGTTATTGATAACATCAGTGCAGCTCTTGGCTCATTGGGCGCAACACTTGCCGGAATTGAAGTGTCTTTAGCTTCTTATTTGAGAGCTTTGGATTTTGCCGGCTATACAACTGCACAGATGCAGGATAATGTTACCTGGAATTTGATGGTAGTTTCTTCTAACGGTTATTCTTTAACATCTCTGGTTGGTAAAAACGTAATCGATTATTATGAAGAACCTCTTGCTATCAAGACTTTTGAAGGTGATGACATCTATAATGCGATTGTTGCATCAGCACAAATTACATTGATGAGTTATCCTGCAAATTACTTGTACATTATTTCAGAAACAGATCAGGTTAGTGCTGAACTTTTATCTAAAAAAATCCAGGGTGCAGGTAATATCGACTTTTTAGAAAATAACAGCTTCAAAAAACATGAGGTTCTGCCGGTAAGTTTGGATATTCTTCCGGATAATGTTCTTAAAATTTCACTCCAGGCAGTAGGCTGTGCGACAGCTAATATTTCATCTTATCCGCTCAAGTTTAATTTCCTGGGCAATAAAAACATTACTGCTGCAGGAGAAGAACCTGTAAGTATTTCTTTCGGAGATAAAAGTTTTGAGATTACTCCGACTGCTGCTATGAATATGGCAGTACTTATAGCTGTAGTTGTAGCTGTTCCGCTTGTGCTTTTGGGATATATGTTCCTGCCTAAAGTTGAATCAGAACAACAGCAAAAGCTTGATGATGTAAATGTAAAAATTCAGGATATAGATGAACAGCTTAAAAAAATGGAAGGTGAAAAATCAAAGGCCAGCGCATTTGAACTGAAAAAAGAAGTTGAAGATGTTATCAGTTTCAATCGTGCAAAACTGATGAATTATTCAGCAATCGGACAATCTATTCCTGAAACTGTCTGGATTACCTATTTTATGACGCAGGACAGCGGTCTTGTTGACATAAAAGGTGCTTCTACAAATGTTGAAGATATTTACGTATTTTTCAAAAACATGAAGGATTCTCTGATAAACACAAAACTCAGATTACAAAAGCTGGATATGCAATCAGCATCTGTTGATGATCTTGTTTCATCATCAGGACCTTCAAATTATGAATTTGAGATAACAAATATGGATCAGAGCCAGCTGGCTGCTCTGCTTGGTATTGTTGCAGGACAAGGGGCAAACCCGAATGATCCTAATGCTCAAAATAATAACAATAATCAAGGCGGCGGAAACGGTTTGTTGGGGAATACTCCGCTGAATCTGGGTAAATAATTAAGGAAAAAGGATATATAATGGCTGTAGATACTGAAAAATTAAAGAAATTTAAAAATGCACTTATGATTTTAGGGCTTCTGGTATTTGTTGTAATATACCTTATGATAAATAGTATTGTTCCTAAAATTCAGAGTATCAGCACAATTTCTTCAGAATATAAAACCCAGTCGTCATCTCTTTCAGATAAAGAAAGAACTCTTGATAATCTGAAGGCTGCGGCTGTAAAAGCAAATGATATGAATATGTCTGATGTTAAGGAGATGTACAAACCTATCGAGGCTGGACTTGATGCAGAAAGTATTGTTGCATCACAGTTTAATGATATTCTAAAACTTCTCCGGGCTAATTCAATTAAGACAAAATCCGTACAGTATAATTACAATCCTCCGGAAGACCTTTTTGTAAAAGGTGCTGGAGATAAGCTGAGTGTTTGTAAACTTGATATGCAGATGGTTGCAACTTACAAAAATTTTGAAAACTTTTTGAAAGATTTGCATAAGCATAAACATTTTTTGGATATTGCTAAAATTGAAATTCTTCCTTATGAAAAAAATAAGACTATTTTGATTATCAATTTGCAGTTAAAACTATACGCTCAGAAGATTTAGTTTTTATCAGTTAAGATTATTTAAACAGCTGGAAATTTATTCCGAACATAAGCTCGTTATTTTTAATACAGCTTGAACAGAATGGAGTTTCCAGCGTTGTTTTATGTGAATAATCTGTAAAATCTCCGCCGCATCGTCCTCTGTGGTCATTTGACAGGAATGGACAGGTGTATATGCCTTTTGCTGTTAAAATTCTGCCGTATTCACAGTCCAGCATGTTCCATTTCATAGTATCAAAGTCCTGCGGGGTTGTTTTATCGTAAAATTCATTTATGGCAAAATTGTGTTCTTGTGCGTCAAAGCCTATTTTGCTAAAAACTCTTTTAAATTCTTCTACAAGAACGCTTTTATCTTCTTTGTAATAGTTTGTGACGCATAAAATAGGATTAAAGTCATATTTTACAAGACATTTCACAGCGTGTATAACCTGCCTGTATGTACCTCTGCCTCTTAGGTCATCACTTTTAATTTCATTATAATGATCTATGCTTAATCTAAAAATTATTTCGTATTCGCTTTCATCTTCAACTCGTTTGAGAAACCTTGCTTTCTTCTCGTTAATAAAACTTCCGTTTGTACATATGCAGACATTACATCTTTTAAGACAAAGACGGAGTATACTGTTAAAGTCAGGATGAGTCATCGGCTCTGCACCTGTAAGATAGATACATTGAACAGGTTCCTGCATAGTGTCATTAAGTGCTTTTTTTATTGTATCTATTGAGATAAAGTCTTTCACCTTTTTAGACAGAGGAAAATCAATATAACAATGTTTGCAGCGCTGATTGCAATTTTTTTCTGTTAATTCTATAAATAAATTATTCAGTGCCTTTAATTGGCATACAGGTGCGTGATAAATTGATGATTTCATATATAAACTCTCCTTTTATATAAAATTATTGTATGAATAACAATTTTTAATTGAAATCATCCAACTATCTATTCATTTGATTGATTTTTATTTTTGAAAATCATGCGGCTTTTTATCCTGAAGCCAGCGGCTCATAATGTAGTGTTCATAACTGAGGGCAAAATTATAGAGCGCTTTAACCAGCACCCTGCCGCTTTCTGATTTGCCTGTTATAAAAAAATCTCCGGCTTTATTTTCTGCAAGCATGATTTCTTTATGAACTATTTTATCAACATGATTTTTGGGATTTTTGTTTATAACAAGTTTTATCCAGCTGCACAAAAGTTTTGTTGCTGTTGTTTTGTTTTGTGCAATATCGTCGTTATGCTGCTGTAAAAATTTAGAAAATTCCGATAGTATCATTTAATCCTCAAAAGGTGTTGTGGCTGCAAAGCAGACAATGTTTTCTATGCCGTATTGTTTTAATTCTTTTATCATCTCTTCAAAAGTTGAACCTGTGGTGCAAATATCATCCAGCAGCAAAACTGTTCCTGATTGGAGATTTGATTTATCAACTTTAAACGCATTAGAAAGGTTTTCTGCACGCTGGGCTTTTGTCAGTTTATACTGCGGTCTTGTGTCTTTGATACGCATAATCAGATCCGGATTATAATTATATCCGCCCAGTCTGCAAAATTCAATTGCCGTAAGTTCCATATGATTGTATCTGCGTTTCTTTTTACGTTTTTCAAAAATAGGCACCGGAACAACCTGGAAATCTTTGCTGGTTGTTATTTTTTGCCAGTATTCATACATAAATTTTGCCTGAAAGTATGCAAGTTCTCGTTGTCTGTGATATTTCAAACCGCGGATAAGTTTTTGGAGATTTTTTGCATAAACCCCTGCGCAGTAGACTTTTTTTCCGCTGATAATCCTGTTAATTCTAACAGGCTGAAAATCAAGAGTGTCATAGCATTTAGTGCACATTCTTGAATTATCTTTGGAGCTTTTGCAAAAATAGCACTTTTTTTTATAAACCCAATCCAGCAGCGATAATAAAAAATCTTTCATAATGAAATTATACTATGAAGGTATTTTTATACAAAATTCTGTTCTTACATTTTCTTCGCTGTCAACGGTAATTTCTCCTCCATGTGCCCTTATTACCTGCTGGGATAGATATAGTCCCAAGCCTGTACCTATTTTGCGGAATTTTTTTGCAGCAGAGTAGTATTTGTTAAATATTAGCTTAATCTCCTGCGGAGGAACACCCTGCCCGTAATCAATTACAGAAATAGTTATAAAACCCGGTATTTCACCTGTTTTAATATCAATATCTTTTTTGGTATTGCTGTGGGCAATTGCGTTATTAATAAGGTTTTTAATTACACGTTCAAGCTGCATAGGATCTGCGGTTACTTTTATATCACGTTCGGGATTAAAGTTTACTTTTATTCCGGACATTGATGATATTGCGTTTGTTGTGTTAACAATTTCAGATATAAAACCATTCAGCTTTATATTTTCTTTTGATAGTTTAATCCCTTTTTCTTTTATTTTGTATGTTTCAAGTACAATCTGAACAAGATCGATTAATTCTTTATTTGAAATTTTCATGTTCATCAGTGCAACTTTTTGTTTGTCATTTATTTCGCCAAACTTGCCTTCTATTAAAAAGTCCAATATATTTGCTTCAGCAACTATAGGAACTTTCAAATCGTGTGTCAGAGTTGCTACAAAATCTTCTTTTAAAGTTTCAATTTCGCGTTCGTTTGTGACGTCCTTTATTATTAATACATAACGCTTTTTGTTATCATCAAGTGAAAGTCTGATAGAACTGATTATAAAATTATTTGTAGGAGTATGCTTTATAAAGACATCTTTATTATTAAGCCTTTCTAAATTAATATTTTCTTCTGCAAATTGAAGAAAGTCTGTAATATTTTTACCTATAACATCATGTCCTTTTACGCCAAACCAGGTGCTGATTTGCGGGGTGGCACGCAAAATATTCAAATGTTCATTTACGATTAAAATACCATCTGAAAGCGAGTTGATTACGGATTCAAGAAGTTTGTTCTGGCGCATTAGTTCTGCCTGGTATTCGATAATCATTTTCTCTCTGTCATTTAGTGTTTCGACCATCCGGTTAATACTGTCTGTAACGTTTTGATATGTAGGATGTTCCAGTTTTTCGATTTTTGTGGAAAGATTTCCGTAACGTATGGAATTAACAGTGTTTGTAACCATCCCCAAATAATCGTTAATTTTTGACCAGCGTTTGTTTGTCTGTTTTGTAATTAAAAATAAGCAGAGAAAAACAATTATGATACTGAAATTTATTATGTACCAGAGCATACGAACTCCTTTAAAATAATCTGATTTTATGGTACAATTATAGCAAATATCACTTTTTATGTTAATACATTAAAGGAAGTATGATGGGAACTTTGAAACTGCCAGATACTATTAAAATGGTTATTACTGATTTTGACGGAGTTGTGACTGATAATTGTGTTTATATCAGCGATGATTTTTCCATGAGCCGTAAGCTTAATTTTAAGGATATTATGGGATTTTCACTGCTTAAAAAGAACGGATATAAGATTGGTATTATTTCAGGTGAAAAAAATTCTGCAATTGAACTGATAGCGGGAAAATTCTTAATAGATGAGGTGCATCAGGACATCAGAATAAAAATTAATGTATTACAGTCTATTATCGAAAAATATGGACTGACACAGAATGAATATGTCTATATCGGGGATGATGTAAATGATTTGGAATGTTTGAATTATGCAAAGTATAAGATAACAGTACCGCATGCACCTGAAAAGCTCAAAAAGCTTAAAGGCATACAGATTACGAAAAATGACGGAGGCAGCGGTGCATTTAGAGAGGTGGCAGATTGTTTGATTGGCTAGAAAAAATTATAGAAAAAATTGCAAGTCTTAACTTTTCGGTTGATAAGTATAAAAAAGATACTATTATTCAATCACTGCCATCTCTGGCTTATGTTAACAGAGCAAAAACATGTATTGATGAAGAAGATTATAAAGAAGCTGAACGTATCCTGAATGAGGCATTAGAGCTTCCTCAGGAGGATGCGCTTGTATACAAATACCTTGGAATTACTGCCGAAAAAACAGGAAGAATTGATGATGCGCTAAGAGCTTATAAAAAATCTGCCACCCTCAACAGCCAGGACAAAGATATATGGAAAATGCTCGGCTTTTCATATCTCAACTGTAATCTTTGCGAAGATGCTGAAAAATCTTTTGAAAATGCAAACAGAATTTCCCCGTCAAATACCGATATTTTTACCGGCTGGGGAATGACTTTGATGAAGCAGAAGCGTTTTTCCGAGGCGCATGAAAAATTTATAGAAGCATCTAAGATTAATAAATATAATTTTATGGCTATACTGCTTGCGGCGATAATGGAAGTAAGGCTGGAACGCTATGACGATGCAGAGGCTAAGCTGAACTTTCTCGCAAATGTCAGCCCAAATGAATCAAATAATTATGAATATGCCAATCTTAAATTTATAAGGGGAGATTACCAAACAGCATTACATTATGCCAAAAAAGCTCTTGGTTTTAATAAAAACATGCTTCCTGTTTACCTTCTTCTTGGAAGAATTTATACAATACAGTTAGATGCAGAAAATGCAATGAACGCGTTTGAAGAAGCTTACAGGAGAGAGTTGATTACTCCTAATCTTTTCTATGAGTGGGGAATTTCTCTGCAAAAGTTTGAAAGATTTGAACAAGCAAAAGAAAAGTTTGAAAAAGTTCTTGAACTATCGCCTGACGAGGATGATGCTATAGCTGCAAAAGCTCTGTGTGATGCAGCATGCAAAAATGTAGACGCTGCAGAACCTGTTCTTGCGCCTCTGCTTCTGAAAAATCCTCAAAGCTATCCGGCACTTAAAGGCATGGCTTTTGTAAAATTTTATACAAACCATTATGATGAGGCTGTTGAAGAATTTAAGACAGTTTTAAAGTCAGAACCATTTGATGTTTCAATCTACTACTATATAGCAAAAGCTTATGTTGAGCTCTCAAATGATATTCTTGTTAAAGAATATTTTGAACACAGCTTAAAAGAAAATCCAGGGCATATAATATCTTATCTTGATTATTCCCAATACTTAATTGACAAAAATGAATATCAGGAAGCTCAGCGTAAGCTCAGACGCGCCCTAAAGATTGATGAAAATAATGTTGAAATTCTAAACCTTTTATTTCATGTTAGTTACGTACTTGTCAAAGAAAACGTTTGTGAATATAATGTAAAAGAAGCTTTGTCAATTGCAGAAAAAATTTGCTCAATAAACAAAGATTCCTTCAGGTATGAAGAAGAAAAAGCCGATTTGGAGAAAATTTTAAACAGCTAAAAGAAAGAGAAAACCTTGAGAAAGATAATTGTTCAAAAATTTGGCGGTACCTCTGTTGCAGATACCGAAAAAATTAAAAATGTGGCAAAAGTTGTTATAAAGGAAAAAAACAATGGTAATGACGTTGTTGTAGTAGTTTCAGCAATGGGACACACAACTGATTACCTTGTAAAAATGGCTAAGGACTTAAGTAAAACCCCTTCAAGCCGGGAAATGGACATGCTTCTTTCTACCGGTGAAGGTGTTTCTATTGCGCTTCTGGCAATGGCTATTCAGGCAGAAGGTTATGATGCTGTAAGCTTTAATGCTATGCAGGTCGGAATTGTTACTGAAAATGTACATTCAAAAGCAAGAATTATTGATATTAAAACAGAAAAACTGAAGAAAAACCTTAATGAAGGAAAGATTATTGTTGTTGCAGGTTTCCAGGGTGTAACCGAAGAAGGCGAGATTACAACACTTGGACGCGGAGGCTCTGATACCTCTGCGGTTGCTCTGGCAGCAGCGTTAAATGCTGAAAGATGTGATATTTATACTGATGTTGAAGGTGTTTACACAACAGATCCGCGTGTTGTTCCAACAGCATCAAGGCTTGATGAAATTTCTTATGAAGAAATGCTGGAGCTTGCCCATGCAGGGGCAAATGTTCTTCATCCGCGAAGTGTTGAAACTGCAAAACAATTTAATGTTCCTCTAAGGGTTAGAAGCAGTTTTAAAACAGAAAATTTAGGTACATTAATTTTAGGAGTTGAAAAAATGGAAATATACAAACCGGTTGCAGGCGTAGCTGCTGATTTATCACAGGCAAGAGTTGTAGTATGCGATGTTCCTGATGTTCCGGGGCAGGCTGCAAAACTATTCAGCAACCTTGCAAAACAAAATATTTCTGTAGACATGATTATCCAGTCTTATGCAAGAAAAGTTTCTAACACAAATGACATTGCCTTTACTATAGACAGTGCTGATATTGATAAAACTATAGAAACTTTAAATGAGCTTAAGTCAGAACTGAATTGCGGGGAAATTCAGGTTAACCCTGAAATTGCGAAGGTTTCAATAGTAGGCGCCGGAATGATTGACAGACCGGGTATAGCTTCAACAATGTTTGAAACTCTTGCTGAACAGGGTATAAACATAAAAATGATTTCAACCAGTGAAATTAAAATCAGCTGTCTTGTAAATAAAGCGGATGCACAAAAAGCAGTAAAAGCACTTCATGAGGTGTTTGAATTATCAAGTGATGAAGTTGCAGACGTTAAAGGCGACCTGCCTGACGTATAAGTTAGATAAATGGAGGTTAAGTTATGGAAAGTGTAGTAATAGCAAGGTTCTTCGGGGGGGGGGCAAGGTAATTTAAGCTCCATATCCGGCATTACACCGGCGAAAAGAAACTGTAAATCAGGATTTACTTTGGCTGAGGTTCTTATAACACTTGGTATAATAGGTATTGTTGCAGCAATGACACTGCCTAATATTACTGCAAAATATAGAAACCGCGTTTTAAAATCGAGGTTTAATAAAAATTACAGTATTTTATCACAAGCTTTAACGCTTACATCTGAAGAACTGGGGCAAGGTTTGCATGTAATGTTTAAAGACGAACTGCCAGGATATGACGGTGCTGTTGAGTTCAGGGATACATTCTTTAAGTACCTGAAATATTTAGCCGGTGGAGGAATTGAATTCAGCCACCAAAATGGGAATTTTAGTTCATACAACCCTAATCAGACTAATTTTTCTACTATGGGACTGGGTGCTTTACCCGGATATAAGATACTGGCTGACGGAACGGCAGTTTCTGTTTTAAAAAATAACGGGAATTTGAATGTTTTAGTCGATATAAATGGTAGAGAAAAACCTAATAGAGCGGGTTATGATGTTTTTCTTTTTATTGTTGACGCTAAACAGGATAAGTTGGTTAGCTGGAGTACTGATAAAGTTTATTGCTCTAAAACTTCTACGAAATCATACAACGGAAGAGCATGTACATATTACGCTATGATAGATGTATGCCCTGATGAACCTGAAAAAGGCTACTGGGAAGGATTGAATTATTGAAAAAAAAAGGAGCCGAAAGGCTCCGTTGGAATTAAGAATAGCTGGAAGTATGAAAAAGATTTAAGTATATTAAACGGAATTAGTGTACTTTTTACAATTACCCGTATGGATAAACCAAACAGGTATATAAATTTATATTAATTTTTCGATTATCACCCATGTGGGTATATTTGATTTGACAGTAAAAACTCTGTGATGTAATAATAAGTGTACTTTTGCCACTTTATGCCGAAATATACATTATTTCTAAATTACAGACTTCTTAATAAAAGTTCACAATAGGGGTTGACAAATAATTTTTTATAGTCTATAGTAAAAATGTAAGATGAAGTGTTAAAAAAACACTTAATAAGAAAAGCCTTACGAGAGGAGGGCAATTATGATAACAATTAATCCAGTTAATTTTAACAACAAAAAATATGTTTCTTTCGGCGAAGGAAACTTAAACAATATAACCTCAAGCGTAGGTATTTTATCTTTGCAGGCTCCTGATGCAAAAAGAGAGTTTGCTGGTAATTTATATATGACAAAAAAGGCTGATGCAGTTCAGACAAATCCTGCTAAAGCTTTTGTTTACAAACTTGTCAAGGCTTATAATATGGCTGTTCAATCAGAACAGAAAAATCAAGTTAGCAACCCTAAACAAATTTCTTTCATCGGCTAATTTTTCAGCTGATTGAAATTAACGGTTGTATCGAGATTTACGTTTACCCCCAATTTACTGATAGTAATATACTCCATGTTACTAAGTATAAAATTCATAGTTTGATTTATCCTTTCCTTGAGAAAGGAAAGGATAACAAATTATGGATGACAAAATTAAAGAATTACGAAAAAATGCGGATTCCGCAAGAAATTATTTCTTAGAATACCTTGCTTATACAATTGGTCCGCTTGAACTTAAAAACCTGATGGATGAAGAGCATATAAATCTTCTGGATGTCAGACGCCATGCTGATTTTGATATTTCGCATATTCCGGGCGCAATTTCTCTTACCAAAGAGGAGCTTGCTGATAACCTTGATAAGCTTGATAAAGAAAAAACAACAGTTGTCTATTGTTATAATTCCCAGTGTCATCTCGGTGCTCAGGCGTGCCTTATTCTTGCTGATTACAGCTATCCTTGCGTGCTTTTGCAAGGTGGATTTAAGGTTTGGAAAGAGGACTTTCTTTTTGCTTCTACCTAATAGCGTCTGATTATTAGATGTTTGCGCCGCCGTTATTCATTTTTTTGAAAACGTTTGCGCCGCCTTCTTTTTGTTTGACTGCATTAATAACAAATTCATTTGCCTCGCTGTCGCGGGCTATTGCTTCTTTTAACTCAAGCATTGACTTGTAATTAAGTTTTCTTATTGAGGGATCATTAACATTTTTTAAATACTTTTTGAAATTTTCCTGTGCTTCAAAATTGAAGCCGGGAAGTTTCATATTAAGAGAGTACCATTTATAAAATTCCCGCAGCAGATAGTACGGTTCAATTATACCTTCGCTCAAAACTATTGCAGGTGTACTTGTAAAGCCTATTTTGTGTTTTATGAAAAAGTTAAGATATAAAGCTTTATATCCTTTCAATGGTGTTATTAAACCTTCTTCTTCCCCTATTGATTTTAGAATTTTGTCTGCATTTTTCAACTTATAAACTTTTGTCCCCTGTGCCTCTATATATTCAAGCAGTTTATCAGGATTGTTTGCACAGGCTGACATTATATCAGAAACATTTTTGCGTACCAGTTCTATATTTCGGTTCGTCTGCGCACTCAATGTAACGGTTTCTGTGCCGGAAATTATAGTTTTGCTTGTAGAATTTGAAAACGAAGTATCTAGGTGTCTGCCCAGCATTTTCGTTAATATATTTTCTTTTACTGAAAGAAAGAAGTATTTTATTTTTGCTGAAATATTTTTCATAACAGAACTATACAATATTTAAATATAAATGCCGTCATCTGTGTAGTTGAAATATTAAGTATGTTACAAAAATAAGAAAGTCTGAAATTTATTGTTATGGCATGTTTTTGTATATTTACGTATAACTATATTTAAAAGAAGAGAGTAATTTTGGTACGAATTATTCAAAAAGATAATAGCATATTTTTATGCTTCTCCTTAATAACGCAAAGGAGGGGCTATGTGTAGTGTAGGATTTGACAGTCAGTTTGGCATGAATGTAAAAATGTACCAGCAGATGCAGCGTACTAAATTTGGCATGGGCGTGCGTTCATCCGGTTTTAACCCTCAGCTTAGTATGAATACGGGGATATTTACTGCCGGAAAACCTAATCTGTTTGCTGCAAATAATACCAGCTCGCTTAATTTTAACGGTGTACAGTATGATAACAAATATGCAATGCTTAATTCAGTCGGCAACGATGATAAAAATGCCCAGGGGGCAGATAAATCATTTAAAGATATTTTAAAAGATGCCGGCAGCGTTATAAAAGAAGCATTTAGTTCAATAGGTGAAGAAATAAAATCAGGCTTTAATTCAGCTGTTAAGTTTGTAAAAGATTTATTTGGCGGCAAAAAATCCGATGCAGCTAAAAATGGCTCTGAGATTGGTAAACAATCATTGAATGATATTCAAAATGCACAGGATAAAGCAACGCTTAATCAGGCATTACAAAGTGCAAACAATGATAATCAGGCAGTTCAACAAAATCTTCAAAATGACAACAAAGCTCTAAAAACTTCACAAAATCAAGAAACAAAAGCCCAGCAGGGTGCAGAATCCGCTGAAGCAGGGTTAGACGAGGCTAACCAGGGCTTAGATGGTGCAAATCAGGAGCTGAACAATGCTCAGACCGAAGTGCAAAATGCTGAGCAGGGTTTGCAAACTGCCAAAACTAATGTTGCAACAGCACAGCAGGCTCTTGATGCAGCAAAAGCAGCCGCAACACCTGAAAATCCTAATAGTGCAGCAATTGCAAAAGCTCAGGGTGATTTAAATACAGCCAAACAGGAAGAACAACTGGCGCAAAAGAAACTTGATGAGGCAAAACAACGAGAAACTCAAGCCCAAGAAGGTGTTTCTGCTTCGGAGCAGGAAGTGCAGGTGTCAGAACAACAGAATACAGAAGCGCAAGCCGGACTGGAACAGGCTGTATCTAATACAGAAGCTGCAGAAGCCCAGGTTCAAACTACAGAAGCCAGAGGTGAAGAATTAACTGAAGGTATTGAGCAAGGTGAACAAAAAATGCAGCAAATGGATGCAAATACTCCTGCTGACGGTTCTACAGATGCGTCTGGTATAAATTCCGGCGCCCAGTCTAATGTTTATGAAGATAATGGAAATTATTTTGTTAATGGTTATCAAACAAATAAAGATATGTATGATGCCGCTCAAAATATGGATCAAAACGTAGTTCAAGCAGGATTTTCCCCTGGCTCAACAACAGATGTGTATATCGAAGGGCAGGATGAGCCGCAAACCTTTACTGTGGAAAACGGAAAATATCTGGTAAATGGACAGGAAGTAGATTCCAAAACTTTCATTTCTGAATATAATAATGCAAAAGCAAATCAAGAGCCAGGAAGCGGCAATGATATTTATTTAATTAATGATGATTATTCAAAATACAAGTCTGGAGCAGGTGAAAACAGAGGAACCAATATATCAGGACAAAGCACAGGTTCATCTTCCGCCCAAGGAGCTTCTCCTTCAAGCAGACCTGCCGCGGATGAGTCTGGCAATGGTCAGGTAGATCAGGAATTTAAAGCAAACAATCAGAAACGCGAAGATGCTGAATGGGAAGCTTATAAAGCATCAAGACGCGCTAAAAAATAAACAGATATTACACTATGCAAAATATTAAACTTGTATAAAGATTGTATTAAATACACTTGCTTTTTGTTTATATTTGCTATAAAATGTAATTGTGAAATAAATCACGAATGATTTGCGAATGGAATTACATAATAGCAAATAAATAAGTTACATAAAGGAGAACAAACTTATGACAACAAAAAGCAAAAAGACCGTTGAAACCCTTGAAAAAGCTTTAAACAGCTCTTCTGTGGTTGACAGCGCCGAAAAATTGGAAATGCTAATCGAAAGAGTTAAAAAAGCTCAGAAGATTTATTCAACATTCACTCAGGAACAAGTGGATGCAATTTTTAAAGCCGCAGCTACAGCTGCTGATAAAGCACGTATTCCTTTAGCAAGAATGGCTGTAGAAGAAACCGGTATGGGTGTTCTTGAAGATAAAATTATCAAAAACCATTTTGCTTCAGAATACATCTACAACAAACATAAAAATGTTAAAACTTGCGGAATTATTAAAGAAGACAAAGCTAATGGTATTAAAACAGTTGCAGAACCTCTCGGTGTTATTGCAGGTATTGTTCCTACAACTAACCCTACTTCAACTGCAATTTTCAAATCTTTAATCGCTTTGAAAACAAGAAACGCTATTATCTTCTCTCCACACCCTAGAGCTACAAAATGTACAATTGAAGCTGCTAAAATCGTGTTGGAAGCTGCTGTTAAAGCCGGCGCTCCAGAAGATATTATCGGATGGATTGATATTCCGTCAATTGATTTGTCTAACCAATTAATGAAACACCCTGACATTGCTTGTATCTTAGCTACAGGCGGTCCTGGTATGGTTAAAGCTGCATACTCATCAGGCAACCCTGCTTTAGGTGTAGGACCTGGTAATGCTGCTGCTGTTATTGACGAAACTGCTGATATTAAAATGGCTGTTTCTTCAATCCTTATGTCAAAAACTTTCGATAACGGTATGATTTGTGCTTCTGAACAATCAGTTGTTGTTGTTGATAAAGTTTATGAAGAAGTTAAAAAAGAATTTATCTACAGAGGTGCATACCTTATCAATGAAAAAGAAGAAAAGAAAATGATTGACCTTCCGTTCATTGACCCTAAACGCGGTACAGCACACCCTGATATTGTTGGTCAGCCGGCTTGGAAGATTGCAGAGTTAGCAGGATTTGAAATCCCTAAGACTGCAAAAATCATTTTGGCAGAAAGACCTTCTGTAGACTGGGAAGATCCGTTCTCTAGAGAAAAATTATCTCCTGTCTTAACTATGTACAGAGCTAAAGACTTTGAAGAAGCTACAGAAATGACTTATGAGCTCGTATCAAAAGGCGGAGCAGGTCACTCAGCAGACCTTTATACAGATACACGCAGCCAGGAAAGAGTTGACAGATTTGCAGAAAAAATGCCTGCATGTAGAGTTCTGATTAACTCTCCATCAGCACAAGGCGGTATTGGTGATTTGTATAACTTCAAATTAGAACCGTCACTTTCACTTGGATGCGGTTCATGGGGTAAAAACGCCGTATCCGGTAATATCGGTGTTGAAAATTTATTGAACTACAAGACAGTTGCTGAAAGGAGAGAAAATATGCTTTGGTTCAAAGTTCCGCCAAAAGTTTACTTCAAGAGAGGTGCTGTTGATTTAGCTCTCCGTGAACTTGAAGGCAAAAAACGTGCCTTTATTGTAACTGACAGATTCTTGTTCAATTCAGGTGCTGTTGATAGTATCGTTAAAGTTTTAGATGAAGTTGGTATTGACCATCAAATCTTCTTTGATGTTAAACCGGATCCTACATTATCTACAATTAATCAGGCTATGGAAATTATCAGACCTTATGAACCTGATGTTATCATTTCATTAGGCGGTGGTTCTCCAATGGATGCTGCAAAAATTATGTGGTTAATGTATGAACAGCCTGACACTGTATTTGAAGACATCTCTATGAGATTTATGGATATTAGAAAGAGAATTTGCAGAATCCCTGAATTGGGTAAAAAAGCTACAATGGTTGCTATCCCTACAACTTCAGGCACAGGTTCAGAAGTTACACCTTTCGCTATTATTACAGATGACGAAACTCACGTAAAATACGCTATTGCTGATTACGCATTAACTCCTAATATGGCTATCATTGACCCTAACTTTGTTGACGGTATGCCAAAAGGCTTGACAGCTGCATCAGGTATTGACGCACTTGTTCACGCTACAGAAGCTTATGTTTCAGCATTGGCAACTAACTTCACAAATTCAAATGCTCTTGAAGCAACTAAGTTAGTATTCAGATACCTCGAAAGATCTTACCACGAAGGTGCTAACGATCCTATTGCAAGAGAAAAAATGCACTATGCAGCAACAATTGCAGGTATGGCATTTGCTAACTCATTCTTAGGTTTGTGCCACTCTATGGCTCACAAATTGGGTGCTATGTTTAATGTACCTCACGGTGTTGCAAACGCATTATTAATCAGACAGGTAATCAAATACAACGCAGTTGATTGTCCGAAAAAACAGTGTATCTTCCCTCAATACAAGTTCCCTAATGCTAAGGCTAAATACGGTCAAATTGCAGATGAACTTGGCTTAGGCGGTAAGAACGATGATGAAAAAGTTGAATTGTTAATCAAGGAAATTGATAGATTAATGAAAGCTATTAATCTTCCTAATTCAATCAAAGACTTCGGTGTTACTGAAGCTGACTTCAACGCTAAGTTGGATGAAATGGTTGAATTGGCATTCGACGATCAATGTACAGGCGCAAACCCTGCTTATCCGTTGATGGAAGACATCAAAGCAATCTACAAAGATGCTTATGAAGGTATTGTAAGAGATTACTATCCATCTAAGTAGTTTGATTGCTTAGGCAAATTTAAAAGAACCGCCTTTTTAGGCGGTTCTTTTTTTTAGTTATGGAAGATTTTGCCAATAACTTTTATTTTTGTTATGTGGAAATTCATCTGCAATTGCATAGCGCCCGCAGCCTGTACCTTCATTATCCCAATCATGACCATTGTAAAAATAACATGTATCATTGTTTTTATCTTGATCTCCTATAATTTTACCATTTTTTGTCATTTCAAGCCGGAATAAATCATAACCAAACCTGTTTGGGTTTTTAAACGGACCATTTGTATCTACATAAATAATAATATTCCCGCCTGTGTGAGAGTTGAATGAAAGCAGCATACCGTTAGGCAGTATCATTGGAGAAAATGATAAAAAACTTCCGTTATAAGTAAATTCATTTCCGTTAGAAGTATACATTTTTAAATCTGCAGTTTCTGTTTTATCTAAATTTTTAATTACTTTATAATATTTTGGTGCTAATTCTACGTATTTCTCTCTATATTTAGATATATATCCTGCTCCAGTCGAGTGTCCGAGAAAATCAATAAAATCTCCTTCGTTTTCCATATACATTTTGTATGATGCCTGTTGAATGATACTATAAGCAGCTTTGAATTGGGTTTCTAATACCTTATTTCTATGTTTTTTAATCATATTTGGCAGTGTCAATGCAGCAACAATACCAATAACACCCAGTGTAATTAAAACTTCCGCTAAAGTAAAAGCAGGTTTCCGGGATAATCCCAAAGCGTGAAAAAGCCCGCCGGCACTAAATAAGCCCCCCCCCCCTCAGGGATTTTGAAGCTATAATTGAGTTTTTCATAGTTTAAATCCTCCTTTTTCTTATTATAAAGGGTCTAGTTTAAAATTGCAAGTCAAAACATCTAATAACGATGTTTTTATTTTTCGGCGCCTACTGTATAATCCGAGAATATAAAGTTATCTTTCCCTGATAATATATTTTCAAGGCTCTGACGTCCTAAATAAGGTTGAATACCGGGTTCTACTTTATCCTTTGAAATCTGAATGTAATAAGCATCGTATCCAAATCTATTTGGGCTTTTAGGTCCATTTACATCAAAATATACATAGCCGCATATTCTAGTAACAGCTGGTAAAATAATTTTGTTTCCATCCTCATCCAAAATGGGTCTGCCAGCTTCATCATGCTTTTCGTAAGTTGTTTCTGCATAACAGTCGGGATAGTTCTTCTGAACAATATACAAGATTGCACCGTTATTCAGTATAATTGCCGGGTACACCTGCGACCATAATACGCCGGTATTTGTTCCGCCTGTGTAAAATCTGGAGTATTTAATATCATAATAATATTGTTTACATTCTTTTTTATTGTTAGGACATAATTTTGCACCGTTAAAGTATTTTATAAAATTCTGAGCTGTTTGGGTACTGCTATTTTCAGGGTTAAATAGCACTGAATTGTCATTAATGTTGCCATCTGATGTTCTGGCGTGATTGATTGTATTATAAATATCAGAATAAGTTTTTCTGACTTTGGTTACAATTTCTTTATCCCTATAATCATTAATAAGCGATGGTAAAGTCATTGCCGCAACAATACCGATAATTCCTAACGTAATCAGAACCTCTGCAAGCGTAAATCCTTTTTTCAATACATCCTCCTTTTTACTGCTTTTTTTATATTTATTATCACATATATTGCTATTTTTGTCAATTGTTGTGCTGATTATTTATATAATTGCACAATTTATGCCTTAAATTTACATATGCCAGCAAATAAAATTGTAAAATGAGGTAAATATGGAAACAAAAGAATTACTTGGCTTAAAAATAAAAGAAGTCAGAAAACAAAGGAAAATAACTCAGGAAAAGCTTGCAGAAATGTTGGATTTGGATGTTGGATATATAAGTAAACTTGAAGTCGGACGAAACTTTCCTACAATAGGAACACTTGAAAAGATAGCATCTGTTCTTGGTGTTGAATTATATGAGCTGTTTCAATTTACTAAAGGTAAGGACAAAGATTTTAAAGATGAGATAATTTCAATATACGATAATTTGAACAAGGAAAAACAATACACTCTTTATCGTGTTGCAAAAGCTATGGAATAAAATTGGGTTTAACAATTTATAGCAAAAAAATTTTTTTCTGAGTTTTTATTGTAATCTTAGGAGAAGTAATAATGACTTATAAGGTAAATCGGATAACAAGATTTATAAACTCATTTTCAAAAACAGGCAGGCAAGCGAATAGAAAAATTAAAAATATGTTAAAATACCCAAATTCCGGTATGGTGTATCAAAAACAGTTTAAAGATGGTTCAATTGCCTTATTACAATATCAGTATTTCCCACGCCGTCGTATGTCAGCAGATATATTCTGCCTTATTAAATCAGATGGTTCAAAAGTATCTAAAATAACAACAAATACAATTTCACAAAATAAAACAGGAACACAAAGAGTTTATCGTTCTATTGCAGAGTTTTTGGATATAACAGGCGGTAGAATGAAGCTAATTAATAAATCTGTATTATTCAGAATGCCAGATGGCAAAATTGAGGAAGCTGCGAAACAAGTAAGTATACCTGGAGGACATTTTGAATTAAATGTTTATTCTGCTTTCAACAGAATTTCGGAATTTCCATCTACTTCATTGGGCGGGCGTATTCATCCGGCAGTCGCAACAAAATCTGAATTACCTAATGGTGATGTTATTTACAGAGAATATTATCCTTATAGTTAGTAAAAAATATTTTAAATAGCTTATAGATTGTCTTGACAATAAGTTATGTGTTTCGTATCATAAAGTAACAGGTTGAGGCGACATGGCCAAGTGGTAAGGCAGGAGCCTGCAAAGCTCTTATCCCCCAGTTCGAATCTGGGTGTCGCCTTTTTATATTAGGAGAATGAATTATGGGTAAGATTTTTGGTATATCGGATAATCCGGTTTCAACTATTAGTTCTTCTTTAACTCCGGTAAGTCTTGAAGCTCCAAAGCTTTATGAAAAAGTATTGCCAAAAAACTATAATATAAAAGATAAATTTGTAGCTAAAGAAAAACCACATAATGCAAATCCTATTATAGCAATGCGCAATGGTATTGGAAAGTTGATGTCGCATTTTAGCCATCCAAAACTAAAAATTTGACAATAAAATAATATGATTGGCAATCTCCGTAAGGAGAGAAGGCAGCGCAGGCTGCCAACATACAAACAAGTTTAAAACTAAATAGTTATGGGTGATTGGCAAAGCTCCGCTTTTCGATTAAGTATCGAAAAGGAGGAGGGAAGGTAGCGTAAGCTACCAGCAAGCCGAAAGTCTGAAACAAATCCAAAAAATATGGGCGATTGGCAAGGCTCCACTTTTCGATTAAGTATCGAAAAGGAGGAGGGAAGGTAGCGCAAGCTACCAGCAAGCCGAAAGTCTGAAACAAATCCAAAAAATATGGGCGATTGGCGCAGTTGGTAGCGCATCACATCGACATTGTGGGGGTCACGTGTTCGAGTCACGTATCGCCCAAATAAGAGAGGGATATAAATCCCTCTTTTTTTTACGTGACGAGAACACACAAAGCGTAAGCATTGTCCCTGTTCGAGCGCGAACGAGCTGAGGGCGAAGACCTTTCGGACAAAAGAACAAAACTCTTACATCAGACCTACAAAGATCAGCTAACGCCGGAGAGTAAATAGTCATGTGCTATCCAAAAAAGAGAGGATATGATCCTTCTTTTTTACATTTAAAAATTTATAACCAAAAACATTGTCAATATCATTAATAGTGAAATCGTTGTGGTTATAGCAACAAGTATCCAGAAAATTGAATATTTACGCTTCTTTTTGCTTGGTGTCATCTGGTATGATTGTGTTTTTACCGGCTTCTTTTTTATTTTTTGCGTGGTAACTTTAGTTTTAGTTTTTGTCCCGACATTTGAGCGATCTGCGTAAGCTTTCTCCTCTGCATAGCGTTCTGCCAGTGATTTTTGTTTTGGCTTTCCTGTTATTAAAAGCTCTGTGTCATAGTTTAATCTCAGAATTTCAGGTTTTGCCCCTTTATTGTATACAGAAAAACTTATTGCAACTTCAAAGGCTCTTTGAAGGCATTCAAGAGCTGTCAGGTAATCTCTTTTTACCTTTGCTGCATGAACAGACGCGTTGCCGTTTTTCTTTAGAAAATACAAGTCATCAATAAATTCTTTTTCTTGTTCTTCACCTTTAATTTTATCTTTTAAGGTTGCGAGCATTTCGTCAAAAGTTTCTTCTGTTGTTCTCCCGCTTCCAAGTACACTTTTACAAATGTTTTCTCCAAAGCGCCTTGTCTGTGCCATACATTGTTCGAAATACTCATCTCTGTATAATTTTTCGGCATCTGTTATTATTTCAAATAAATCTTTATCTACTTCCTTCAAAAAATCAAAATTTGTTGTCATAATTTTTAATGGTACATTGCCTGCAAGTTCATGTCAATAATAAAAAAGGCGGACTTTTAATTATCCGCCTTCATTATGATTGTATAAATTTCTCTTACACTGAAATTCTGCCAGGAACAACAACTCCGCCTTTAAGGTTTTTCTTGTAAAATTCTACGTGCGGCTGGAGTACGCTGTCAAGAACCTCAGGAAGCTCTTTGCCGGTCATTACAGCTTCAACAATTTCCTGATAAACAGTAGCGAATGCTCTTAACTGAGTCATAGCACCAGCAGCAGCCGGAGTTAAACCCAATTTTGAAGTTTCAACATCTTCTCTGAAGAAGGCTCCTGTAATTTCATAAGATTTTGTTAAAGCGCCAATATAAGCTTCAGCATTCTCTTTGCAAACCCCGTTGTCTACAGGAACAGTAAGCGCAAATACTAATTTGTTTGCAGGATTGAAGTGAGCTTCTGCACTGTGGTGCATAGCGTCAGGAACTTTTGCAACCTGTTTCAATGTATCTTTTACTGATTCATTCTGCATTTGAGCATGCCAGTATACTGTATTTTCAAACATTGAACCCATATACTGGTGTACAGAAGCTTCTATTCCGTTTAATTTAGCATCAGCCCAGAAAATACCTTCTTTTAAAGCATCATTCAATTCTAAATCTTCCGAAAGTGAAAGTTCAGAAATTTCTTGTGCAGCATTTAATAAAGAAATTAAATCTTCTTTTTTAATGCCTGCCCAGATAAGTGTAAATAATGCGTGGTCGTCAAAAGCTGAAAATCTTCCGCCAACATCATCATGAATAAACAAATCACCTATCCATCCGTCTGCAACAGAAGTTCTTCTAAGTTCGCTTTTCTCAGCGTTTGCATCTGTTACTGCAATAAAGTGTTTTGCAGCAGACTTTTTAGCTTCATCTTCTGATTGTCCTTGTGATTGATATGCGTCAATCAACATTTGCTGAACTCTTAAGAAACCATCTTTAGTTTCAAATGTTGAACCTGATTTAGAAGCAATCATAAAATTAGCTTCTGTGATATTGCCAAGTCTGTATAAAAATCTTTCAAGGCTTATTGAATCAACATCGGAGTAAAATTCTACACTATCATGGCATATGTTTAAACCATTAATGCCAAGCATATGTTCAACAGTATGTTTTGAACCGCCGATACCCATAACGCTTAACTTTTTGGCATTAGTTTGTTTTCTGAAATTTTCAACCATTTCATAAAGTTCATCAACTCTTTTTAACTGTTCTTTAGGAAGATTAACCCAGTTAAGAAAATGACCTTTCTGGTTTGCTCTTTTTGATAATTCTTTTACAAACTCAGATGTTTTTGAAGAATATTTAGAGAAATCAACACCTGAAAAGCTTGTTTTTACTGATGGATTTTTAGTTAACATAGTTCTCTCCTTTTTTTGGTAACATGTTAACATTATTTTAATATAAAAATTCCTAATAGGGAATTTTTATTTGCACTTCTTTTTACCCTGCCAGGACAAATCATCACAATGCAAATAGTCAAGATTTTCATTATAGATTACCCAGGCTGTACAGCTTTCACAAATATCGGAGCATTTGCGGGTGTTGCAATCATCTGGAAACAGTAAAGCAGTTTCCTCTTCGGAAGTAATTATATGATTAGGCACGCCAGAGGGAATAATTTTATCGCGAAGCATTTCAAACGAAAATGTATCTTTGCCAAGTGTGTTAGGTTTTTTATATCCATTTACATCAACTAGGATGTCTGCATAAGCGTGTCCCAGGCTGTCTTCTTTACCTTGCATTTCTGTCGTTGTAAAACCATTAACGAGAACGCTCATCCCGTCTGATGTTACAAATCTTTGATGATCTTTGCTGTTAAAAAGAAGAGTTTTCCCGTCTATTCTTTTATAAGTTCCTTCATAAAAACATCCAGCATCATTATGACAGTTTCTTGAAATTTTCATAAATTTTGTTAGATTATCAGCAACAATCTTAGAGCGTTCGGCTTGTGTCATATCTGTATCATACCAGTTATCAGGAGTGCCGTATTCGTTATTTGCAAATGTAAATGCCTGTGAAATCGAAGAATAAAATTTTTTTAATGCTGTAACCGTAGCTTTTTCGTTTTGTTTTTGAATAATAGCAGGAAGAGTCAATGAGGCTACTATACCAATTATACCAAGTGTTATAAGGACTTCTGCAAGTGTGAATGCTTTATAATTATTCTTCATATTTTTGTTACCCGTTATTTATTCCTATTAACTAGTAGTTAACTACTAGTTAATAGGAGTATACTCGCTTAATTTAATTTTGTCAAGCGGTTATAATCACCATATGAAAGATGAACGAAATAAAAAGTTTGCAAAAAATTTAAAGGCTGAACGATATAGAAAAGGTGTTACACAGGCTCAGCTTGCCGAATTAGTTGATGTGAGCGAGAGTACGGTTAGCCTTTTGGAAAGAGGTCTTCAAACGCCGTCAATATTTCTTGTTTATGATATTGCTAATGTTCTTGAAATTGATATAAATGAACTTTTAAAAAATATACAATAGTTTTTGATTTTTGTTGCCCTGAAAATATATTTGTGTAAATATTTTTGTAATTAAGGATTTATTATGAGTATAGAAGAAGATTTAGAAGAAGTTCGGCAGATGTGTGAATACTGTGATAAGTGTTCATTGTGCAAAAGCCGTACCAATATAGTTTTTTCCGGAGGAGTTCCAAATCATAATATGATGTTAATCGGTGAGGCACCGGGTTATTATGAAGACCAGAAAGGCGAGCCGTTCGTTGGCAAAGCCGGTCAGCTTCTGGATAAGATTTTTGCCTCAGTTGGTTTATCCCGTCAAAAAGATGTCTATATTTGTAATACACTTAAATGCCGTCCGCCTGATAACAGGGATCCTTTACCGGAAGAAAAAGAAGCCTGCAGAGCTTATCTTGATGCACAAATTGAAATTTTAAAACCCAAAATTATACTTCTTTGCGGTAAAGTAGCGCTTTCTTCAATGCTTAACACCTCAACCGGCATAACAAGAGTTCGGGGGCAATGGTTTGACGGACCGTTTGGAAGTAAGATGATGCCTATATTCCACCCGTCTTATCTTTTAAGAAATGATTCCCATGAAAAAGGAAGCCCGAAATGGCTTATGTGGCAGGATATTCGGGAAATTAAAAAAGCTTATGATGCTCTTGTGTGCTCTAACGGATGATTATATCCCGTTCCAGTAGTCCTTATCTGTGAGTGCCTTATATGTACAAGCAATCCCGTTATACTGATTTGTAGAAGTTTTTGAACAGTAGCTGTCAGGAGAAAAATTTGTACCTTGTGCACCCATAGGAAGTAGTTTTCCGTTATCCATAAGCTGGAATGTAAATAAGTCTTCGCCCCAGACATTAGGTTTTTTCTGAATTCCGTTTACATCAACCGTTATAAATAGCGGTGTGATATTTTCTATCATTATCAGCATACCGTTTTTTAAAGCAAACTGTCCGTCATCAAAATAGGATGAGCCGGCAAACTTGTTTGACGATTTATTGTATATTTTATAAATCCCCATTAAGTCCATGCTGCTGCCGTCATCCCCGTTGACTGTAGCTCCTTTTCCGCATAACGTACTCTTTTTGGTTGCATGTATTCCTCCCCATTGACAGTCAACCGGATTGTCAAAATATTTTATATATTCCGGTTTAAATTTTCTTGCTTTATAATCCGATGGTAATATCGTGTAACCGTAATCAGCATTCATTCGCTGTAATGCCTGTTGAAGCAATGAATAAGCTGCTTTTAATCCGTTTTGAAGTTCTGCCCTTCGGTTTTTCTCGATTAGTGATGGTAGTGTCATAGCAGCAACGACACCTATTATGCCTAATGTTATAAGAACTTCAGCCAGTGTAAATGCTTTTCTCATAAAATTCTCCTTCCTGTATATCATACAATTTAAAGAACTAAATTCTGTATAATATACTAATGTATTTTGTATAATATGTCAAGATAATATAAAAACACTGTATATTATATTATAACGCAGGCTGTTAATTTAGGTTTAAATAAAAATATGGAGCTTAAAAAACAACTTGGAAAACGTATAAAAGAATTACGTGAGAAGAAAAATTTTTCTCAGGAATATATTGCAGAACAGCTTGATATACATCCTGCAAATTATTGGAGAATTGAAAACGGGGTTTCATATCCAAAGCCTGAAAACCTGGAGAAAATTTGTGAAATATTAAAAGTCCAGGCTCAGGAGTTATTTGCTTTTGAGCATATCCAATCGCTTGACGATATAAAATTTGAGTTGAGGGAAATCATTGAGAATGACGAAGATATGACACGCTTGATATATAAGTTTGTCAAGACATTAAACAGTTAATTGGATACCTTCTTTTTGCTTTTTAGGATATACAAAACCGGTATAATTATAATGCACATCATAGCAAGAACAGTGAAAGCATCAAAAAACGATGCAAGTTTTGCCTGCTGTAAAAGTTCCTTGTAGAGCATTCCGTTTGCTTTTTTAGCAGCCATAACAGACGGATAATGAATTAAAAATTTGCTTTTCAAAGCCATTAATTTATACTGAAACATCGGGTTGTGCGGAGTGAGGTTGCCAACAAGGTAATTCTGATGTACCTGTGAAACCCTTGCAATAAATGTTGCTGAGGCAGATGTTGCAATTGCTGTTACGATATTTTTAAATAAAGCATGAAGCGCAGCCGCATCTGCATTTTTGCTTGCCGGCAGCGTCTGGAACGATAATGCAGTAATCGGAACAAACGCGGTTGGAACACCTATACACAGCAGTATATTTGGTAAAATTACACTCTCCATTGATGATGCTGTATTCATTTGTGTCAGCATCAAGACTGATACTGCCATAATTAAAAGTCCGATTGTAGCAAGCAGTCTTGCTTCTACAAATCTTGAAATCTCACCTACAACAATAAGTCCGATAAGGCAGATTATTGCTCTTGGAAACATTGTCAGACCGGACATTGAAGGGCTGTACCCCAGAAGGCTCTGTACGAACATAGGGACTAAAAGTAATGTTGAATATAACATTACATTTATAAATGAACTTGCAAGCGTTCCAAACATAAAATTTCTATCTTTAAATACCCTTATATCAATAACCGGATATTTATACTCAAGTTCCCAAACATAGAAGAGTACAAAAGAAAATATACAAATACCTGTTAGCCAGCAGATCCATGTTGTGTCAAACCAGTTCCACTGCTGCCCCTTATCAAGTACAATCTGCATGCACGCCATTGCAACGACAATAGAGCTATAACCTACAATATCGAATTTTTTGTTATACTTTTGTTTTTCCGGCTTATCAGAAGGAACAAAAAGTTTAACCAACAGGAACGACAGCATACACATAGGAATATTCATTATAAATATCCACTGCCAGGAGTAATTATCAGTTAAATACCCTCCGAAAAACGGTCCGGCAAGCGGGGAAAACATTGCCGCAACTCCGAATAGTCCCATTGCCACACCGCGCTGTTCTTCAGGAAAAACTTCCAAAAGAATTGCCTGGCAAAGCGGCAGAATACATCCGCTTCCTATACCCTGAACGACTCTTGCAGCTATCAGAGCCTGTAAGTTTGGAGCTAAAAGGCACAAAAGACAGCCAATACAGAAGATCCATATGCTGTAATACATAAGAAGCTTTTTCCCTATGGTTCTTACTAAATACCCTGTAACCGGAAGCATCAAACCGCCTGAGATAATATAGCAGGTAATGACCGTATTGGCTTCATACTGTGTCGCGCCATAAAAACCGGCGATATGCGGCTGGCTTACGTTTGTTGCAGAAGATGCAGCCAGTGCCAGAAATGACGGCAGCAGCACTGCAAGGGCAACTATATAGGGGTTTGTTTTCTTCTGTATTATTTCTTCCATTTTATCTTACCTGTTGTATCTTATTGTACAGGATGTGTTATTTAACTTTAACTTTCGGAACTACTGACATTCCAGGAACAATGTTATAGTCTGAAATGTCTTCTTTAAATATAATTTTTACAGGAACTCTCTGAACAATTTTTACATAGCTTCCAACCGCATTTTCAGGAGGGAAAAGACTTGATTTTGCGCCGGTTGCGCGTTGTATGCTCTGAACTTCCCCTTTAAAGCGTTTACCCGGATAGGTATCAATTTTTATTGATACCGGCTGGTGTTCTTTCATATTTGTAAGCTGGATTTCTTTAAAGTTTGCGACAACCCATACCTCTTTAGGAACAATTTGCATCAAAGGCTGACCTACCTGCAGGTAATTACCTTTTTCAACGCTTCTTGCAGATACTTTTCCGCTCTGAGGTGCATAAATTTTTGTATATTTCAGGTTTAATTTCGCCTGTTCAACTTCGGCTTCAAGACGCTGAATATTTGCATTCATTGATTCTGTTTTTGCCTGATTTGATGCAAGTGCGTGTTTTGCTGCTTCTGAGCGTTCGTTGGCAGCTTTATTTTCAGCCTGTGATACTTCCAGTTTTGTCTTGCTGTTTTCAAAATCCTGTTTTGAAACAATTCCTGATTTATACATGGCTGTGTAACGTTTGTGGTCTTTTTGTGCAAAATCTAATTTTGATTGGGTTGAAGATATATCTTCAAATGACTGGTTAACATTTGCTTCGCCTTTTTCAACTTCTTTTTCTGTTACATTTAATTCAGCTTTTGCCTGTGCAAGTTTAGCTTCTGTTTCATGAAGTTTAACTTCGTAATCAGTCGGGTCAATTTCTACAAGAAGCTGACCTTCTGTTACATCGTCATTATCATCAACAAGAAGATTGACAACAGGACCGGACACTCGAGGTGCTACTGTTATAAGCCGTCCTTCCACGAAAGCGTCATCTGTTGACTGAAAGAATGTTGAATGTATTGCTGCAAGTATGCCTAAAAGTACCAGCAGCACTGCTGTAACTGCCGGAACTACAACTCTTTTTTTCTTATATTCAGGTCTTTTAGCTTTTGCCCTGGCTTTCCTCTCTTTAATCCTTTGTTTAGCTTTTATTTCAATCTTTTCTTTATCAAGCGGTTTAAAATCATCATTGTCAGGGGTGTTATTATTTTTTTCGTCCATAGTTTATTTCCTTCTATATTTGTATATTCAAATCTTCTTCCAAATTTTCTTTAAATTTCTGTAAAACTTTTAATGTAATTCTCAATTCATCTTCCTGAACTCCTTCAATTGTTTTCTGCCAGAGTTCAAGAGCGGTCGGGATAACTTTTTCAAAGACTGCTCTGCCTTTTTCGGTGATAAATATTTTTTGGATTTTTCGTCCGTTTACATCGGGTTTTTTGGTAACAAGCTCCATTTTTTCAAGTATTTTTATAATTCTTGTTATATTAGGGCGGTCTTTTAATGTAATTGCACCGATTTGCCGCTGATACATCCCGTCATGGTCTATTAATGCGGCAAGAACTGTTAATTGTTCAGGAGTTATTTCAAAATTTTTTGCGCTAAATTTTTGTGTAGCAATAGCCCTTGTCATCTTACCGATGCGTACAAGTTTCATTCCTATTCGGCTTTTTAATAATTCCAGTTGTTCCATGATTATCTTTGTGTTATTATGATAACACAAAGAATGGTTTTGGCAAGAGAGGCTGCTTAAATAATTGCAGTCTGTATGCCGAATTTCTGCTAACAGCCCGCATTTTAAGGAAGGAACATGAAGCATGAAAATTTTTAAAATATTAATTACCCTGATTGTTATATTAGCCGGAGGGCTTGCTGTTAATGCTAAAGATACCCCTGTGATTGCTGATAAAATTGAATATATGAATTTAGACTGGTGGAAGCAGTTTAATGACGAAAACTTAAATAAATATATGTTATTTGCATATGAAAATAATAAGGATTTAAAAATTGCGGCAGCTGAAACAAAACAGGCTCTGCAGGTTGTAAAGTTATCGTTTTCTGACCAGCTTCCTCAGTTAAAAATCAGCGGACAGGTAGGACGTGAGTTTTCCGGAGCTACTACACGATTTGGGGATCTGGTAATCCCGGATTACTCTCAGAGCAGATTTTTTCTGCCGCTGACAATGACTTATGAGCTTGATATTTGGGGCGAAAATTATCTTAAAACCAAAAGTATTAAGCAGAGATTAGAGATGATAAAACAGGATGAAAGAGCTTCTTATATTATGATAACTACGGCTCTTGCTTCTAATTATTATAATCTTATTAAAGCTGATAAGCTTATTGAAAATCAGACAAAACTTGTAGATTTACAGACAGAAATAGTTAAGCTTTATGATACAAAATACAAAGGAGGCTTGTGCTCTGTTAATGAAGTTTTGTTTGAAAAACAGCTTCTTACTATGTTTAAGGAGGATTTAAACAATTTAAAAGAGAAGCAGGATGTTCTTGAAAATCAGCTAAAGGTTATTCTTGGCGACCGAAATCTTACCTCAATTGACCGAAGCACATATGACACTGTCAAGCTGATTGATTTTCCCATGGACATCCAATCTGTGGCTATTCAAAACCGTCCGGATTTAATCAAGAGTGAATTTAATATTAAAAAGCTTGGTCTTGATGTAAAAGTTGCCCGCCGGGATTTTCTTCCTAAATTTCTTGTATTCGGGCAGGTGGGATTTAATGCCTACCAGCTTTCAGATGTATTCGGCTCACATACTTTTCTGTCAAATCTCGGCGTAATGCCTTCTTTTGATTTATTTGCAGGCGGAAGAAAGATGGCAATGTTCAGGTACAAAAAGTATGAATACCAGAAAGCGTTGCAGATTTACGAAAAAACAATTTTGACTTCGCTTCAGGAGGTTAACGATGCCCTTGTAAGTTCAAAGACTGCAAGAAAAAATCTTGAAGCCAGCAGAGAACGTTTTGAAATTGAACAGAATAAATATGAACTTGCTGATAAAAAATTCAATATAGGAGCTGCTTCAAATCTTGATATGATAAAAGCAAAAGAGGCGCTTATTATTTCTGAAAAATCACATGTTTCAAATACAATAGATACAATTATTTCTGCCATAAATATTTACAAATCTGTAGGCGGAGTTGATTATATGCAGTTTGAAGAAGCTATATAAAAGTTAAATAATTAATATTGTTAAGATATATAAAGCCTTATTGTTAAAATAAGGCAATTTTTTTATAAAAATTTCTTTTATATAAATACGGGGATTAAAAAATTAATGAGGAGTATAAATTATGGCAAATGAAGTTAAAGAAGTTAAAGTACAGAACAAATTATCAGCAGCAGCATATATTTCAGTTCCGGTTGCTCCGGCAACAGAACTTCTGGCAGAACTCCTTAAAAAAGCTGCTTAATAAAGATTGTTAAAAGGGAAAAATAAAGAAATATTAAAAAAGCCTCTTTTTTTACAAGAGGCTTTTTACGTATAAATCAATGTCTTCATCTGAAATCATTTCTGTCACAGCAACCAGAATTTTTGTATCATCAAGCTTAAGCCCTCCGATTATATTATGTTGTTTTAGTTTTTCAAGTATTTTTCCGCTGTTTTCAACTTGGATAACAAATTCATTGTAGAAGTTTTTATTTAAGGTTTTTATGCCAATACCAGCAAGTTTTTCTGAAAGCTTATGAGCATTTTTTGCTGACAGGTATCCTGCCTGGCGGAAGCCTTTTTCTCCCATAACACTCAGGTAAACCGCAGCACACAAACCTATCAGCGCCTGATTAGAACAAATGTTGCTGGTAGCTTTTTCTCTTTTAATATGCTGTTCTCTTGTCTGGATTGTGAGCGTGAAAGCCTGATTGCCGTCTTTATCCACTGTACGTCCGGCAAGTCTTCCTGCCATCTGGCGCATATATTTCTCTTTACAGGCGACAATTCCGGCATGAGGTCCGCCAAAGCTCATTGGAATACCTAATCCCTGAATATCTCCGACAACAATATCTGCTCCGTATTCAGATGGCGGTTTCAGAATTGATAAAGATGAAATATCTGTGCACACAATGAACAGAGTATCATCCGGTTTTTTAATTTCAGTGAGTTCTCCGTAATAATCCGGTGTCTGAACTAATACGCAGGCATAATCTTTTGTGTCGGACGGAAGTTTGTCAAACACTTCAACTTCAATTTCTCCTGCCCACGCATAAGTTTTTATAACCTTTAAATACTCCGGATTAAGATTTTTGGATACAAGAACTTTACCTTTTTTTTGTATTCTTACAGCCATAAGGATTGCTTCTGCGCAGGCTGTTGCACCGTCATAAACCGTTGCATTTGAAATATCCATTCCAGTAAGTCTGCACATCATAGTTTGAAACTCATACATAATCTGTAAAGTTCCCTGTGCAATTTCTGCCTGATAAGGAGTATATGCTGTCAAAAACTCAAACCGGCTGGCAATCTGTGAAACACAGGCTGGAATAAATTTGTTGTAAACGCCTCCGCCAAGAAAGCTGATAACATCCGTTTTGTTATTTTTTGCCAGTGCCTTAATCCTTTTCTGGACTTCCAGTTCGCTTATTGGATTTTCCAGTTCAATTTGTGGCAGCCTTGCATCTTCGGGAATTTGCTTAAACAAATCTGTAACAGACTTAAGCCCTATACTTTCAAGCATTTCAGCTCTTGTATTGTCATCGTGTACTAAAAAATTTTTCATTATTCAACTTCTTCTTTGTAATCTTCGTATTCCATTAAGTCGTTTTGTTCTGTTATGTCGCCGGTTGCTTCAGCTTTTATCAGCCAGCCTTTTTCATAGCTGTCTTCGTTTAAAGTTTCCGGAGCATCTGCAAGAGTTTCATTTACTTCTGTAACTTTAAAACTGATTGGCGCATATATTTCAGAAGCGGCTTTTACTGATTCTACTGTTGCAAAGGTTTCACCTTTTTTGAAATCACTTCCGGTTTCAGGAAGCTCAAGATATACAATGTCGCCAAGCTGTTCAACTGCATAATCGGTTAATCCGATTGTGTATGTTCCGTCTTCATTTTTAAGAATATATTCATGAGATTTGGAACAAAGAATTTTTTCAGTGATACTCATTTTTTATTCTCCTATATTTTTATTCTGTTTTTCTTACTGATAAATGGTTTTTTAACCACTTCGGCATCGTGTAGCTTTTCTCTTATCATAACTTGAACAGTAGAACCTGTGCAAATATTTTTATCATTTTTTACATAAGCAAGTGCTATATTTGCATTAAGCATAGGCGAAATGCCGCCGCTGGTTATAACTCCGATTTTTTCCCCGTCTTTATAAACTTCATATTCATGTCGTGCAATACCTTTATCCAGCATTTTTAAGCCTATTAGTTTTTTGTTTCCGCCGTTTTGCAGCTGTTCCAGTATAATATCTTTCCCGTTGTAATTTTCTTTTTTATCTTTAGGAATTGACCAGCTTAAGCCGGCTTCAACAGGGGTTGTGTTCTCGTCCAAATCATTCCCGTAAAGGTGAAGCGCCGCCTCAAGTCTTAGAGTGTCGCGGGCTCCCAGCCCGATTGGTTTTATTCCATATACAGAACCGTATTCAAGTATTTTATCCCATAACTCCTCTGAATATTCGTTTTCTACAAGAAGTTCATACCCGTCTTCTCCTGTATAGCCTGTACGTGAAATTAAAAGTTTAATTCCGCATATTTTAGCAGGCTTAATTGTGAATGATTCCTGTATTGTGTCAAGCCCCATTGCTCTTAAAAGTTCATCAGCCTTTGGTCCTTGAACTGCGAGCAGCGAAAAATTATGTGACTGGTTGTCTATTTTTACATCAAGACCTTTCTTGTTTCTAACCATCCAGTTCAAATCTTCATCAATTCTTGCAGCGTTACAGATTACAAGATAAAGATTTATTCCTAATTTATAGATAATTAAATCGTCAATCAGCCCGCCTTTTTCATTAGGAAGCTGGCAGTAAACTGCTTTTTCATATGCAAGTTTTGATATATCCTGAGGTACAATTTTCTGTAAAAATGCTAAAGAATCCTTACCTGATACAAAGACTTCTCCCATATGTGACACGTCAAACAACCCGACATTTTCCCTAACTGTTTTGTGTTCTTGAATAATTGAAGTGTATTGCACCGGCATATGCCAGCCTGCAAAATCAACCATCCGCGCACCCAGTTGAACATGTTTATCATGTAAGAATGTTTCCTTAGTCATAATTGCCCCCTTATTTCAATTATTATTGTCCTTATTAGTTTTAGAAATGTCAAGTTGAATATTTATAAAAAATGGTATATACTAAAAAAAGACAGACGCCTGTCAAGCCTCTTTGGTAAATATAGAGCTTTCCGAAACGAAAGCCGGAACGGAGCGGAAGTAGCGCGAGAGTGGCCCTCAAAAAGTTTTATATTTACTTAAAAAAGCAACAAGCAATGCCAAAGAAAAACAAATAGAAAAATAAGGAAAAATATTTATTTTCTCAACCACGCTCCCTCGCAGTTTTGGCTATTGTAACGAAAAGATATAACGATAGCGAGAAGCTGGAACTTACAGAACATTTAAAGTAAATATATTTGTTTTCGAGGCGATAGCGGGAGCAGGGCGAGAGCGTGCCCGAGAAAATAAATATATTTTCTTTAATAATAAAAAGAAATAAAAGCAAAACTAAAAAAGGAGAATGAATTATGGAAAACACAGTAATAGCAAGACTTTCCGGGGGGGGGGCAAGGTAATTTAAGCTCCTTAAAAGG
>CDZN01005292.1_pt1 | contig 52462 bp, 33 predicted proteins | sample 557701 | NCBI WGS metagenome assembly CDZN01 (sample SAMEA3182089, study PRJEB8094) | gut metagenome | biome: human; feature: gut; material: Stool; isolation source: human stools | place: Canada | collected 2013-02-04 | reverse complement strand
TTGCATGGGAGACCAATCTTCTTCTACCAACAAACGCAACGCCTCTTTTTCTAGGGCGCTAGGAATTTTACGATTGCCGGGGAGACGTTCACGCCGTTCGCGCGACATCTCATCCGCAAGGCTATAACTATAAACACGATGACTTTTATTGCGTCTGAGCTCACGACTTACCGTACTGGCCGACACTCCTATTTGAAGAGCTATCGCTTTTTGGGTCTTACCTTCTTTTAGTCCCAAAGATATTGCATATCTTTGCTCACGGGTTAATTGTTTATACTTCATAACAATACAAAAATAGTTAATCCTAAGGAGACTTCGGTCTCCTTTTTTATTGTATTGCTAATTGATTCTACGCTCTCAGGGGCTATGCACCCCTGCCGCTGGGCAAACCCGCAGTGGTTTTTTCATGGGGAACACACTGCGAAGTTGCACTTCTAAGTTGAATTTGCAGTCCCTTCAGTCGTAAGCGAGTAAGGAAGAACCGGATAGGCTTACGACTAAAGGATTATTTTAGGGAAACTTTTTACTAAAAATGTAGAATCTGATCAAATTCAATCGGATTCTACATTTTCAAATATAAATAATTCCTATTTTTTTAAAACAGCACTGGCATGCAAAGCATAATTATGCCTCAAATCATTTGCATACTTTTCCAAAATAGACTTCCCTATATTATCTTTATCCCCACAACAATACAGAGCTTTAGCCAGATACAGTTCTTTCAATGAATTGTTCCGTGAAATATCGTCAACTCTATTGTTATTCACTATATTTCGTGCCTGTCGATAAGAAAAAATACTATGCCCACGCATGCCGGGCATCATCAACAAATCATATAGTACTTGAACGCTTCGAATAGATGCAATCGTTTCAAAAGCAATACAAATGGCTCTAAAATGAGAAAATTCATCATTAGGCTTCAATTGTTTTGCAAGTGACACTATCACATCCACACCCTCCGCTCTTTTCGTATATCCCAGAGCTATAATAAGACTATCCAACTGGCTCATACACGGACCGAATTGTCCCATACCTAAAAACGCCCAACCTTTATCCCATTTGGAATATCGTTTGATTTCGTCGATTAATGCCATAGAAACCGAATTATCCCCATACATTCCCAATATCTTCATATAATTCAATTCGCCGGGAGTACCTTTTTTACGATTATAGCATGCTTTAATCAGTGGTAAAGACCTGCTGAGATCAGTCTGCAATATTTCTAACCCCTCCATTTTATTTATTAAACTTTCTGCAGCTTTTGCCAATTGTTCATCAGAAAAACGAATATGATTATCTTTCGTTACGTCATCTGGAAGATTTCCAATTGCGACCAAATGTCTTTGAATTTCATACAGATCCAATTCTCTTACTTTCTTATTATCTTTCGATAATTTTGCAGCTATATATCCAATCGCATATCCTTGATTTTGCAAACAAGCTTGCATCCTTACAACAGGAATCACATCCCGATGAACCCCAACAGCCAAACCCGTCACAAGAATACCATCAAGTCCCTTAGGTATAAAAGACCTATAAGGCAAATTCGCATGATAAAGTTTTTCACGATTCAAAGGAGGCTTCAACATTAGATATCTATCAACAGTGTAGCCATGGGAATCGAAAGAACTGAGATGATGTGAAACAGTATCCAGATAAGTCCGTCCAGTAAAAAGATCGTTGACCGAAACATTATATTCCGCTATAATCCGCCTTCGTTCACGTGTCTGGGGCAACTTGCTGATATCGTACATTCCTTTGTATTTTCTCTTTGCAGCCACAAAAACCCTTGAAACATCGATTATATCAGCATCATCTACAAATGTCCAATCTGTGCTGTTATGAAAATCGCCGGGATTTCTCCAAGCAAGCCCACCGCCTTGAAGTGCTTCGGTCTGTTCACCTACAAAATCATACGCCGCTCCTGCGGCAATAGCGACATCGGCACTGCTCGTACTATCTATGATTATTTTCCCCAGTACAACATAACGCCCGTAAGGAGTTGCGATAACAACCCCACACACCTGATTTCCGGTCTTTACGGCACCGCAACATAACGAACCGAACAAGATTTCTGCATTGTTCCTGTTCAATTCTTTACGATACCATTCCATTTTCCAATCGGAATTCCACTCTACACATTTAGGTCGTCTTCTAGGATGACCGACAGGTGCGATATCACATACTGACCGGTCTATTTCTTTGGTAAACCCTTCACGATATCCATCCCAGTAACGATTCACCTTACCCACAGTTGACAAGCCTCCTAAACCATGCAGATATTCCAGCATCAACGTATTAGCTCCGTTACGAGAAGCACTGATAGCGGCCGGTGCACCGGATGTTCCGCCACCAGATACAATGACATCATATTGTCCTAATACTGATAAATATTTATCGGGCAATACGACCCTTCCTTTATCATGCAGCGGACGTAATACTTTTGCAACCTCCCGAGCGTATCTGTTTTCTTGTTTATTCATTCCTATATGTAAGGATGTCAACGCCACCTGCCTTATTCTTTTTAAATGCAAAACGGCATGTTTTCCAATTTTTCTTCCGACATTTATTAACGACAATGGTCTGAGTAAATGCCAAGCAAACGTATAGGATATATCAGCAAATCCGTTTAACGTATAAAAATTCGAAACACCCTCCGGCAAATAAGATTCTATCGGGATATTATCAAATATCATTTCTTCCTTATTCTTACATTTACTCTTGATCCGTTTGGACGGTACAAACAAAAGAAAATCGGAACTATCGACTTGATCAGGGTTCCAAGTTATATCGCGAACCTTATGTTCAAGCTTATTTAACAAACTAAAACTATCTGTAGCATCAGGTAAGGTGAAAAGATATTTATAGGCAACAAATGATTGTTCATTATATACCACCTTCATACTCTGTATTTCCGAAATACAAATAGATGAATCTTGTTTTTTAGTATTCCCTATTACTGTATATTCATACTTTTGTTGTCGTATGTCCCGTTGTTCAGTCAATATTTTTCCGACTCTTACGCCCGTAGCCTCAAGTGTCGCATCGATAATGGTCGAGGCAAGAATAACCTGACACCCAGAACGGTTCACAAAAATTCCGCCTTTGATATTTTTATCCTTATCATATAAAAAATCAACCAAATAACTGCTATACAAAAACGGAATATTATTTCTCAACAATTCATCTTCCAGGATCGTTTTTATATGTAACGGAGTAGGAAAGTCCTTTGCCGGAAATAAAGCCTCGGATAAAATATCGCATGGTTCTTCATTTTTTTCCAACCAAAACCGAAGAGTTCCACAAATATCTTCCCCTAGATAAGGCATCGGAGCCATGACAAAAACCGAAGCACCACCGGAATGTGCCTCGACAGCCGCAGACACAGCACCGCTCGTTCCACCTATGATCAAAATATCAACATCCGCAATAACAGGAACTTCATGCTGCGGAAGTATACAGTCCCGTGGAGACACATTTGTATCATTGTTCGCATCTTTTAATATTCCTGCTACAGGAAATGCCCCGATACTCAAAAGTCCCGTTCCACAAGCAGACATTTTTATAAATTTTCTTCTGTTAATCATATATTTAATATCCCGGGTTCTGTTTCAGATTTTTATTGATTAAAATATCCTTGGATGGCAAAGGCCACAAATATTGCTTCTCTTTATCGAAAATACGCAAAGTGATACGCTTAATATACCCTTTTTCATATAAACCGGAAAAGTCGGCTACACCGTCATCGTCAATTTGAGGAGTTTCGGCAAAAAACCATAGCCCCGGTTTTATGACATTCTCAACCAACGCTTTTTGATCCAGCAGACCGTAATTCCAAGAATTCAACACTTTTTCTGCTAATCGCCAACGGATAATATCCATATATCGATGCCCTTCCCAAGCAAACTCCATTCTTCTTTCTATACGCAAAATTTTCCGAAGTTCCTTTTGACTTGCCATTACAATCGCCGGGTATTTGTCCGTTTGGCTTATATCGGAAATACCATAAGCACGCGCCCTCACCCTATTCAACGCATCTAATACCGATTGATCGATCTCATTCAATTCAATCTTTGCTTCGGCATAGATTAACAAAACATCCGCAAAACGAAGTATTATCTGATTTGGAGCCACATTATAACCATTTTCGAGCCAGCTCTCATCTACTCCTTTTTTCCAGAGAAGTCCGTTAAAAGAAGCATATTGAGCATTCGCCCGGGTATCATTGTTTTTTGTTTTTTTTCCGGTAGAAAAATTCATAATTTCCAACGAATCCGGATGGGGTTGGTACATAAAGCCCAAATGGGGTGTCTGAAATTCCACAATTGTATATCCACAGCGGGGATCTCTATTTTTAAAAGGGTTATGAGGATCGAACAAAGGAGATTCATCAATCGGCAATCCGTCCGTACATAAAAATGAGCAGAACAAATCCCAAGAAGGATCGAATTGGGCAAATCCACCGACATTTCTCGACACAATATTTTTTACACCGAAAGTAACACCGTATTCGACCGAACGAGGTAAAATGAACACATATTCGTCATTCATCCTGGTTTTTGTCAAAAATAGATTCGGATAATTAGTCTCAAGCGTATATTCATTCAATTTAATACAGAGATCAGAAGCAGTTTTAGCTGTTTCATAATCTGACATATACAAGGCGATTCTCGCTTTCATCCCAAGTGCTGCCCCTTTTGTAGCTTTTTGAATGGATGATCCGTAAGAGACAGGAAGATACTCAGATGCAAAATCGTAATCTTCATATATCTTCTGCAAAACGATACGTTTGTCCGTGCGTGCCATTTGAAAAGCCTCGTTGAGTTCCAATGGTTCTGTATAAAATATGACATCTCCGAAATAAGAGATCAACCTGGAATATTGAGTCGCTCGCATGAATTTCACTTCAGCCTCATAAAGCAAACGTTTTCGTCCCGACAACTCAGTCTGTTTCTCTAGATGCAACAGAATCGTATTACATCTCGCAATCGCTTTATAAGAACTAAGCCAATAATCATTATTTGCGACACTCCATTCGCCATTAATAGTCCCGTTAGTGACAGGAGTTAAATTTTCCCTATCGATCCAATCATCAGTCCACGAGTCCGGCCCATGTATAATATCTAAAGGGAAAAATGAATTTTTATATAAATCATTAATAGACATTAGAATTTCTTCTTCACTCAAATACCAGTTTTCAGAAGAACCTTCTGCCAATGGAGACAAATTCAAATTGTTACATCCTGCTAGAAGGAGCATGCTCGTCATAAAAATACTAAATATTCTTTTCATGGTCTTGTATTTTAAAATTTAACAGAAATACCGAATAAAACCGATGTGGTAATAGGATATGCACTATCTCCCATTTCAGGATCCCAGCCCTTGGGATATTTGTTTATACAGAAAAGGTCGGAAACACTGGCATAAACCCGTACATTTTGCATGAATACACTACTTACCCATCTTTGTGGAAGCGTATAACCAAAATTCAAGTTTTTCAATCTGAAATATCTTCCATTAAACAGCCAGAAATCCGACATTGCATAATTATTTCCTGCATTCGAAATTGTCAAACGTGGATAAATCGCTTTCAGATTTTCTTCCGGAGTATTGTAATGGCTATACACATTTCCATCAAGTAAAGACGAAATATTTTCCCAACCACCTCCTTTCAAGGGTTCAACCATCGTTTTTGTGATTCTCGATTTTTGTTTTCCTACACCTTGAAAACTAAGCCCAAAATCTATATTTTTATAGTTTACACTGATATTTCCGCCATACATATATCGAGGAAGAGAACCTCCAAGTAAAACACGATCATATTCAGAAGATATGATTCCGTCCGGTTTGCCATCAGGTCCACTGATATCCCGATATTTCACATCACCCGGCTTTACACTTTTACTCGTCTTAGCTGATTTATCAACCTCTTCCTGAGTTTGATAGATACCTTCAGAGATATAACCATACCATTCATTAAACTCACTTCCTTTCACTTTGATCTGGTCTCCAAGAAATTCCGTCCCCCCTAGATCTCCCATTACAGATTTGAAATCAGATAAATTCAAAGTAGCCGAATATCTCCAGTCCCCTACGACATCATTCCAACCAATGGACAGTTCCCATCCTTTAGTATTCATTCTTCCTGTATTTTGTTCCGGATTATCGAACCCCATATAAGTCGGAATTTGTAAAGCAAGAAGCATATCTTTTGTTTTCTTTTTATAATAATCTCCGGAAAAACGCAGTCGGTTATCTAAGAAATTAGCATCGATACCAATATCGAATGTTTCAGTTGTTTCCCAAGTAATATCATGTATTGCATAGCGTCTTTGTGCAGCGGTCGTTTTGGATATCACTTTATCATCCTGATAAAATAGTGAAGAACCGAAATCAATCGTTGCCTGATACGGATAATTGCCGATGCGTTCATTCCCCAAAGACCCCCACGAAGTACGAAGTTTCAGAAATGAAACGGCAGAGATATTCTTCATGAAAGATTCTTCGGATACAACCCAGCCTAAAGAAAAAGAAGGAAATGCCCCCCATCGATAACCTTCTGCAAAACGAGAGGACGCATCATAACGAATATTTGCCTGAAAAAGATATTTATCCATATAATGATACATGAAACGTCCGAATATCGACCGGCGAGCATTTTCATATGCCGTACCACTGTTATCACGCAATTCCTGCGGACCTATATCCAAATAAGGATAGGATGTCAGTTCATAATTGCCACGCGATGCAGTCAGATCTTCATTAAATGCATAATAGTTTTCATAGCCGACCAACACATTGATTTGATGTTTTCCAAACGCTTTATCATAATTTGCAAGAAATTGAGTCGTCAACCGATAATTATCATTTCTGTCTTCCGATAAAGAGGTTGTATTCGCCCCTGTCAGATATCCACCCAGTCTCGAAGGATCTTCCCAGTCATACCATGGAACAGCCGTAAAGAATTTTTTTCTCTTGGTATTATTGAAAACAGGAGAAAAAATACCTGAAATTTTCAAACCATCCATCGGAGTAAAGTCCAATCCGATTTTGCCCCCTATCTGGTTCTGTTTCTGATGATCATATCCCCCTTTAGTCAGTCTCCCATAAATATTTGTACCATTCTTTCCTTCCGCAATATTACCATTACTCCATTTGGCTGCATAAATAGGAGCCGAATTCCGAATTTGGTACATAGGATCTAAACTAGCTTGTTTATCGATAATTCGCATAAAATTAACATCAAAAGTTGCTTTAAATAATTTATTAATCGTTAAATCATTATTGATCCTGGATGTAAAGCGTTCGTACGAACGATTATCATGTAAAGCGTCGATATTATCATAAACAAAGGATGCCGCCGTTTTAATTTTCGGGCTACCTCCCATCACTTTGATTACATGACTTTGACGAGGAGCAGATGATTTCAACATCAAATCTTGCCAGTCCGTGATCGGATATAAATCCGGATTTTTCCGGTTATTCTCTACGTACGAATCAATATACTCCTTTGCATAAGTAGGATATTGGCTGTTCGGATCGTTGTTATTGTCATTCCAACGTAATTCATTCGTCATTTCCATATATCTGACAGCATTCACATATTCAGGAAGTTCTGTCGGAATTTCCAACCCATACTCGAAATTATATTCAATACTGAATTGATCCGTCTTCGCCCTTTTTGTGGTGATAAGCACTACTCCGGCTGCGGCCTGAGAACCGTATATGGAAGCTGACGCAGCATCCTTAAGTACAGAAATACTTTCGATATCGTTCGGATTGACATGATTGATATCATCTGTCGGCATGCCATCAACAATAATCAAAGGATTCGTATCTCCTATAGTCGTAATTCCACGAACATGGATTGTTGCTGATGCTCCTGGGGCATTGTTATCTCTCGTCACCATCACCCCCGGCATCGTCCCTTGTAATGCCTGTGACACCTGAACCGCTTTCCGTCCGACCAGTTCATCCCCGCCAACCGAAGAAACAGCCCCCGTCAAATCCTTTTTTTTCATTGTCCCATAACCGACCACTACTATTTCCTCCAACGCTTGCGAATCCTCTTTTAACATAATATCCAAATGACTCTTTCCTTCTAAACGATGTTCTTGGGGGACATACCCGATATAAGAAACCTGAATAAGACTATTTGCCGGCACTTCCAAAGTAAAATCGCCATCAATACCGGTAATCGTACCAATGGTCGTACCTTTTACAGAAACATTTGCTCCAATAACAGGTTCGCCATGTTGATCTTTGACGATACCAGTGATTTTTTTATCTTGATTAGTTTGCAGACTTTCCTTCTTTTCAGTCGAAAGAATAATTTTCTTATCTACCACCGAATAGCGCACATTAGTACCAGCAAAAATATTATCCAGCACTTTAAATATATCACTCTTATTCGCATCCACCGACACTCGCCGATTCAAATCAACATGCTTCGTATTGAAAAAGAATGAAAACTCCGATTGATTTTCAATTTCGTCTAAAACCGACTGGACCGTTTGATTCTGCATGTTCAAACTGACAGTCGCTTTTTGTGCATAGCTGTTCATGGCTTGCACCAAACCGATCGAACAGAATAACAAGAATATGTATAGCTTCATAACTCTTGGAATTTTGTTTAAGGTAAACCAAAGTGACTCTGGTACCCAAAACTGTTGGGTATTACAATGTTTTTGCATAATTTTGTAGTGATCTAATTAATAAAAAATGGTTTATTACCGCTTGTCGCCAAACAAGCGTTTTAAAATTAACTCATTTCATCCGGGAGAATACGCCAATATTCTTCCGGATGTTTTTCTTTAAGGAGGTCTGTTTTTCATGCTTACTTGATTGTTTAATAGATTTCTATTCTCGTTTTTTCATTTATGGTATCCTGCGTATCCAAATAACGCCATTTGATATTAGATGATATTTTGAAGATTTCCAATATGCGCTCCAACCGTTGATGACTGAAAGATCCGGTAAAAGCTTCACTCCGGAGACGGTCATTGGATAATACGAAAGTCACATTAAACCGCTTCTCCAGCATCCGCAAGGCTTCAGGCAAAGGAGTCGCATGGAAAACAACCTTTCCGTCTTTCCAGGCAATCTCTGACTCGCCATTCGTTTCAGTCAGTTGTATCCGGGAAGAAGAAGAATCATAGGTCAGTTTCTGTCCGGGTTTCATCAGTACGGCTGTGGATTGCCGATTTTTCATATAGTCGAAGCGAACCTTCCCTTCGATCAGGGTGGTAGAAACAAAATCGTCTTTTTCAAATGCTTCAACATTGAATGAAGTACCCAACACTTCTATTTTCGTTTCATGGGGAGTAGAGATGACAAAGCCATGTTCCGAGTCTTTCCGTACTTCAAAAAAAGCTTCTCCCTCTAAAGTCACTCTTCTTTTATCCTTATCAAAAAAAGACGGATAAGATAGTTTCGATTCCGAATTAAGGTGGACAACAGAACCATCCGGTAGATTAACCGTAGTCGTCATGCCTGGATTCGTTTTTACTTCGATTATCTGGGCTATTTCGCCCGGACGGGTTTTCAGATTCTGTATACCGAAGACTATCAAAAGAGGAATAAACAGAATGGCTGCAACACGTTGCAGCCAAGTAACCGCGGTTACTTTAGGACGAGCATTGTCTTTGCTCATCTTTTGACAAACAGAAGACAACGCTTTCTCCGTATCCACTTTCGATAATACCTGCATCGTATCCGTTGCCAGATAAAGAGAATGAATTTGTTTGGCAATCCGGTAATTTTCATCCGACTGCTTTATCCATCCCTCAACCTGCCGACACTCCTCTACTGTCGCTTCACCGGAACAATAGCGTGGAAGAAGGTATTCTATCCTATCTGTATTCGGTGTTTCCATATGTATATGTATCCTTGTTTATCTATTAGACAAGAGAAGTCGAACGGATTCCTAAACAAAAAACCAGCTTTTTTCAATATTTTTTTTCTACCACAAAAGATTTATCTTTGTGAACAGATATATGGAAGGAGAAAAACTACAAACCACAGAGGAACGCTTTTTACTTTCAGCCATGCAACATGGAGATCTAAAAGCCTATGGTGTCTTGTTCAGGAGATACTATCCGATACTCTGTGCTTATGCGACAAAGTTTGTGGAATTAAAAGACGCCGAAGAGATCGTGCAGGATGTGATGCTGTGGCTATGGGAAAACCGGGAAACGCAAACTTTCGAGACATCTTTAAGCCAATATCTGTTCAAGACCGTCTATCATCGCGCCATCAACCAGATTGTCCGCCACCAATCCCAACTAAGAGCCGACACTCTTTTCTACGAAAATATGCAGGAGATGCTACAGGACACCGATTTCTACCAACTCGAAGAGCTACAAAGAAGGATCAGGGAAGCGGTAGACGCTTTGCCTCCCGCTTATCGGGAAGCTTTTGTCATGCACCGCTTCGATAATAAAAGCTATAAAGAAATTGCAGAAATCCTGCAAGTATCCCCTAAAACCGTCGATTACCGGATCCAACAGGCGTTAAAACAATTACGGATAACGTTGAAAGATTATTTGCCGTTGATCCTGCTATTGTTACCCAGAAATATTCTGTCGTAGATGTAACACACATCCACTATTCCCGATCAGATCGATAGTAATCTCACTGCGGTCATCCAACTTGATCTTCTTGATGTCGACGACATCCTTTTTCTGCTCGGAAGCCTGATAATAGAGTGTGGCGGTATAGTCTTTCTTGTTTTTCAGAAAATCAAGGGGTAAGGAGATTTGCTTCTTGTCTCCGGCATTCAACATGCTCACATACCAATCGGAACCCGAACGGCGGGCGACCACAGCATATTTGCCCATCTCTCCCTCCAGAAAGCGAGTTTCATCCCATACAGTCGGAATAGAATTATAAAAACGGGTTGCGGCATCTGTTTTGATCACAGACTCGACAGAGCCTGCACCACCGGCCCGTCTCGGTGATTTTTCGGGACGGTCATACCAATAGACAAACTGCCAGGGACTATAAATAGCGACCAATTTAGCCAATTGGGCAGCACGTCCACCCATCTTTTTTGTGACTCTTTCCGCAAAATAACAATTGGTATAGTCACCCGCTCCGCATATCATGCGATTATATAACGTATAGATAGTCTGATCCAGCGACGGACTCTCTTCGTCACCACGAATACCCTCCTGAGTCAGTAAATTCGGATACGTGCGTGAATAGCCTGTCGGACGATACTCGTCATGGATATCAACCATCAATTCATATTTGGCTGCTTTGCGTACCGCTTGATGCAACCACGCCGTAGCATACTGGTCACCTACATTCACAAAACCATATTTTACACCTTTGATCCCCCATTTCTTATACAAAGGCAGGATTTCATCCAGTTGCTGATGTAGCGCTTTTTTATTCACATAGACTAATATACCAACTCCTTTTGAATTGGCATATTCTATTACCTTAGGCAGGTCGAGCGGACCTTTCGAACGGGCCGGATCGACCGTAACGGTGGTCGCATCCGATTTTACGTCTTCTTCCGCCCCATACCAACCGGCATCAAACAGCACATAAGCGATATTGTTTTCTGCTGCAAAATCAATACAAGCCATACTGCCTGTCGTTGTCAACGTGACTTCACGAATCACCTGCCCGGGCTTGATCCAGTTAGTATTCGCAATCTGATTCGGTTCGTTCAAATTTAGGACGAAGTAATTATTTTCGACCAATTTTCCCGGATGACCGGCAACCATCACATAACGCCAGGGAGATCGATAGCCGGCCAGATCCAAATTGACCTTTCCCGACAAAACAGATTGTACCCCAAACCCAGCCTCACTCTTTTCCAACTTCATACGGGAATAATCGACAAGAGCAGCTTCCCCGATGGCAACAAACTGATTATCATCGACCTGGATCACCTGAGGACGATCGGCAGCCCCTTTCAATCCACTCAATTTTGTTTCGGAATAAGCACCTTGCGCCATACTGGTCACCCAAGTCTTGCAGTCTTCCTGAAAAAGAAACTGTGTCTTCTCATCAGTGACCGTACGATTCCAAAAATCCAGCTTATCGAATGCATAACGAAACGCCAGTCCTTCATCGTAAAGACGGACACTCAACACCATCTCTTTCCGATTCTCATCCGATTGAAGTGTTAGCTCAACCTCATTATACCGATCTGTCACGACAGAACGTTCCCCATAGACCGGTTGCCAGGTCTGGTCGACCGATTTCCGTTTCTGGTTTGTCACCGTCCAGTTGCCTTTCAGGGTATTCTCATCCAAAGAAAACTGCAAAGTTTTAGCAGTCACCACCTTTTCCCCATTATCAAATAAATCTATTTCTACATTCTTTCCCCCGACTTTGATATCGGCATTCATTTTTTCGGAAGGGCTGACTAGCGGAAAAGTTGCTTGCTCACGAACACGCATAGACGGAGTTTTCTTAATAACAAGGCACGCACCACCACCGGGAGCCAACTTCAATGTCAGTTTATCATTGTTTGTCAGTTGTCGGGTCGTAGTCTTCAAGCTTTCCCGGTTTGTCAGATAATGGGCATCATCGCCATCTTCAATGACTTCGACTGTATACTTTCCTTTTTCCAGGAAAGAAAGAGGCAGATCTATCATCCTTCCGGATTCATTCGTGGCCGCACCGACCAGGTAAGCATCATCCGTTTCCCTCATCATAACGATATACTCCCCGATTTCACCAGCCAAGGTACGGCTCTCTCTCCACGGCATCTTCTGGGCAGACAAGAAGTTCAACAAAGCCGGATACTTCCGGTAATATTCCGGAATATCCGGTAAAATAGTCACCCCTGAAAAAGTGATCAACGTACGGGCAGCTTCCGAAACCAATGTAGAAGGAACCGGCTGGCTTTCGTCCACACGTGTCGTATGTCCTTGGCGAAGGTCGAACATCCCGTTGTTCATATCGACCGGACCGGCAACCATATTGACGAAAACGGTCGTCACAAATGTTTTAGGCTCGAACACATGATGTCCGTCCAATTGGGCATGGCAATATTCGCGCGTCACAGCATTCGGCCAAGTACGCATCTGTCCATAAGGATGAACCGGACCGTCATGGAAATCGACTAACAGACGGTTTTGCGCACAAAGTTCGGTAATCTTTTTCGTCCACCGGTTCTTTTCTTCTTGTGTTCCGCTCATAAAACCGTATTTAACCCCGGCTGCTCCCCAATCCCCATACTGTTTCAAGGTCTTTTCTATCGGATATTTCCGACCTCCGACATCATTCAGATAAAGCCAGATTCCGACACCCTTCTCTTTTCCATATTTCAACAGCCGTTGCACATCCTGCGCTTTTTCTCCTTTAACCGGATCGGAATCCGATTCGAATTCCGGTCCATACCAATTGGCATCCAACACCAGGTATTTGAAACCCTGCTCGGCAGCGAAATCGACCATTCGTACCCAGGAAGGATAAGACATCCCGTATGTAAATCCATCCCACACAGCTCCGTTGATACGCCAGTCCCAGACAGCCAATCCCGGTTTCACCCACGAAAAATCATAACGAGAGTCGGGATCCGGATTCAGCAACTCCAACAAATGGGAATCGGTCAACACGCCAGGTGTCGTCCCATACAAAACGACACGCCAGGCTGAAGTATATCCCGGCGACAAATCGGCCGGCTTAGAAGCAACCGAAAAGAGCGATTCGCCCCCTTTGGATTGTAAGACAAGAGGTGCTCCTGTTTCCAGGCAGGCTTCATGGATCGCCATATAATGTCTATCGCCCGCCTTCACGGTCATCACCGGAAGACGAGTTCCATCTGTTTCCGTCAACTTTTCAGGTCCTATATTGTGGTTTTCTCCATTATAGAACCATGCCGTATAATCTCCGGCGAAGTTATAGGCCGTCAGTTCAGACTGCACATTTACACACTCTCCTTCACCTTCCGGTATTTTATAACAGAATGCAAAGCCGTCATTATACCCCCGGACCACCAACTGCATCCGCTCCGGTTGCCCGGCAGGATTCAGCAAATCGATCACTAATTCATTGAAATGGTCTTTGACCACAGCTCGCTTTCCCCAGAGCGGTCGCCATTCATTCCTGACTTGCCGGTCAGAAACATTCTCTATTTTCCAACCGGAAGAAGGAACCGTCTCCTGCGATTCCAGTTTGAAACCCAACGAAGATTCTTTAATCAAAACTTCTCTATTGGCTGCAAAAGTATATGTCAGCAAACCGTCGTTATGCCACTGAATAGCCATCACCAACTTTTTATCGGGAGAGAAAACCTGATAAAGCTTGGGAAGATATTGAGCCCAAACGCTGTTCCCCTCCAGCCAAACGAACAGCAGCAAAACAAATGTTACAAATCTTGTATTCATAATATGTTTTTGTAGGTATTAAATATTAGATTCTTTCATTCTACTTTCATGGTCCTCGAACTGTAGATCATCATCTATCGGGCAAATATAAGAACAAAAAGAAGGTTTCCATCACAGAGACCTTCTTTTTCTTAAACAAATGTGTCTAATCTAAATATGTTATAGTGTTATTGGTGTGCCGTTATAGAAGTCCAGGATTTTGGTACGGAAGATAAAGTCATACTTGGCTTGGGCCTGTTCGGACAAGCTCTGGGCATACTTCGTTTTAGCTTCGCTGTATTCGAAGACTGTGCTTTTGCCGGCGGCATAACGGTCTTCGGCATAAGAGAAAGCCTCCTTGCTGGCGAGGACTGATTTGTCGGATGCGGTATATTTATCCTGGGCGGCAGTCGCATTATAATAGGCTTGCTGGATTTCCTTATACAACACTTTCTTCGTATTCTCCATCATCAACTCCCGGTTCCGGATACCTATACGGGCGGAACGGACATTATTGCGAACCTGGAAACGGTTGAACAGCGGAATACTCAGGCTGAACCCGATCGTTTTACGTCCGTTATTCTTCAGCTGATCGCTGAAAGGAAGGTTCGTATAGTCGCCATCACCGGAATAATGGTAATAGCCGTTGCTGTAGCTGGCACCAAAATTCAGTTTCGGATAATAACCTGCCTGAGCCACTTTCAGCATCTTCTTCTGGCTTTCCAAGAGATATTCCTGCTCTTTGATCTGCGGCTTGAAAGCAACGGCATGATCATAGACATTGTCTGGTGGGAGAATGCTGCTCATATACCGCTCGACAGCATCCTCGATTTCAGGGACTACGATATCGAAATTTTCACCGTCGCGTTCCAGTTCGAGGCTTTGCGTCAAGTCGAGCAATGCCAGTTTCACATTGTTGCGCGCTTCGGTCAACGAGACTTCGTCCTTCGCCAGCTGTGCTTTCATATCGTATAGTTGGGAAAGAGGGACTTTCCCGTTCTTTACCAAAGCTTCGGTTTTCACGACTTGTTCATTGCTCAGCGCGACCTGCAACTCGGCTATCTTCTGGACTTCCTTATTATACAAAACCTGCACATAGTAGGAAGCAACATTGATCGACAAATCTTCTTTCGCCTTATTCAAAGTTTCAACAGCCGCTTTCAAGTCCAGCTTGCGGGCAGCGATATCGTTCGGAATACGCAAGCCGTCGAATATCGGCATACTCAAAGAAACGGAGGCCGAGGTATTGGCCGAGTTTTGGTCCACAATCACACCCGTTTTGGAAGGAGAACGCCCGAAGTCGAAATTCTGTCCGACATTAGCATTCAGGTCGGGCAACCAACTGAACTTACTGGTGTTCAATTCCACTTTCCGGCTTTCCTGCTCCTGCTCTTTCTGCTTCAGATCGATGTTATGCTCGATCGCGTAACGGATACATTCTTCCAGAGACCATTGTTTGGCAGATTCCTGCCCCCAAGCAAGAGTACCGGAAAGAAACAAAGTCGTAGCTATTATTAATTGGCTTCTCATCATTTTATCGTTTACAATTATTTCTTATTCGGATCGACAATCGCCCCGCGTACCTTTTCGTTTTCGGCAAGACCTTCCTTTATCTCGATCTTGATACCATCGGACAACCCCACCTTAACGGCCCTCTTTTCAAACTGCTGCTCCGGCTTTTCCGCTTTTACCACCTGCACGAAAGTAGAGTCGCCACTAAACTCGACACAACTTTCAGGTACGGATAAAACATTCTCCGCACGCTTCAACACGATCTCGGCATTAGCGCTGTAACCGGCACGGATAAAAGCATCGCCGGGCATATGTACGGCGGCCTTCACCTCAAACAGTACGGCCCCGTTCTCTTCCACTCCCTTAGGAGCCACATACTCCAGTTCGGCATCGAATGTGCGGCTTTCCATAGCGCCGACCGTCAATTTGATTGGCATCCCTTCATGGATACGACCGACTTCCGTCTCGTCTACTTTCCCCTTAAAGATCATATTGTTCATATCGGCAACGGTAGCGATCGTCGTACCGTCATTGAACGTGTTCGACTGGATCACCGAATTACCGACCTTGATAGGCACATCCAAGATCATACCAGTGATAGTGGAACGGACCTGTGTCGTACTGGAAGCGGCAGACCGTTTGGAGATACCTTCGCGGATAATCTCAAGAGCATCCTGAGCATTTTCAGCCTCTTCTTGTGCCTTCTTATAGTTGGCAAGAGATGTTTCGTAATCTTCTTTGGAGATAACCCCCTGTTTATGTAACTCTTCATCACGTTTGAAGGTAGCACTGATCTGTTCGAGGCTGATCTTCGCCACCCTTACACGCGATTCGGCGCTATTCAACTGAACCATTTCAGGGATCACCTTGATACGGGCAATGATTTCCCCTTCTTTCACCATCTGTCCGGCTTCTTTCAGCAACTCGGAAATGATACCCGACATTTGCGGTTTGATAAGGACTTCATCACGAGGTTCGACCTTTCCGGTCGCCACGGTCTTCGTCTCAATCGTGTCACGTGCAGGAGTAACCAACTCATAGACGGTAATGACAGGTTGCGCTTTCTTCCACAAGAAATAGAAAGTGCCGACAACAGCAGCCCCGACTACTACCAAAAAGATGATCCGCAGGACTTTTTTTACGATACGATTCTTCATAACTATATTCTTTTTTAATTGACAATGGAAATATTTATGATTTATGATTTCAGATTTATGATTTATGATTTGTATCAACGTATAAATCATAAATCATAAATCTGAAATCCAATTTACTCTTCCCTAATAGCGTCGATAGCCTTGATTTGCATAGCACGCCAGGCAGGGATCAACCCGGCAAGGAGACCGCTGAACAGCAAGATTACAGTTGCTGCTACCGCTGTCCCGATATGAATTTCGGGATTGGAGAAAAACGTTTCGTTAGACGCATCTCCTCCGCCGCTTGCCATCGCATTGTTCACCACATCAAGCAGGAACACACCCACACTAAGCCCGATCAACCCGGCAAGGGATGTCAACAGCAAGCTCTCGCTCATGATCTGTGATATAATATCGAAAGGCTTCGCACCGATCGCACGGCGTACTCCGATCTCGCGTGTCCGCTCCCGGACCGTCACCATCATAATATTACTGACCCCGATGATACCAGCCAGCAGGGTACCGATACCGACCAGCCAGACCAAAATATTAATGCCGGTGAACAGCATGTCGAATGTTTCAAACTGCTTGGCTATCGTAAAACTGCTGATAGCATGTTCATCCGTCGGGGAAATCTCGTTCTGCGAACGCAGGACCGCCTTTATATCTTCCACCATCTTATCACAGGAGTAGCCATCGTCGGCCGTCGCACACAGGAACCAGAACTTGTCTCCCTGGTTGGAAGCCTGCTGGAGTGTCTTGAACGGGATCATCACGCTCTCCTCCGTACGCCCGCCGATCTGGGCACGAGGCTTCGGCTTGATCACACCCACTACCTGGTAATAGATGCCGTTCACTCGTATGTACTGCCCGATCGGATCTTCATCCGGAGCAAAAAGGACTTCGCGCACGATATTACCAATCAGGCACACCTTACGCTTTTCGATCATGTCGATTTCATTCAACAGACGTCCTGCCAAGATATGCTGCGTTTCGATATTGAAATATTCGGAATAGACACCACGCACGTTATATGTACCCGCTTTCTGTCCTCTCACCACATTGTTCTGTCCGCCCCATTGCATAATCATCGGTGAAAGATAGCGTACCCCTTTCACCCGCTGGCGGATCGTTTCCAAGTCGCGATTGCGCATTTGCCAGTAGCGTCCTTTCTTATACCCCTTGTAAGGCTCACCGGTCCGTTCGGAAAAGAAGAAAGCAGAGTTCGTCGAAAAACCGTCGACGTTCTTCAACACACCATTCTTCAAACCGTTGCCGGAGCCTAACAGGATCACAAGCATCAGGATGCCCCAGAACACTCCGAAACCGGTCAACAGGCTACGGGTTTTATTACGGGTGATCGTCACCCATATTTCTACCCAACGATCTATATCAAACATTTTACTTTGATTTATGATTTATAATTTATGATTTATGATTCCCGATCCATGATTTAACTTTATACCGCTTGACGCCATAAATCATAAATCTTTTCATTCACTACGCATGGCTTCAATGGCTGTGATCTTGACTGCCTTACGGGCAGGGAAATAGCCAGCCAGCACGCCAGCCCCGATGATCAGGGCCGTAGCAGACAGTGCCACACTGAGGTTCACCGTTGGATTCTGAAAGATACTCATGTCATCCTGTGAAACATTCTTTCCGGCATTCATCATCTCCATGACCGAATTGATGCCTTCCGTCAATCCGATTCCTAAGATCATGCCTAAATAACCGAATACTGCCGTGATCAGGATCGATTCGATAATAATCAGTTTCAGGATGGAAAACGGAGTCGCTCCTATCGCTTTCCGGATACCGAACTCCCTCGTCCGTTCCCGTACCGTTATCAGCATGATGTTGCTTACGCCTACGATACCGGCGGTCAGTGTCCCGATACCGATCACCCAAATAAAGAGAGCGATACCATTCATCATCCCATTCAACATCATGAAGTTTTCGAGCGTACTCCACATACCGATCGCCCGCCGGTCTTCAGGATCAAACCAATGCCGCGCTCCCATCTGCTCGCGGAAACGTTTATCAAAAGCGTCAAATTCTTCCTGTGTGGAGATACCTTTCACCGTAAAGATGATCTCGTCCAGTCCGTAGCCGGCGTTATACAAGGTCTGCGCCGTACTGAAAGGGATATAGGCCGGCGCGTTGTTGTCATTATTCTCCGCCTTATAGACGCCGATCACCTGGTAGGCAACACTTCCTGCATTCACATATTTACCCAACGGGTCCTCGCCTTTGAAAAGCACTTCTTTCATACGGGGACTCAGGACAATCACTTTTCTTTTTTCCTTTACATCTATATCATTGATAAAACGGCCGTTTCCAACCGTCATTTCGATATTATCGATCACCGCCTTCGACGGATGCACACCGTTCAGGGAATAGGCGTTATATTCGTCTCCGTAGGAAAGTGTATCACTCCGGCTGATACTCGCTGTGATCAAGTCAACTTCAGGGTTTTCACGCGGGATGGCGATCAGGTCTTCATCTTTGTATTCGATCCTGCGGTTCATCTGCATCCCCTTATACGGCTTACTCGTATAGCGTGGCCATGTCTCCACCCGGTTCAGGCTGAAATTGCGGAAGTTCGACATGACCCCGTTCTTCAAACCGTTGCCAGCCCCCAAGAGGACAATCAACATGAAGATTCCCCATGCTACGGAGAAGCCGGTCAGGAAGGTACGAAGTTTATTCTTTTGGATCGTACTCCATATTTCTCGGAAATTATCAAAATCAAACATGTCCCAATCCCTTTTCTATTGTTTCTATCAAACCGTCTTTTACACGGATAATACGGTCGGTAGCTTCGGCTACGGAAGGTTCGTGTGTCACGATCACCATCGTCAGCCCTTCGAGGTTTACTCTCCGGAGCAGTTCCATCACCTCGACCGTCGTTTTACTGTCCAACGCTCCGGTCGGCTCATCCGCCAGGATCACCTGCGGCTTGGCAATCAGGGCACGGGCAATGGCAACACGCTGTTTCTGTCCGCCGGACATTTCGTTAGGCATATGTTCCGCCCAATCCTTCAGTCCGACCATATCCAGATATTCCAACGCCATAGCGTTCCTCTTCTTGCGACTGACTCCCTGGTAGTACAGGGGCAATGCGACGTTCTCCATCGCATTTTTGAATGAAATCAGGTTAAAGGACTGGAAAATGAAACCGATCATCCGGTTACGCAGTTCCGCCGCACGGGTTTCGCTCAGATTGCGGATCAACTGCCCGTTCAGGGTATACGTGCCCGTATCGTATGTATCCAGTATTCCTAAGATATTCAGCAATGTAGACTTTCCCGATCCCGACGCCCCCATAATAGACACCATCTCTCCCTTCTCTATATCCAAGTTTATGCCTTTCAAAACATGCAGAGGCGCACCGTTGAAATACGTTTTGTTAATTCCTTCCAGATGAATCATCATATATGTTGTTACTTTTTCTGTTAGACGAACATTTTGCAAAATCGTTACACAAATAGGAAAATATTTTGTTATTAACTGCCACAAATATAGGCTTTACTAAAATACCTTGTATCACAAGGTACCAACATTTAACCAAACTTAACCGCTAAAGGGGGTATATTCCCCCCGCAAAAGAATATATTGATATCAGTATCTAACTTCCGACACATCAGTATCCGTCCTGCATTTTACCTGCATTCATTTTGTTTTCGACGTTGTCGTGTATATTTCCGACGTTGTCGTATATATATTTGACGTTGTCGAGAATATACACGGCAACGTCGAAAACAAATTACACTTACATCCAATTGGAAATACATCCCTACGCTCTTCTTGTTAATTGCCGATATTACCGTACCTTTGTGCTTTCTAAGAAAAACAAATAACATAACATTAATATAATATGGTAACAATAGGAACACCGAAGTCGGCTACCGCAACGAAAGTTTTGCTCTGCGGTTCCGGCGAATTAGGCAAAGAGTTTGTAATCGAGTTACAGCGTTATGGAGTGGAAGTGATCGCTTTGGACAAATATGCGGACGCTCCGGCCATGCAGGTCGCTCACCGTTCGTATGTTGTATCGATGTTGGACGGAGATGCCTTGCGCGAGATTGTAGAAAAAGAAAAGCCTGACTATATCGTTCCCGAAGTGGAGGCTATCGCAACACAGACGTTGATGGAACTAGAAAAAGAAGGATTCCATGTCATCCCGACTGCACGTGCCACCTGGTTGACCATGAACCGCGAAGGCATCCGCCGTCTGGCTGCCGAGGAATTGGGCCTGCCGACCTCTCCTTATCGCTTTGCCGAGACGGAAGAAGAGTTTATCGAGGCTGTCAAAGTGATCGGGATGCCCTGTGTCGTCAAGCCGATCATGAGTTCGAGCGGACACGGACAGAGTGTCATCCGCAAAGAGGAAGATATCGACCGCTCCTGGCGTTATGCACAGGAAGGCGGACGTGCAGGCGCCGGAAAAGTGATCGTGGAGGGATTTGTCGATTTCGATTACGAAATCACTCAGTTGACCGTTCGCCATATCGGAGGCACTTCATTTCTGGAACCGGTCGGACACGTACAGGTTGACGGCGACTATCGCGAATCCTGGCAGCCACAGGCGATGAGCCCGGTTGCCAAAGAAAAGGCACGTGAAATCGCAGGCAAGATAACGGAGGCACTTGGCGGTCGAGGTATTTTCGGGGTTGAATTGTTTGTAAAAGGCGAAGATGTCATTTTCAGCGAAGTCTCTCCCCGTCCGCACGATACGGGAATGGTCACGATGATCACGCAGGATCTTTCGCAATTTGCCCTGCATGCCCGTGCCGTATTGGGCTTGCCGATCCCGAACATTGCCTTCCACGGTGCAGGCGCTTCACGCGCCGTTGTGGTCGAAGGGGATAGCAACCAGCTTTCGTTAGGTAACTTGGATAAGGTCCTGGAACAGCCGGACACCCAAATGCGCTTCTTCGGCAAACCGGAGGTTCACGGACATCGCCGTATGGCCGTACTACTGGCACGCGGTTTGGATGTGGCCGATGCACGCCGGAAAACCGGAGTGATGATGGAAAGACTGGAGATAAAGTTGTAATATTCAAAGAAGCCGCTTGTCACAATCATGGATAAGCGGCTTTCTTTTGATTTCTCTGATCCTACAATGTCGCAATCGTTTCAGCGTTTAGGCCCGTAACTGAGGTAATGGTAGCAAAGTCTATTCCTTGCATTTTCATCTTGGCTGCTACCAAATATATACCTTTCTCCATACCTTTCTCCATACCTTTTTCCAGACCTTTCTGCATTCCTTTCTCAATTCCTTCCTTTAAACCCTTTTCAACACCTTCCATATATCCTTTCTCAATGGCATAATCCAATACACCCTGATTATCTCGATATATTTTGAGGCTTTCCTCGTATTCCATGCGTTCTTTCTTGTTCATGTTGACTATCTTTGCCAACCTTTCCAATTTTTCAAACAGCTGTTTCTGACCTTTAAACGGTAATGTTTCCAACTTTTCCATATACTTTAGTGTATAAAGCCAATAATCTAAACTCGTTTCACATTCAGCCTCTTCCTTATTGAAGAAAGGCATCTCCAAATAGATCTGGCGCATCGTGTCGCTCATCTGTTTTCCGGTCTCACGATCCGCCAATACGATATCGGTACGCACTTTATCCGTCTTCCCGGATTTAAAGTTCAAGAGAAAAATGCCATATACCGGATAAAGCTCAAACTTCCAATCATTTCCACGCCGGTCCTGATCGCTGATAATACGACAAAGATAATATAATCCTCGTTCATAAAAATAAGTTTGAGGAGCATTTTGTACTTCAACGATAAAAATACGACCCTCTTTATCCTTACATTTCAAGTCAAAAACCGCCGCACGACTATCCGTACTTTCCGCCGGCATTTCCACATTCAAAAAAGATAATTCCGTGATTACCCGCTCACCTTCGAACAGGCCGTTCAACAAGTCGACAAGAAGTTCCTTACTGTCTTCTTGTCCGAAAAGGTGTTTAAAGCCTCTATCTACAAAAGGATTGATAAATGTAGCCATAGTTATATGGTTTTAGGTTGTTGTCATCCAAAAAGCGAATGATACATCAAAAGTCTGTTTTTTATTTTGAAAAAACAAATATTCTTACCAATTTTACCTTTGCACAACAAGAATGCAACTTCCCGTGTTTTGTTTATAATAAAGAAAGGAAAAAATAGGAATGAGACTGACTTATATCTATCATAGCGGTTTTGCTATCGAGGCAGACGGATTTGCCATTTTGATCGATTATTACAAAGACACTGGAAAGTCACCGGAGAAAGGTTTCGTGCATGAGGAACTGTTGAATCGCTCGGGTACATTATATATATTGTCCTCTCATTTCCATCCGGATCATTTCAATCCGGAGGTTTTGAGGTGGAAAACATACAAAAAAGATATCGTCTATCTCTTTGGCAAAGATATTCTAAAAAGGAACCGGGCAGGGAAAGAAGATGCGTTCTATCTCAAAAAAGGGGACACCTACGAGGATCATAACCTGCGGATCAGGGCATTCGGATCGACAGACTCCGGCATATCTTTCCTTATCGAAGCCGAGGGGAAACGCCTCTTCCATGCCGGCGACCTGAATAACTGGCACTGGAAAGACGAATCGACTCCCGAAGAAGTCGCAGAAGCAGAAAAGAACTATCTGAAAGAATTAGACGATCTGGTAAAAGTGACCGACAAGTTGGATGTCGCCATGTTTCCGGTCGATCCACGTATCGGGACCGACTTCATGCGCGGTGCACAACAGTTTGTAGATTGCATCAAAACCAATATCTTTGTACCGATGCATTTCTGGGATCGCCCGGCGGAGGTGGTCGCTTTCGGACCTTACGCAGAATCGCGCGGTTGCCGGTATGTGCTGATATCCGCTCCGGGAGAAGGAACAGAAATTTGAGAATTAAAAATTAATAAATTAAAGAGAGGATGGAGATAAAGAGCAGATTTGATCATTTTAATATCAATGTCTTGGATCTGGACAGAAGTATCGCGTTTTATGGAAAAGCGCTCGGTTTGAAAGAACATCACCGCAAAGAAGCGGCAGACGGTTCATTCATTCTGGTTTACCTGACAGACAACGAGACAGGGTTCCTGTTGGAACTGACCTGGCTTCGCGACCGGAAAGAAGCATACGAACTGGGAGACAATGAAAGCCATCTCTGTTTCCGTGTAGCCGGCGATTATGACGAGATACGCGAATATCACCGTGAACTCGGGTATATCTGTTTCGAAAATAACGAGATGGGATTGTACTTCATCAATGACCCCGACGATTATTGGATTGAGATTTTACCTGCTAAACAACATATTGGGTAACATATTCACGCCTATTTCGGTTTTTTTTGAATAAAATCATTGCACCTTACCAGATTCCTCTTATATTTGCTTTCCAGAAAAAGCATTATTAATCTAAAATATAAAATCATGGAGAAGCCTTATGTAGTAGGTATCGATATAGGTGGTACCAATACTGTTTTTGGCGTAGTAGATGCAAGAGGAACAATCTTGTACAGTAGTTCAATTAAAACCGGAAAGTATACTGACATCGACGATTATGTCAGTGAACTTGCTAATGGCTTGAAATTAGTGATCGACCAGGCTGGTGGCGTGGACAAAATAAAAGGTATAGGCGTAGGAGCTCCGAACGGTAACTTCTTCAACGGTTGTATCGAATTCGCACCGAACCTTCCCTGGAAAGGTAAAATTCCTTTAGCGCAGTTGATCAGCGAAAAACTGGGTGGTGTGCCCGTAGCATTGACAAACGATGCGAATGCGGCTGCTATCGGTGAAATGACGTATGGTGCTGCCCGCGGTATGAAAGACTTTATCGTGATCACACTGGGAACCGGTGTTGGTAGCGGTATCGTAATCGGCGGTAACTTGGTTTACGGACATGACGGATTTGCAGGTGAACTGGGTCACGTGATCATGCGTCGTAACAACGGACGTCCTTGCGGTTGCGGTCGTCAAGGCTGTCTGGAAGCATATGCTTCTGCTACTGGTGTTGCCCGTACAGCACGCGAATTCTTGGAAATCCGCAAGGATGACAGTTTGCTTCGCGAATTGGATCCGGACGAAATCACATCAAAAGACGTGTATGATGCAGCAATGAAGAACGACAAGTTAGCATTGGAAATCTTCGAATTCACAGGTAACCTCCTGGGTGAAGCATTCGCTGATTTCGTAGCTTTCTCAAGTCCTGAAGCGATCATCCTGTTCGGCGGTCTGACCAAATCCGGCGATCTGATCATGAACCCGATCAAACGTTCAATGGAAAAGAACATGCTGAAAGTATTCGAAGGTAAGACTAAATTATTATTCTCTCAATTGAAAGAAAGCGATGCTGCCGTATTGGGCGCAAGCGCACTGGGTTGGGAAGTAAAATAAATTGCAGTTGAAAGTTGAAAGTTAAAAGTTGAAAGTTGAAAGTTGCGACAAGCCATATTTTCAACTCTCCACTTTCAACTTTCAACTTTTAACTCTTATGCATCCTTTACATCAATTTGAATATTGTCCGAAATGCGGAACCAAGGCTTTTGTGGAACGCAACGAGAAAGCCAAACAATGCACGGCCTGCGGGTTCATCTATTATTTCAATCCTTCCTCGGCCGTTGCCTGTTTTATCCGTAACTCCAAAGGAGAATTGCTACTGGTACGCCGAGCCAAAGAACCTGCCAAAGGGACGCTCGATCTGCCGGGTGGTTTTGTTGACATGCATGAATCGGCTGAAGAAGCAGTCCAGCGAGAAGTGAAAGAAGAAACAGGCCTCGACATCACCGGTTGCCGCTATCTTTTTTCCATCCCCAATCTTTATCCTTATTGCGGCTTTGAGGTGCATACAGTCGATATGTTTTTCGAATGCCTCACCGAATCCTTCGACAGAGCAAAGGCTGAAGACGATGCAGCCGAGATCATTATTCTGCCAACCAACCAATTGAATCCGGACGATTTCGGATTGCAATCTATCAAAAAAGCAGTAGACCGCTATATAAAGTAATATATTTCTTATATTTGCAACTTAGAACCAACATATACCGTTATATTTATATATATCTGTATTATAAAAGCTAAGGAGTGATGAAAAGAATACTTATTCCACTGTGCATAGTGGTGGGAAGTCATGTCGCATACGGGCAGCGGTCGTACCAATTTGATGCACCGGATCGCCTATTTGTAGAAGGAAAAGAGTTGTTCAGTTTAAAAAATTATGCTGGTTGCATTGACAAGCTGGAAGCTTATAAGCAGCATTCCACCGATGCCGACCTGATCCAAGAGGCAGACTATATGCTAGTCTATGCCGCTTATGAACAGGGGCGCCCCAATGCTGACGAATTGTTAAAGGATTATCTGGAAGAATATCCGGCTTCCCGTCATAGCGACGAGATCGGTTACATGATCGGTTCCGTGCATTTCGAACGCGGAGAATATGAGAAAGCTATTTTCTGGTTCAACGAAGCCGATATCGACATGTTGAGTCCTGAACAGCAGGAAGCTTATTCTTTCCGCCTGGCTTATTCGCTGTTGCAGACCGGCGAGATGGAAAAAGCACGTGGTTATTTCGCCCGGATCGAACAGATCGGAGACAAATACAAGGAAGCTTCGACCTATTATGTCGCCTACATCGACTACGCGATGGGAAATTACAACAATGCCCTGATCGAGTTCTCCCGTCTGAAAGAAAGTCCGAAATATCGTGAGCAGTCACAATATTATATCGCACAGATTTATTTTATTCAGAGTAAATACGAAAAGGTGGTGAAAGAAGGTGAAGAACTTCTCTCCCTCTACCCCGGCAGCAAAAACAACAGCGAGATGTTCCGGATTGTCGGTGATTCATATTACCACTTAGGCGACCAGGGGAAAGCAATCCAGATGTTGAGCAAGTATGTTTCATCTACGGAGAACCCGCTCCGCAGCGATCTGTACATTTTAGGTGTATGCTACTTCAATAAAGGAAATTATAGCAGTGCAGTCAACGCCTTGAGCCGGACCGTACGCCAGAACGACGAGTTGACGCAGAACGCCTATCTCTATCTTGGACAGTCTTATCTGAAGTTAGGTGACAAAAACAATGCCCGTATGGCATTCGAGGCAGCTGCCACCTCTTCATTCGACAAACAGATAAAAGAGGTAGCCATGTACAACTACGCATTGCTGATCCACGAAACAGCATTTACAGGGTTCGGCGAATCGGTGACAATCTTCGAAGACTTCCTGAACGATTTCCCGAATTCACAATATGCAGACAAGGTGAATGACTATCTGGTCGAGGTCTACCTGACAACCAAGAATTACGAAGCCGCTTTGAAATCGATCAATAAGATCAAACATCCGAGCACCAAGATATTGGAAGCCAAACAGGACATTCTTTTCCAACTCGGCACACAGGCTTTCGCCAATGTCAAATTGAATGACGCCGTCAGCTTGTTCAGCCGGGCAATCCAGCTCGGCTCCTATAATATGGAAGCCCGCAACGACGCCTATTTCTGGCGCGGCGAATCCTATTACCGCATGGGAGAATATGAAAACGCGATATCGGACTACCGCACATATCTGAACAATACGCGCCAGCGCAATACGGATATGTATGCCCTGGCTTACTATAACTTAGGTTACAGCTATTTCAAACTACGGGATTACAGTGCAGCCCTGAACCGCTTCCGCCAATATGTCGACCTGGAGAGTAACCAGCAGGCCGCATCTCTGGCAGACGCTTACAACCGTATCGGTGACTGCCTGTATCAGAACCGTCAGTTCAGTCTGGCTGAAGAAAACTATTCACGCGCAGCCCAGTTGTCTCCTTCCGCAGGCGATTATTCGATCTACCAAAAGGGATTCCTATTAGGATTACAGAAAGATTATAGAGGCAAGATCAGCGCAATGGACCGACTGATCAGCGAATATCCGGAGTCGCAGTATGTAGACGATGCGCTGTTCGAGAAAGGACGCTCCTATGTATTGCTCGAAAACAGTTCTTCTGCCGCACAAGCGTTCGAAAAGCTGATCCGCGAATTTCCCCAAAGCAGCTTGGCACGCAAAGCCGGTATCCAACTCGGTCTGCTTTACTACAACGACAACCAGCCGGAAAAGGCGCTCACAGCCTACAAGCAGGTCATCAGCAACTACCCGGGTAGCGAAGAGGCCAAAATCGCTTTGCAGGATTTGAAGTCCGTCTATATCGACCTCAACGATATCAATGCTTATGCCAGCTATGTAAACTCCATAGGCGGCAATATCCGCCTGGAAGTAGGCGAACAGGATTCACTGACTTACATCGCTGCCGAAAAACTTTTCATGCGCGGTGACAACGACGGTGCTCGCCGCAGTCTGGTGAATTACCTGCAAACATTCCCTGAAGGGGCTTTCAGTTCGAATGCCAACTTTTATTTAGGCAGCATAGCTTTCGCCAAGAAAGAGTTCGACGAAGCCGTCCAGCGGTTCAAATCGGTCATTGCCAGCGGTGACACCAAGTTCCTTGAAGAGTCGGTTGCCCGCACAGCTGAAATCGAATATCTGGGCTATGATTATCCGGCAGCCTTGGAAAGCTTCAAACGCTTGCAGATCGTAGCCGAGAATCCGGAGAACAAACAGGCTGCCCGTTTAGGTATCATGCGCTGCGCTTTGCAGACCGGACAGCAGAAAGACGCACTTCTGGCCGCAGACGAGCTGCTGAAAGAGCCGAAGCTATCTCCCGAACTGGAAGCCGAAGCCCGTTATGTGCGTGCTAAAGCCTATATCGACCAGAAACAGGCGAACAAAGCGCTTGCCGACCTAAAAGAATTGAGCAAAGACACCCGTACGGTACACGGTGCGGAAGCCAAATATCTGTTGGCCCAATTGTATTATGACACCAACGATGACAAGAATGCCGAAAAGGTGCTGATGAACTTCATCGAGAACGGTACGCCTCACCAATACTGGCTGGCTCGCGGATTCATCCTGCTGGCCGACATCTATATCCGCCAGGGTGACGATTTCCAGGCTCGTCAATATCTCACCAGCCTGCAAAACAATTATAAAGGTGATGACGATATCGCCGGTATGATAGAAAATAGATTGGGTAAACTTAAGAACTAAGAAGAAGTGATGAAGACAATATACAACATCAAAGCATTGTGTGTGGTGGCCCTGTTAGGGAGCGCCGCAACCGTCAGTGCACAAGAAGACAAAACGAAGGAAAAAGACCTGAACCGGGAAATGACGCTGGAACGCGAATATGACCCGACCGTACAGGACGCCAGCAAAGTAAACACACTGCCGGTCATCAAAGAGCCGGTTGTCAAGAAGATGCCGATCGATTACGCAACTTTCACCGTCCCGGCCGATCCTGAGAAGGAAATCAGCCTGTTACCTTCAGGCAATATCATGACGGATATCCAGTATAATAAACGACGCGGTTATTTCAATTTCGGCGGAGGCACGTATCTGAACCTGAACGGCGACGTGGGCTACCATATCCTGAGCACAGACAAGGATAAGCTGAATATTTGGTTCTCTCATCGTTCGACGAACGGGAAGGTGAAATATATTCAAGATGTTCCAGAAGGTAATGAGAAAGTCAAAGCAAAACTGAACGACAACTTGGGTGGACTGAACTTCAACCATGTGTTCCACCGTACCATACTCAATATGGGAATCAAATATGGCTATTCTGCTTTCAATTACTACGGGTTGCCACTTCTTAATGCATCACTCTTGCAGTACGATTTCGACTATGCCGACCGCGAAACCAACCAAGTGAACCAGACTATTCAGGCAAAAATAGGTTTCGAATCAAAAGAAGACGCTCCTGTCGGCTATCTGTTAGATCTCGGATATACCAACTTCTCCCATAAATATGCGTTAAGCAAGGAACAAGACGGACCGACAGAACATACGTTCGACGTAAAGTTCGATTTGAACGCCCGTTTCGGCGGCGAACAGCGCATCGGATTAGGGGGTAACGTAGAATACTTCAATTACAGCCTGCCAACAATGGGCGGACAGGAATATTTGGAATTTGAAAACCATGCCGAAGCTACTCTTTCACCTTATTACAAGGTGTCGGGAGACAATTGGAATTTGAAGTTAGGTGCAAACATCATGTTTGTAACCGGTGACAACAGTAAATTTATGGCTTCCCCCAATATTACGGCCGACGTGGAAGTTGCCGATAAGACACAGCTCTACCTGGTTGCCGGCGGCAAACTCTACTCAAACAGCATGTACGAAATTTCACAGGTCAATCGCTACATCAACCCAACGATGGAACTGCTTCCTTCCCGTAACTATCTGGACGGAACGATCGGTATCAGAAGTGGTATCGCTCCCGGTTTCTGGTTCGATGTATTCGGAGGTTATAAGATCACGAACGACGAAGTTTTCTTCGTTCCGAATCGTCTTCTTACATCCGATTTTGCCAATACCAGCAATGCATTGCAAGCAAATGCGAAACATGCGTTCGGCGGTGTCAATCTGAAATATAGCTACCAGCAATTATTAGATATCAACCTGAAAGGTGTTTACAATAGTTGGAATGTCAACGATATCGAAGATGCTTACGGCAAACCCGAAATGGAATTGACAGCCGGTGTCACCGTCCATCCGATCAACCAGGTAACTGCTTCTTTGGATTATTATTTAGCAACTGGCCGCAAGACGTTCTTAGGAAAACCGGAAGGTGAAAAGATGAAAAACATCAATGAACTCAACCTGACCGGAACTTACACCCTGAACGACACTTTCGGGCTGTATCTGAAACTGAACAACGTCCTGTTCCAGAAATACGAACTCTATTACGGCTATCCGATGCAGAGTTTCAGCGCAATGATCGGTGTGAACATCAATTTCTGACACTACCGGTTTCTACTTGTGCGGCAGTGTACCGGAAAGGGCTTACAATCCAACCTTTTTCGGTACACTGCCGTTCTTTTTTCGCACGCCTGATCTCTCCTCATCTCTTTTCACCGGAAAACATCGTATATTTGTCCCCCAAATTAAAGAGACGACTATGCAAGGGACAAAAAATCTGACGGAAGGACCTATTAAAAAGCAACTATTTAACCTGGCGCTTCCCATCATGGGAACTTCTTTTATCCAAATGGCCTACAGCATCACCGATATGGCTTGGGTTGGGCGCCTGGGTAGCGAAGCGGTAGCCGCTATCGGGGCAGTCGGTATCTTGACGTGGATGACAACTTCGATTGCTTACCTAAACAAAGTCGGCGCGGAGGTCAGCGTCGCACAAAGTATTGGAGCTCGCGAGGAAGGTGACGCACGTACCTTCGCCGCTCACAATCTGACGATCGCCCTGATCATCTCGCTATGTTGGGGAGCTATGCTTTTCGCCTTTGCCAACCCGATAATCGGTTTCTTTAAGTTAGAAGCGGCTATTTCAGCACAGGCAATAGACTATCTGAGGATTGTCTCGACCGGATTCCCGCTCATTTTCTTAGCGGCAGCCTGCACGGGTATCTATAATGCCGCGGGACTAAGCAAAATACCCTTCTATGTCAGTGGAACCGGATTGATTATGAATATGGTGCTCGATCCCCTGTTTATATTCGGATTCGGGATGGGTACGGACGGTGCAGCCTGTGCAACCTGGCTATCGGAAGCGACCGTACTTGCCATTTTCATCTATCATCTGAAAAAGAAGAACAAACTGTTTGGAGGATTTCCTTTCTTTGTCCGGTTAAAAAGCCGCTACAGCAAACGTATTTTCCAGTTAGGACTTCCTGTCGCATTGTTAAACAGCCTGTTTGCCATTATCAACCTGATGATGGCACGCACGGCATCGACCTATGGCGGACATATCGGACTAATGACAATGACAGCCGGAGGACAAATCGAAGCAATCGCCTGGAATACCTCGCAAGGATTTAGTACGGCTCTAAGCACATTCGTAGCTCAAAACTTTGCCGCACAGAAAAAAGAACGTGTTCTGGGTGCCTATCATACGACTCTGAAAATGACAGCTATGTTCGGTATCTTTTGCACACTGCTTTTCGTGTTCTTCGGTAGCGAAGTATTCTCGCTGATCATACCCGAAAAGGCTGCTTATGAGGCAGGAGGCGTTTTTCTCCGCATCGATGGTTACTCAATGTTGTTCATGATGCTGGAAATAACGATGCAAGGATTGTTCTATGGGACAGGCCGTACGATCCCTCCCGCCATCATCAGCATCACGTTCAATAGCCTGCGTATCCCAATGGCGATCGGATTGACGGCAATGGGGCTGGGTATTACAGGTGTCTGGTGGGCAATCAGCATCTCAAGTATGCTGAAAGGGATCGTCGCATTCATCTGGTTCCGCATTTTACAGAAGAAGATATTGTGATACAACAAACTATTCCGTATTTTTGCCAATCCGTATTGTCATAGCAACGACAACCGACTATTCAATAAAAAATAACATCATAATGAACAACGAATTAAAGCCGGAAACCCTCTGCGTGCAGGGAGGCTGGCAACCGAAAAAAGGAGAACCGCGCGTCCTGCCTATCTATCAGAGCACGACATTCAAGTACGACACCAGCGAACAGATGGCTAAACTGTTCGACCTGGAAGAGAGTGGATATTTCTACACCCGCCTGCAAAACCCGACAAACGATGCTGTCGCAGCCAAGATCGCCGCTTTGGAAGGTGGCGTAGGCGCCATGCTGACTTCTTCCGGGCAGGCAGCCAATTTCTATGCCGTATTCAACATCTGCCAGGCTGGCGACCACATGGTTTGCTCGTCCACGATCTATGGTGGAACGTTCAACTTGTTCGGTGTGACGATGAAGAAGTTGGGTATCGAAGTGACATTCATCGATCCTGATACCCCGGAAGAAGAAATATCAGCTGCTTTCCGTCCTAACACAAAGGCTTTGTTTGGAGAAACCTTGTCCAATCCGGGCATGAGCGTACTCGATATCGAAAAGTTTGCCCGTATCGCCCACAATCATGGTGTGCCTCTGATCGTGGATAACACATTCGCAACGCCGATTAACTGCCGTCCATTCGAATGGGGAGCCGATATCGTGACTCATTCAACAACCAAGTATATGGACGGCCATGCGACAAGCGTAGGCGGTGCAGTTGTGGACAGTGGCAACTTCGACTGGGACACGCATGCTGACAAATTCCCCGGTCTAACAACCCCGGACGAATCTTATCATGGCCTAACCTACACAAAGGCTTTCGGCAAGATGGCTTATATGACAAAGGCTACGGCACAGTTGATGCGCGACCTGGGTTCTATCCAGGCTCCGATGAATGCCTTCTTGTTGAATTTAGGGCTTGAAACCCTACACCTGCGTATGCCACAACATTGCAAGAACGCCCAACAAGTTGCCGAATGGCTGGAAGCAAACGAGCAGGTTGCCTGGGTGAATTTCCCCGGATTAAAGAGTAATAAATATTACGAACTGGCCCGGAAATACATGCCAAACGGGACTTGCGGCGTAATCGCTTTCGGCTTGAAAGGTTCTCGTGAAGATGCGATCCGTTTTATGGATAACCTGAAGATGATCTGCATCGTGACTCACGTAGCGGATGCTCGTACCTGTGTCCTCCACCCTGCCAGCCATACACACCGTCAGTTGACGGACGAACAGCTGATCGAAGCAGGTGTTGCTCCCGACCTGATCCGTTTATCTGTCGGCATCGAAAATGCAAACGACATCATCGCGGATATCGAGCAGGCGTTGAAATAACAAGCATTAAATGCAGATTTATCGGTATGGAATATAATGGCACTCTGTAGGGGCGGGGTTCTACTCCGCCCTATGAAAATGACGTCTGCCTTGCCGGATTCAATAGGCAGAGCAGAGCCCTGCCCCTACAAACGATAATCATTTTGTATGACCATGCTATCTATGTTCCACACAGATAAACCAACATTTATAATTCACAACCATCAAATCGATAACGTCTTCCCTAATCGGTATATCCACCGGGTTGATAAACGACGCCACAAGGAAGCAGGCGTCTCCTCCATCAACAAATCCGGACGGAACTCACGCAGGATCAACCAATCCGCTTGTTTCACCCAATGAGAAAAAGCGGGATTCGGCCGATGAGTACGCGATAGTTCCAACAAAGCATCCAGGTCAAACCGATCTGCAACGACGCCAGCACCAGCCTGAACCGCATCAAAAGCATTACAGGATTGTTCGATATGGGTCGGTACCATCAATACAGGTTTACCCAGATACATAGCCTCACAAACAGACTCGAAACCTGCTGTCGTAGCATAAGCTTTCGCACCCGCCATATAACGGATAAACAGCGTGTCATTCAGTTGATGGAAAGAAAGAAAAGAGTCTACTTTTACTTCCGGACGAACCTCCTTTTTATCCCAAAATATATGCAAAGCAACATTCGGATGCACCTTGTGCCAGGACCGTATCTCTTCGCTGAATCCGCTATTCAGTAAGTAGCCATGCAGATAATCCCCGTTCACCGGCGTTGTTTCCAACACTTCCTTGCGCAAAAGAGGAGGAACCACGACAATCCTTTCTGACGGAACCTCACGCATCTTGCGAAAAGACAAAGCCAGTTTTTTTGTGGCTCCTATTGCCGTCATGCGAGTGAAAAACTTCAAGGAGACAAGTGACAGTCTGTTTTGTCCAGGAAAGACAAAGTCAGGATGTAAAAACAAATACTGGTGCGCAATACAAACCATCAGGGCTTTCGGATGGCAAAACAGATAAGTCAGTCCGGTCAGTAGTTCGTAGAAGTTTACGACAACATCCGCTCCCGTCTCCTTTATCATCCGGTTGATATACCGGATACTTGAGAGATATTTATGCAACCTAAACAGGTTATAAGCCACACTCCTTACCAAATTGACCTGCTTATTCTTGGCCGAAGGAAGGAAGTTCGGGCTCTCAAACGGATAAACAGGAACACCGATCTTCTCGCTAAAAAAACCGGGAAGCCGGCGTGCCGGACTTTTTCCGACCAGAACCCCCACGATCTCATGCCCTTCATCCGCCAATTTCTGGCGAAGAGAAAGCGCCTGGGTCAGGTGACCACGTCCTTCACCTTGTATGATAAACAGTATTTTCATATTACTTCGGCATAATACAGACCGGAAGAGGCCTTTTCATTACGGTCATAATCTTCCTTACTATATGAAACAATATTCCAGTCGCCTTGTTCATTCTCAACGAGTGCCGTAAGGCTTTCCACCCAGTCGCCGGAATTCAGATAATGGATATCCCCATACCGTACGTTAGCTGCCTGATGGATATGTCCGCAGATAATACCGTCCAATTTCTTCGCCTCCGCCAGTTTAACCAGCTCCTTTTCGAAATCGGAAATATAAGAGACAGCACTTTTCACTTTATGTTTGACATGTTGGGAAAGTGAAAAGTAAGGCTTTCCTGCTTTTTCCCTCCGCTGGTTGTATATACGGTTCAGCCACAACAGAAAAGTATAGCCCATATCTCCCAACATCGCTAACCAACGCATATTCGTAGTAACCGTATCGAAGATATCTCCATGTGTCACCAAATAGCGCTTCCCGTGTGTATTCAGAATATAATCTTTCACGACAGAGAGGTTGGAGAAGGTAAACGGAACCAGGTTGTCCAGAAAATCGTCATGATTGCCACGTATATAGACAATCTCCGTTCCTTGCTTTTCCATCATCTTCATCAGAACTTTAAAGAAATCGGTATGTTGTTGCTTCCAGCGACGACCGGATTTCTGGAGTTGCCAGCCATCGATGATATCACCGTTCAATATCAGGCGGTCACAGTTAACATGTTTAAGGAAATTCGTCACTTCCTCGGTCCGTGAATGCTCGGAACCTAAGTGAATGTCCGACAGGACAATGGTTGGATAATACTTTCTTAGTTTCATGTTCTTTCTATTAACATGATACAAAAAAACGTACTTTGTATTACGGCGTTGCAACAGCCATATGAAAAAACAATGAAGGCCACTCCTTCACAGGGGCAGCCTTCATACAATTTATAGAAAATCCAAATCAATCTTCTGCCTGAGTTGCCTCGTAAGCTTTTAACAGCTTGTCCTGGACATCCGACGGAACCAGTTCATAGCTGGAGAACTTCATCGTAAATGAAGCACGTCCACCTGTGATGGAACTCAAAGATGTCGAGTACGAAGACATCTCTTTCAAAGGCACTTTAGCCAACAGCTTTTCGTAGCCTTTTTCACTATTCATACCCATAATGATGGCGCGACGTCCCTGCAGGTCACTCATCACGTCGCCCAGATAATCAGCCGGAACCGATACTTCTACATCATAAACAGGTTCCAGGATCTTAGGACCAGCTTCTTTAAAAGCGGTACTGAAAGCATTACGGCCTGCCAGCATGAAAGAAATTTCATTACTGTCTACCGGGTGCATCTTTCCATCATAGACGATGATGCGCACATCACGGGCATACGAACCAGTCAACGGTCCCTGCTCCATACGAGCCATAATACCTTTCAGGATGGCCGGCAGGAAACGGGCATCGATGGCTCCACCAACGATACTGTTAATAAATACCAGCTTTCCACCCCAGTCCAAATCTATTGTCTGCGTATCACGTACGCTGATTTTATATTCTTGTCCGCCAAAACGATATGTATCCGGTGCCGGCATACCTTCGTAATACGGTTCGATGATCAAGTGAACTTCACCAAATTGGCCTGCACCACCCGACTGTTTCTTATGGCGGTAGTCCGCACGAGAAGCTTTCGTGATGGTTTCACGATATGGGATCTTCGGTTCGTAAAACTCAATCGGCAATTTATCATTGTTCTCGATTCTCCATTTCAATGTGCGAAGATGGAATTCTCCCTGACCGGAAACGATCGTCTGTTTCAATTCTTTGGACTGTTCGATCATCCATGTCGGATCTTCTTCGCGCATACGCATCAAGATTTCCATCATCTTTTCGGCGTCTGCCTCATTAACCGGTTTCACGGCACGGCGATATTTCGGGTCCGGATATTTGATAAAGTCGAAACGATAATCACATCCTTTACCATTCAAAGTATTACCACGACGAACATCTTTCAACTTAACGGTAGCACCGATATCTCCGGCAACCATTTCGGCCACGGCGTTACGGGTCTGCCCGGCAACAGAGAACAACTGCGCGATACGCTCCTTCGAACCACGGTCGGCATTCAGCAAATCGTCACCTTCTTTTACCTTACCCGATATCACTTTAAAATAGGAAACCTGGCCGATATGTGGCTCTACAGTCGTCTTAAAGAAGAACAAGCTGGTCGGCCCGTTCGAATCAGGAGTCACTTCCACACCGTCAGTAGTTACCGGACGAGGCATCTTATCTGTACAAGGGACTACATTACCAAGGAATTCAAGCGTACGGCGGACACACATGTCACGACCGGCACATACACAGAAAACAGGGAACATCCCCCGGATAACAAGACCTGCACGAATACCAGCACGCATATCATCTTCACTCAATGTACCTTCTTCAAAGAATTTTTCCATCAGCATATCGTCATGTTCGGCAGCCGATTCGACCAGTGCTTTATGAAGTTCCATCGCCTTATCCATTTCTTCCGCCGGAATTTCCAGCACTTCGGGAACACCGCCTTCAGGTTTCCAACGATACATCTTCATCTTCAACACATCGACAACCGCATTGAAAGACGAACCTGTAGAAACCGGATACTGGATAGGCACCACCTTTCCGCCCCATTGTTCACGTAACTGAGCGATTGTCCCATCATAATCAGCCTTATCGTTATCCAATTGATTCACAACAAAGATAACTGGCTTATGAAATTGTTCTGTATACCGAAACTGGTTGATTGTGCCGACTTCCACGCCATACTGGGCATTCAATACCATCAGCGCCGTGTCTGTCACATTCAGAGCAGAAACTGCACCACCGATAAAATCGTCTGAACCCGGACAATCAATGAAATTCAACTTTCTGTCCTGCCATTCAACACTGAAAACGGTCGAGAATACCGAGTAACCATACTCCTTCTCAACCGGGAAATAATCGCTCACTGTGTTTCCGGATTCCACACTTCCGCGACGTTTTATAACTCCACCCTCGTAAAGCATCGCTTCAGCGAGAGTGGTTTTCCCAGAGCCCGAACTTCCCAAGATAGAGATGTTCTTGATTTCGTTTGTTTGGTATACTTTCATGATATCAAGGTATTAATTTGTGTTTAACAATAAAGATTGCCCCGCAAACCCTTTTCATTCACGGGACCGCAAATTAGAGATTGTAAAGGAGAAAAACAATTCCAAGTTCAGTGTTTGAGAACTATGTTATTTAACAGTTTAAAGATAAAGAGCGGAAAGAAAGACAGATAGAGACAAAATGTTTGTATCTTTGTAGTACGAAAAAGCAGAACAGAATGGCAGGTTTATATATCCACATTCCTTTTTGCGCCAAACGGTGCCTATATTGTGACTTCTTTTCCAACACGGATATGAAGTTCAAAGAACCATATGTCAGTGCGGTTATCCGGGAGATGCAACTACGCCAAGAATATATAGGAGGAGAACCTCTTGACACCATCTATTTCGGAGGTGGCACGCCCTCTCAACTTCAGCAGGCCGACTTCGAGCGGATATTCAAGGCCATAGACTGCCTGTTCAATATAAGCTCATGCAAAGAAATTACGCTGGAAGCCAATCCCGACGATATGACGCCGGAATATGTTGCCTCTCTCCGCAACCTACCCTTCAACCGGGTCAGTATGGGAGTACAAAGTTTCAAAGAGAAAGACCTCCATTTCCTGAATCGGCGCCATGACCGCGAACAGGCTTTGCGTGCGGTCGGACTTTGCAAAGAAAATGGTATCCAAAATATAAGTATCGACTTGATATACGGATTGCCCGGACAGACCCTGGAAAAATGGCAAGAGAATCTGGATGACGCGATCCACCTGGAGATTCCCCATATCTCAGCCTACCATTTAATATATGAAGAAGGGACAGCCCTATATAAGTTGATGGAAGCAGGGAAAGTGGCTCCCATTGAAGAAGAGTTGAGTGTCACCCTTTTCTCCACCTTAATCAATAGACTGGCCGAAGCCGGATATCTCCATTACGAGATTTCCAATTTTGCACGTCCCGGTTATTTTTCCCAGCATAACAGCTCCTATTGGACCGGCAAAAAATATATCGGTATCGGGCCTTCCGCCCATTCCTATGATGGAGAAAGCCGACAATGGAACATCTCTTCCCTTCCCCACTACTTAGAAGGGATAAGGACAGGCATTCCCAATATAGAGATAGAAAAATTAGACATCAACACAAAATACAACGACTTTATCATCACCGGACTACGCACTATGTGGGGAATCCGGACGTCTGACATCCGGGAACAGTTCGGAGAAGAAAAGCAAGCCTATCTCGAACGGCAGGCAGCCACCTATTTACATCAGGGATTGCTTATCTATGAAAACGACACCTTAACTCTCTCGAAAGAAGGTATTTTCATCTCCGATGGTATAATGAGCGACCTTTTATGGGTATAAAGGTAAGTTGCAGACATTTGACAAAGTCATTAAATTACACCAAACTGCCTGTTTTTACAACGAACCGAAGGGTTAACCGTACATTTTCTGCACATTTTTACTATTTTTGAGAATAAAATTAACCAACATATTAAACTATTATCTATATTTGCCCCAACAAAAGACAGTAAGTAGTGCCATATCTATACATAATATCGGGATGCAACGGAGCAGGAAAAACGACAGCTTCTTTCACAATTCTTCCAGAAATGTTGAAGTGTAAAGAGTTCGTTAATTCCGACGAGATTGCCAAGGGGCTTTCCCCTTTTAATTCTGATAGTATCGCGGTAGCCGTTGAAGCCAGTCGTATTATGTATAAACGCATAAAAGAACTAATCGCTTCGGGTGAAACGTTCGCAATGGAAACTACACTGGCCACCCGTTCAGGTGCAAACCTGATCCGGGAAGCACAAAGGGAAGGGTATTATGTAACATTGTTATATTTCTGGCTGAACACACCGGATCTGGCAGTGGAGCGAGTTAAAATGAGAGTGGCCGCCGGAGGACATAACATTCCGGAGAGTACCATCCGCCGTCGCTACGAGGCAGGTATTCACAATCTATTTGAACTATATATCCCCATTTGTGATTATTGGATGATTGCAGACAACTCCATGTCACCGATGGAAGTAATTGCCAAAGGTTTCAGGAGCGATAAAAAAGAGATATATAATTCGGATATTTATACAAAACTTGAGCATCATGAGTGAACAAGAAGTTAGAGAATTTGAAGAGAATATAGTTAAAGGTGCCAATATCGCTTTCCAGCGATTAGTAAACCAGAAAAAGAAAGAAGACGGTGAATTAGTCTTCTCACGCAACGGATACATCTTCCGCGTAAAAGCAGCTGATTTAGAAAAAGGGATGTTTTAACTATTATATTGGATATACAAAAGGGCTGATGAATCAGATTCATCGGCTTTTTTTGTATCCAGACGTTTCCTCTTCCAAATTATATAATTACTTTTGACTCTGCCCAAAAGGAAGAATCAGAAATATGGAAAACATCAAAATAACGGGAGCTTACGAGAATAACCTCAAACATATCTCACTGGAAATCCCCAAGAAACGAATCACAATTTTCACCGGAGTCTCCGGTTCCGGCAAATCATCCTTAGTACTGGACACCATTGCCGCCAGCTCCCGGCGGGAACTGAACGAGACTTTTCCCAGCTTCGTCCAGCAATATCTGCCAAAATACGGACGTCCGCATGTGGACAAAATCGAACATCTCCCGGTCGCAATCGTGATAGACCAAAAGAAGCCAGCTCCCAACGCCCGCTCTACCGTGGGGACTTACACAGACATCTATTCTCTGCTCCGGTTACTTTTTTCCCGCGTCGGCAAGCCTTTTGTCGGTTATTCCGACACGTTCTCCTTCAATCATCCGCAAGGAAGATGTCCCCGCTGTGACGGATTGGGAGAAGTACGCGAACTAGACATCCATAAACTAGTCGACTTCAACAAGTCTCTGAACGATGAAGATACGATCCATTACGTTGCTTTTCACCGCGGCGGATGGCGATGGATACGGTATGCTTGCAGTGGCCTGTTCGATCTGGACAAAAAGATTAAAGACTATACCCCGGAAGAACTGGAATTATTTCTCTATTCCCCTCAGATCCGGCTTAAGAATCCACCGGCCGACTGGCCCCGGACCGCCAAGTACGAAGGTCTGGTCACTCGTATGTACCGCAGCATCATCAATTCGGAAGAAGGCAAACTACATCAGAAATTACTGGAACCAATGGTCACGATGGGCATATGCCCGGATTGCGGAGGTTCACGACTAAACAGCACCGTCCTTTCTTGCCGGATCGGAGAGAAAAACATTGCCGAGGTCACCAGTCTCGCCATTCCCGATATCCTTAACTGGCTACAGAATATCGACGATCCTTTGGCAAATGACCTGAAGCAGGCTATCAGAAACCGCCTGTCCGCCCTTGAAGAGATCGGATTAGGCTACCTGACGCTCGACCGCAATATGGGAACACTTTCCGGAGGTGAAGCACAACGTTGCAAGATTGCCAAATATATCAATTCCGCTCTGTCCGATATACTATATGTACTCGATGAACCTAGTGTCGGACTGCACAGTCATGACATCTGTCTGCTCAAAGCATCCATACGGAAGTTGCGCGACCACGGCAACACGGTTCTTTTAGTAGAGCATCACAAGGAAATGATTCAGATCGCAGACCACATCGTCGACATGGGTCCCGGCTCCGGCATGGACGGCGGAAATGTCCTGTATGAAGGCAGCTATAAAGGCCTACTGGAAAGCGGCACGCAAACCGGATCGATGATCGCAGAAAAATCACCACTAAAAACAGAAATCCGTACGCCGTCCGGCTGGTTTACACTCGAACACGCGAAGAAACATAACTTAAAGGATCTGACGGTCCATTTTCCGATTGGCCTATTTACAGTAATCGCGGGAGTTGCCGGTTCGGGGAAAAGTTCCTTAATGGAATGCTTCCGCCAAACCTGTAAAGATGATGTGATTTATATCAGTCAGAAAAATATCGGTATCAGCTTACGCTCCACCCCCGCGACTTATATCGGAGTAGCGGATGATATACGCAAGCTCTTTGCCCGTAAAAGCAAAGCCGGATTGAACATGTTTACTTTCAACGGAAAAGGCGGCTGTCCGGTATGCAGTGGAAAAGGCGTCATCGTATCAGATATGGCTTTTATGGATTCAATCGAAACCGTCTGTGAAGCCTGCGGCGGATTACGTTATTCACAAGAAGCACTGCAATATACTGTCAACGGACTGAATATAGCAGAAGTAATGGACCTGACCGTACGGAAAGCCTCGCTCCATTTTGCCGGGACAGAAATAGAAAAAAAATTACAGCCCTTGATGAAAGTCGGCCTGGGCTACCTGCACCTCAACCAGGCACTTTCGACTCTTTCCGGAGGAGAGCTACAGCGTGTCAAACTCGCCTCTTATCTCGATAACAAGAGCAAAATCTTCATCTTAGACGAACCGACCGACGGGCTCCATGTCAAAGATATACATCAAATCATCCATCTTTTCGATTCGATGGTAGACCAAGGCAACTCCATCTTCCTGATAGAACATAATCTGGATGTTCTGAAAGCAGCCGACTATGTGATCGAACTAGGTCCCGGTGGCGGACAAATGGGTGGCGAACTGCTCTTCTACGGAACCCCGGCAGAAATGCTTTCATGTGAACAGTCCGTTACAGCGGAATACTTAAAAAAAGAATTGCCTCACCCGATATTCCCTGAAACAAATGAGGTTTAAAGATCACTGTCACTTTATCCCCCTTCATTCCGTTCTACTGATTGCCAATATCTCGGAAAATGAGATCGGCCATTCGATTGCATTCATCAATGTTTCAAAAGCAATCCTCAAATTAAGGGGGACAGGAGTTTGACCGGAAAAAAGATCACATACAGTCAATGCAAGCAACATCTTTTTGTTATAATGCATTCCCTTCAAAGTAACCAAGCTGGACAATACCGAAACGGAACGTGCCCCTTCAAAGTCAGAATCGGCAATATCCGTTTTATCTCTCAATGATTGATAATGTCGACAGCTTTTTATGTCGGCACTTATGCCCATAGCTTCCACAATATCCAATAATACGCAACAGATTGCAATTCTTTCCGATTCTCCTGAGCTCATACTCAAATTATGGTGCCGCCCTGCTCCCCTATGTTTGGCATCTATATAATTAAAAAGCGTGGGAACTGTTAATCTACTATTTTGAAACTGAGGTATCGCCAAACACCCATCGGACAAATAATAAACAACAGCCCACGCTCTATTCTATATACACGAGTATATATAACAAGCGTGAGCGTCCTGTTGTCTATTATCTTTGTCCGACTTGAAAGTTGGCGATTTTCAGTTCCAAAGATAATATCTTAAACGCTTAACGTTATCCATCAATAAAACTGCCGAAAAATCAAAGCCTCGACAGTTCGATGTCAATTGCAAAGATAAATAAAAAGGGTAAACTATATTGTTTACAAAGAAACATTAACAGATACAAATCAAAGATTTTTAGCAACAAAAAGGGCGACCTTTTACAGCCGCCCCTTCCAATCATTCCGATTGCCGGTAAATTCCCCCAAATATAATGTCTTTTACTTTTCAACCGTAAATTTATAAATACACTCACTGAAATATTTTTCGCCCGGACGCAGCACTACGCTCGGGAAGCCTGGCTGGTTGGGAGAATCGGGATAATGTTGTGTTTCCAGACACAAAGCACCACGATGCGGATAGATCACACCCAATTTGCCTTTATCACCATCCTTTGTCATTGCATTTCCCGCATAGAACTGGATACCCGGCTCATTCGTATAAACTTCAAGGCCGATACCGCTTTTTGCAGAAACAGCTTTTGCAGCCAATACATTGATGTCGCAATTATTATTCAAGACCCAGTTATGGTCATACCCCTTTCCGTATGTCAACTGTTCGAACGGCTCATCAATATGCGCACCAATGGCAACAGCCGTACGCAAATCCATCGGAGTTCCTTCAACGGGATCAAGTGTACCGGTCGGAATCAAGGTTGCATCTACCGGGACATATGTGTCGGCGGCAATCATCAGCGTATGATCCAAGATCTGAGAACCCGGAACACCGGAAAGATTGAAATAACTATGGTTCGTCAGATTCACAACAGTCGGTTTGTCTGTTGTAGCCTCATATTTGATATCGACAGCATTATCGTTCGTCAATGTATATGTAACCTTAAGGTTCAGATTCCCGGGGAAACCGGCTTCACCGTCCTTGGAGAGATACGTCAATTCCACACTTTGGTCATTTACCTGTTTGGCATCCCAAACAACCGTATGGTAACCTTCCGGACCACCATGCAGGCAATGCCCATTGTTATTCAGCGGAAGCTGGTATTCCACACCGTCCAACGAGAACTTACCATTTGCGATACGGTTTCCATAACGGCCGATCAATCCACCGTAATTATTGTTTGGATTGTCCACATACTGTTGGATATTATCGTATCCCAGGACAACGTCCGTCATTTTGCCATCCTTGTCAGGAACCATAACCGACACCAGGCGCCCGCCCCAGTTTGTCACACAGGCTTCCGCACCATTCTGGTTCTTCAACACATATAATGCAGTCGGTTTTCCCTGTACTTCTGATACGAAATTAGATTTCATCAGTCCAGAAAGAGTGGCTTCCTCTTTTTTCTCAGTACATGACAACAAAACACACATTGCCATGACAGCCATACATAGTCTCTTCATTTTCGATACTAATAAATTAATGTTTGTTAGATAGGCAGCAAATATACGCTATTATTATCAAAAACAAACGATGCTATAGAATAATGTTGTTTAATACAAATCACTTTCGTACTTTTGTCTGTCATAATAGAGAAAAATGAAACAGTATTTAGAATTACTCGATCGTGTCCTCCGTGAAGGAGTTAAGAAAGAAGATCGGACAGGAACCGGTACATACAGTGTATTTGGACATCAGATGCGCTTCAATTTTGAAGACGGTTTTCCTCTGCTCACTACAAAGAAACTGCATTTGAAATCCATTATATATGAATTACTTTGGTTTCTTCAAGGCGATACAAATGCAAAATACCTGCAGGAACATGGAGTGAGAATCTGGAACGAATGGGCCGACCCGGATGGAAACTTAGGGCATATCTACGGTTTCCAATGGCGTTCATGGCCGGACTATAAAGGCGGCAGCATCGATCAGATCAGTGAAGCGGTAAAGACAATCAAACAGAATCCGGATTCACGCCGCATCATCGTCAGCGCCTGGAACGTGGGAGATTTGGACAATATGAATCTGCCTCCCTGCCACGCCTTCTTCCAGTTTTATGTGGCCAACGGCCGCCTGAGCCTGCAAATGTACCAGCGCAGTGCCGATATTTTCTTAGGCGTACCTTTTAATATAGCCTCGTACGCCCTGTTATTACAAATGATGGCACAGGTAACCGGACTGAAAGCAGGAGATTTCGTCCATACGCTCGGTGATGCACATATTTATACGAACCATCTTGAACAGGTGAAGTTGCAACTGACACGTGATCCGCGGCCTCTTCCCCGGATGGAAATCAATTCGGAAGTAAAAGACATATTCGGTTTCCAGTACGAGGATTTCAATCTGACAGGTTATGACCCTCATCCTCACATCAAAGGAGAGGTAGCCGTATAAATTTAGCATCAAGATAAAAACAGCAAGTTTTATTAAATTCGATAAGTTTATGAGTACTATTTCAATTGTAGCAGCTATTTCCGACAACAATGCGATCGGGAAGAATCTGGGTCTGCTCTGGCGTATGCCGGCAGATATGAAGCGTTTTAAAGACCTGACAACAGGACACGCCGTAATAATGGGACGTAAAACTTTCGAGTCTTTACCCAACGGCGGATTGCCCAATCGTAAAAATATCGTGCTGACCACCATGCCTGAAGCTGGTTTCATCAATTGCTTTGCCTGCGAATCCATGCATGATGCACTGGATATTTGCGAAAAGGAAGAAAACATCTTCATCATCGGAGGTTCTTTGGTTTACAGACAAGGATTAGGGATTGCCGACAAGATGTATCTGACCCGCATTCACGGAGAGTTTCCGGATGCAGACGCGTTTTTCCCCGTTGTCAACTGGGACCTGTGGGAAGAAGTGGAACGCCAGGAATTTCCTGCCGACGAGAAAAATCCGTACCCCTACACATTCCTGACTTACGTTCGTAAAAAATAGAATTACTCCTAATTAACGGTAATTTTACAACTTTTTGCTCTTTCTTTGTATCTATACTTAAAAGGATGTTTGTTTAACAAGTAAATCCATATAGATATGAAGATAAGAGCAATTATTGTTTCAGCCCTGATCACATGCGGAATAGTATCTACTATATTCTACGTGAAAGCAAATCAGGCATCCACCAATGAAAAGGCTATAATAGAAGCCATACAAACGAAAAATACTCCATTGTTGATCCAGTCACTTATTACCCGGATGAAAAACCAGCTGGAGAAAGATACCGACACATTTCCTGAACTGATCAAGGAGGTGGAAACATATGCCGGTGCATGTCCCGACTCGGCATCCGTGGCAATCCTACATTCCATGATTGCGGAGATGTATAATAACTATTATATGCAGAACCGTTGGATCGTCAACCAACGAACCGAACTAGCAGGTTATGTGCCCGAAGATATCCGGGAATGGACCTCCAACCTTTTCCAGGACAAGATCAAACAGGAACTGACACAATCTCTCCAACCGGCCCGCCTGTTGCAACAGACACCGGTCAGCCAATACAACCTGATCCTGAAGAAAGGGAAAGACACGCCCGAACTCCGCCCTACCTTGTATGATTTCCTGGCTTTCCGGGCAATCGACATACAACCGTCAGATAAATGGTATGAAGATTTGATTGCATTCCGTCGTACACAACCGGAAAAGAAAGCCTTATTGCTGGACGAACTGGACTACAGCCAATATAAATACGACATCCAATCTACAAACACCAACGAATACAGAAACACGTTGGACAGTTTGTATAAGGTATACGGTAAAGAACCGTTTGCCGCTGAAATACGCATTGCCGAGATGAACCTTCTCCAACGGGAACGTTACCAAGGCAACAAGGCTCACCAAGACTCCATCCAAGCATTCATTTATTCACTTTGCAAAGAAAGTATCAGACAATATCCCAAATACGAACGTGTAAACATTTTCAAGAATCAGCTGAACGAAATGGAAACGCCGGTACTGAATATCCAGTCCGATAATAACGTTTATCCCGGCAAGAATCTGACGTTGCAACTCAAATATGTCAACACGCCTCAACTAACCGTACGCATCTACAAAAGCCTCCGTCAGCCGGAAAATGCCTGGCGGAATCTGTACAAGAACAGTAAAAGTATGAGAGGAGAACAGGTGAAAGAAATCACATTCGACATGCATCTCCCCAACTCCTACACCGAGGGCGATTCCACCCTTACCATCCCAATGGACAAGTTAGGCCTGTACGAATATGTGATCACGGTTCCCGGCAAACGACTGACAGTCTCCAACCATTTTAGCGTCAGCCGCCTAGCAGCCCTTACCCGCAGCCAGACAAATAACTCGGAAGTGCTTGTCACTGATCTGGAAAGTGGTAAACCGATCGAAGGAGCAACCGTAATTTATTACAAAACTAATATGATGAATGGAACCATCCAACGTCAGGGAGAAGTGAAAACAGACCGATTAGGCATCGCTATCCTTCCAGCCAAAAAGAAGGTCGAACACATACGTCCGGTGTTCCGTGAAGACACCTCCTCCATTATCACAAATATATACCCATACGGTTCTTTCCCCCCCGAACAGGAAAAGGACAAGATCAATCTGTCGTTATTCACCGACCGCGGAATCTATCGGCCGGGACAAAACATATTCTTTAAAGGTATCGCCTACATAAAAGATACAGACAAACCGCATGTCGTAGCCGGACAAACCTATACTGTCACCTTGCGGGATGCCAACTATAAGGAAGTAGCCAGCAAAGAATTCAAGACAGACAAATTCGGCTCTTTCAACGGAGAGTTCACGATCCCATCACAGACATTGAGCGGCAACTTCACTTTAGTTTCAGAAAGAGCCCGTACAAATATCCGGGTAGAAGAATACAAACGTCCGACTTTCAAAGTCAGTTTCCTGCCACTCAAGGAAGAAGTGTCTTTCGGTAATCCGGTGAAGCTGACTGGCGAAGCACAGACTTTCTCCGGAATCGCTCTTCAGACAGGCGAGATAAACTGGACGATCACCCGCCACCCGTTCTGGGCACGTTTTTACATGCCTAACCCATTCGACTCTACACATAAGCAGGTGGCTAACGGAAGGGCTAAAATTGATGATAAAGGTAACTTCACGATCTCCTTCGTACCCGAACGGCCGGAAACATTGGGTATGCGCCCGGCCTTCCAGAGCTACGAAGTAACAGCAACTCTGACCGACAGCAAAGGGGAAACACAAGAAACAAGTTATACCTTCTCCGTCGGCGACACAGGCATCCTGTTGGATATCCAAATGCCCGGACAGGAAATGGAGAACGATTCCGCCAAAGCTATGATAACGGCCTATACCGTGAACAGACAGAAAATATCCGCAGAGGGAAGTTACACGATTTATTCCCTGTCGGACGAAAAGCTGGAAAAGGATATATTCGGTGCAGACCGGTATAAAATCAATAAATTGATGGCTGTAGGGACCTTCATGACAGGAGATGAAATATCGCCTGTCGTATTCCGCGAACTTCCCGCCGGACGCTATCGCCTGGAAGTGAAATCGACTGACTCCAACGGGAAAGAAGTTTCCGCCAATCAAGATTTCATCCTGTACAGCCGCCAAGATAAACGGCCACCCGTATTTATGCATACTTGGCTGATCAAAGAGCACACGACCTGTGTGCCAGGCGAAGAGGCAGCGTTCATTTTCGGAACTTCCGACAAGGACACGCATATATTATATGAAATTTATACAGCAGACAACAAATGCACAGAACGTAAGTACATCCGGTTGAGCGATGAAAACCGAATCTTCCGCATTCCGTTCAAGGAAACGGACGGAGAGGGATTCACCGTATCTTTCACATTTGTCAAAGACGGCAAGATGTATGTGAGACAAATTCCGGTTCAACGCCAGCAACCGAACCGGAGATTGAATATCCAAGCAAAGACATTCCGCGACCACCTGTTGCCGGGAAGCAAGGAGAATTGGAAATTCCGTATTACGGATGCCGATTCCTCGACCGTCTCCGCAGAGGTTTTGGCAAGTATGTACGACGCTTCATTGGATAAGTTGCTGCCTTTTAGCTGGTCTTTTTCTCCACAAAGATATGTTTATCTGTACGCTCCGCGTTTTTCTGAAGGAACTGCATTCACAAACAGTAGCCGGTACGAAACGGAAAACCGGAAAGGGCTGACCATACCGCAATATCAATATAACCAACTTGACTGGCAGGATGTCTTGTCGATAGGATACCGCTACGGGCGCAACAACCGCCTGTATGCGACAGGAGCCGTCATGAAGTCAGCGACAGTTCCGGCAGTGCCCGAAGTCCTCAGCATCACAAATGACAGTGCGCCGCTGGAAGAATCGGCAATAAAGGCGGATCAGGATGTCGCTGATATCATCGCCGAAGAAGAGGTGGAATCAGAATATCCCGCCCTGTTTCGCAAAATACAACAAGAACCGGTCAAACTTCGCGAAAACTTCGCTGAAACAGCCTTCTTCTATCCGGCCTTAGTGACCAACGAAGCTGGAGACGTAGCTTTCAGTTTCACGATGCCCGAAAGCAACACGACCTGGAAACTACAACTGTTAGCACAGACAGAAGACCTGAAATACGGCTATCTGTCCCGCGAAATCATGACCAATAAGCCGCTGATGGTAACTCCTGCCCTACCGCGTTTCCTACGTCAGGGCGACGAAGTGACCTTCACGACGCAGGTCAGCAACCAGTCAGATGCCACAATAGATGGACGTGCCAGCCTGGAACTGTTTGATCCGGACAACGACCAGCCTGTCATCTGTCTGACTAAATCGCAGAAACCTTTCACCTTAAGCGCAGACAGTACTACGACAATCAACTGGTCATTCCGGGTTCCAGCCTCTGCAAGCGGCGTTATAGGTTGCCGCATCATTGCCGATTCCGACAAAGGAAGTGACGGCGAGCAACATCTGATCCCGGTTCTTCCAAACGAGATACTGGTAACGGAAAGCACCCCGTTCTACCTATTCGATAAGAATGAAGAAGTGATCCGGTTGAAAAACGACAAAAATATCAAACCGTTCCGCACAACACTGGAACTGACGGCCAACCCTGTTTGGTACGCCGTACAGGCATTGCCAACCCTCACTCAACCGGAAAACGACAACATCATTTCCTGGTTTGCATCTTATTACAGCAACACACTGGCCAGCTACATCGCAACCGCCCACCCGCGTATCCAGCAGGTCATCAGCCAGTGGAAAGCACAGGGTGGAAACGCCTCCACACTCTATTCCAACCTGGAAAAGAATACAGAACTGAAAAACATCCTCCTACAGGAAACACCTTGGGTACTGGAGGCTGGCAGCGAGACGGAACAGAAACAACGCCTCTCTCTCTTGTTCGATATGAACCGGGCAGCGGGGCAGCGAGAAATCGCCCTCCGACATCTTCTCGACCTTCAAACGCCGGACGGTGGCTGGGGTTGGTTCAAAGGTATGTATCCGAGCCAGGAACTCACCCTCTATATATTGAAAGGGATGAGCCAACTGACAGAATTGAATGCGGTCGAATATGACCAACAAGAGAAGGAGATGCAGATAAAAGCACTCAAATTCGTAGACAAACAAATTCAGTCCGACTACGAATCACTCCAAAAGATCAAGAACTGGCAGAAAAACGAAATCTCTCCATTGGAAATCGAATACCTGTTTGTCCGCAGCCATTACCGTGACATTCCGGAGCTCAGTTCGGCCCGCGAAGCGATCCGCTACTATACAAACTTGGCAGAAAAGCAGTGGAACAAACAATCCATCCACAGAAAAGGAGAAATAGCGTGGCTCATGTGGAGGAACGGAAAGAAAGAGATTGCCGGAAAAATTATCACTTGGCTGCGTAAAACTGCTTCGACCTCTCCGGACAAAGGCATGTATTGGGCTAACAACCGGAGAGGAGCAGGCACCTTTACCTCCCCTATCGACACCCATTGCCTGCTGATGGCTTTCTTCAATGAAGTTTCGCCCGACAAACAGGAAACGGATCGTATGAAACAATGGTTGCTCAGCCAGAAGCAAACACAGAACTGGGAATCCGTCCCGGCAACAGTCAACGCCATCTATGCTTTGCTTCTGACAGGCAGTGACTGGTTGGACACAAACAACACTTGTACAGCCCAATGGGGCAAACAAATTTATAGCACGACAAACGGTGAATTGGCTACCGGCTACCTGAAAGTAACCGTTTCGGATGAGAAAATAACCACATCCGAAGAAAACTCCGTTTCCATTCGTAAAGAAGGATCGGCACCTGCATGGGGAGCGGTCTACGAGCAATATTTCCAGCACATCAACGACGTGAAAAAACAGAAAGGTGTCCTGAACGTAGAAAAGAAACTGTTCGTAGAAACAAATGACGGAGCCGGACAGCAGCTTCGTCCGGTTACCCCGGAACAACCGCTCCGTGTCGGCGACAAAGTGATCGTCCGCCTCGTCGTCCGCACCGATCGCGAAATGGATTACGTCTTCCTGAAAGACCTCCGCGCCGGATGTTTTGAACCAGCGAACCAACTTTCCGGTTCTATCTACAGGGACGGGGTCTGGTACTACCAGTCACCGACAGATGTTTCGGAGAATTTTTTCTTCGATCGCCTGCCCCAAGGAACTTTCGTCCTGGAATATGCCGTATACGTGACACGCACCGGTGAATATGCAGGAGGAATCAGTACGATCCAATGTCTGTATGCCCCCGAATTCGTCTCACATACGGAAGGAAATATTGTCCGGGTGGATTAAATTCGTTTCTGTCATTTCGATAGCCCGAAAGAGGTTATTGCGTTCAAAAAGAAACGTTAAAAAATATTACCCGCACTACTAAATCTTTTTACATGCACTACTAATCCCATTTGCAAATTCAACTTAGAAGTGCAACTTCGCAGTGTGTTCTCCATGAAAAAACCACTGCGGGTTTGCCCCAGCGGCAGGGGTGCATAGCCCCTGAGAGCGTAGAATCAATTAGCAATACAATAAAAAAGGAGACCGAAGTCTCCTTAGGATTAACTATTTTTGTATTGTTATGAAGTATAAACAATTAACCCGTGAGCAAAGATATGCAATATCTTTGGGACTAAAAGAAGGTAAGACCCAAAAAGCGATAGCTCTTCAAATAGGAGTGTCGGCCAGTACGGTAAGTCGTGAGCTCAGACGCAATAAAAGTCATCGTGTTTATAGTTATAGCC
>CDZN01004893.1_pt1 | contig 54961 bp, 52 predicted proteins | sample 557701 | NCBI WGS metagenome assembly CDZN01 (sample SAMEA3182089, study PRJEB8094) | gut metagenome | biome: human; feature: gut; material: Stool; isolation source: human stools | place: Canada | collected 2013-02-04 | reverse complement strand
GAATTGGGAATAAAAAACTGTTACTATGACAATGATTACTGGGCAGGCGCAGTAAAACAATGCGGTGGAGTAAATAATTTACCTACAATGGCAGATTTAGGAAAACTGGCAAGCGCAATATACAAAGGAAACCCAAGTGTAGGAGCAAAACAGGATGTGAATAATCTGGCTTATGAATCAGGCACCGCAACTTCTTTAGGCTTACCAGAACCCAGCTTCTCCTTGTGGTCTGGTGAGGAGACCAATAGCAGCTACGCTTACTTACGTTACTTCTACTCCACGGGCACGTTCTGGCGCAACAACAGCCGCAACAACAGTTACATTCAGGCGGTGTGTTTGGGTGATTGATTGTTCAATTGTTCATGTGTAAAAGGGCGGTGCTTAGGCGCCGCTTTTTTACTTGATATTTTTTTACAAAACATGTCTTTTAATGTTTTTCATGCTACCATTTTCTTATGAACTGGAAAAATCTGAGTAAAAAGAAGAAGGCTTATATTATAGCATTTTCCGGAATTGTCGGGATATTACTGTGGGCTTTTATTTCTGCCGGAATTATCACCCATAATTTTAACCGCAGCCAGCTTTCTGTAAATCAAGACAGGCAGGAAGCTCTGATTAACGGTATTATTCTTACTGAAACCAAGGATGAAAAAAAATACTGGGAAATTTACGGTGAAACCGGTACGTATGACAGCACAAACGGCGTTGCTCTTCTTGATAACTGTATCGGAAATTTTTATGATGAAAATAATGAAGTTTCTATGAGTTTTGAATCCAGCAAAGGAACTTACAACTCAAAGAAAACCCAGATTATTATGTATAATGATACAAGGGTTGTTATTAAAGACGGAACTTCCCTTGAAGCTGACAGGATTACCTGGACCGGGTCTGATAATCCTATTGTTGCAAAAGGCAATATAAGAATTACCCGCAATGGTCAATTCCTTGCCACTGCCGATACGGTTGAAATAAGCCCAAGTTATGATAACTTTAAAATTATAGGTCATGCCCAATCTAAAATGTATGATGTTAAGGAGAAAAAATGAAGAAACTCTTAATTAGTATAGCTGTTATAATGTTTTCTTTCGGTATAATCGCACAGGCGTCGGATCTGGTTATCGAATCCAAAACCCAGACTTTTTCCGAAGAAGATAACAAGATTAAGTTTCAAGGCGATGTAAAAGTTTCCGTTGACGATATGAAAGTTGTCGGGGAATCTGCCGATATTAATATGAATGAAGAACAGAAACTTGATACTGCAACATTTTATGACAAACCTTACGCATACGAAGTTAAAAAGAACAAAAAACGAGAAGTTAAAGCTAATATTTTAAAAGTTTCTTTAATTACAAAAATCGTCAGGGCTGAAGGTGATACCCAGTCAGTAGTTTTTGACGGCAAAGTTCCTATTGTTGTTATCAACTCGGATGTTCAGGAATACGATACAAAAACAGGCGTGATGACTGCAACCGGTGCTGTTACAATTAAGTACAAAGATATTGAATCTTTTTCAAATAAAGCCATAATTAAAACAAATAAAAACGGCGATTTGAAAGACCTGGAACTCATTGGAAATGCCAGAGTAAAAGACAAAACAAACGAATCTTTTGCTGATAAATTTTATTATAGCGAAGCAACAAAAATGCTTACAGCAACAGGCAACACTACCTCTAATGCAACAATGGAGGACGGGCAGAAGCTTATATTGAAATCTAATGTGCAAGAATACAGCCAGGATAAAAATACTTACAGTGCAAGCGGAAATGTTCGCGTATGGTACCAGGATTACTACGCTGTAGGTCCTAAAATTACTGTTTATCCGGATAAAACTACAAACAAGCCTAATGATATATATTTTACCGGTCGTTCAAGTATTACTCAGGGCGTAAGAACTATTTATGCCGATAAGATTAAGATGATGCTTAAACCGAAAGACTTCCATGCAGAAGGCAATACTCGTACTGTAATAAGAAATATCGGTTCAGGCGACAGCAGCGACGGAGAAATGACACTCGGATTATAAGGAAAATAAAATGAGCGCAAAAATTGACAAAGCTGTAGAGCTGTATAATAACGGTGAGTATGACAAAGCTATTGATATTTTCAGTTCAGTTTCTGAAACTGAAAATCCAAGTGCCGAGTTATATAATAATATAGGCTTATGCTATTGTAAGAAGGGTAATATAGAAAAAGCGGAAGACAATTTTCTGAAAGCTATTGAATTAAACCCGAAATTGCCGCAGGTTTATCTAAATCTTGCTGACATTTATTATAAGCAGAGAGATTTTGAAAACGGACTTGAACTGCTTTCACAAGGAGTTTATGAGCTTCCTGACAATATGGTTTTGAGGCATCTGCTTGCAAGATTTTATATGGAAGATGCAAGGCTTGATATGGCTATAGATGAACTTGAAAAAATCCTTGAAACCCAGCCTGAAAATTATGATGCTTATTATGATTTGGGTAAGGTTCATTTTGAACTTGGAAATTATGCTGTTGCAATAGAAAATTTTGAAAATGTTCTTGAATACAAAGAAGCTAATGTCTGGATTTATTATTATCTTGCTCAGGCTTATGAAGCAAACGATGAAATAGACAAAGCTATTTCAAATTACCTTAAAGCTATTGCAAGAGATGACGGCTTTTATCAGGCTTATAAAAAGGTCGCAATATTGTTCCTTGCAAGAGGTGATTACGAAGATGCGGTAGAATACTTTGAAGACTATGTCACTCTTGGCGTGCCGCAGGAAGAAATAAATAACGTTAATAAGCTTATAGAAAGAATTAAGAAGAAACAAGAAAATGAAAGATAAATACTGGATTGCGTTTTCGGCAATTGAACAAATTGACAGCGCATTTGTTCAAAGACTTTATAACTATTTCGGAGATGTAGAAGAGGCTTATAATGCAGGCTTGAATGATTTGGAGCAAATTGACGGGCTTAGTGTAAGAAAAGCTGAAACTTTTCTTCGAGAGCGTGATAAAATCAATCCGGATAAAGCGCTTGAAGAAGTGCAAAACCGCGATATTAAATTCTTAGCCTTTGAGGATGAAAAATATCCGAAAATGCTTAAACAAATTTCAAATCCTCCTGCCGTTTTGTATTACAAAGGAGATATAGAAGCCTGTAATTTTGAAAGAACTCTTGCCGTTGTCGGCTCAAGGCGAGCAAGTTACAGCGCAAAGGAAGCTGTAAATAAAATTCTGTCAGAATTAAAAGATACTGATATTTGCATCGTTTCCGGTCTTGCTGCCGGAATTGATACCGCAGCACATCTTGCGGCACTGGAAAATAATCTAAAGACAATCGGTGTTATAGCAAGCGGGTTTGATTATATTTATCCGTCCTCTAACAAATATCTTTATCAAAAACTTGAAAACGGCGGCGGTGTTGTTGTAACAGAATATTATCCGACCTTTCAGCCTTTAAAGTTCAGATTTCCTCAGAGAAACAGAATAGTTTCAGGACTTTCATACGGTACCCTTGTTGCCGAGGCTTCACTAAAAAGCGGGGCTCTTATAACTGCAAATCTTACTCTGGAACAGGGAAGAGAGCTGATGTGTATTCCGGGGCTTATTTCAAATCCTAATACAGAGGGTATTTATAAGCTTCTAAAAAACGGGGCAGCTCTGGTTACAAAAGCCGATGATATTCTTGAAGCACTTAACTGGGAAATAAACCCGGTACAGCAGCTTTCTATAGATTTAACGGAAAATTTGAACGAAGCTGAACAGAAAATATATAAAGCTCTTGATGTTGAAGAAAAAGGTTTTGATGAACTTTCGGCATTAACAAAAATCAGCACGGCTGATTTGCTGACGAACTTGACAACCATGGAGCTTAAAGGCATAATAAAACAAGTAACCGGTGATAGATATAAGAGGGTGTAGAATATAAATGGCAAAAGCAGCAGCGGCAGAAAAAGCAGACAGCATACAGGCAGCTTCTAAAAGTAAATCAAAAAAAGAAAAAGCTCTTGTAATAGTCGAGTCTCCTGCAAAATCCAAAACAATAAGAAAGATTTTAGGTGACAGTTATACAATTGAAGCAAGTTTCGGACACATAAGGGATTTGCCTCAGAATGTCCTCGGCTTTGATGTTAACAAAGGTTTTGAACCGTCATTTGTCGTTATTCCTGAAAAGAAAAAAGTTGTTACTAAATTAAATGACTTATCTAAAAAAAGTGATAAAATTTTTCTCGCATCCGACCCTGACCGGGAAGGAGAAGCAATTGCCTGGCATGTCAGACAGGTTCTGAATGTTCCTGATGATAAAGTTTTTAGAATTGAGTTTAACGAAATTACGCCAAAAGCCGTAAAATATGCCGTTGAACATCCGCGTGCCATTGATATGGACAGAGTAAAGGCACAGCAGACAAGACAAATTCTTGATAAGCTTGTAGGTTATAAATTAAGCCCTGTTTTATGGAAGAGGCTTGGTAATTATCACCTTTCAGCCGGCCGCGTTCAATCAGTTGCCCTGAGGATGATTTGTGAAAGAGAAGAAGAAATCGAAGCTTTCGTCCCTGTTGAATACTGGTCAATTCATACTGAACTTGAAAAGGAAGGCGGAGTTTTTGAAGCCGAGCTTTCAAAATATAAAGATAAAAAAGTTGAAATCCATAACGAAGAAGAAGCGCAAAAGATTGTTGAATTTCTTGCTGATAAATCAACAGAATATAAAGTTGCAAAGATTACAAACCGCGAAACAAAGCGTAAACCTACTGCACCTTTTATAACCTCAACACTTCAGCGGGAAGCCTCATCAAAGCTTGGCTATGGTGTGCAAAAAACAATGCAGATTGCGCAGAAACTTTACGAAGGGATTGAACTTGAAAACGGCGCGGTCGGTTTGATTACCTATATGAGAACCGATAGTACAAGAATTTCCGATGATGCTCAGGCAATGGCAAAGGATTTTATTCTCAATAACTACGGTGAGAAATATTATCCGGAGAAACCTAATATTTACGCAAAGGGGAAACAAAATGTTCAGGATGCTCACGAAGCTATCCGTCCGTCTTATCCTGAAAGAACTCCGGACAGTATTAAACAATATCTTTCAAATGAGCAGTATCGTTTGTATAAGCTAATATGGAATAAGTTTATGTCATCACAAATGACAAATGCTACTATTGCCAATAAATCAGTTGAAATTACAGCCGGTGATTACACACTGAGAGCAAGTACAAGTAAAGTTATGTTCGACGGTTTCTTAAAGCTTTACAACGAAACAGCAGATGAGGACAATGCTCCTAAAGAAAAAATACCTGATCTTCAAAAAGACGATATTTTGACTTGTCGTAAAGTTACGCCTAAACAGCACTTTACCCAGCCGCCTCCAAGATATTCCGAAGCTACTCTTGTTAAGGCTCTGGAAGAATACGGTATAGGACGTCCGTCAACTTACGCTTCTATTATTACAAAAATCCAAACGCGCGGCTATGTTGAAAAGCTTGAAAAGGCTCTTGCTCCAACTTTACTCGGGCGGACTGTTTCCAAGCAGCTTGTGGCTCAATTTACGGATGTAATGGATTATAAATTTACAGCAGGTATGGAAACCAAGTTAGACTTGATTGCTGAAAAGAAGGCGGTCTGGAATAAAGTCCTGGAAGATTTCTACGGTCCGTTTATAGAAGTCGTTAACGATGCTATGAAAAACGGCGAGCGCGTTCGCATTGAAAGTAATGTTATGTGTCCAAACTGCGGTAAACCAATGCTTGTAAGAACAAGCCGGCAGGGAAACCAGTTTTTGGGATGTTCCGGTTATCCGGAATGTAAAACCGTCATGTCGATGAACGCAATTTCTGAAAACGCTCAGGCGCAGCCTGCCGGGGCTGAGAAATGCGAAGAAAAGTGCGAAAAATGCGGTTCGGATATGGTATTTAAAACAGGTCCTTACGGCAAATATATGGAATGTACAAATGAAGAATGCAAATTCCGAAAGCCATACCGCCGCTCTACCGGCGTTAAATGCCCTAAATGCGGTAACGGGGTTATTGTTGAAAGAAAATCAAAACGCGGAACTGTATTTTTTGGCTGCGATAAATATCCGGACTGTGATTTTGTTCTCTGGAATGAACCAACCGGTGAGGAATGTCCTGATTGCGGGGCGTTACTTGTGAAAAAGGTTCTGAAAAAAGGAACAACAATAGAATGTTCAAATCGTACATGCGGATACAAACGTACGGTAGAAGAAAATACGGAGGCTCAGGCTGATGAATAAATTTGGTTTAATCGGTTATCCTTTAGGACATTCAATTTCAGCAGTGATTCACAAGGCAGGTTTTGAAAGCCTTGGTGTTGATGCGTCATACGATATTCTGGAAACAGATCCTGAAGATTTGGTTGATAGGGTTAAATTCTTTAAACACAACAATTATAGCGGTTTTAATGTAACTATCCCGTTAAAACTTCCTATCTCTCTTTTTGTTCAGGAAGTTGACAAGTATGCAGATATTGCAGGTGCGGTTAATACTGTAAAGATTAATCCTGATAAAACCTTTAAAGGATATAATACTGATGCTATGGGATTTAAAAAAGCTATACCTTCATCAATTAATCTTGAAGGAGCTTCGGTTGCTCTTCTTGGTACCGGCGGGGCGAGCAGGGCTGCTGTTTTAGGTTTATCTGAACTTGGCGTTAAGGAGATTGGCGTTTATACTCGAAATATTCCTAATGCACTTGATTATATGGCATATATGCGCCGGAAATTTCCTGCAATAAATTTCACAGCCTATCAGATTGATGCTGTAAGAGATTTGTCTAAATATGACATGCTTGTGAATACAACCCCTATAGGAATGCTTGGGCGTTCTGCTGATATGACACCTGTAGAGGCAAATGTTTTGCAGACAATGCGTGAGGGGAGTGTTGTTTACGATGTTATTTATAATCCTAAAAAAACTGTATTGTTAACAAATGCAGAACGGCTTGGTCTAAAAATTATAAACGGGCTGGATATGTTGATTTATCAGGCAATTTCAGCTCAGGAAATATGGCTTGGAAGAACTCCTGATTTTAATGCAATGAAGATTGCTGCACTTGAGAGTTTGTAATAGCAAAAAATTTTATGTGCAAGGTTTTGGTATCGTATGGCTATAAGATTTTCTTCTGTTGCATTTACAGGTTATCATAAACCAGATAATTATAAACGTATAGATAAAAATGTGGTTCGTTCTGCTCAACCTCAGGCAGAGGAAATTGTCTGGCTTAAAAAACACCGGAATATTACAGATATTATAAATTTCAGAACTCTGACCGTTCCTGCAACAGATTTTAATGAAGAAAAACTTGCTGATGCTTTGAATATAAAATATCATTCTATTCCAACTGAAACGAAAAAGCCTAAAATTGAGGATGTGAAACATTTTCTGAATATAATAGATGATGTTAAGAAACGCGATGGAAAAGTATTAATACACTGTAGAGCCGGTGCGGACAGAACAGGTTTTTATGCTTTCATTTATAAAGTTTTGAACGGTCTCGATAATATGAAAAATGCAGAAAAAGAAATGCTTGAAATGGGCTATCACAAAGACCGCTATCCTTTTCTTCAGGAAATGGCAAAAGACTTTATTAAAGTATTGAAAAAATAATTGTCCTGGAAAATTCTGCTATAATTGTATACGGGCAGACTTTTAGAGCGGTATTTGGAAAGACGGACAGGAGCAGGTCGGGTTGATACAACGGAAAACTGTGGCGTAGATTATGGTTATTCATATCTTAAGGCATCAATCGGGTTAAGAAGTGATGCTTTATAAGCAGGGTAGTATCCAAAAAGTACTCCTATAGCACCTGAAAATCCTAGCGAAAGTGCAATGGAAAATCCTGATATGGAAATACTCATATCCGAGAATATTTGTATTGCCTTAGCTCCGGTAACACCTATCAGAACCCCTATTACTCCTCCGATTACCGAAAGCAGGAATGATTCAATCAGGAACTGAATGCGTATGTCACTGGCTTTCGCTCCTATTGCCATTCGGATACCGATTTCTTTTGTTCTTTCTGTTACAGATACAAGCATAATATTCATAATTCCGATGCCGCCTACTATCAATGAAACCGAAGCAATTGCACCGAGAAGGATTGACATTGTTTTTGCTGAAGATTTTATTGTTTCCTGCATTTCTGCAAGGTTTCTAATCTCAAAATCTTTTTCCTGAGTTTTTCCTATGTTATGGCGTTTGGTGAGAATTTCGTCAATATCCTCTTCTGTTGTTTGCATAACTTCATCGCTCTGGGCTTTTACATTTATCATTTTTATTGAGCCGGGAAAGTCTGTTCCGAAAACTTTTTTCTGGGCTGTTGTTATCGGGATGAATACCAGATCATCCTGATCCATTCCCATTCCGCTCTGACCTTTTGTTTTTAAAAGTGCAATAATTTTAAACGGAACATTACCTATACGCATTGTTTTATTTATAGGGTCAACATCTCCAAAAAGCTCATTTGCAACTGTGTTTCCAATAATCGCGACTTTAGTGTTGTTTTTTATATCTTCCGGAATAAAATTTCTTCCGGTCAGGATTTCATAGTTTCTTATAAAAAGATAAGGTGCAGTTGTTCCTCCTATGGTTGTAGACCAGTTCTGGTTTCCGTAAGTAAGCTGTGCTGTTCCGGAGGAATAAGGCGCAACAGCAAGAACACCTCTGGCTGATTTTTCAATGGCGTCTGCATCTTTTAGAGTTAAAGATGGTTTTGTTCCAAAACCCATTCTTACCCCGCCTGAGGTTGCAGAAGCGGAACGGATCATAAGCAGGTTGCTGCCCATTGATTCCATATCTTTTGCAATTTTTTTGCTTGCGCCTGTTCCGACTGCAAGCATTATTATAACCGCACTCACGCCTATGATTATGCCGAGGCTTGTTAATATTGAGCGCATTTTGTTAATCTTTAACGAACGTATTGCCATTACAAGTGTAGATTTGAAATCTATCATAGTACATAATCCTCCATTTTTGTATTTACGGGGTGAGGATTTTTGTTTATTTCATCAGAAATAATATTTCCGTCTTTAAATCGTACAATCCGCCCGCAGTACTCTGCAATATCCGGTTCGTGGGTTACGAGTACGATTGTTTTTCCCATTTGTCTGTTGAGGTTCACGAAAAATTCCATAACTTCAACGCTTGTTTTTGTATCAAGGTTTCCGGTCGGCTCGTCTGCAAGTATAAGCGGCGGGTCGTTTACAATTGCCCGGGCTATTGCGACCCTCTGCTGCTGACCGCCTGACATCTGGTTTGGCATATGGTCTTCTCGTTTCTCAAGTCCGACAATTTTGAGAGCGTTTTTTGCTCTTACAATCCTTTCTGCCTCGGGTATGCCTTTATAAATCATAGGAAGCTGGACATTTTCAAGTGCGCTTGTTCTTGATATAAGATTGAAGCCCTGAAATACAAAGCCCATTTTTACATTTCTTACATCAGCCAGTTCATCAGCATCAAGAGTTAGCATATTAATCCCGTCGAGAAAATAGCTTCCCGAGTTGGGTTTATCCAATGTGCCGAGCATATTCATAAATGTTGATTTCCCTGAACCTGAAGCGCCCATTATTGCGACAAATTCACCGCGTTCGATTGAAAGCGAAACGCAGTTTAGGGCATTAAAGCTGTCCTCTCCTGTTTGATATGTTTTTATAGCATCTTTTACTTCTATCAGGCTCATTTTACCTCTAACTTTGCTGAAAATTCTTCAAATTTATCTTAAGCTTGTATTCTCTGCTGCGGGTGGCGGTATTCCGGTTCTCTACTGCTAGAATGGTCCGGGACCTCTGCGTCTTTTCTTATCTTTATTTTTTGAAAGTGATGAGTCTACTATTATTCTGTCACCTTCTTTTATTTCTTTAGAGATAATCTCTGTATTTGTATCATCGCTCGCGCCTGTTTCAATATTTATACGCTTAGGGCGTCTTTTTTCCATAATCCAGATACCCTGATTTTTGTATCGTGTTCCATCTGTATTAGGGTTAAATTTAAGTGCAATACTTGGCGCGCACATTACATTTTCACTTTTATCTGTAATGATTGATACATTAGCGGTCATACCCGGGATAAGTTTTAAATCATCGTTTTTAACGTCTACAATTACAGTGTAAGTTACAACATTTGAAACTGTTGTAGGTGAAATTCTTACCTGTGTAACTTTTCCTTTAAATACGCTGTCAGGATAGCCATCGAGAGTGTAGGTTACGTCTTGCCCGTCCTGAACCTTTCCGATGTCGGCTTCTGAAACGCTTACTTCAATTTGCATTTTTGTTAAATCCTGAGCTATTGTGAAAAGTTCAGGAGCCTGAAAGCTTGCTGCAACCGGCTGACCTACGTCGATTTCTCTCGAAATAATTGTTCCGTCTACAGGAGCTATGATTTGGGTATAGCCAAGGTTTGTTTGAGCAGTTTTAAGGTTTGCTCTGTATTGGTTAACCTGAGCCTGGGCTGCTCTTATCTGTGCTAAATCAGAGTAATATGTACTTTTATATTGATCAAGCTCGCTTTTTGCTACAAAATTTTTAGCATAGAGGTTTTTGTAGCGTTCATACATTTTTTTGTCATAATCTGCAATGGCTTGAAGTTTTGATACGTTTGCCATAGCATTATTAATTTGAGCCTGATTTTGCTGGACGGTTGCTTCAAAGTTTCGCGGGTCAATTTGAGCGAGGATTTGCCCCTTTTTCACCTGTGAATTAAAGTCCACATATATATCCTGAATAAGACCTGATACGGTTGAACCTACAGAAACAGTGTTAACCGGATTTATTGTCCCCGAAGCTTCTACCACCTGTGTTATTGTGCACCTTTCAAGAGGTTTTGTTATATATTTTACTCTTGATTTGATGGAACTGTAAGCAAACCCTGAGCCTGCCAGGGCGATTAATACTGCTCCTGCAATAATATAACTCTTTTTAGCTTTCATTATCTTTCATCCTCGACGTTTATTGTAATTTCCTGTTTTAATGCAATCAGTTTTTCAAGATTTGCTCTTGCTACGTTGTAGTTATAAACAGTTTGAACGTATGACTGCTGTGCATTGTTGTAGTTCACCCTTGCGTCCTGTAGTTGTATGTAATCACCTATTCCTACTGCATATCTGCCATCTGCAAGTTCGAAGTTTTCGTATGTTTGCTTTACTTTTACAGCAAGAAGCGGAATTTGTTTTTCAAGCTGTACCATATTTATGTAAGCATTTTGTACTTCAAAGTAGATATTTTGTTCAAGTAAATCTATCTCATTTTTTGCAAGTGCTACTTGTAATTTACCGTTATCAATTTCATATTTTTTGCTTAGAATATTCACCGAACTTGATAAATTTAAACCGATATTAAAAGAATTCATATTATACTGGTTACGGTAGTTATATCCAGCGCTTGCAGAAATTTCCGGATAATACTCTCGTTTAATATATAACAATGCCTGTTTCATTGCTTCCAGAGTTGCATTGTAAGCTTTCAGGTCCGGACGGTTTTGTTTTGCCTGTTCAACGCATTCTTCAAACGTATATGGGAAAGGCTTGAATTTAAAGGTTTCTATTACGTCCATTTTTTCTACTTTGGATGTTAATGTAGCATCTGAAACAGGATCCGGAGTTCTGCTTATGTCCCTTTTTTCTGAAATTTTTTCAAGATTTACAGGGATTTCTTTTTGCTTAAAGTTAAATGTTTCGGTTGATGCGATTTCATAATTCGGCGTATATGCAACATACATGGAGTTATTAAGCTGTACAATGGCATTTTGGTATGCTTTGATTGATTCTACCAGAGTAACTTTTGAATCACTGAGATTTACTTCAGCGTTAACAAGGTCGATTTTTGATTTTATACCTTCATCAAAATAAGCCTTTGTTCTCTGGTAGTTTCTTTCATTTATCTGTACGTAAGCTCTGTTTATATCAACTGTAGCTTTTGCTGCGAGTACATTATAGTAATTAGTTTTTACACTGAAAATCGTATCAAGTACAATATCATCAAAGTTAAACAGTGCTGAAATTTTGTTGAACTTCTGCATTCTTATTTGTGCATTTGTTTTGCCAAAATTCCATATGAGCTGGCTTAATGAGGCTTGTGCGTTGTATGTGTCATTAGTGCTGCTAAATCTGTTTGACGTATTGGAATTGTATGTATAGCCTGTACCAACACCTATTGTCGGGAAATATGAGGCTTTTGCTATTTTTTCATCATTTTGTGAAACTTTATAATTGAAATATGCCTTGTTAATCAACGGGCTGTTTTTCAGTGCTATTTGAATACAGTCATCCATTGTAAGCTTGGAGCCCTTTTGAATTACAGCATATTTTTCAACCGCATATGCAAGGTTGAAATTAAAGCTTACTAAAAGTGCTCCAACCAGTGTAAAAATTTTTAGTTTATCGATAGTTTTCAAGCTTGTTATCCTCAGATAATATACTAACGATTAAACCATATTATTTGTTCATTTTAATCATTCCCTTAATGTAAATTATTTCCAAATCTATGTCTGAGCTGCCTAACCCATATAGTTAATTTTCTTTAAAACTCCAAAAATCACGCTGGAACATTACCAGGAACGGCATTAATTCCAGACGTCCGACAAGCATTCCGGTAACCATCAGCGCTTTGCTGATTGAATGTATAGAACTGAATGAGCCCATAGGTCCTACTATTTTTCCAAATCCCGGACCAATATTACCGAGTGCTGTAATTGAACCTGTAAGACCTATTGTAGCATTTTGTTCTGTAAGTGTTATTATCACTGCCATAAGTGCAAACACCAGAAAATAGAAAAATACAAATACTATTATCTGTCTTACAACTTCAGGCGGAACGTTGTTGTTATCAATTTTTATATTGAAAACTGCATTAGGGTGTAATATTCTCATTAATTCGGCTTTCATTGACTTTGCGACAAGAACCCATCTTGTCATTTTAATACCGCCGCCTGCTGAGCTTGAGCAGGAGCCCATAAACATTACAAGAAATAATAAAACTTTTGCTGTAAAATCCCACTGTGCAAAATCTACACTGGCACTTCCTGTTGAAGTAGCTATGCTTATAACCTGATAGAGTGCATGTGTTATTCCGCCGAATATTGAATAGTTGTTTTCAGTTATCAAAACTATTGCTATTAGTGAAGAAAATACAAGCGTCATTATGAGATAGGCTCTAAATTCTTCATTTTTGAAAAACAGGAGCGGATTTTTTTTCATTATAACTTTATATTGCAGGTTAAAGCTTGAACCTGCAAAGAACATAAATATAAGTATAATCCAGGTTATATAATTTGAATGATAGCCCATTATACTTTGCGCGTTTGGTGAGAAGCCGCCGGCTGCAAGGGTTGAAAATGAGTTACATACTGCATCAAAAACAGGCATACCTGCTAATACAAGCAATATTACCTGTAGCAGTGTAAGACCTGCATATACTTTCCATAAGGCAGACGCAGTGTTTCTTATCCTTGGTGTAAATTTATCTTCGGTAGGTCCGGGTGCTTCTGCGAAAAACATCTGTCTGCCGGCAACCGCAAACTGAGGAAGGATTGCAATAAATAATACGATTATTCCCAAACCGCCTAGCCATTGTGTCAGTGATCTCCAGAAGAAAAATGCTTTTGGATAATCAAAATTTGTCAAAATAGTTGCGCCGGTTGTGGTTATGCCGGAAACAGATTCAAACAAGCTGTCAAGAGGCGACAACCCGTAAAATAAATAAGGAATTGCGCACATAATACCGAAAATTATCCACGAAACTGCCACGATAAAAAGTGCTTCTGCTTTTTTTATGTCATTAAGGTTTTCGAGCTCTTTTGATTGCGGAACCAGTTTTCTTATAATAAAACCTCCGGCAGAAGAAATTATACTGGCGCATAAGAACGGAATAACAGAGTAAAAATCATGGTATATTAGAGCAATAATTATAGGAGATAGTATTACCATTCCTATATACATCATTATTAAACTTATTGCATTTGCCAGATAGCTTAAGCGCATTTTTCTCCTACCTTAAAGAAGGTTTTTATAGCGGCTCCGTCCTCTGCTCTTGTAAATATAATTAATGTATCGTCATATTTTAGTTCGGTATCGCCTTTAGGGATTATAACTTTGTTCCGTCTTTGTATTACACCGATGATAGCAGGAATAGGAAAATGCAAATCCATGACTTTTTTCCCGTCAAATTCAGGTTTTACTCCTATTTCAAGAACTTCGCCCTGACCCTGCTCTACTGTTGCAAGTATATCTACATTATTTTCTGCAAGGTCGTTTTTAACCTCGTTTATCGCGGAATTTTTCGGTGAAACAGCAACATCTATTCCTACTTTTTCAAACAGCGGAATATTTACAACTTTGGCTACCCTTGCGATAACCCTTTTTGCTCCTAACTGTTTGGCAAGAAGGGAGCAAAGAAGATTTTTTTCATCATTATTTGTAACGCTGATAATTACATCAGACTGACCGATTTGTTCTTCATCCAAAAGCTTAAGGTTTGTCGCATCACCATTTATAACAAGGGTATGTCTTAATATTTCTGTTATATACTCGCATCGTTCATAATCTTTTTCTATAATTTTAGTTTTAATCTTCAAATCTTCAAGATATTTTGCAAGCATAGTGCCAACAGTTCCGCCGCCTATTATTGAAACATTTTTGACAAATTCTTTTTCGTGGAAAAATGTTCCTGCCAGAATATCCAGTGAATGAGATGTTCCCATAAAAATTAATTTGTCGTCCTGCAAAAGAACTGTTTCCCCGTTAGGAATAAACAGCTCTCCGTTTCTTGTTATGCCGACAATTAATGTATCTTCAGTAAAACCGCAGTCTTTAACTTTTTTATTTACAATACTCAGGTTAGGTGTAACCTTATATTCCAAAAGCCGGGCTCTGCCATCGGCGAAATTTTCAACATCCAGCGCCTGGGCAACAGTTACAATTCTGAAAATATCCTGAGTTAAAAGCTCTTCAGGCCAGATAATATAATCAATAAAGAAATCTCCGCAGTTCAGATTATTTTTTTCAAAGCAAAGAGTATTTTTATATTCTTCTTTACTTACAAAACATATTGTTCTGATACCGCTGATTTTTTTTGCCGTAAGGCAGGCCACAATATTTGCCTCATCAATTGCCGTACAGGCAATAAATATATCTGCATTTCTTATATCTGCGTTCTTTAATACCGAAATATCGCAGACATTCCCTTTTACAAAACTAATATCCAGCTTATTAAATTCATCAGTTCTGTTTTCTTCTTTATCAATTATAGTTATATCGTGGTCTTCAAAAAATTCTGTTGCCAGAAGGCATCCGACTTCCGTTGCTCCAAATATAATAATTTTCATAACAGTTAAACTCTACATTAAATAAGTTTCATTTACAAGCCTTGTCCTAAAATTACCAATATAGTGATTATTACATACTGAATAATCTGGAGCACGATAATTGCAATAATTGGTGAAGCATCCAGCCCGCCTATAGGCGGTATAAATCTTCTGAATATATTTAAATAAGCGTCCGCAACCTGCCTGATTGTAAACCAGGGCTGTCTGGTCCAGTCAAGACTGGGAACCCAGCTCAACAGGCATCTTACAAGAATTATTATCAAAAATAACAGAAATATATTGTTTACTGCATCAATTAATGCTTTTGTCATTTTTTACCGTCCTTATAATTGTGATTTTGATTTTGTTAAAGCACATTCACAGTTGTGTCTGTCTGCCGGAATATTCTCGATCATCTTAAACAATAAGTTCTTTAAGTTAGCAAGGTTTGAATTAAACACCTCAATAACTTCGTGATGTGAAACCGGAGGAACATCCCCTACTAATCCCGCATCATAATCTGTTATTAATGAAATATTCAACGGACACATGTCTAATTCTTTAACCAGATAAGCTTCAGGGAAAGCTGTCATATTAATTACTTCCCATCCCTGATTTGTGAAGAATTTAGATTCAGCTTTTGTAGAAAATCTTGGACCGTTAATTACTACCACAGTTCCTTTTTCATGAATAGTAATGCCTAAATCTTTACCTGTTTTTATTGCAAGTTCTCTTAATTCAGGGCAATAAGGATCTGCTGCTGAAGGATGTGTTACAATAGGACCTTCATAGAATGTAGATTTTCTTCCGTCTGTCCAGTCAACAAACTGATCACAGATTACAAAATCCCCGGGCTTTACATGTTTTTGCAAACTTCCGGCAGCACAAGGTGAAATAACTCTTTCTACACCGATGGATTTCATTGCCCAAACGTTTGCTCTGTAATTTAACAAATGAGGAAGGATAGTATGATTTCTTCCATGACGCGGCATAAATGCAACTTTATGTTCTCCAATCTGTCCTATAAACAGGTTATCGCTTGGCATTCCATAAGGTGTTTCAACTCTGACTTCTTCTATATTATCCAGAAATTTATAAAATCCTGAACCTCCAAATACACCTATAGTTGCTAATTTTTTATTAGTCATATTATCCCCTTTCATTTTTTGTTTAACTTTTATAATTTTATATGTTATCAGAAACAAAATTCTTTATCAATTAAGATCCATTTACTGCTACATATATAACAAAAATTGTAAAAAATACACTAAAAATCAAAAATTTACAAATGGCGAAAAGTATTGCTGTAAGCGGGTTTTCAAACTTGGTAAAGCTGCTGTTTTCGAATTTAGACTTGAATTTTAATTTTTTTCGTTCTAGAATGTTGGCATAAATTTCATTCTTAAAAGTTAAAACTTGACACAAAAGAGAGAGTGCACTTGCTTTTAAGGATTTCAATTTACAACCAGAGGATTACATTTTGAGAAAACTATTACTATTCACTATTACGCTAGTGTTAATGTTGACTGCGCAAGTTCAGGCTGCGGACACAAACACCGTAAAAGCGACAATAGTAAAACATGCTATTGAAATGGGAGTTGATCCCGCTATCGCTTTAAGTATTGCCAGAACAGAATCAGGTTACAGACATGAAGCACGAAGCAATCATGGTGCAGTAGGAGTATTTCAATTAATGCCTTCCACTGCCAGAAGAATGGGGCTAAATCCTTATTCTCTGAACGATAACATCAAAGGTGGTATTATGTACTACAAAATGATGTATAAGATGTTTGGTTCTATGGAGCTTGCTTTAGCAGCTTATAATGCAGGGCCGGGAAATGTAAAAAGATACAAAGCAGTTCCCCCTTATGCTGAAACAAAACGTTTCGTAAGCAAGATTATGACTGATTATCATCGTCTTAAAGCAAACCCTGATCCGGCAATGGTAAAAGCAGCTGCTGCTAAAAAAGCGGCTTCAACACCTCAGGCTAAAGTGAGCGCTGCTCCTAAGCCTATAGCTCCTGTGCCGAAGGTGGTTAATGTAAAAGAAGTTAATGCAGCTACTATTGAGATTATTGATGAAACTCCTATAGAACTCGAAATAGAAGCTACTTCATTAGCAATCTGATGTTTTGGGTTATGAAAAGGAAATCAAAAAGGCAGTGTTTAAATTTTAAACACTGCCTTTTTATAACATAACTTTATTTTTTTTATTATGAGTTGTATGATTTAAAAAATTCCAAAAGAAGCTCTTGACCTTTTATTATTGATTTGTAATCAACGTTTTCTTCAACAGAGTGCATGCTGCAAACATCTGCAAGACCTGCAAGGTATGGAGAGAAAGCCTCGCCTTGTGCATTTACATTGTTTGCATAAATATGTGTTTCCGCACCTGCATGGAATGATGAAATTTCCGGCTCTACACCAACTTTTCTTGCTGCGGCTTCAAATAAAATAGGAATGTAATCATCGTCATTTTTTTCAAATGGCGGAAGATGTTCTTCAAATTCTATTTTAGCTTTTGCAACGCCGGCATATTCATTATTAAAGTCATTAATTTCAAAGAGCATTCTCTCTTTTAATTCTTCTTCATACTTTCTGCTTGAGCTTCTTATAGAGTAAGTAGCTTTTCCATATGTATTAATTACATTGGTTACATCAGTATTTCCGGATGTAATTCCTCCAAGATTACAGGAGGTAACTACTTTGTGGTTTTCTGAATAATAAACACCCTGCGGAAGGTTTGCAACTATATCTGCTATTAATTTTGCTGCATTTTCGCGTGTTTTATCAGCAATGTCTATTCCTGAATGACCGCCCTTAAATGAATTAACTTCGATTGTTGCAAGAGTATAGCTTGCGCCTGATGTCATAAGCTGTCCAAGGCTGTCGCTGTCTAGAACAAGAACATATTTAGATTTTAATTTTGAAAAATCAGTGTTTTTAATTCCTGACATACCGGATTCTTCATCTCTTGTAAACATAATTTCCAGACCGCCATGCTTAATATCCTGATTTGCAAGCGTTTTAGCAAGGTAAAGTGCATTAGCAATTCCTGCTTTGTCATCAGCACCTAATGTTCTTCCTTTTGCCCGGATTAAATCACCGTCAAGGTAAGTTTCAACAGGACTATCATCACCTATAACATCCATATGGGAAGAGAGCATTAAAGGTTGTTTTGAGTTGTCAGTTGCCGGAATATGAATATAAACATTATTATAACTATCAAATTCGCAAGGAATTTTATTCTGGTCGCAATAATTTTTTATATAATCGGCGACTCTCTTCTCATGCAGCGACGGGGACGGAATTTCTGCCAGATTGCAGAATAAATCTATCAGTTCGCTATCTTTTCTTATTTGCTTTAAATCCATTTTTATCTCCTGATTAGTAATTATATATTAACACATATTCCAAAATCTACAACAATTTTAAATATGTTATTTTTTAAGGAAGATTTTTCAGGAAAATGTTTTGGGTTTCGTTATAATTTATCTAATTTATATCAACAATGCTAACACCGTCGCCGCCTTCACCGTCTTCACCGGGTCTGAATTTTGCAACATACGGGGATGATAAAAGAAAATCCCTTACCGCGCTTTTTAAGGCGCCTGTGCCATGTCCATGGATAATTGTGACTGGAGAAAGATTTGCAAGGCTGGCTTTGTCTAAATAATTTTCCAAATCATCAAGGGCATCTTCAACTCTGTAGCCGCGTAAGTCAAGCCTGTTTGATATATTAATTCTTTTATACTCAAATTTTTCAAAACTTGAAGGTTTGTAACCTGAAGATTTATTTTCAAAAGATTTGTCATACGGCGCAAGTTTGTCCTTTTTCATTTTTGTTTTTAAATTCCCCATCTGGACAAAAACATTATTATTTTTATCCGGCAACGCTAATAGGATTACCGGCTGGTGAATATCTTTTAAGATCAGTTTGTCATTAATTTTAACTTCATCCCAGTTAATTTCTTCATAGCGGTTTTTGTCTTCGTGTTCTGATAGTTTTTCTCTGAAGCCCTGTTCAAGTTTTGCAAGTCTTGCATATGAACGCCTTGCTATTTTTTCTGATTTTTCACGCCTAAGTTCATCCAGAATATCTTTGATTTCGGCTTTCACTGCAAGAAGTTCATAATCAAACTTATCTTTTATCCTTTTAATGGTTTTCTTTTTGTCTTTTTTGACAGCAGAAAGATTTTCTTCGTATTCTTTTTTTATTTGTTCGGAATCTTCTTTGAGTTCTTCGGCTTCTTTCAGGTTTTCAGACAGCTTCTGCTGGGTTTCCTGTAATTTTTCAACAGCAATTATTGATTGGTCTTTTCCGGAATTTAAAAGCTCTTTTGCTTTATCTGTTATGGATTTATCAAGTCCAAGGTTTGCTGAGATTGATATTGCATTGCTCAGACCCGGAATTCCTATCAACAATTTATAGGTAGGTTTAAGTGATTGGGTGTCAAATTCAACCGAAGCATTTTTAAAATATGGATTATTATATTCAAGTGTTTTCAATTCTCCGTAGTGGGTTGTAACGGTTGAGTAAACTCCTTTCTGTGCAAGATTTTCAAGAATGGATTTTGCAAGAACTGCGCCTTCCTGCGGGTCTGTACCCGCACAAATTTCATCGAGGAGAACAAATGTTTCGTTGTCGCTTAAGTTTACAATTTCTATAATATTTGTCATATGTGATGAAAATGTAGAAAGGCTTTGCAGAATATTCTGCGCATCACCTATATCAGAAAAAACTTTTTTAAAAGGATAGACTTTTGCCATTGTGCATGGAAGAAACATCCCTGCTTTTGCCATGAGAATAAAAAGCCCGATTGTTTTTATTGTAACTGTTTTCCCGCCGGTGTTTGACCCTGTAATAATTACAGATTTGTAATCTTTGCCAATTTCAAAGTTATTTGTAACAATATTTTCTACTGTTCCGATAAGAAGCGGATGCCGCATATTCTCTATGCTAATAATTTTCTCCCGGGTAATCTCGGGTTCAGAGGCTTCTGTTTTTACTGCATATCTGGCTTTAGCAAAATGAAAATCAATTCTTGCAAGTATTTCTTCGCTTTGTTTTATTTCTTTCATTTCAAATTTAACAAGACCTGTGAGTTCTGCAAGAATTTTTACATATTCAGAATTAATTTCTGATTGAATTTCCCGTATTCTGTTATTCAGCGGGACAATACTTTCCGGTTCAATATAGAAGGTTTTGTTTGTTGCTGAAACATCATGCACGATACCTTTAATTTTATTTTTGCTTGGAGCTTTCACCTGAAATACAATTCTTTCATCGCGGGTTGTGTAAATTGTTTCCTGCAAGTGTTTTGTAAAATCAGCAGAACTTAAAAGTTCGCTAACTTTATTTTTAATATTTTTTTCTGTATCTTTTAATGCCGTAAAAAGACGCTTCAATTCCGGAGTTGCGTCTTTTTTTATTCTCAATTCATCATCAAAGGTTGAGAATATTTTATCTTCCAGTTCTTTATTGGAAACTAAACAGGACGCCAAGCCTTTTAGCAATATTTCACCGTAATCGTTAAGAAAATTTTTTACAAGTCTTGAAGAACGCATTGTTTTTGCAATGTCAACAAGCTCTTCTTCCGATAGGTAACTTGCTGATGCACTGTTTTGAATTCTCGTAATATCTGCTACAAATTCTACAGGAATTTCAGCCGGCATATCTAATATTTTTTTTGCTTCTTTTGTAAATTGTATTTCCTGCAAAATTGTTCTATATTCATTGTGCGGTTGGAGGTTTAGGCAAAGCTGTCTGCTTTGCATTGTTTTTGTAAAACCTGCAAGTTTCTCCAGTACTTTATCAAATTCTAATGACTTTAAACTTTTTGATACAATATCCATAATTATACTTTACTATAAACATAGAGGTAACATATATTACGTAAAATTTAAAAATCTTGCGCAGCGGAAATGTTTAAAGTACAATATATGTAGCGATAAATAATAAGAAGGGGATATAAGATGGCTATAGAAAGACAAAGAGTTATAGAACAGGATAAAATGCAGAGAAGACATAATTTTGATCCTGTAGAAAGTAATTTGACAGAAGAGCAGGTTAAGCTTGAAGCTTCAAGGTGTTTAAACTGTAAAAATCCCAGATGCGTTCAGGGTTGTCCTGTAAATATTCAAATCCCGCAGTTTATTCAGGCTATAAAAGAAAATAATTTGGAAAAAGCCGGTGAAATCATCAGAGAAACAAGCATGCTTCCATCTGTTTGCGGTCGTGTATGTCCTCAGGAAAGGCAGTGCGAAGGCAACTGTGTTCTTGGAATTAAAGGCTTGCCGGTTGCAATTGGTGCTCTTGAAAGATATGTGGGCGATAATACAAAAGCTGATATGCCTGAAATTAAACCATCAGGCAAAAAAGTTGCAGTTGTCGGTTCCGGTTGTGCTGGTATTACTGCCGCAGCTGATTTGAGAAAAGAAGGGCATGAAGTTGTTGTATTTGAAGCACTTCACAAACTCGGCGGGGTTTTAAGATACGGCATTCCTCCGTTCAGACTTCCAAGAACTGTTCTTGACAGAGAAATTACTAACCTTAAACAAATGGGTGTTAAATTCCATACTAATGTTATTGTTGGTAAATCAATTACATTAAAACAATTAAAAGATGACGGATTTGATGCAATCTTCATCTGTTCAGGTGCAGGGCTTCCTAAGATGCTTCATGTTCCTGGTGAAAATCTTAACGGAGTATTCTCAGCAAACGAATTTTTGACACGTGTAAACCTGATGCACGCAGGACAGCCTGACAGCCCTACTCCTTTAAAAGTAGGCAAGAAAGCTGCAATCTTCGGCGGTGGAAATGTTGCCATGGATGCTGCAAGAACTGCTGTAAGAGTAGGCTTTGAAGAAGTTTATATTATATACAGACGTACAGAAAAAGAACTTCCTGCACGTTTGGAAGAAATCCGCCATGCCAAAGAAGAAGGTGTTGTATTTAAATTTTTATACGCACCAAAAGAAATTATTGGTGAAGACGGTTATGTTAAAGCTGTTGATCTTGAAGTTATGGAGCTTGGCGAACCTGATGAAAGCGGCAGACGTAAACCTGTTGCAACCGGTAAAATTGAAAGAATGGAGCTTGATACTGTAATTGTTGCTTTAGGTACAGGTCCAAACCCTATTATTCAGCGTTCTGCTGAGGCTGAAGGGTTGGAAATTATAACAGACAAACGCGGATATATTACTGTTGACGGCGAAACAAGATGTACAAATATTCCTACTGTTTATGCCGGCGGTGACGTTGCTCCTGTTGGAGAATCCAATGCTATTAACGCTATGGGTGCAGGTAAAAAAGCAGCTAAAGCTATTAACGAATTGTTAAAATAGTCAAAAGAAAGTTGTGAACATATGAATTGTTCATTTTATACAAAACTGTTATGTCTGGCAATGTCAGCTTATATGCTGGCATTGCCCGCATTTTCTCTTGAACTTGATATGTCTGTTGATGAGGAGATTAGAAAAAACTATAATCCTTCACAGCTGGAGCTTGATGCTTTGCCTCCTGTTCCAGGAGTTCCTGCCTCAACTCCTCAACCGCCTAAGAAAACAACCGCACCGGTATCTTCCTCAACAAATAATAAACCTCCAAAATCACTTCCGGTCGGGGAAACTTCTTCAAGAGTCGGAAGAGTTCAGAAGACTCTCCCGAAAACAGATGCAGCGTCCGAAAGCTTTACTGCTATTAAAATCAAAAAAGGTACTAAGTTTAAAGTAGTTTCTAAAACAAAAGTGTCTGACTGGTCACAGGCTGGCGCAAGAATGAGTTTTGTTTCTCTTGCTCCCGTAACGCAGCGGTATGTCACAATTCCCCAGGGTACAATCTTTAAAGCTGTTGTAGTGGATTCCCATCCTCCGCAGGGTACCGGCAATGGTGGTTTAATTGTTATAAAAGCTGATCAGATGATTTTCAGAGGAGCAACTTATTATATCAATGCAAAAATTACCAAGGCTAACAGCAAAAAGATTTTCTTTAATAATATAAAGGGTAAACGCGGTTATCTTAAAGGTATTGCAAAATCTATTCAGCCAGGAAGCCGCTTTTATAAAAAGGCTATGCGCGGCACTTCAAAACTTGCACAGAATAAGTGGACATTAATTCTAACACCATTTACTGCTGTTGCCGGGGTTGTTGTTTATGGTGTAAATATTATCGGCTCTCCGCTGTTTGCAATGTTTTCAAAAGGAGGACATATTACAATTCCTGCAGGAGTTCAATATGAGATTAAGCTGCTGGATGATGTTTATATGTATTAATATCCCTGCATTGCTCTCTCTGCGGCTTCATAACGTTTCTGTCTTGCCTGCTGTACAGCATTGATAGTTTTTTCTTTTTGTATTTCCTGAGTGATGCTTTCTTTTGTAATAGTATGTTCATTCACAAACTGGTAGCTTAATGAATATATAAAAACTATTATTACAAGAAAAATCAATCTTACCATACAAAATCTCCAAATTTATTCTTTTATAATTAATTATAACATATTTATATCTAATTTTCCATCTTTAAACTTATCTTTAATATAAGTGAATGATTTATTGTTACAGTATTGTTTAAAATGCGGATTTCGATTATAATATTATCCGTAAAAATTTCACATTTAATGAAGGGAGATACTATGATTAACAAGTTGACTGCTCCAAAAACACTGCTTGCTTCTTTGGCAGCGTTGTTCTTGGGTGTTGTTCCTGCTTTTGCAGGTGAAGCTGATTTGGTAGTTCCAAGTATCAAAACAATCAGCCCTCATAGTTATAACCTGCTTTTAATCGGTATGGTTATTTCTGTTATCGGCTTGATATTTGGTTTTATCGAATTTTTACGTATTAAAAAATTAGATGTCCACAAAGCTATGGCTGAAGTTGGAAACACTATTTTTGAAACATGTAAAACTTATCTTATACAACAAGGTAAATTTTTGCTTGTTTTAGAAGTTCTTATTGCGCTGTGTATTGCATTTTATTTTGGATACCTTCAGCATATGGGACTTAAAGGTGTATTGACAATTCTTGCATGGTCAGTAATTGGTATTCTTGGTTCTTATGCTGTTGCATGGTTTGGAATCAGAATGAATACTCTTGCCAATGCAAGAACTGCTTTTGTTTCTTTAAAAGGAAACCCTTTAAATATCTTAAATATTCCGTTAAAGGCCGGTATGAGTATCGGTGTTTTGCTTGTATCTGTTGAGCTAATTCTGATGCTTACAATACTTTTGTTTGTACCTGGACATTTGGCAGGTGCATGCTTCATCGGCTTTGCTATCGGTGAATCTTTAGGTGCTTCTGCTCTTCGTGTAGCAGGCGGTATCTTTACTAAAATTGCCGACATCGGCTCAGACTTAATGAAAATTCAGTTTGGTATTAAAGAAGATGATCCTCGTAACCCTGGTGTAATCGCAGATTGTACCGGTGATAATGCGGGTGATTCTGTAGGTCCTACTGCTGACGGTTTTGAAACTTACGGTGTAACAGGTGTTGCGCTTGTTTCATTTATTCTTCTGGCTGTTTTAGGTCAGGAAAATCAGGTTCAGCTTTTGACATGGATTTTTGTTATGAGATTCTTAATGATTGTTACTTCAGTTGTTGCATACTGGATTAACAATATTGCAGATAGAATTTATGCTAAAAAAGCAGCTAAATTTGATTTTGAACAACCTTTAACTAATCTTGTATGGTTGACTTCTATTTTATCAATATTGATGACATTCGGCGTAAGCCACTGGCTGTTATCACCTTTAGGCGGAAATTTATGGCTTGTACTTTCAATAATTATTTCATGCGGAACTCTTGGAGCTGCATTAATTCCTGAATTTACAAAAATATTTACTTCACCTAAAGCAAAACACACTGCTGAAGTTGTTACAGCTTCTAAAGAAGGCGGTGCGTCACTTACAATCCTTTCCGGTATTGTTGCAGGTAACTTCAGCGCATTCTGGATTGGTATGGTAATCGTATTGTTAATGGCTCTTGCTTATGTTGCAAGTATTCATATTCCGGCAAGTGTTATGATTTATCCGTCTGTATTTGCATTCGGTCTTGTAGCATTCGGCTTTTTGGGTATGGGTCCTGTTACAATTGCTGTTGACAGCTATGGTCCGGTTACTGATAATGCCCAATCAGTTTATGAATTATCTTTAATAGAAGAAATTCCTAACGTGTCAGAAGAAATCGAAAAAGAATACGGTTTCAAACCTGATTTTGAAAATGCTAAACAGTACCTTGAAGAAAACGATGGCGCAGGTAATACATTCAAAGCAACTTCAAAGCCTGTTTTGATTGGTACTGCGGTTGTTGGTGCAACTACAATGATTTTCTCATTGATTCTTGTAATCCAGAATACTCTTGGTATCAGACCGGAAGACATTTTAAATATGTTAAATCCTTACACATTGCTTGGTTTATTAACCGGTGGTGCCGTAATTTACTGGTTCAGCGGAGCTTCTATGCAGGCTGTTACAACAGGTGCATACAGAGCTGTTGAATACATTAAAGAAAATATCAAGCTTGGTGATTCAGATTCTAAGAGTGCTAATGTTGCAAATTCAAAAGAAGTTGTAAAAATTTGTACACAATATGCACAAAAAGGTATGGTAAATATCTTTGTTGCATTGTTTGCATTTGCGCTTTCACTTGCATGTCTTTCAGCTCCGGCTCATGGGGCTAATGCTCCTGTAGCTTTCTTTGTAAGCTATTTGATTGCAATTGCAGTATTTGGGCTCTTCCAGGCTGTATTTATGGCAAATGCCGGCGGATGCTGGGATAACGCAAAGAAAATCGTTGAAGTTGATATGAAGGAAAAAGGCACTCCGCTTCACGATGCAACAGTTGTGGGCGATACTGTGGGTGATCCGTTCAAAGATACTTCATCAGTTGCTATGAACCCGATTATCAAGTTCACAACATTATTCGGGCTTCTCGCAATGGAGATTGCTTTGAGTGAATCTTTCAGAGATATTGCTCCTATTGTAGGTGCAGTATTGTTTATCGTTGCATTGATTTTCGTAATTCGTTCATTCTATGCAATGAGAATACCTTCAAATAAATAGGGAAATGAGTATTATCTCATAAAAAGAAAGCGCTCCGTTAGAAATAGCGGGGCGTTTTTATTAACGTTTGTAAATTTTTTTGCAGCTTCTGAAATCAGGCGTTATAAAAATACTTTTTATTGGTATGTAACTAATATAAGAGGAGATTTGTTATGACAAAGATTGATGGATTTAACGGTGATTTTCATAAAGGCGGACAAGGTCAGACTGCGAAAGCAAGTGGAGAACACAAAGCTGCAAATTCTTTGTTTGGCAAAGATACTTTCGGAGATATTGATAATAAGATGAGTTTGTTTGCTAATGCCCAGTTTAATAAAAATCTTAAACCTGACGGCGGAGGTCGTGATTTTGGTTTCTTTGATAATTTGAGAACATAATAAATAAAAAGCTCCTTCCTGATTGAAGGGGCTTTTTATTTACGCAATATATGTTATAATAAATATATAGCAGGCGTATCCCTTTTCAATTCTATAACGGAGCCAGTGGCGCGACACTACTGCGGTAAACGGCAATACTAACAGATATAATGAGCAGGAGAAGGGCTGCGAAAATAAATATTTCTACTCAAACAAAAGCAGCTAACAATAAATATAAAACCTTTTTCGGACACGCGAGCTGCTCCTGCTATCGCCTCAAAAACTTTTATATTTAATTGTAAAATAGAAAAAGCAGCAGTACAACTAAAATGGAGGTTAAATATGCAAAATACAGTAATAGTAAGGCTTTCGGGGGGGGGGCAACCTAATCTTAGTGACATACCTGCAAAAGAACTGTTAACAAGTCAGCCAAAAGATGAATGTGGCTGATTTTTTAGTGAATATACGATTGATAAGTATAAGTTAAATCTTGAAAAAGTATAAGCTATAACGTATAATAAGAATAAAGAAAGGAAATCGCAGGTATGAAAAAAGGGTTCACTCTTGCAGAGGTATTGATTACTCTTGGTATTATTGGTATTGTCGCATCTATGACATTACCGGCTATTGTTCAAAAGTATGATGAGCAAGCTAATCTGGTTAGATTAAAAAGAACTTTTAATGTATTAAGTAATGCACTGGTTGCAGCAAGAGCTGAAAACGGTGACCCGAATAATTGGACATTTGAAGGTGCGGAAGAGGAATATAATCCTGATGCGGCAAGAAACACTCTTGATACTTGTATTAATAAATATATTCTTCCATATCTTGCCAAGGGCTATACTTTCAGACATTTGACCACGTTAAGTGATGCTGGTTATAAAACTTCTATTTATAAAGCAAATGGTACGGAATACAAAAAACTGAATAATCAATATTCTATATTAAGGCTAAATGATGGAACCCATGTGATTTTTGGATATTCAGGTCATGCAGGAAGCGGTATTGGAAGCAGTGACAAGGATACTTTATATCTTGGAGCAATAAGTTTCGTTATTGATGTAAACGGACCAAAGTTGCCAAATCGTTTAGGTAAAGATATTTTCTTATGTAAATTTCCTTTGCTTGGTAATGCTTCTCTCATTTTTGATCAACGTTTTGAATTTCGTTATGAGAGTTCGACCTTTAACGGTTATCGTATTCTTACAGAATCAAGGGATGAACTGTTTGAAAATTGTAAGACTGTAGGTGAATATTGCGGTGCATTAATTCAATATGACAGCTGGCAAATAAAAGATGATTATCCATGGTAGTTTGTTTATGTTAAACTTATAATATAGAATTTTGAAATAGAGGAAAATGTATGAGTTTAACAGTATATTTAGGGATAGACGTTGGTTCTGTTACGACAAAGCTTGCACTCGTTGATGAAAACGGCAAGTATGTAGACAGTTACATGCTCAGAACCGCAGGTAAACCTGTTCTTGCCGTTCAAAACGGACTTAAGGAATTATATAAAAAGAAGCTGACTGATTATAATGTAATGGGTGTTGGAACAACCGGCTCAGGACGTAATCTTGCCGGAGCTCTGGTTGGTGCTGATATTATAAAAAATGAAATCACCGCCCATGCTGTTGCCGCAAGTATAAACGTTCCGGGAGTACAGACTATTCTTGAGATAGGCGGTCAGGACAGCAAAATCATTATTCTTCGTGACGGTATTGTGACAGATTTTGCAATGAATACTGTATGTGCAGCCGGTACAGGAAGTTTCTTGGATCAACAGGCAAACAGGTTAAATGTTCCTATTGAAATTTTTGGTGAAACTGCTTTAAAATCAACCAATCCGGCTCGTATCGCCGGAAGATGCGGTGTGTTTGCGGAAAGTGATTTAATCCATAAACAACAGCTCGGGTATCCTGTAGAAGATTTGTTGTACGGGCTTTGTCAGGCGCTTGTAAGAAACTATCTTTCTAACCTTGCGCTTGGTAAAGAACTTTTACCTATAATAACTTTCCAGGGCGGAGTTGCTACAAATTCAGGTATGGTTAAAGCTTTTGAAGAAGCCTTAGGTACAAAAATTGTAGTTCCTGATAACCATCAGACAATGGGGGCAATCGGTGCAGCGCTTCTTGCAATGGAAAATCACCAGTATACTGAAGCTGAAACTAAATTCAAAGGCTGGCAGGTGGGTGATATGCACTTCCATTCAATTACTTGCGACTGTAACGGCTGTTCTAACAACTGTGAGGTTATTACTATTCTTGAAGGAGCTGATGAGGTTCCTCATTATACAAATATAAAAGATATTAAAGGCAATATTATCGCACGCTGGGGCGGAACCTGCGGCAGATGGGATATTTCATAGGTTATATTAATAAACAAGCAGGATTTTATTTAAATCCTGCTTGTTTATTTTTATTTCATTTTAAAGTCATCTCTGTCAACTTTATTAAATAAATCTTCAAAAGATTCGTACACTGAGGTTGATTTTTCATTTTTCATTTTCAGTATAACTTTGTCATTTTCTGTATAAGCTGTGCCTGCATAATCTCCGTTAATATCAAATCCATATATTACGGTTTTGGTTTTGCCGTCAGAGGAGGTAACAGTATACTTTTTAGGCTGCATATTTAAATAGTATTCAGTATCAATTGTTTTCATTGTTTTATCTGCATAATACATATCAGTATTACGTCTGAACACGAGTGGTATGCCTGCATTATTTTTTTCTAGTGTTAATATGTCGGATTTGTATAATTTTAAGTTTTTGTCTTTATCAAATATTAAGAGCTCTTTTATCTCTCTGCCATCATCTTTTATGCCTTTATATTTTAATTTTATATCTCCATTTGGAAGTGTTTTTGTTTCCTCAAGAGGTATTTCGTAATCAGATAAAAGATTATCAAAGGATGTTTTTGCTCTTTCAACAATTTTATCAAACGGCGTTAAAGCTTTTGTATCTTCATGTTTTATAGGAAGTTTTTGTTCTATATTTTGAATAGTTTTGTTAGCCGCGTTTTTATTTTTTGTTATATAATAGGCTGCTAATGCGCCGCCTGCAAGCAGCACCCCGCCGAGAACTGCTTTTGCGGTTGTTGGGATATTCTTTGATGTATCTGAATTTTTTTGTTTTATTTTATTTGTATTCTCGGTAAAATATGTATTGTAAACAGCACCAATTTTCATATGAAATATTAATTCCTTTAACGTTATCATACGTTTGTAATAATTTATTTTTGTTTAATTACTGGAAAATTTTTACAATTTGTAATAATTGCTTTAATTGAGTAAATTTTTCCTCGTAATACATCTTTATATTTATAGAGTACTTACGAGGATTTATTCATGGTAAATATATCAGTCGGCAATGGACAGGGGATAACACAGGCTATAGCTTCGAATTTGGGGCTTAGCAGCGCAGACTGCAAAAAGATTAACCTGTCAACATGGACTAAGGTTATGACACTTGTCGACCAAAATAATCAGCAAAATAAGGCTGAAGGTAAAGATAGTATATTTACAGGCGGTAATAATGTTAATAATATAAATAATAAAGCTTCATGGAAAACTGACTTTCAGGTAAAACCAAATCAACAGTTGAATTTTGATGAAAGTATATGGAGCAAAATTAAAGAACTTTTAACAGGCAAGCCTCAGGAAGTAAAGAAGGATGAACCTACACAGCAGAATACTTCAAAACCTGAAGCTAGTTCACCTTCTGTAAGCGCTCCCGAAGCTGCTAAGCCTGTTGCTGTGACAACAAAAGTTGAAACTCCTGCACCAGCGCAGCCTGTTTCTTCAGCACAACAGGTAAAGGAAACAGGAGAAGCCCAGCTTTTACAGAAGGGAAAAGAAATGGCTGAAACTTTTAAAGCGATGCCAAATCTTGATGATGTTGATTTAATTAACGAAGATGTTGAGCTCCAGATTACAGACGATAACTGGAGGGCATTAGCTGGTAAAAAAGATAAAACAGATGCGGAAAAACAACAACTTGATACCCAATATAAAACAAATATTAAAACCTTAGGCAAAGCATACACAACATATATAGATAAAACTTACGGCAACGGTGATGGTGTTTTAAGCCAGGATGAATATACAAAATTTGAAGAAACAATGAAACCGGAAATTCTCAAAGATGACCCTGAAGCCGCTCAGTTACCATCAAATGCGTTTAAACATCTTGATTTAAATAAGGACGGAAGTATTGACCATGAAGAAATGTCTTCATACCTTCATGCAATAGATTTCGGTACCGAAGATGGCAAGTCTAACGGTTTAAACGGTAAAATCAGTGCATATGATTTTATGTCAAACTCCATTGCGTTAGGAAAATCTGAAAAGAATATGATTGACCAAAAGCTGGCGTATACATATAATGCTTTGTTTGGCAAGAAGCCTGTTGAATAGAGTTCGTTTTGTGATATTATTTTGGTATGAACAACCTGAGCTCATCCGTAGATGATTTACGCAAGAAATATCGTGAAATTTTTGAAAAATCTGTAGAAGAAATTCAAACACGTGTTGATGAAATCAAACCTGACAATTTGTCCGGCGACGTCTTTGACTGTTATGATGCAGGTAGTAAAGGCAGACAATGGCAGCGGCAGGTGCTTGATATGCTTGAGAATGATATTTCAAAAGAAATTTATCGTAAATTTCAGGAAATTCTTGCTTATAGAAATAATTTTAGCTGTGTTGGCTGTGCAACCTGTTGTAATCTTGCCTGTAGCGAATTTTCTCCCGAAGAGCTTAAGCAAAAGGCAGAGCAGGGAGATAATTTTGCCTCACAGTTTTTGAGCGTGTTTATACCTTATAAATCAAAGGAAGAAGCTAGGAAGGTTTATCCGGAATATATAGCAATGCTTGATGAAGCAAAGGAAGATAAGGTTTATTTTTATCATTGTCCAAAATTAACAGCCGACAAGCGGTGCTCTGATTATGAGAACCGCCCTCAAATATGCCGGGACTTCCCTGATAATCCGCTGAGCATTCTTCCAAAAGCGTGCGGATATAAGAAATGGAAAGAAGAAGTTGAACCTGTTACGCTTATGCTTCATTCCATGGTAGAAATTATTGAGTATTATATTGATAAGATTAAATTAAGTTTAAGGTAAAAGGGATTGTATGAAAATTTTATCAGGTCTTAGCCTAAAGGAAATAGAAGAAATAACTGATGAGTTAAAAGCGTCAAAATTCAGAGCGCGGCAAATTCATAACTGGATTTACCTAAAATCTGTTAAAGATATTGATGATATGACTGATTTGTCTGTAAAATTCAGGGAAGAATTAAAAAAAGCTGCATGCGTTTCGGATGTGAAAATTAAAGTTAAACAGGTTAGTTCAGACGGAACAATAAAATATCTTCTTGAATATCCTGATGGTGAGTGTGTTGAAACTGTTCTTATGCGTTTTGACAACAGAGCCAACCTTACGGCATGTGTAAGCTCACAGGTCGGGTGTGCAGTTAATTGCTCATTCTGTGCAACCGGAAAGCGTGGCTTTATTAGAAATCTGTCTTATAAAGAAATTATTGAGCAGGTTCTAACAATTCAGCGAGATACAGGCTTAAAAGTAACAAACGTAGTTTTTATGGGACAGGGAGAGCCGCTGTTAAACCTTGATAATGTTTTAAAGGCTATGGAAATCTTCAATGAAAACTTTCAAATAGGCGCGCGCAGGCTTACTGTTTCTACCAGCGGAATAATACCGCAGATAAATAAACTGGCTGAACTTGATATGCAGTCAACTTTAGCAGTTTCTCTGCATGCTCCAAATCATGATATTCGCAGCCGTCTTATGAAAATTGAAAATAAATATAACATGGATGACTTGCACAGAGCTCTGAAAAATTATGTAGATAAGACCGGCAGAAGAATTACAATTGAATATCTGCTGATAAAAGATCTGAATGATACTGTTCAGGCTGCAAAAGAACTTGCACATTATCTTCAGGATATAAAGTGTAATATAAATTTAATTCCTTATAATCCGACCGCAGAGAATGATTACCAGCGGCCGTCTAACAATTCTGTTATGAAATTTAAATATCTCCTGGAACATTCCGGCAAAAAGGTTACCGTCCGTCTTGAGCGCGGAGCTGATATTGATGCGGCCTGCGGTCAGTTAAAAGGGAAGGTTAATAGTTAATATCTGACCTTGAACGGGTAGTCTTCAGGGATTATCCAGTTATTTAGCTGGATAATAGCTGTACAGTATTTGGCACCATCTCTTGCTTTTGTATTGCAGCCTATTCTTGAATCATTTAAGAGTGTATTTCGGTTTCCGTCCCAACCCACTTTTACAGGTTCAAGCCCTTTGTTGTAAAGGTATTTCCAACCTGTGCTGCTGTCTATCGGATAGTATTCAAATTGAAACTTACAAATTCCATATCCATCTTGAGGGCATTTATCGGGATGCCCGGTGAAAAATACGATTTCTCTTGAAGTTAAAACAGTATCATCGTTTCCAAATTGAAAACTGGAGCCATCGCTTAAATAATATCTTAGCACTCCGTTTGTTTTAATAACTTTTTTTATAACTATAAGATTTGAAAAATATTTTTGAAACCATTCATCAATTTTGGCAGTGCCTTCAATTGGTTTTCCTTCTTCATCCAAATCAACTCCGCCGGTATCACTGTACCAAATTTTTCTATCGCCATATTGAACTTCAGCCATTCTGATTGCATTATTAAAGGTTGAATAAAATTTTGCCAATCTGGTTTCTACTACCTTATTCCTATGATTTTGCACCAGTGTTGGTAACGTCATAGCAGCGACGACCCCAATAATACCTAAAGTAATTAAAACTTCCGCTAAGGTAAACGCAGACCGGAATAATCCCGAAGCGTGAGAAAGCCCGCCGGCGTTATCTAAGCCCCCCCCCCCTCTTTGAATTTGCAGCTATAATTGTGTTTTGCATGACTATCCTCCTCTTTTGTGCTACTTTATAATTATAAACTAATTTTAGTAAATTTCAACTGTCCGGGAATTTTCCGCGATTAGGATTTAGAACGGAATTTTATAACGGCGTTAAAAAAGTTGAGCAGCTGCGCTGCGGTGTATAACCGGTGAAATGCTGCAACAACGGATTAGACGAAAACAAAGGAATATCTATGAAAGCATTAATACAAAGAGTTAAAGAGGCGTCAGTTACAATTGACGGCGTACTTTATTCAAAAATCGATGCAGGGCTTCTTGTTCTGCTCGGTGTTGAAAAATCTGACGGCAGTGAAAATGCTGAAAAGCTTGCACAAAAAGTCATGAATTTAAGGATTTTTGAAGATGAAAATGACAAAATGAATTTGTCCGTTCAGGATATAAAAGGTGAAATCCTTGTTGTATCACAGTTTACACTGTGCGGGGATTGTAAAAAAGGAACAAGACCATCCTTTGATAAAGCTGCGCCGCCTGATAGAGCAAACCAGCTTTATGAAGAGTTTGTAAATAATATAAAAAACTCCGGTTTGAAGGTTGAAACAGGTAAATTCCGCGCAATGATGGATGTTGCGCTTATAAACGACGGACCGGTTACCTTTATGCTTGAAAAATAATTATTTATTTTAAGAAATCTACTTGCGAATATTTACTTTTTATGTTATAGTATTAATATTAAGTATATTGAATGAATTTATATTACCGAGGAGTAATAATTTAAAATTTAAAAACTAGTTGTTATTTTATGTTTATGAAATTATTTTTTAATTAAGAGGCTTTAAATATGTATGTAAACAAGTGCGTCAAATGCGGTCGTGAATTTGAGACAAAGAACCCCAAGAGAGTTATCTGTCCGGATTGTTTGTATCCTGATAAAAAGATGATGATTAACCCTCCATCAGAATCTTCAGCAGATGGTGCGGCTTCTCAGCCGCAGGTTTCAGCTCCATCGGAACCGTTAAACGGATATAGTACAGAAACCCAGCCGCAATTCTATAGTAGTTACAGTGCAGGCGAAGGGCGTCCGCAAAGACCACAGCGTTCTTATAATCAGGGTTATAGCCGCCCGCAGCAGGATGGATACAGAAGTAATCAGGGCGGTTACAATAGAAACTACAATCAAAACCGTTCCCAGCAAGGCGGATACCGCAATAATCAAGGCGGCGGATATAACAGAAATTATAACCAGAATAGACCGCAGCAGGGGAATTTCAGGCGTGATAACAGAGGTTATAACCAAAATCGTCCGCAACAGGGCGGATTTAGACGCGATAACCGCGGTTTCCAGAAACGTCCTCAGATGAACAGGAACAAAGCTCCTAAGCAGCTTCTGGTAAGCAAAGAACAGCTTGAACAAATTGAATTGCTCTATAAACCTATGCTTCCGCTGCCAAATCCGGATGCTCATGAAGTTATCGGTGAAAAAATATCTTTGGAACCAAGAAAAGTATTCTTCGGCATTAACTTAATCAGACAAAAGATGATGCTTCCGAAACTTCCGTTCCCAAAACGTAAACTTGCAATATCACCGGACCAGCTTTTTGCTATAAAAAATTTATATGAACCGCTGCTTCCGCTTCCGCCTATTGGATGCCACAAAATAATTGCAGCTCAATTGAAAATGGATGAGTGGAGAGTTCACGTTGGTATTGGTTTAATCCGTTCACAAATGGGGCTTCAGCGCTGGAACCAGGATAGAGAAGATTGCCCTGAAGAGTTTAAAAATCAGAAAACAGCAGAAGCTGCTCCTGTAGAAGAAACTCCAAAAGCAGAGGAAAAGACTGATGCTCCTGCCGAAAAACCTAAACGCGGAAGAAAACCAAAGAAGGTTGAAGAGCCTGAAGAATAATGAGTAAATTCATTTCAGTCGGTAAAATCCTAAATTTTCATGGTATTCAGGGTGAAGCCCGGGTTGGGTTTTCAAAGAATCAGCAGGATTTTTTACTCAGTTTGAATGAAGTTTTTGTCAAGACTGGCAGTGAATATAAGCCTTTAACAATCATAAAAAGCCGTATTCATAAGAATTTTGCTATTATGAAATTTGAGGGCATAAATGCAATTGACGAACTTTTACCTTATAAGGGCGAACTTTTGTTTGTTGAAGAAGCTACGATAAGAGAAAAGCTTGAAGAAGATGAGTTTCTGATTGATGAACTTGTCGGGTTAAGTGTTTATGATGCAGAAGATAACAAACTCGGCTTTGTTGTAGGTGTATCTAATAACGGCGCTACAGATTTACTTTCTGTAAAAACTAATTCAAAAAAAATTTCCCTTGTGCCTTTTGTGAAAGCTATTGTCACAAATGTGAGCATAAAAGATAAGAAGATTACAATAAACAATCTTGAGGGGCTGCTGGAATGAAGTTTGATGTTATGACGCTTTTCCCCGAAATGGTTGAGAATTATTGCAGTTTTAGTATTCTCAAACGGGCTGTTGAAAACGGCATTGTTAGTGTTAATACTATTAATCCGAGGGAATTTACTCTTGACAAACATAAAAAAGTTGATGATACCCCATACGGCGGCGGTGCAGGAATGGTTTTGATGGCTCAGCCTTATGTGGATGCTTATGAAAGTGTTGCCCGTTGTGAGAAATCCATAACAGTTATGCTTTCTCCTCAGGGTAGACCTTTAGACGATGCGCTTGTAAACGAACTTGCCGGATATGACCAGATTGTTATGATGTGCGGTCACTATGAAGGTTTTGACGAACGTATCAGAGAAATAATTAAACCGCTTGAAATTTCTATAGGTGATTTTGTATTGACAGGCGGCGAGCTTCCTGCTCTTTGTCTTATTGATGCTGTGAGCCGTAAACTTGAAGGTACTCTGGGTAAAATAGAATCTGCTGATGAGGACAGCTTTTCAAACGGGTTAATTGAATATCCTCATTATACAAAACCCCGCGAATACAGAGGACTGAAAGTTCCTGAAGTGCTTCTTAACGGCAACCATAAGGATATTGCACAGTTTAGGATGGAGCAATCTTTAGAACGCACAAAACAGAAACGTCCTGATTTATATAAGAAATACCTGGAAAGTCAAAAGTAAGTCTATTTATATCTGGAATTTAAATAGTGTTTTTGCCCAAAACCAAGAATATCTCTTACAAATTTGACGCCTGCATAGGCTGCCAGCCCGATACCGCTCCATTTTACAATAGCCGGATGTTTTTTAATACTTGCACATAATGCTGTTAAACCAAGTCCTAGCGGTACAACATTAGACACCATCATTTCGAGCGCTCCGCCGAAATAACCTACTGCGGAGTTGAACATATTTCCAAAGTTGCTTTCCATTCTCATATGGTGTATTTTATCTTTCAGCTTTGACTGGACAATGCTTGGCTCTGATAAATACATTGAATTATCAAATGTACTAGTACAGTAATCAGCCATTTTTGTCTGTGAGTAAGTATCAGCTTTAAGCTTGCCGATTGTATGCGCGTCATACGCTACAAGTCCGACGGCTGCGGCTCCTGCTGCTTTAGCCAGATATTTACCATAATTATTTTTTATTGCTGAAAAGATTTTCATTGTTATTTAGCCTGTGTTGTTGTTTCTTTCTTCGGAGTATCTTTTACTTCAAATTCTTTTTCTACGGTCTGACCTGACATTTTCAACAGAATATTTGTTGCCTGAAGAGCATCCTGTCCGTAACCTTCTTTTGAGTTCTGCATATTTTTCAATACGCCTACAGTGTAGTCATCTCCTGTAACTGTTCTGGATTCAAGCATGCTTAATGCCATTATTCTGATTTGCTGTGCCGGATCCTGAAGCATTTTGTTTATCAAAGCTGTTAATGCTTTGTCATTTTTTCTGGAATCATCTTCCTGAAGTCTTGCTACAACTTCTTTTGCACCCATCATTCTGACTTCTTTATCCTGGCTGTTGAGATAATTTTCCAAATTCCTTATGTAATCGTCGGTTAATTGTACGATTTTTCTTTTTTCTGTTTTTTTATTTGTTTCTTTGTTTTCTGTTTCGTTAATTGTTTTGTTATTAGTTGTATTGTTAACTACGTTATTTGCATTCTGTCCCATCGGCTGCGTATAATAATTGGCAGGATAGCAAGGTCCCAGCCCTCCGGTCTGATAATTCGGGGAGTTAACATTGTAATTTGTTGTTGCACCAGGTACCCCTACTGACGGATTAAATATTTGGATATTAACCCCTGCATAGTTAGGGTTAGGGCTGCTTGCAACCTGAGGCTGGTTTATTACCGGCTGTGAATACTGTTGCGGCATTGCCATTACCTGTGGTTGTACGTATTGAACCGGAGCCGGAGCTGCTGGAGCTGATGCCGGTGCAGACGGCGCAGACACAGCAGGTGTTGTATAACGCTGTTGTTGAAGCTGCTGAGCCTGCTGAAGATTATTTCCCTGTTGCACATAACTTTGCATATAATACTACCTTTTCACTACCTATTATATAAAAGTATTAAACCCAAAAATAATTGCTTTTTTTAGTGTTTTTTTAAGAAATGTAACACATGTTTTTTTATATAAGCATGCGATTTATAATATAAATATGGTGAGTTATGAAGAAAGTTATCTTGATAAGCGTCCGCAGCACTTGTGTCATATGTGCGGTAGATGCTGCCGGGTTGTAACGACAACCCGTACTTACGATGAACTCAAAAGTATGGCTGATGCCGGTGATCAGGGGTCTATAGACTTTTTGAAAATATTTGAACCTTACTCCTCACTCGAAGAAGCAAGAGAGGTTGACGCTGGTGTTGTTGATAATGTTATTCAACGCTCTTGTGTTGAGGGAAACCTTGATAAAGAAAGTCTTACTTTTTATAAGTGTAAATATCTTCTTTCTGATAACAAATGTTCTATTTATGAAGAACGCCCTGCATTGTGCCGCCACTGTCCGAGTACACCGTGGGCGGTTGTTCCTCCAGGGTGCGGGTTTGAGGCTTGGCTGTTTTTAAAACGTGAGGAAGCAAAACAAAAAATTAGAAAGGCTAAAGAGGATTTATTAGAGCTTAAGCTTTTAAGAACAAAGATGAAAAAGCCGGAAGATTTACAAAAAATAGATGCCGTAGTTCATAAAATCTACGGCATGATTGAAAGTTATAAAAAATATGGTTCTGAAAACTGGTAAGGTTATTTAATGCAGATAATTCATATTATCATGTTCCAGTATATATTTTGAACAGCCCCAGCCTGTTTTTCCAACCTCACAGTCATTATTTTGGTCGGGAATTATGCTGTTTTTCTTAATACCAAAAACAAACACATCTTTTCCTATAATATTAGGCTCTTTTTTACCATTAATGTCGAACCAGATTAAACCGCATGCATTTGTTGTTCCGGCATCTACTGAATTACATTCTGTTTTACAAGCTCTCATCCACATATAACTCCCGTCGGCAAGAATCATTTTGTAATACCAAGATTTGTTATAGTCACCCCAATCAGAATTATCAAGCAGTTTATATGTTACCGGAGCAATACAGCCCGATTTTTGACCGCAGTCTTTAAGAATTTTTAAATAAGGTTTAAAATAACTTGCAAATTTATCGCTTATTTGACTTCCGGTATCTATATCATGTTCTAAAAAGTTCCATTCATCAACATATCCGTTGTCTTTTATAGCCAGCAAAAGTGCTTGATTCATTACAGAATAAAACTTTTTGACTTTTGTGACAGTTTCCCGTTCTTTGTATTTATTAACTATAGTCGGCAGTGTCATAGCAGCGACGACCCCAATGATACCAAGAGTAATTAAAACTTCCGCTAAGGTAAACGCGGACCGGAATAATCCCGAAGCGTGAGAAAGCCCGCCGGCGTTATCTAAGCCCCCCCCCCCTCTTTGAATTTGCAGCTATAATTGTGTCTTGCATAATTTACCTCCTTCTTTTTATAATTTTATCATATTGAGAAAACAAAAACAACCTCTATTCTTGTTGGAGGTTGTTTTTATTGGTGTATTCTTTTGTTAAATTGTAATTTTGTCAAGTTTTGCTCTATAGAAATCTGTGTTGATATTCAGCTTATCGCCAATATCAAGAAGCATTTGCACAAGCTTTTTATCACTTTTGCGTTTTGATTGTGTGCTTAATTCTATTATTTCGCCTATCCTGTGGAATATTCTGGAATAATAAGTATTTTGTGCTTCTGCTATATCAATTTCCAATTCAAGTTTTTCAATATGGTCAAAAAGTTCCAAAATAACATCTGCCTGCTGAATTTCCAGGCTGTATGCAAGTCTGTTGATATTTTGCGTAATCTTTTTTGAAAAAATATTATTAGAAATTGTTTTATCAAGTTTTATCCCGATTTGTTTTGCTTCGTAATTTATTGCAACAGCTTCCTGTGCAATTGAAGGGTCGACAAATCCGCCTGAGTGCATTATCAAGTCATTAAATTTACGGCTGAGGGCGTAACTTGCCGAAATTTTAAATTCATCAGGTACAGCAAGGCTTAAGTTCTGCATATGATATATTGAACCTTTACTGTCTTCATACATTTCTTCGTATGTTTTGGCAAATTTTGCCATTTTACCTTTTAGGAGAATTTGAAGAATTTTTCTTCTCTCTTCAATAAAGATGTCTTTTAATGTAAAGTATTCTTTGCCGAAATACTCATCAAGGGCTCTGATAATTTCAGTAAGCGGGTTTTGCATGAATATTTTTGCCAGTTCATTTTTAATTTTGTTATACTCATTTTCATCAGAAAATTCTTTTAATGCACAATGATAATCTCCGCCGGCATATTGTATTAGGGCAAATATAAGATTTGATTTTTGCTGGGTGATTTTTGATTGTATTTCAATATGCCCGATTACAAAGTTTGAATTGCCTTTTGGTACTTTCTGGTAATCGTGGCGGGTTACTGTATAGCAATATACATTTTCTTCATCCTCAAAATCCTGATAGAGTGACGAAATTGCCCATAAACTTGCTATTTGTTTTAAGGTAACAATTGAAGGTTTAACAAATCTTTCAAAAATATCTTTACCTGTTCCCATTTCAGGTATATTGCTTTTTGCTTCAGAAAGAATTTCAAGGAAGTGTTTTTCAAGCTGTTTCTTTGTGAAGCCGGATGCAAGCTGCATTGCCCTTGCCGCATATTTCATAAGCTGAACAGGTTCAATTGATGAAATTTCCGAGAAGAACCAGCCGCAGCTTGTATACATAAGCATTGCCTGACGCTGGATTTCTAAGAGTTCCATTGCCTTAACTTTTGCTTCATCGCTAAGAGTTGGCAGGAAGTTTTCCTGCTGGAATTTTTCAACACTTAATGAACCTCTGTCAAGGATTACTGAGATATAGTTGTTTCTTACTTCCCAAGGACCGTTTTTGTAATATTTCGGAGCCTCTGCCTCAAATATTTTTGCAAATTCATCTCTAAGATAATCCAAAGCTTCTCTCAGCGGTTTTCTCCACTTCTGATTCCAGCCCGGATGTCCGCCTGTTGAGCAGCCGCAATCTTCTTTCCATCTGCCGACGCCGTGGAAGCAGCTCCAGCTTGACGCCTGTTTTATGTCTGCTTCATAATCGCTTCTGTAATTCTCAAGATATTCTGCATAATTTGTTATTTTAAACCCTTCATCTTTTGCTTTTATCTGAAGGACATATGCAAGAGCCATATCGCCAAATTTAGTGTGGTGACCGTAGCTTTCTCCGTCTGTTGCGATATTAACAAGCTGAGGATAATCCCTTAGATCTGATACGCCTTCTTTTAATCTTTTACTAAACTTGTTTCCGTCTTTTAACAATTCATCAAAAGCTACAGAACGTGAAATTGCACCGTCATAGAAGAACAAATCTATAAATTTACCCGGAGCGGATTTGATATAATATCTGTATGACCTTGCAGGATCAATATTTCCCCAGCTTACATCCTGCCATTCTTTTGCTCCCTCTTTTCTGATTTTGAGCGCCTGATAGGGTGAGAGAATTGTAAATTTTATTCCGTTTTCTTCCAAAACTCTCAGGGTATCGTCATCAACAGCAGTTTCAGCCAGCCACATCCCTTCAGGTTTTCTTCCGAAGCGGTATTCAAAATCTTTTATACCCCATTTTACCTGGGTTTGTTTATCATGTTCGTTTGCAAGAGGCATAATCATATGGTTGTAGACCTGCGCAATAGCATTTCCATGTCCATTATGCTCCATAGTGCTTTCAATATCAGCCTTGATAATTCTTTCATAAGTATGCGGAGCAAACTTTTCCATCCAGGAAAGAAGTGTCGGACCGAAGTTGAAACTCATATGTTCATAGTTATTTACAACATCAAGAATGCGGTTTCTGCTGTCTACAATTTTAGATACTGAATTAGGATTGTAGCATTCTTTATTAATTCGTTCGTTCCAGTCATGAAACGGCAGAGCACTATCCTGTAGTTCTATAGCCTCAAGCCACGGATTTTCGCGCGGCGGCTGGTAGAAGTGTCCATGAATCGTCAGAAATACATCTTTTTTATCTTTATTTTCAGTTTCCATAATCTTAACTCCGTATATTTAAAATTTTTACTTAGCCTCACTATTTGCTTTTGTACTTATGACAGTGAAATTTTCAGCGTCCATCCATACATCGCCTAAGGCGTTGGAGAATACTTTTCCGGATACTTCGATTTCATCACCGGAATTCAGGTCAATATGTTTTTCCGCTTCTGTTCTTGTTAGAAATATTTTCAACTCGGAAAGCGGTACGTTATGAGTTGTTATGTTACCTCTCTGGATGAGGAATGAAATATATTTTTCAGAACTTCTGAATGCCGGTTTATAATCAAGACCAAGCGTTGAAAATTTGTCAAATTTAGCTTTGAATTTTACATTTTTATTTAAGTAAATCTCAGGGTTTTCTACCATTGCAACCGGATTTACAGTTTCATATTCTTTTGACGGACAGTTTGAAATAGCTTTGGTAGCTTCAGGTATTGCCGGGCTCTTAAGCGTTGCCGGTGTCTGCTGGGCATGTGTCAATGAATTAATTCCCAGACCTAAAATTATTAAAAACGCAGCTGATAATGTTTTAACTTTATTCATCCTCAAAGACCTCTTCTTATTTACTTACAATAACATATTAGCACACATATATTATTTTGTAACTACCCTGTAATACTATTAGTTTAAAATGTCCTGATTGTGTTTTTTTCTTTTTGTGCTAGCATAGGAAGTAGAAGGTTAATGTAGATAAGCACTTTGTGTGAGTGTTTAAGAGAAGGAGAAAAATATGGCTACAAAAGAATTTTTTACAAATTCTGAAGAATTGAAAAATCTTTATTCAGCTGCCCGCGCAACTATTACAGCCCCATTCTTCGGTAACAATGTAGAAGAAGTTAAGTCTGTTTCAGAAGCTTACAAGCTTGCTAAAAACAGCCCGGGTACTATTGAATTAACAGGCATGCCTGTTTACAAACCAGAAAAAGTAGGTTTACCTCAAGGCGCTAACCAGTTATTATTCAACGATGGTACTGTAGTTGGACGCTGCGCTGCTGCAAGAAAAATTGTCGGTGAACCTAACTGCGATTTGAAATACCTGCTTCCTATTATTCGTGAAGCTATTTACAATACCCGTGACAGATTAATGTATAAAACAGAAGTTGTTGTTGGGTTGGAAGAAGACTTTATGGTTAAAGCTCATTTGATGATTCCGGAAGGCTTTGAAAACATCATGTATTCATGGATGTTAAACTTCCAATATATCAATGAACAATATGCTCAAATGTATGCTGATTCAAGAGAACTTCCTGAAGGCGACATTTTTGTATTCTCAGATCCTGACTGGTCACATCCTGACTTCCCATATGGTTTGACATTCTTTGATCCGGAACACAATTGTGCAGCTATTCTTGGTATGAGATATTTTGGCGAACACAAAAAAGGTACTTTGACTCTTGCCTGGGGCTGTGCTGCCCGTAACGGTTACGCTTCATGCCACGGCGGTATGAAACGTTATAACCTTGATAACGGCAACTCCTTCCAGGTTGCGGTATTTGGTTTGTCCGGTTCAGGTAAATCTACAATTACACACGCAAAACACAATAATAAATATAATATTACTGTTCTTCACGATGACGCATTTATTATTAATGTTCATGATAAATATACTATCGCTCTTGAACCTGCTTACTTTGATAAAACAGCAGATTATCCTATCGGATGCGATGATAACAAATACATCCTTACACAGCAGAATGCCGGTGCTATCCAGTTAACTGACGGTAAAGTTGTTTCTATTACCGAAGATATTAGAAACGGTAATGGTCGTGCTGTTAAATCAAAACTCTGGTCACCAAACAGAGTTGACAGAATTGATCAGCCAATCAACGCTATTTTCTGGTTAATGAAAGATCCGACAATTCCGCCTGTATTAAAATTATCAGGTGCTTCATTGGGTTCTGCTATGGGTGCTACACTTGCAACTAAACGTTCTTCTGCAGAAAGACTTGCTGCCGGTGTTGACCCTAACGCTTTGGTTGTTGAACCATATGCTAACCCGTTCAGAGTATATCCGCTTTCAATGGATTACGAAAGATTCAAACAGTTAATCGTTGATGGTGTTGATTGTTATATCTTGAACACAGGTGAATTTATGGGTACTAAAGTTAAACCTGCTCATACACTTGGTATTATTGAAGCTATTGTTGAAGGTAGTGCAAACTTCCATAAATGGGAAAACTTCTCAGATATTCAAATTATGGATATTGAAGGTTTTGATGCTTCCTTCTCTAATAAAGAATATGCTCAGCAGTTTGTTGCTCGTATGAACGACAGAATTGAATTTGTTAAATCCAGAGAAACTGAAAAAGCCGGCTTGGATAAACTTCCTGCTGATGCTCTTGAAGCTCTCGAAGCTGTTGTTAAACAAGCTTCTGCTGTTGCAAGCGTTTAGTTCTTAAACCAATAACTAAAAATACGGACTCGAAATGAGTCCGTATTTTTTTATCTATTTTATATTTAATTCATCTAAAATTTCTTTTGGGAGATCCATTTCCCTAATTTCTTCTTCTGTCATGACCCTGCGAGTGCTGGTAGGCGGCTCCGGTTTAATATGGTAATCCTTAGGTTTCAGACCGAAGAAACTTTTAACTTTATTTATTTTTTGATGTCTTATTTCTTTTTTTAGAATAACTATTGCTTCATCGTATAACTGTGCAAGCATTTCAGATTTTGTAATGTTTCCTGATATTGAAGCTTGTTCGCCCGAGTTCTGGTATTTTTTGATTTTGCTGTTAATGTAGTTTCTTTCAGCTGTTCCTCCGGCTTTGTATGCTCTTGATTCATCTTTTAAAATAACTTTCAAAGCTTTTAATATTTTAAGATTTCGTTTATCACAGTCCGGCAGCAGAATTTTTTCGCGTATAAGGTTTGTAATCATTTCATGTAATTCTTCTTTTGATTTTAGCCCTGTTTGTTTAAGCAGCCCCTCTATACCTGCTTCATAAGAAGTAAAGCCATGTGTAGCACCTAAGCCTACTTTAGATTTCAGAAGAAGATTTCCCTGCATATCCATATTTTTTTTGTTTAGTAATTCTCCATATTTTTTAGTATAAATTTCAAGGAATTTTTTCCCTCTGACTTTCGTATAAAGGTTCTCCATTCGTGCTCTAAAACCTAATCTCTGGTTCAGAACATGTTCGACTTCATGTGTTGTTATATTAACTATTTCCACAGGTTTCATTGAATTGGTGCGTAAACTAAGCATACTGCTGTTAGTTTTTGGACCAGGAATGACTGCAGATTTTGAGCCGTAAAAGAATCGCTCTGATAGTTCATCCGGAATATCAAGTTCTTTTTTCATAAAAGCTTTAAAGCTCTCTAAATCATCCGTAATTTGTACTTTACCAGCCTTTTTCGCGCCTATATTTTTTGCTAGTATTTCCTGAACTTTTTCTGCATTCATGCTATTTCCGTTAAGCAAGTTTTCAGAAACCTCATTGCCGATTTTCCCGCAGGTTTTCATAATCTGTTTTTTTGACATAATCCCGGTAGCCTTATTGATTATCCTTGATAGATTAATCATATTCACCCCTTTTTATTTTGATAAATATCCCCTATAATTTTATAAAAACATTTGCAGCTAAATAATTGCTTCTGCTAAAATAGTTTTTTTGGTGGAAACAAAAAAGCTATGTTTTATGTTATAATTCTTTAATATTAATAAGGAGAGTTTTGAGTATGAGAAGAATATCTGCATTTACAATCGGTGAACTCGGGATAGGGCTTATAATTATTACATTTATTATCCTGGCTTCCGCTCCGATTATTTCACATAACAATCAGCAAAAACAGCAAACTCAGGCTGAATATATTGCATCGCTAAATAACGGTGCTGAAAAGTCTACTGTTACAAAATTAAAACAGCAAACACTTGAAAATGAACAGAAAATTAATGCCTTAAATACCCGCCTGACCGGTGTTGAAGAATATGTAAGGCAGTATGTAGGGAAAACTGTTACAGGAACTTCCAATAATAATGTTATAAGCAACAGCAATCCCAGAGTTAATGACGGCAGCTATGTATGCAATATTACAGGTTACACTGATGCAGAGGGCAATTCTATAACTCCAAACCCGCAGCAGATGGCTGATATTAATAAAGAAATTGCTAATGGAACAAGAAAAATAATTCTCACATGCGGTACTGTAAAGCGCTAAGATATTCTTTATAAAAAAAGAACCTGGACAAAATTATCCAGGTTCTTTTTTATAGTTGTTAAAAAACTATTCAACTTCGATAGCGCCAACAGGGCAAGCTTCAGCAGCTTCCTTAACGCAATCCATATTATCAGCAACAGCAGATTCATCTACTACTGCAATATCTTCTACTTTAAATACAGCATCGCAGATTGATTCACAAGCGCCGCATGCGATACAAGAATCGTTAACTTTTACTGTCATTTTACTTTCTCCTTTTATTTGTTTATCAACATATTGTGAAAATCTTCACACAAAAGATTATAAAACAAAAAAATTAAAATATCCAGTCTTTTATAATTTTTGCAATATAATCAAATCCGATAATCTCACCAAGGTCTTTGCCTTCTTTAGTCTTGTTATAAACCAAAACAGGAACCATTTCCCTGGTATGATCGGTACCCGGTACAGTAGGGTCACACCCATGATCTGCTGTAATAATTAGCAGGTCATTGTCATCAAGTGCCGGAATAATATCACTCAGATAACAGTCAATTTCTTCAATTGCTTTGCCATAGCCTTTAGCATCATTTCTATGTCCGAATAACATATCAGTATCGACAAGATTTGTGAATATTAATTCAAAATCCGCACAGCAATTAATATTTGGATATGCAATTTTTCCTAAATCCAGTTCCCGTTTAATAGCCTTTAGTGTTAGTTCCAGCCCTTCTTTGTTAGAACCTGTGTGGATAGCATGAGTTATGCCGGACTTTGAAAATATGTCTTCAATTTTACCTATACCTATAACTTTTCCGCCTTTATCTTTTATTTCATTTAGCAGAGTATGCTTAGGAACCATAGAGTAATCTCTTCTGTCCTTTGAAATTCTTGTTGGTTTACCCTCAATAATTTTATAAGGTCTTGCAATTACTCTTGAAACATTGTAGTCCCCTTCATCAAGAATTTTCCTGGCTATTTCACACCATTTGTAAAGTGTTTCGAGAGGTATTAAATCGGTATCAAGCGCGATTTGAAATACACTGTCAGCCGAGGTATAAATAATAGGGAATTTTGTTTTATGATGTTCTTCATTCAATTCTTCAATAATGGCGGTTCCGCTTGCCGGACGGTTTGCTAAAATTCCGCCGCAACCTGTTTCTTCAATAAATTTTTCAATAAGTTCTTCAGGAAAACCTTCAGGGAATGTTGCAAATGGTTTTTCTGAAATAAGCCCTGCAATTTCCCAGTGTCCGGTTGTTGTATCTTTTCCTTTTGATTTTTCATACATTGTTCCGTATTGTGCTGTAGGCTGTTCTGATTTTTCAATGCCTTCAAAATCCTGAATGTTTCCAAGCCCCATTTTGGAAAGGTTAGGAACTTTAAGACCTTTATTAAATTTACAGACATTTTTTAATGTATTGCACTCTGGGATGTCATTAAAATCTTTGCAATCCGGCATTGCTCCAATACCCATAGAATCTATAACAATAACAATAGCTCTTTTCATATTTCCCCCTGTTTTTATTTTTATTTATTTATATTTTAACATAAAACAACATAATATATGTAATCTCTATGTTCTTTTCTTTCTCTTTTATTGCGTGTAAAAGAGAAAGAAAAGAAACAAAGAAAGAGAAAAACGCAAAGAAAACAGCATCGCTAAGCGATGCGAACGTAAATGGCATTTGTTAAATTCTGACGCGTTTAACCGCACACGCCTCACTATTGCATAAAATGTACATGTTCGGCAGCAGGTGCTATTAGTCCGGTAATAAAAATGCGAGCGTGTGCGAAGCATAATAGCGAGCAAATAACTGAAAAGCAAAGCTTTTCAGAACTGCCATCCGTCTTGCAATGCTATTAGCATTGCTTTTGATAAGCATGTTTTTCTTTTTCGGTTTACTTTTTCTTTTTGCATTGCAACAAAAAGAAAAAGTGAATAATAACAAAAAAAACGGACCTCTTATTAAGATGTCCGGTATTTCATTTCTGAAACAAAAAGGATTTACATTAACTTAAGTCTAATATTCAATGCCCTGTCTTGCCATAACTCCCATATCAAAGTAATGTTTGATAGGCTTCATTTCTGTAACAAGATGAGCCATTGCTTTTAATTCAGGATGTGCATAACGTCCTGTTAATACTATTTCAAGGTTTTCAGGTTTGTTTAATAAAGCTTCCTTAACTTCACTTACCTTAATCATATTCATTGCTGTACAAATATTAATTTCATCCAGGATAATTAACTGGTATTCGCCTGAGTTAATAGCTTTTTTTGCAAACTCCCAGCCTCTTTTTGCTTCTTTAAAGTCATCCATACAAACATTGTGTGAATAACATACTCTATCCATACCAAACTGAACAACGTCTAAGTTAGGAAGAAATTTTGATGAAGTTACGATTTCTCCGTATGAAGTAGCGCTGTCGCCCTTTGTAAACTGGATGATAAGAACTTTCCATCCATGTCCGAGAGCTCGAAGTGCCAAGCCTAATGATGCTGTTGTTTTACCTTTTCCGTCACCTGTATAGATTTGAATATAACCATGCTCTAACACTCTAACTACCTCCAATAAATAATAGATTATTTTCTCTATCAACATTTTAAACGATATTTGAAATATCTTAATCGTTCTTTAGGTTGATATAAATTGAGGAAAGGTTTTAACTAACCCCGCCTCCCAAGATGTAAATCCATCATAGAACAAATTTTCTTAAAATAAACTTATTTTATGATTTCCATGCCAATCTTTTTACAATAAGTTTTGTTAAAAATCTGAATAAAGCGTAAATATAACACTTTCCAGATATTATAGTTATAGTAAAAAAGTTTACTTAATTTTTGTTAAGAAAATCGAAAATTTACTTGCAAAAACTCAAGGAAATCATGCTGTAACGATTTCAGGCAAATCAAGCATGGTTAAGGTTTGTAAAGCTGAAAAATGCCTTCCGGTGATTTTTTTCTAAAAATATGGGCATAATAATATTAAGGTGAGGAATTACTGTTAATTGACGTGCCTGTAAAAATTTTTTATTAAGGGATTGTAAAGTTATATTACGAAATGGAGATTTAATGCAATTATCAAACCTGAAAAGTTTTTATATATGTAAGAAGAAATTTAAGAGAGAGTACATGGCATGAATGTAGCATTAGACAAAGCTAAAGTTTCAGTAAAGCCGGGCTTCGGAAAGATACCCGACAGGCCTAGTTTTGCTAAAGCAGGTTCCGTAAAGGCAATGTTCGGAACCAAGGAAACTGCTGCTGCTACGAAAACTTCAAGTTTGAAGAGCACTGTGTCAAGTAATATAGCTACGAGCTCACGTTCCTCAGTATTCTCATCCAGAGCCCGAAGCAGTTCGTCAACGTTTGTTCCTGCAACGAGATTTATGAATGCCAGCGACTTTAAACGAGATCGAACTACTACAGCTGCATGGGGCTCAATTCAGGGCGACCATTATATAGAAGGACAAACCGGTGTAACCAAACGAAGTTACAGACGAATGGTTCAGGCTAATCAGGTTTCGGTTGCTCCTCAATATCAGGGACGGTATACTGATTTTGGCAATATGTACAACCAGAGAATGTCATTTTCTGATGTCTGTACATTGCTTACATCAGGTATTAATACTCTGTTTGGCGGCATAAAAGCTATCCAGGGCAGTGGAGGAACTGAACGCGGTGGCGCAGCAACTTCTTCTTCAACTTCAGCTGCAAGTATTCAGACTGCGCAAACACTTGCCGGTAATGTCGGAGATATTGCTACTGCTACCACAACAAGTGAACTGCAGGCTGCATTAAGCGAAGCCAAAACACAGCAGTCAGATCTTCAAACTTTGTTGAATTCTGATGATTATAAGAATGTTGAAACAAATCTGCAAACAGCTAAAAATGACAAAACTAAAATTGATGCACAAGTTACAGAACAGCAGGGTATTGTTTCTAATCAAAACAAAACAATTGATTTGTTGAGTAATACAAGAATTCCTGCACAGGAAACTGTCGTTGGTAATGCAGAACAAGCTCTTGCAAGAGCTCAAAGTATGGCAACTGCCGAAAATCCGAATGATGCAGCAATAAGAGCAGCCGAACAGCAGTTAGAACAGGCTAAAACTACGCTGCAGCAGTTGAAAGATCAATTGAAAACTGCCGAGCAGACAAGAGATGCTGCACAGCAAAAACTTGACGGTGAAGATGGATTGCTTGCAAAGCAGAAACAGGCTGAGAATGACATAACAGCTCTGACTTCATTACAAAGTGACAAGCAGGCTAAAACAACTCAATTGAGTACACTTGAACAGACTATTAACAATGCCGAACAACGTCAGGAAAAAATGCTTCAAAAAGAAGAAAAGAAATTAGACGGCATGTTTGATGATTTGAAAAAACTGGATGAAAAAATAAGAAATGAAAAAGATGATACTAAACGTACGGAATTAAAACAGGAATATTCTGAGCTTGCTAAAACCTTTAATTCTATGGCCTCAGCATCTACAAGTGAAAAATATAAAGACGCTTCAATAAACGAAAGTATGACCTTTACAGAGGCACGTGATGCCCAAACCCAAAAAAATATTGAGCAAATGAGTGCTAGTTCGGATGAGTTTATTAAAAAGAAAAGTGAAGAAACATTGGCAAATCTGTTAAAATAATAAGTTTCAAAAACTTTACAATGCACTTTACTTTTAATAGCCATTAATTTATAATATTAACGAAAGACAGTATTGTCGCAAAAAAGAACGGGAACCCCCGTTCTTTTTTACTCCTAAGGTAAGCGGAATTGTAAAGGAAGGTAGTATTGTGAAGCAGGATATTAACAGACATGAAATTTTAGAAAAAATTACTCCGTTAATAGAAAATACTGCCATGAGATTCGGGTATATTCCTATTGAAATAGAATTTATAAAAGAAAATCACAGATGGTTTTTAAGAATATATCTATATTCAAAGGAAAAAGAAGTTACGCTTGATGATTGTGAAAAAGTAACAAGGAGTGTGAGTGACTTTTTAGATGAACTTATTCCTGTAAAATATTATCTGGAAGTTTCTTCTCCGGGTCTGGAAAGGAAATTTAAATCAGATAAAGAGTTTGTCATTTTTAAAGGCCGCAGAATCAGCATTAAGCTTAAAACTCCGCTTGAGGGGGAAAATGAAAAGATTTTTAAAGGCGAAATTCTGGATTTTGATGAGAATGAAGGTTTAAGATTTTTCAGATTTGATGACGGGCAGGAGCTTTTGATACCCCGCTCAAATATTCAGTCTGCCAAGCTTTATATTGATTGATAATTAATCGGAAAGGATAAAATTATGATTAAAATCGGTACAACGCTATTTGAAGCGTGTGAGGAATTAGAAAGAGAACGCGGAATATCAAAAGATATTTTGATTTCTTCATTGTGCGATGCTATGGTTGCCGCTTATAAAAAGCACATGAGAGTTAAAGAAGCTGCCAATATTGAAGCAATTCTTGACGAACAGGCAGGTGAAATCGGAGTATTTAGTACAAAAACCGTTGTTGAATCTGTCGAAGAAGGTGAAGAAGATACTCAAATTTCAATTGGTGTAGCAAAAGAAATTGATGAAGATGTCGAAGTCGGCGATGAAGTTAAAATTGAAGTTACTCCGGAACAGTTCGGACGTATCGCTGCACAGGCTGCAAAACAGGTTATCACACAAAGAATAAGAGAAGCTGAAAGAAACCTTGTACTTAATGAGTTTTTGGAAAAGAAAGGAACTCTTACTACCGGTATAATCCAGCGTGTTGAAAATCGTAATGTTATTGTAAATATTGGTAAAACTGATGCTATTATGCCTCAGAAAGAACAAATTCCTGGCGAGTACTACAAACCGGGCAACAGAATCAGAGTTTTTGTTCTTAATGTAAAAGAAACAACCAGACTTCCGCAAGTAATTGTATCTCATGCCCATGCAGAAATTGTCAGAGAACTGTTTGAACTTGAAGTTCCTGAAATTGAAGATGGAATTGTTGAAATTAAATCTATATCCAGAGAAGCTGGCTACAGAACAAAAATTGCAGTATGGTCAAATGACCCTGAGGTTGACAGTGTAGGTGCTTGTATCGGACCTCGCGGCAGCAGAATTCAGACAATTGTTTCAGAACTGAAAAATGAAAAAATTGATATTGTAAGATATTCTGAAGATCCTGTAGAATACATTGTTAACGCATTATCTCCGGCAAGAGTTGTTTCTGTTGATATACTTGCTGATGATGAATATTCACATGAAGCAATGGTTGTTGTTCCTGATGATCAATTGTCACTTGCTATAGGCAGAGAAGGGCAAAACGTAAGACTTGCTCATAAACTTACCGGCTGGAAAATAGACATCAAGAGCGTATCTCAGATGGAAAAAGCCGAAGCTGCTAATTTCCAAAATTATGAAGAAGCTCCTGAAGAAGTTGAAGAAGATGACACTAATGACGAGCTTCAGCAGGAAATTGAGGAAGAAATGAACCAGCAGGCTCTGGATGAAGAGGATATTCAGCAGGAAGAAGCTGTTGAAGATGCTGAAGAAACAGAAGAATAGTTTTTGCTATCATAGAAAAAGACCGCTTTATAGCGGTCTTTTTTTATTAATATAATTTAATATTTACAATATTTCCCGCAAAATAAGTTTTGTTTGTTTTTTAAACCCTAAACAGGAGGGTAAAATGCAGAATAATATTAATTTCACATCAAGTTACAGATTCCCGATGACACAGCCCGGGGTTACAAGGTTCAAACGAGAGAATTTAAAACCGGAGTTAATGAAACACCTCGATAAAATTACGGCTTTTCAGATCCCAAATACAGGGAAAGGTAATGGCAGAATTTCAGTAAAAGAAGCATATGACGGCTTTATAGAAGGAATGTTAAAACGTTTTGGTTTTAAACGTTACCAAAAACTCCCGCTGCATGGTTCATCTATAGAAGATGTGGATGCTGCTGTAAAAAATTTAGGTAAGACAAATGATTATCAGCAAAAGGGCATGCAGAAAAAAGCTATGAAACATAAAAGAAAATAATAATGTTCTAAATTTCTATCCTTGAAAATTTTTGAATTGGCATAATAATGAGATTTGGAAGTCATAATTTTCGGCAATTAAGTTGACAAAAAACTTTGAGCACATATTATGATAATATGGCTTAAATACCAAATTAGTATTGTAGTATAACTAGAAAAAAAGGAGATTAATCTCATGGCACGTGAAAAGTATGAACGTACGAAACCGCACGTTAACGTAGGTACAATCGGCCACGTTGACCACGGTAAAACAACATTAACAGCTGCTATTACTGCTGTATTGGCTGCTGCAGGTCAAGCTGCATTGAAAAAATTCGATGAAATCGACGCAGCTCCTGAAGAAAGAGCAAGAGGTATAACCATCTCTACAGCTCACGTAGAATATGAAACTGAAAACAGACACTATGCACACGTTGACTGCCCGGGTCACGCTGACTATGTTAAAAACATGATTACAGGTGCAGCTCAGATGGACGGCGCAATCCTTGTTGTTGCTGCTACTGACGGTGCAATGCCTCAAACTCGTGAACACATCCTTCTTGCCAGACAGGTTGGTGTTCCTAACTTGGTTGTATTCTTAAATAAATGTGATATGGTTGATGACCCTGAATTGTTAGAACTCGTTGAAATGGAAGTTAGAGAACTTCTTTCTTCTTACGAATTCGACGGTGACAACATTCCATTCATCCATGGTTCAGCTTTGAAAGCTTTAGAAGCTGCTCAAGCTAACTCTGCTATTAAACGCGGCGAAGATAAATGGGTTGATAAAATTTGGGAATTGATGGATGCTATCGATTCTTACTTCCCAACTCCTGAACGTGATTTAGACAAACCATTCTTGATGCCGGTTGAAGACGTATTCTCTATCACAGGTCGTGGTACAGTTGCAACTGGTAGAGTTGAACGTGGTATTGTTAAAGTTGGTGATGAAGTTGAATTAGTTGGTCTTGGCGAAACTAAGAAAACAACTGTTACCGGTGTTGAAATGTTCAGAAAATCACTTGACCAAGGTCAAGCTGGTGACAACATTGGTGCATTGCTTCGTGGTATCGATAAAACTGATATTCAACGTGGTCAAGTACTTGCTAAACCAGGTACAATTCACCCACACACTAAATTCACTGCTAACGTTTACGTATTGACTAAAGAAGAAGGCGGACGTCATACTCCATTCTTCCCTGGTTACAGACCTCAGTTCTACATCAGAACAACTGACGTAACTGGTTCAATTAAATTTGATGGTCAAATGGTAATGCCTGGTGATAACGTAGTTATGGAAGTTGAACTTATCGCTCCTGTAGCTATCGAAGAAGGTATGAGATTTGCAATTCGTGAAGGCGGCCACACAGTTGGTGCCGGTGTTGTAGACAAAATTATTGAATAATTTTATTACAACAGTTTAAATGTGAAAGACGAGTCCATTCTTGGGCTCGTTTTTCTTAATTATTGAAATATTTATAAAAATACCTTATAATAAAAAAGCAGATGAAAACATGTTTGAAAAGCTATATATGTTTTCTCAAACACGCTCTCACTCCGTTCCCGCTATCGTTTCGAAAACATATATAGCTTTTCTAGCGTCAGGACATTAAAAGAAAAAATATACAGATAACGCAAAGCAGGAGCACCTTTTGATTAAATATAAAATTTTTTGAGGCGATAGCGTAAGCAGGGCGAGAGCGTGCCCGAAAAAAGTTTTAT